>Ga0209711_10000772_pt1 | contig 32785 bp, 28 predicted proteins | sample ArcticOcean_MG_C_7_FD_187441 | JGI IMG/M metagenome (GOLD analysis project Ga0209711, IMG submission 187441) | Marine microbial communities from western Arctic Ocean - ArcticOcean_MG_CB11_88 (SPAdes) (version 2) | ecosystem: Environmental > Aquatic > Marine > Oceanic | place: Arctic Ocean...
TTGACCAGAGGCGCCTTTACATAAATTATCAATTACACAGATAATAATCGCCTTATTCTCATTTCTAGCAGGTTTTACACAAATTGTACAAAAATTTGTATTAACAACTTCACTCAAAGATGGAGGTTTGTCTTGATAATTCACAAAATATTCATCTTCATATTTCGTTCTTAAACAATTTTGCAAATCACTAACCGAGAATTTTTCATTTATATCAACATAGATAGTAGAGAGAATACCTCTATTAATTGGTAATAAATGCGGCGTAAATTCAATATTAACTGTCTTATCACTAACTTTAGAAAGCTCTTGCTCGATCTCACCAATATGTCTGTGACCACCAACTGAATAAGCTTTAAAAGAATTATTAATTTCACAAAATAAATTAGCTTGTTTGGCTGATCTTCCAGCTCCAGAAGTTCCAGATTTTGAATCAATGATAATATTATCAACTTTGATCAACTTATTTTCCAGCAAAGGAATCAAAGGAAGTAGGGTACTAGTTGGGTAACAACCCGGACACGCAATTAACTTAGAATTCTTAATTTCATCCTTATTAATTTCACTCAACCCATAAACGGCCTTTTCCTGTAATTCTAAAGCCTTATGCTCGCTGTTATACCATTTTTGATAATTTTTAGGATCATCAAGTCTAAAATCTGCTGACAAATCAATAATAACCAAATTTGGATATTTCTGATTCAAATCTTTAAATATCTCCTGGCTAGTAGCATGCGGCAAGCAGCCAAAAGCTACATCAATATCATTAAAATCAACTTCACCAACTTTCTGCAAAGTAGGCAGAGTGAAATTTTGCAAATGCGGATAAATCTCATCAATCTTAAGCCCGGCATTGCTATTCGCAACCAAAGCCGAAATCTCAACTCTATCATGATTGAGAAGTATTCTAATCAACTCAGCCCCGGTATATCCCGAAGCTCCAATTATAGCTGCTTTAATATTTTTCATAATTCTTTCCTTTCCGTTCAGTTTAGTTTGCGGCAGGTCGGGGGTCAATGTGGCAGGTCGGGGGTTGCACCCCCGACCTAACCTTCATTTCCTCTTATTCCTCTTCCTATAATGACGAGGCAATTCAAAAGAACCGCGCCAAATACCTTTCTTATTTTTCTTAGCTATCTTCTCTAATTCAATCAATTTTTCTGACGAACTATAATAATTATAAATCACGGCCATACCATTTTCCAACAAATTTTCATTTATTGATATCTGGTCTAAATAACATTGAGCTAAATAACGATTATAAATATCTTTCTTCTCATAGCGGCAGTGAACATGTTTCTTATTCACCCAATCTCTCAAATAATGAAAAGACATTCTACCACAATTATACTCTACACCATCATTATTGAGGCAGCTTTGCTTATATTCTGGAGCATCTATTTCAAGAAGTCTAACTTCTTTTTTACCCACAATAATTGAGTCACCATCTATGACTTTAGCTTTTCCAGAAAATTCTTTAGAAAATATCTTAAGGTTCTTCTCCTCTACAACTTTTGATTCATCAGACTTAGCAACAAATATGAGAAAAAAAGTAAATAAGATAAACGATATCGTGGCAAATAAAGTTTTATTCATAGTATCTATTTATTGACGAACCAAGTCATGATAATCCTGCATTAGATCCAAGGTCATTTGATCCGCCGTTTCAAAAATATGTTTATCTTCAACAGATCCAATTCTAGTTACTTCAGCAGCACTACCAGTTAAGAAGGCATCTTTAGCATCCGCTAGTTCTTCTGGTTTTATATGTCTCTCTACTACTGTAATACCACGTTTTTTGGCAAGGCCTATAACTGTTTGTCTTGTTAGCCCATTTAAAAAACAATCCGGAAGAGGCGTATGTAGCTCACCATTTTTCATTACTAAAAATAAGTTAGCGCCAGTTGCCTCAGACAATAAGCCACGATAATCAAGCATAAGAGCATCATTATATCCTTCATTCTCAGCTTCATGTTTTGAAATTGTACAAATCATATAAAGACCAGCTGCTTTTGCAGCCACGGGTGCGCATTCAGGTGAGGGTCTTCTATATTTAGCAAACTTTAGGGATACTCCTTTTTTTCGGGCTTCATCCGAATAATAAGGTGGCCAAGGCCAGCAAGCAATTGCAACGTGAATCTTGTTTCCTTGACCAGAAATTGCCATTTTTTCAGAACCTCTCCAAGCAAAAACTCTCATATAGCCATCAACTATATTTTGCTTAGCCGCAGTTTCTTTTTTTAATCTATCTAATTCTTCAACGCAGTAGGGGATTTCAAAACCTAAGATTTCAGCAGACTTATGAAGTCTAGTTGAATGCTCGGTGCATTTGAAGATCTTTTTATTGTAAAGTCTTTCTCCTTCAAAGACAGATGAAGCGTAATGCAAACCGTGATTTAGAATATGAACTTTAGCATCTTTCCAAGGTGTGAATTCACCATTATACCAAATATAGCCGTCGCGTTTATCAAAAGGAATGATCTCTGTCATGTGAAAAAAGAATAAAAAATATTTACTTAAACAATTAAAGTTTGGTAGCTTAGGACATAGTTATTTTTATTAAAACAAATTATTTATTCAAGTCAGTCAAATTTAGAGTTATACCTCTTTATCATTGCTGTCCTCGTTATCATGTCTGGTCTGGGGTTGCACCCCCGACCAGATGTTCATATAAATAATGAAAAATTAAAATCAAAGAGAGTTCATGCCTAAAAATTATTTAATAACCGGTGCCGCAGGATTCATAGGTAGCCATTTCGCTCTCAAAATCGCCAAACAAGGAGATAAAGCCGTCATTTTAGACTCTTTAACTTATGCAAGTAACCTAGAAAACCTATCTGAAATAAAAGATTCCCCAAATTATAAGTTTTTCCAAGGCGACATTCAAAATGAAGAATTAGTTTCTACTATCTTATTAGATGAAGAAATTGACTATGTAGTTAACTTCGCCGCCGAATCTCACGTAGACAACTCAATCAAAGCACCAAAAACCTTCATAGAAACAAACATAGTAGGAACCTTTAACCTATTAAATTGCTCAAGAATTTATTTTGACTCACTAATTGATGAAAAAAAACAAGGATTCAGATTCCTCCACGTATCAACTGATGAAGTATACGGCTCCCTAGAATTAGACGACCCAAAATTCACCGAAGAATCAAACTACAAACCAAATTCTCCATATTCCGCATCAAAAGCATCGTCAGATCATTTAGTTAGAGCTTGGTTTGAAACATACGCACTACCAACAATAACCACAAACTGCTCAAATAACTTCGGCCCCCACCAGCACCAAGAAAAACTAATCCCAACGGTGATAAGTTCAGCAATTAAAGATAAAGTAATTCCAATCTACGGAAACGGCAAAAACATAAGAGACTGGATCTACGTAGTTGACCATATTGAAGGAATATACCTTGCCCTACACAAAGGTAACCTAGGAGAGACTTATTGTTTCGGTGGTGAGGCTGAAAGAATAAACATAGATATAGCAAATAAAATCTGTGACTTCTTAGATGAGCTAAAACCAAGAGAAGACCAAAAATCTTACAAAGAACAAATTAAATTTGTTGAAGACAGGCTAGGGCATGATCAAAGATATGCAATTAGTAATGACAAAGTGAACAAAGAACTAGGTTTCAAAGTTTCAAAGGACTTCGAAGAAAGACTTAAAGAAACAGTAAAATGGTATCTAAATAAGGGCCTATAGTCTCCGTCTTGTAAGATAACTTATATTAAAGATTGTGTTGAGGGTTTATCGTGATATTAATTAAAAGATAGAAGTAGTTGCTTGATATTTAACACTTGTCATTAAATGCCTTGTTTTTAGAATGTGCCAATGAGTAAGAATATTTAAAATTTCAGTTAAAAATAAAATAAAATTTTAGTGTCTAAAAAAAAGCAAGAGTCATTTAATACTCCAGATTACACAAATAATTTCTATCTTACAAAGAGGTTATTTACCACCTATGTTTTTCCTTATAAATTAAAATTCGCAATTTCAATATTATTGATGTTTGTGGTAGCAGGAACAACCGCTACTCATGCTTATCTAGTAAAGCCTGCCTTAGATGAAGTTTTCGTTAAGAAAAATGTTTCAGTTCTAGTCATTATTCCAGTAATTATAATGATTATCACCATCATTAAAGCTATGGCCACTTATTTCCAGATGCTACTGATGAATTATATTAACATATATATTACAGCAGATCTTAGAAAAGAACTTTATAGCCATTATATCTATTCTGATATATCTGAACTTAATCGCTCCTCTTCTGGTGAGATGATCTCGAAAATCATGATGGATATTGGTAGAATAACAAACGCTATCTCAACAGCAATAAATGGCTTTTTCAAACAATTAGTCACTTTGATTGCTCTAGTAGGGGTTATGTTTTATCAAAGTTTAGAATTGGCACTTATTGCTTTTGTCGGTTTTCCTTTGGCGGTTTATCCTGTTTATATAATTGGTAAAAAACTTAGACATCTTTCATTTGGTGATCAAGCCATGGCTCAAAAATTCCTTTCTCAAATGGATGATAGTTTACAATATGGAAAATTAGTTAAATCCTATAATTGTGAAGCTTTTGAAGCGAATAGAATGAGCAAGATAATCGATGGTATGGTTAAGATAGGCAAAAAAATCACTAGACTTTCATTAATATCATCTCCTTTTGTTGAAATGCTAGGTGGAGTTGGTGTTGCTTGTGTTATTTGGTATGGTGGTACTCAGGTATTAAATGGAACAACTACACCAGGTGCCTTTTTCTCCTTTTTTACCGCTATGATGATGGCTTATAAACCATTAAAATCGGTTTCAGGCATGAATAGTGGAATTCAGCTTGGTCTTGGTGCAATAGAAAGATATTTTACTACAATTGACCAAAAGCCAAAAATTAAAGATAAACCAAATGCAAAAATAATCCAAAACTCTAAAGGCAATATAAAATTCGAAGATGTTCATTTTAGCTATATTGAAGATAAAACTGCACTTAATGGTATAAACCTTAATATAGACAGTGGAAAGGTTGTGGCTTTAGTTGGTCCTTCTGGCGGAGGTAAATCAACTCTTATGAGCATGATTCTTAGATTCTACGATCCAAAATCTGGGAAAATCTCTTTAGATGGTAACAATCTTACAGATTTAAGCATTGATTCCTTGAGGCAATCAATGTCGGTGGTAAATCAAGAAGTTATGATGTTTGATGACACTATTATGGAAAACATTCGCTATGGTAAAGAAAATGCCACTGAAGAAGAAATCATAAAAGCTGCTAAAATGGCCGAAGCTGATGAATTTATAAAAGATTTACCAGAAAAATACCATTCACAAGTTGGTCAAAATGGTATTATGCTATCAGGTGGACAAAGACAAAGAATATCCATAGCCAGAGCTATTCTTTATAACTCTCCGATTCTCCTCCTTGATGAAGCAACCTCAGCCCTAGACCCAATCTCAGAACATCTAGTTAAAAATGCTCTAAATAAATTGATGAAAGGTAAAACTACCATTGTTATTGCCCACAGGCTTTCAACCGTAATGCACGCTGATAAGATATGTGTGGTTATGAATGGCAAAATTGTGGAAGAAGGAACTCATAAGCAATTATTAAAAAAAGATGGTGATTATGCCAATTTATATAATAAACAATTTGAATTGATGGAAGATGAGAGGAGTGAGTAAAAAAAGATAGGATTCTAAGTGTCAAAAGACTTAGAAGACTGACTACAAATAGCAAGTAAGGCGCGGAAATCTAGAAAACAAACAAATGACAAAAGAGTTAACAATAATAGTTCTAACCTACAATAGTGAAGGCATAATTCAGGATTGTTTATCAAGATTAAATTTTGATAAATATAAAATTGCAGTAGTTGATAATGCTAGTAAAGATAACACAGTTAAAGTAGTCGAAGAAAATTTTAAGCCCGACAAACTCTACAAACTTGAAGCAAATATGGGGTTTGGAAATGGTAATAATATCGCTTTAGAACAAGTTGATACAGACTTTGCCTTAGTATTAAATCCTGATGCAATGATTGATGATGAAAATATTGAGATTGTTCTAGAAGAGATGAAAAAAAATGAGAAATTTGTGTTAGCGGGACCAGTGGTACTGGATAACTATCCTTATAATGATAAAGAGTATAGCGATAGAACCTTTATTATGAGTGAAGATTTTGAAGCAGGAAAAGATTGTCATTATGAAAAAATAGGCAACTCATATTCAGTTAGATTTATTATAGGTTGTGCCATGTTCTTTAAAATGCAAGAAATGCGCAAAATAGGATTTTTTGACAAGAATATATTTTTATTCTACGAGGATGACGAGATTTGTCATAGAGTAAGACAGAAGAATTATAAGGCGATAGTAGTCGAAACTGCCAAGGCTTTTCATCTAAAAGGAGAATCATGTAAGAAAAGCTTAAGATTACTTTACATAAGAGAATGGAATTTTATGTGGTCTAAAATGTACTGGAAAGATGTTAGAAAAGGTTTTTTGAGATCAAAGAGATCCTCATCCAAGCATAGTTTAATTCAATTTATTAAAGTGCTATGTTCTATCGTGTTTTTTAATAAGGAAAAAATAGTAAGAAATCTTGCTTACATGAATGGCGCATTTTGTTATTGTATTGGCCTAGGGTCATTTAAGAAAGATGGAAAACCGAGGGTAAATTAATTTTATGAACTTTACAAAAAAAGAAACAGGGATAGAGGGTTTGTTTACAATAGAGCCAAAGGTATTCGGTGATAGTAGAGGGTATTTTTTTGAGAGCTATAAATCTTCAGATTTTAAAGATCTTGGTATTCAAGGTGAGATAGTGCAATCTAATCAATCTAGATCATCCAAGGCTGTTGTTAGAGGTCTTCATTTTCAGATAGGGGAGTTTGCTCAAGCTAAATTAGTTAGATGTTTATCAGGAAAGATTTATGATGTAGCAGTAGATGTTAGAAAAGATTCCAAGACATATGGTCAGCATTTTGGTATTGAACTAAGTGATGAAAATAAATTAATGTTATATATCCCCAAGGGTTTCGCACATGGTTTTTCAGTATTATCCGAAAGTGCTGATGTCTTCTATGACGTTTTTGGAGGTCAGTATAATAAAGAATCAGAAGGTGGAATAAGATTTGACGATCCTGACTTAAAGATTAACTGGCAGGTAGAAGAGACAGTCATTTCAAGTAAAGATATAGAATTGACCTTTTTTAAAGATCTTAAAAGTAGTTTTTAGTTATGAAGAATATTTTGATAGTAGGATCCAATGGAATGCTGGGTCATGATTTAGTTAAAGTCTTTGAGAAAAAAGGTTATAATGTTTTTAAAGCAATTAGACAAGATTTTGATATCACCATAGAAAAAGATGTTGAGAATTTTTTTGAAGGTAAGTCTTTTGACTTAGTAATAAATTCAGTTGCTTATACACAAGTTGATAAAGCTGAAGAAGAAAAAGAAATGGCATTCTTAGTTAATGAAGAAGGTGCTAGAAATTTAGCTAGATCTACGAATAAAAGAGGAATTCCTATAGTGTATATTAGTACAGATTATGTGTTTGATGGTAAGAGATTCGAGCCTAATAAAGTTAGTGATAAGGTAAGTCCAGTAAATGTTTACGGTGAATCAAAGTTAGCTGGAGAAATTGCCACAAAAGAAGCTAACCCAAAACACTACATTGCAAGAACTAGCTGGCTTTATGGTGAGAATGGCAACAATTTTGTTGATACTATGCTAGAATTAGCTAAAACAAGAAGTGAAATTAAAGTCGTAAATGATCAATTTAGTTGTCCAACCTGGACGGTAGATTTGGCGTGTGGTATTGAAAAGTTATTTAGAGACGCCAGTAAATTTGGAGTATATCACTTATGTGGTAGTGGTCAAACAAGTTGGTATGAATTTGCTAAAGAAATTTTTAGAATTAAAAAACTAGATATAAAAGTTTTGCCGGTTACAACAGACGAATTTCCAAGGCCAGCTACTAGACCTAGCATGTCTACAATGGATAATAGTGGATTACTCAGGGATTGGAAAGAGGCTTTAAGAGGTTATACTGGTTAACTTGCTCTCAAGGCTGAATCATTTTCTTACATTTTAATTTTCTTATTTGATGAAGATATTATTTATTTCAAGCACAGGACAGAATTTTAATTATGCTATTGATCAATCTGTTTTATATAGGTGTTTAAATCATATTGAAAATCTTAACGGAGATGGTTACTTCTCAAAATTCGTAACTCAAAATGATTTTGAAAAAAATGAGATAGATAGTTTTGATACATATATTTTTCATAGGCCAAGATATTCTTCTGAATTAAGTAAGAGGCTTGATACACTAAAAAAGAAGTCCAAAAGCATCATTGCTGATTATGATGATGTAGTTTTTGGTGAAGGTAACTTTGAGTCATCATTCTTGGGAAAAAGATCCATTAACAACCTAAGTTCTGAAGCTAAAGAAAGAGCTTTGAAAGAATTTAATGAGTATCAAGAGGCGGTGAATTTGTTCAGCTTCTTTACAGTCTCAACACCAATATTAGAAAGGGAGTTAGCAAAAATTGCTAACAAAGCAGTCATTCAAATTATACGAAATGGTTTTTCATATGAAGTAGTCAAATATATTGAAAAATATGTTATTAATTATGAACTTCTAAAAAAGAATGGTTTTCAGATAAATGCGATTGGATATTTTGCAGGAAGCGTAAGTCATATAAACGATTGGAAGATAATTGAGCATACTATTTTGGAATTATTAGAAAAACATAAAGATGCGTATTTCTTTTTGGTAGCTCAGTTTAATTCATCTATAAAAGAGTTGGCCAACCATGAACGTTTTGTAAGAATTGATAGGTGCGAGTATCTTAAAATGTTCCATCATTGCTCAAAATGCCATACCTTGGTGGCTCCCCTTGAGAATAATGTCGGAAACAATGCTAAATCTATTATAAAGCTTTATGATAGTTCTCTAACATATAACAGGTTGGTATCATCTCCGATAGATGATTATGATATTGTTGGAGATAACGCAAAAGTTCATTATGTAAAAAAGAAAGAGGATTGGTTTAATACACTAGATTTGTGTTATTCACAGATGCCTTCTATTACAGAGCTAAGCCAGAATAAAGATTATGTTATAAATAATTGTTTATCATCAAAATCAACTGATGATTTAATTAGATATTTAAAAACAATAAAATAAATAATTTCCATGAGAGTACTTTTTTATCTTGAAGCACACCCTATAAGAGATAGTTTTACCAATTTTTCTTGGCTAAAGGGAAGACTACTGCAGTTATGCTCATCAGTAAATAAGGAAAATTTTAAGATTTTCTCAAATGAACAATCACTAGATTTATTGGAGGAATATAATTGTTTATTTGCGGATTATTTAATTCATCCTGAATCCAAAGATTCTGATCATATTAATAGTTATATGAAAGAGTGGAGTCAAGATCAGGGTATTAAAACCTGGAAAGAATTGATGCATGGAGAGGGAGAAGTTAGTGAATTCTTTATGGGTTTGTTGAAAAAGGTTAAAGCCACCAAGTTTGATTTTGATATTATAGTCCATTGGTCTATAAACGGGGCTGTGTTAAAATTTGCTAGGGAAAATGATGTAGTTCCAGTAACAATGGAATTAGGATTTCTTAGACATCCCTTCATGTCATCAATTATGTTTGATGATGGTGGCATAATAGACTCTAGGAATTACAAGTTATCCATAGAAGACTTATATGATTGCGGATTAAAAGGTATTAGTACTTCGGAGGCGCAGATTTTATTTTCAGGTAAGAATGAAAATCTTAACATTTTACATGAAAAAAAGTATCTTGTTGAAGATCTAGATTTGCAAAAAATAGTAGAAAAAAAAGTAAATAGGAAAGTGGCTCTAATTCCTATTCAGTTAGAAGATGATTCTAATATTGTTAATTCAAGATTTAAATCGGTTACAGGTTTTCTAGAAGAGGTTGTTCCCAAGCTTATAAAAAATAATTTTTATTGTATTATTAAGACTCATCCAAAGTATGTAAATAGTGATATAAATATTGAAAGTTGCAAAGAATCACAAGATTTTTATAGCTCTTTAAGTAGTGATCACGTTATGTGGCTTGATAAAGAAATCACAAAAGGTGATTACATAAGAATGCTTAATATGGTAGATTCTGTTATCACGGTTAACAGTTCCGTGGGTTTTGAGTCAGTGTTATTTGATAAGGAAGTGGCAGTACTTGGGCAGGCTCCATATAAGGTTAATAATGTATTCTTATCAGTGGATGAAATCACTACATCTAAATATGATAAAGATAAGTACTTAAAAGATTTAGCCGTTTTAAGAGAATATTTTCTGCATTTCTATCTGGTTAATGATGAAGATGCTTTTATTGGATGTTTTTTCTTTGAAAGAATAAGAAGTATAGCATATTTATATAAAGCTTCGAAGGATAATAAAGAGTGGTTAGGGATAGTAAAATCTATTTTCATAGATAGAGATAAAGTCTTAAGGAAAATGTGTTTAAGCACTAAAATTTATAAGAAAAATCCAATAAGTGTTTACTTTAAAGATAGTAAGTCTTGTCTTCATAAAATTGTATCCTTTCAGATATTTAATAGGTTACATGTTCAGGCTGTTATTAGAAATAAAAGCTCAATGTTACCCTACATATTAAAGAATTTTTCTAGGAGCTTTTCTACAAAAATATACAAAAATTATAATTTAGAAATTTGGTTAAAGAAAACAGCGGAGAAAACATGAAGAATCGTTTAAAGTTACTAAGGAGGGGGCTTTATAATATTATCCCGTTTTATAAAAAAATATCTGTTATTATTGATATAACGCGCAATATAGATAAAAGAAGTCAGGAGTTAAAAAAAGAGGTTAACCTATTAAGAAAAAGTATTGATCCATATAGCCTAGGAGAAATTTCTAAGAAGGTCTTGGGTGAATTTAAAATTGGCGATAATATACTAACTAATAATGGTACAATATTTTTTAAAGACTCGAAGGATAGATTTGTTCCGGCTCACGAAGCTTTATTAAAATTTACTGATAAATGTACCGCGGATCATTTAGTCCTAGATTTAGGGTGTGGTAAAGATCAGGTTCATTCGGATATAATGAGAAGTTGCGGAGTTAATGTAAAAACATGTGATCTGGATAAAAATTCAGATTTTTCTGGTTTCTATGAAGAGATTGAGTTTAAAGAAAAATTCGACGCTATATGGTGTTCTCATACTTTAGAGCATGTACTAAATCCTCACGGGTTCCTGGTCAAGATTAGAAATGATATTAAGGAAGGTGGTATCTTATCAATCACCGTCCCTCCATTAAAACATAATATTGTTGGTGGTCATGTTAATTTATTTAATGCAGGACTACTCTTATATAGAATGATTCTAGCTGGTTTTGATTGTTCGAACTGCGAAATAAAGAAGTATGGCTATAATATTAGTATTATTATGGAAGTAAAAACTATTCAAGACGATCTACCGCAAGATTTATCTTACGACATTGGAGATATTGAAAAGTTACAAAAATATTTTCCTTTTGAGGCCAAACAGAGCTTTTATGGTGATTTTGATATAATAAACTGGAAGTAATTTAAATAATAAACCCATAAATTTAATTTATTATGTCATCAGTCATTAATTATAGGAAAGACATAGACGGACTTCGTGCCTTAGCAGTAATATCAGTCGTCCTATTCCATCTGAAGAATTCCTTATTGTCAGGTGGGTTCGTTGGAGTAGATATATTTTTTGTCATATCTGGATTTCTAATAACTAAAATTATTCTTAGAGAAATAGAGGAAAATAAGTTTAGCTTCACTAATTTCTATATTAGAAGAATTAAAAGAATATTTCCTGCTCTTTTTTTAGTATTGTTTGTTAGTTTGATATTCGCATCTCTGACCCTAGCGAGTGAAGATATGATGTGGTTTGCTAAAACTCTTAGATATAGCGCTATACAAATATCAAACTTTCTTTTTCAGAGAGAAGTTGGTTATTTTGATCCATCCTTTGAAGATATGCCACTTCTTCATAGTTGGTCTTTAGCAGTGGAAGAGCAATTTTATCTTGTATGGCCAATAACATTATTTCTTCTTTTTAAGTTTAAGAAGAATCAGAACTTTCCTTTTTATGGCCTTATTGCCATATCAATAATATCTTTAATATTTAGCGAATATTTAGTAAATCATAATCAAAAGATTGCATTTTTCTCATTACCATCAAGATTATGGGAATTAGGTATTGGTGGAATATTGGCCTTTCACAAAATAAAGCAGCCAAAAAAGAATATAAATGAAGCTTTGGGTATATTAGGGATCATTCTAATAATAACTTCATTTCTCACAAACAATAAAGATAACTTCCCAGGAATTAATGCAATTATTCCATGCTTAGGTGCTGCACTAGTAATATTTTCAGGACATAGAACGAAGACAATGGTTTCGAAACTATTATCAAATAAAGTTTTGGTATTCTTTGGACTTATTTCTTATTCACTTTACCTATGGCATTGGCCAATAATCGCTTTTTATAGAGGATATTCTGGTGAAGCAAATCTATCAATTATAGCAATATTATCTATAGCAACTATATCGATCGGCATCTCATATCTTTCATATAAATATGTAGAAATTCCATTTAGAAGAAAAAGACATTTAATAGAAGAAAATAGCTTTACTTTTTTTCTTGGCACTAGAAACAAAAGCAACGAACAAAAGTCTATCCAGATTAAGCTATATGATACAATAATTGCTTCTATTGTCTGTATATCATTATTTGTTGGAGTTGCTATTAATATAAAGGATAAGGATGGATGGGAATGGAGAATTAGCAAAACTACTATTAATGATCCCAATCTTGGTAAATCAGAATATAATTTTGATAAGAATTGTCATATAGCATATAAGAAGTTTCTTGATGGTGTAAGGTTTAAAGATGCAAAGGATTGCTTAATAAATGGAAAAAATAAGAGTTTTGAGGTAGTGATCTTTGGAGATAGCCATGCTTCACATTATGCTATAGCCGTCGCAGATTGGGCAAAAAAGAAAGGTTTGTCTGTTTCGTCTATGACTATGAATAGGTGTTTGCCATTATTTGGAATTGAAAAAGTTACTAAATCTGGAAAGCCTCGAGATAGATGTGATTATTACCCAAATGCAATAAAAGACATTCTAAAAAAGAATAAGAATATAAAATATGTTTTTTTAGCAGCAAGATGGGAATTATATACTCAGACCATAGAGAATGTTATGCTAATAGATGGTAATAATAAGGAATTATCTAAGGAAAACACACGGAAAGTATTTAAAGATAATTTAGATACAACAGTAAAATCCATTACTGATATGAACAAAAAGGTCATATTACTAGGTCAAGTTCCTATGCTTGATAAAACATTAGGTGGAAATAAAGGGCCTTTGATGTGTATTAGAAGAAAGTCTACTCCACTACAAAAGGTTATAGCGACTGAAGATAGAAAATGTATGGAGGTAGATGTCAATATTGCAACTGATAGGATACGTTATGCACATGAAGCAATCAGAGAGATTATATTTAGACGCAAAAATATAGTATTCTTTGATCCAAAACCTTATTTCTGTGATCAAGAATTATGTTACGCCAGAAGGGATGGTAAAATTGTATATAGAGATGATGATCATTTGAATTTATATGGTGGACATTATTTAGGGAAATATTTTCATTTCAAATAACAACCCCAACTTAAAGGTTAAGGGATGGATTTTACTATTATCTCTTTAACCTTATAAGTTCCAGCCATAATACCTGGGTCAATTCTTAAATCACCACTAAAGTCTTTATCCTTTATCGCTATATAAACGTCATTATATCCTTTTTTAACGTAGAAACCTATCATTCTACTACCATGATAACTATGATCCATATTAGTTTTATAAAAAACTCTTAAAAATGTCTTTTTGGGTGTTTCATAAGAAATTTTAATAACTGCATTTTGATTTTTTAAAGGTTCAAATTTCTTTATAGAAAAACTTGGATATTTATTGCTATATTCTAATTCTACTATTTTGTTTTTAATATTTACTCCGCTTTTTAAACTATTACTAAAATGTTCTGTACTTTTTATAAAATTATTAGAATTGATCTTTAATAAAGTTGATTTAGCTTCATCAAAACTATCCTTGTAAAAGGAAATATTTGGTAAGGCACTATCCATTAAAATAACACACTGACCATCAAACATAAAAACACTGTTTCTTTCAGGCCATTCTTTTTGGGAAAGGGCTTTCTTTACCAACCCTTCTGGAGCATCATTAGGTAAAGCTTTTAGACGCTTAATATTCATATCAGACACAGGTTTTATGAATTTAAAAACATTAAGAACGCTAGAAGGGTGAAGGTTTAACTGATTCATTCTTCTAGTAGGAAAGTTAATCCTATTATTTAAGGTCGAAAATTTTATGGACTTAGGGTTAGTAATATATAGCACAGGTATTTTTCCTGAGAAGATGTCTTGGCTATTGGGTAGCTCTTCTATTTTGTGAACAATCCTATTGGCCTCTAAGAAATCTGCTCTGTTTTGTATAGATACTCTTAACCCATAGCTTATTGCAAATATAATCATTGTTGCGATAAATAGTGAGGAAAGGGTGTAGTAAATATTCTTTATAAAAACAGAATTTTGCCTCATGGGAATAATTATTAATATTAGCAATGAAATCGCTAATCCAGATAATGACCTAAATGGTAAGGCAGAAAAATCTTTTACAAAAAGAATCGGCGAAATAATTACACAAGAAGCCACAATAAAAATAGCAACTATAGTAATGAACCTGATAATAGAGCTATACCAATTATATCTCTTAAACAAGCTAATAAAAATACAAATTGCTGATGTAACATAGAGCGAGACAATTAAGTGAGGGAAAAGATCTGAATATAAATCAAATGGATATTTTTTGATTTGACTAAACCTACTTATCCATAGATCTGTGCTTTGAGGTAATGATATATGTTGAATATTACGACCACCAGCTCCTACCATTTTAATTTCTTGAGCAGTCATATGAATCTTAATTAAGATTGGAATAATTAATTTATTCCAAATGATATGGCAGGTAGCAAGACAAAATAGTGGTTGGAATATTGTAACTAAGAAAAATTGATAGATACGCTTGGGAGAGATTTTTTCTTCTTCATACATAAAGATAGCAACTTGACCTAGCATGATAGCCAAGAGACTGAATAATGTTGTTTGATAAGTTCCAAAAGGAACAGTAAATAAAGCAAAAGTAATTAAGAAGTTTTTAAGACAAAGTCTTTTCTGAATCTGAATTAGTCCTAATACTCCGCACAGAATACCTAGGGAAACAGGAAGAGGGGCATTATTAAAGTTAAATAATAGAACCTGTGATGGAAATATAGCTAAGAATACCTGAATTATTACAATCTGTTTCCAATCAGATACTTTCCATAATTTTGAAATATAAAATCCTGCAAAAATCAATGTGATAATTCCAAGAGTTTCTTCAACACCTGGAAGGATTTGAGTAAGATAGAGAATAGTATGCGTTAGAAATAAATAATATCTGCCATGTGTAATAAGGTAGTTTGGCATATGAGCACCAGCTACAATAGATAAGTCATCTCCGACGTAGGTCATATTGAAAATGAAAAAGCTATATGCAATAAAACTTATGATGAAGGATATCAGGAAGGCTTTTTTATGGTTTGGATTTGCATTATTGATTTTTGTAGTAATAGCATCAACGAGATCAACTTTGTTTAAGGATTTTAAAGAGTTGAATAAATTATCAAATTTTTTCGTTTTAAGATCTATCATTTTTAGAAATAAAAGTTAGACCAAGTAAGTATTGAGAGATGTAGTAAGTGGCTATTATTATCTAAATCTAGATCGAAATTTATCTAATGGCAGTAAGTTATTAGATTCATTATCTACCATTAAATTAATTTTCAGGAGACCTTCTCTACAAACCACAGCTGGACAATCACCTTTATTGAAAATTATCTTACCAACATCTCTATTTTCAATATTCACATCATTTATCGGAGTCGCATCTTGTATTATAATGATATTCTTATCTAGGTAGCTTTTTGCACCTTTAAATGGATATCCGACAGCATCAATAAATCTTGATATTTGTTTCGATGTTTTATTCCAGTCAATAAAATAGTCTTCTTCATCTCTCCAAAGGCTATAAGTAGCTATGTTTTTTTTTTGAGATTCTCCTTTAGGGATTTCGTTTGTGTTAAGTAATATACTTAATATTTCAAGTAATAATTTGCCATATAATTCAGCCAATAGATCAATGGCTTTATCTATCTTTAATGGATATTGAATATTGATAGAGTCTTGTAAAACAAGATTACCAGTATCGTATTCCTTTGCTCCCCAAATTACAGAGGCTCCAATTTTCTCTTCACCATTTATTAGACAATTTACCAACGGAGAAAAGCCACGATATTTTGGTAGTAGAGAGTCATGAAAAACTAATAATTTAGTTTTAGTTTCGTCAATAATCCATCTCCACCCAATAGCTACACTAAATTCATCCATTGCAAATTCTTCACTTCTTTCATGCAGTGAAATATTATGTTGCTTGGCATGTTTTATAATTTCATCTGCATAATCATCATATATATTCTTATCTCTTCCTACAATGATTTTGCCGATAATATTCCTATATTTGATATCTTCTAGGATTTCTATGCACTTAAGACCCTTTTTTCCTAATAAAAATAAAGTAACTTTTTTATTCATCGATATTTACCTTTTTATCTATTATATAAATAGGTCTTTGTTTCACATTATCAAATATCTTGGCAATATAAAGACCAATTATTCCAAAGAAGAATAGTAAGGTCCCTGATAAGAACCATATAGATATTATTATTGTAGCAAAACCGCTAACTTTAAAATGCCCCATTAAAGATAGGATGAAATATATGACACTTATAAGGATTGTAACAAAAGAAATTATTCCACCGAAGAAAATACTTACGTATAAAGGTTTTGCTGAATATGATACAATAATGTCAGAAGCTAATTGAATCATTTTAAAGAGTGTATAACCAGACTTCCCAGAGGACCTTTTATTATGTTTAACATCTATTGCCGTGGAATTAAAACCACTCCAAATAACGGATAAAGGAAAATATTGAGCTTCTTCTTTTAGTAGTTTTATTGTATCTATTACTTTCCTGCTATATATTCCATAATTTGCAACGCTATAGTCAGCCTTGATACCGCTTAGAAAATTAAATAATTTATAAAAGCATTTAGACATTAATTTTTTTAGAAAAGAGTCTTTACGATCCACTCTTCTGCATTTAACTATATCATATCCCTCTTGCATTTTTTTATAGAGTGCAGGGATTTCTTCAGGCATGTCTTGTAAATCACAATCCATTACAACAACTTGCTTACCTAAGCATTGATTTATTCCTGCGACAATTGCCTTATGTTGACCAAAATTTCTTGATAATTTTATTCCTTTTACTCTTTTATCTTTTTTAGATTCTTCTATTATTCTATTCCATCCATCATCTGGGCTGCAATCAAATACTAAAACTATCTCATAATCATTAGTAATAGTAGAGACTGATGTATGAATTCTTTTACAAAGCTCAGAAATCAAATTTGGAGCAGCATATACTGGTGATACAATTGATAACTCTATTTTGTTACTCATGATTTAAAGTAATTTATTACTAAGGCTGATATTTTCTCTATATCTGAGTCACTTAAATTATAATGTAGTGGTAATCTAATTATTCTAGAACTCAGATCGTCAGTATAAGTCATCTTTCCTGAAACCCTACCAAATTTTCTACCAGCAGGAGACGAATGAAGAGGAATGTAGTGAAAGACACTTAGGATAGAGTTTTGTTTTAAGTATTTAATTAATTTATCTCTTTTGTCTCTACTTTCGAGAATCATATAAAAAATATGATGATTTCTTTCTATATTTTCTTCTTTTTCTTTTGGAAGATCTACTAAACCTTTTTCTTTTAAAATAGATAGGTGGGCAAGATATTTATTATAAAGACTTTGCCTCCTAGAGTTTATTAGTTCTGATTTTTCTAATTGAGCATATAAGAAAGCAGCTACTAATTCACTCGGTAAAAAAGATGATCCTTTATCAACCCAACTGTATTTATCAACAACGCCTTCTGAAAATTGTCTACGATTTGTCCCTTTTTCCCAAATGATATGTGCTCTATCGATGAGCTTTTTATTATTAATACAAAGAGAGCCTCCTTCACCAGAGATGATATTCTTGGTTTCATGGAAGCTAAAACATCCTAAGTCACCAATTGAACCTAATTTCTTACCGTGGTAGCTAGAAAGTAATGCTTGGGCTGCATCTTCTATTACATAAAGATTATGTTTTCTAGCAATAGACATAATTGAGTTCATATCACAAGGGTAGCCAGCATAATGGACAGGAACTATAGCTTTAGTCTTATCTGTTATAGCTGCTTCTATCTTTTTTGGATCAATATTTAAGGTGTCTTTATCGATGTCCACAAAAACAGGTTTAGCTCCATGTAGTACAAAAGCATTTGCTGTAGAAACAAATGTATAAGATGGCATAATTATTTCATCTCCGGGAGCAGCATCTATCAAAATAGCAGATATTTCTAGAGCTGCTGTACAAGAATTAGTTAATAATGTATCTTTGCTGCCAATTTTATTGGTTATCCAATCTTGACATTTTTTCGTAAAAAGACCATTGCCAGATAATTGTTTTTCTTGATTTATTGCTTGTGAAATGTATTCGATCTCATCACCAATAAAAAATGGTGCATTAAATTTTATATTATAATCCATCTAAATTTGTTTTATAATGTTAAGAAATTTTCTCTTTTAAATACCAAATTATAGTCTTTTTTATTCCATCTTCTAACTTAGTTTTAGCTTTAAGGCTATATTGTGACATTCTTGATATATCCATAACTTTTCTTGGCATGCCATTCGGCTTGCTTTCATCTAAAACAATATCTCCTTCATATCCAATTATTTTAGCAATGGTTTGAATAAGATCTAACATTGAAATATCTTTGCCAGTACCGATATTTATCATATTTTCTTGGGTGTCGATATTTAAAGTCTCTACAATAATTTCGGCCAAATCTTCAATATAAAGCCACTCTCTTTTTGCAGTTCCGTTGCCCCATAAAATTACTTCCTTTGCATTGCTTTTCTTAGCGTCACTAACCTTTTTTATCAAAGCTGCCATAGCGTGAGAAGTCTTAGGGTCAAAGTTGTCACCAACTCCATATAGGTTAGATGGGTTTATAGCAACGTAGTTAGTGTTATATTGCTCGTTATAAGCTTGGCACATTTTAACGCCAGATGCTTTTGCTACAGCGTAACCATAGTTTGTTGGTTCAAAATCTCCTTGGAATAGATATTCTTCTTTCATTGGCTGAGGGCAATTTCTTGGGTATATGCAAGATGAAGCTAAGAAAATTAATTTTGATATATTATTTTTATAAGAATTATGAATTATGTTATTTTGAATTTGCAAATTTTCATAAAGAAATTGAGCTGGATTTTTTATATTAGCAGCTATTCCACCAACTTTCGCGGCACATAAAACTACACAATCAATTGCGGTATTCTTAAAAAATTCTTCGACTTGTTTTTGGTCTAGTAAGTCAAGTTCATCACGGTTTCTTGTGATTAAATTCTTATATCCTAAATGAGTTAATTTTTGATATAGTGCGTTTCCAACAAATCCTTTATGTCCTGCAATAAATATGTTTGAATCTTTCGTAATCATTTTGTTTGAAATTGTTGATGGTTATTTTCTAGAGATCTTCTTTTCTTTCTTAGCTTACTAGAAAGAAATAGTCTCGTAAATAGATTATTCTTTTTGGGTGATCGACAATCAATTTCTATCCCTTCATTATAATATTTTGAGTAATCTACAATATAATTTTGATCAATTATTTTGTCTGTAGCCTTTTTGAAAACTATTTTATCATCAATTAGCCTGGTAATTTTCCTAAGGGCAATATTTTTGAGTATTCCAGATATGAAAGGTGTATATTTTTCATTATTAAATAAGGTGATCGCAATGATAATACCAAGCAAGTCAGTATCTTTTTCTTTATCTATTTTATTAAGGAGAGGTTTCGCTTCAGGAAAAACGTTATATATCAATTCAAAGTCCTTAATTTTAAAGAACTCATCATAGAAAAAATCCAACTCAAATAAATACTGAGTATATTTATTTCTATCTCCAAAGATGGCTGAAACATTTGATCCGTGCTGGCGATATTTTACATGATATTCATCTAAAACTTTGATTTCTCCGCGCTGCAAGATATTAACCCATAATGCTACATCAAAGAAGTGAACTAATCTTTCATCCATTGCATCGTAAAGGAAGTCTTTCTTTCTTATAGTCGCTCCAGGAAATGTTACACAAAAGTAATTTTGGAAAATATATCTCAAATATTCAAAGCGATTATTCTTTTGTGCACATAATAAGTTTCCGCCAGTTTTCTTGCTATTCTGGTCAATTATTTCAAGATTCGCAAAACAAGCGAGAAATTCAGGATTTTCTTCAAGGAATTCAACTTTTTTCGAGATACAGTTTTTATTCATCACATCGTCAGCACAAAATAAAGTGATATATTCACCCTCGGACTCTTTAAGACCTTTTTTAGTACTAAATGCTCCACTTATAACATTCTTGTCATTTCGTAAGATTTTTACTCTTTTATCACCTAAAAACTCATCTGCAATTTTCGCACTATTATCTTGCGAATCATTATTGACGAGAATCAGCTCAATATTTTTATAATCTTGATTTAAGACTGATTCTATACATTCTCTAATATATTTCTCATCATTGAAAAATCTTAATATAACGCTAACCAGAGGATGTTTTTTTTGTTTCATTATTAAAAAAATTAGTTAAGTTCGCGGACACTAAGAAATTAGAAAGTAGTTAACGAGATTAATCAATAAAATAATTATCGAAATGCATTACAGCCTAACATCATCTTCATGGGACGAGTCAGAAATAGAATCTATAAAAAGCGTTATAGATAAAGGTATTTACTCTATGTCTGAGTGTGTATCTAGTTTTGAAAAAGAATTTGCGAAGCATATAGGATCTAAACATTGTGTAATGGTGAATTCAGGCTCTTCAGCCAACTTATTGATGATCGCGGCATTATTCTTCGTTAAAGAAAATAAGTTAAAAGCTGGCGATGAAGTTATCGTTCCTTCAGTCTCTTGGTCAACTACATATGCTCCATTGCAGCAATATGGTCTTCATGTTAAATTTGTAGATATTGATTCAAAAACTTTAAACTTTGATCTAGCCAAACTTGAAAAGGCAATCAGCAATAAAACAAAATTAATTTTTGCAGTAAACTTACTTGGAAACCCAAATGATTTTGATAAGATTAACGGTCTTATAGAAGGAAAAAATATAAGATTAATTGAAGATAATTGTGAATCTTTGGGCGCACTATATAACGGCAAGCAGGCCGGATCTTTTGGAGAAATGGGTTCGTTTAGTTCTTATTACAGTCATCATATAGTAACTATGGAAGGTGGCATGGTTGTTACTGACGATGATGAACTTTATCACTTATTATTATGCTTAAGATCACACGGATGGACTAGACATCTACCAGAAGAAAATACCTTATGCGTAAAATCAAAAAACGACTTTGAAGAGCATTTCAGATTTTTAATACCAGGGTATAATGTAAGACCAATTGAGATGATGGGTGCAATAGGCTTAAAGCAAATGAATAAGCTTGATAAGACTATTGAAATAAGAAGAAATAATGCTGCATTATTCCAAGAGTTATTCAGCAATAATAAGTTTTTCGATATTCAAAAGGAAATAGGGGAAAGCTCATGGTTTGGATTCTCATTCGTGATTAAAGATGGCGTTGACTTTGACAGAGACCATGTAATTGCTTTACTAAGACAACATACAATCGACACTAGGCCAATAGTTGCGGGTAATGTTGCTAAGAAAGAGATGATAGTGGATCACTTTGATTATTCTGTATTTGATAGTAATGAAAATGCTGAGAAAATTGATAAAGACGGTTTCTATGTAGGAAATCACCCTAAGGATATCACTAAAGAGATAAAATATTTAAATGAAATTTTGGGCAATCTATAGATGAGAATTTTTTATGGATTTGATGTAAATTTAGCACAATATCTTAATCAATCTGACAAAGATATATGGACTGTTAATATCAGAGATACTCTGGTAGATATGGATCATGAAGTGATTAACTTTGACTATAGTCTAGGTGAGTTCTTCTTGAATCTTGAGAAGACTATTCCTGGGCACGTTGAATATTCAAAAAAACACAAACAAAAAGTTGTTGATGCTTTTTTAGCTCAAATCAAAAAAACTCATGAAGAAAAGCCAATAGATATATTGCTTAGCTATTTTTATGACCATTTCATGGATAGCAAAGCTATAGAAGAAGTAAAAGCTATGGGCATAGTTACAATAAACTATAATTGTAATGCTTCATTCCAATTTGATCTAATCAAAGATATCTCCCCATCATTTGATCATTGCTTAACGGTAGAAGATTTTAAAATGGATGACTATAAAGCTATTAACGCTAATCCAGTATATTTTCAAGAAGCCGCAAACATTAATCACTACAAGCCATATGACTTAGAGAAAGTTCATGATGTAGTTTTCATAGGTCAATCATATGGTGATAGATCAAAACTTGCGAGTTACTTACATAAAAATGGAGTAAATTTAGACGTTTTCGGGCTAGGTTGGAGAGGCTATCAAGCAACTAACAAAATTTTATTAAAGAATTTATTTTATAAAATATTTAACAGAAAAAGAATTAAAGTAGCTCTAAATCCCAAATTTGTTCATGACAGGCTTGATTTTGATGATATGGTCAAATTATATTCGAAAACAAAGATAGCGATAAACTTCTCAACATGTGGTAACACTCATATGGACTCAGACAGAGTAACGCAAATTAGACTCAGAGACTTTGAAGCGCCGGCGTGTAAGGTATGTTATATGACTGAATATAGCAAAGAATTAGAAGACTTCTACGATGTTGGTAAAGAGATCATTTGCTATGAGAGTAAAGAAGAATTGTTAGATAAGATAAAGTTTTATTTAAACAATGATAGCGCCAGAAATAAAGTTGCTGAGGCCGGGTATAATAGGGTGATTAAAGACCATAGTTGGCAAAAAAGATTTGAGAAGTTGTTCAACGATATAGGTTTGAAATAATGATCAAAATAAAGTTATCTATTCCAGGATGTTCAAGTGTTGATATAAATGACTTTAAAAGTGCGATAGCAAAGTTTATTCCGGGATCAAAAAATAATATAGCTGACTATCAATTCTTTGTTAATACAGAAATTAAGGAAGCGGATTTTTGGTTTATTATAGACGACACATCGCTAGACACTGAAGAATGTCTGATTAGTAAGAATAGAATCTTCTTCTTAAGCGCAGAAGTTCCATTCGTTATTGACTATTTTAATAGTGAAAAGTTTCTCTCTCAATTCAGCAAAACATATTCTCCTCACGCAATCTTTGATACTAATAATATCGCGAGTCTACCATTCTTACCTTTTATGATTAATGCAACATATGGTGAGTCTATTTGGAGCTACGATGATAAATATAATTTTGATTACCTAAGAGGATTAGATCAAATTGAAAAGACTAAGAACATGTCCATAGTATTTTCGAACAAAGGATCAAGTGCTAGTGAGTTTACTTTCTGGCACAAAGCTAGATATAATTTTTGCATTAAACTAAAGGAACATTTCAAAGACAAAATTGATTTCTACGGGCAGGGCCATAACCCAATTAGCAGTAAAGTTGATGCTATTTTCCCATATAAATATCATATATGCCTTGAAAATCAGTCATTATATAATGTGATGACAGAAAAATTATATGATTCATTTTTAGGATTATCTCACCCTATATATTTTGGAGCACCAAATGCTTCTGATTATTTTGATGAAAGATCATTTTCACAAATAAACATATTTGATTTTAAATCGTCAATTGACGTTATTGGTTCGTTAATTGAAGATGATAGTAAGTACGACAAATCTAGACAATATTTAGTTGATTCAAAAAACAAGTATTTGGATGAATATTCTACTTTTCCTAGAATAGCTAAAATTTGTAATTCTATCATTAAATGTAATGAAGTTTCAAATAAAGAGATGGTTACTATCTCTAGTAGAAATTCTTTTTGCGAAAAGAAAAAAGTTAAGAAGTCATTCTTTAAAAGAATAAAAAACAAAATTAAATAGATTATATGAAAGCAGTTATATTAGCAGGCGGTTTTGGAACTAGATTATCTGAAGAAACAGACATTAAACCAAAGCCTATGGTTGAAGTTGGCGGAAGACCAATATTATGGCACATAATGAAGATGTATAGCTGCCACGGCATCAAGGACTTTATTATTTGCCTTGGTTATAAGGGCTATGTAATTAAAGAGTTCTTTGTTAATTACCAAAGACATATGTCTGACATAACAGTAAACCTAAAAGACGGCACTATAGAAGATCACAAATCAAGAGCCGAAGACTGGAACGTAACTTTGGTCGATACTGGTTTAAATACTATGACCGGCGGAAGAATAAAAGGAGTTCAGGATTTTTTAAAAGACGAAGAAGATTTTTGTTTAACTTATGGTGACGGTGTAAGTGATGTCGATATCACTAAGCTAATTGAGTTTCACAAGTCACACAATAAAATTGCCACTTTAACTAGCGTGAAGGCTCCAAATAGATTCGGAGTAATTGATAGTGATAAAACTGGATTAATAAATTCTTTTAAAGAAAAACCGCAAGAAGCACAAGATTGGATAAATGGTGGGTTCTTCGTTCTAAATAAAAGAGTGTTTGATTATATGAATGACGACAAGTCTTTAGTTTTCGAAAGTGATGTTTTGCCAAAAATTACTCAAGATAAAGAACTGACTTCTTTCAGACATGATGGCTTTTGGCAAGCAATGGATACCAAAAGAGATAATATTACTCTAAATGATATCCACGATAAAGGAAAAGCTCCTTGGGTTAAGTGGTAATCCCAACTTTTTCACAGTCACTATCAACCATCATTTTAACTAATCCTTTAAACTTAACCTTAGGCTCCCAGCCAAGGTCAGTTTTGGCTTTACTATAGTCGCCAATTAATAGATCAACTTCTGTTGGTCTATAATATCTTTGGTCTATTTCAACATAGTCTTGCCATTTAAGACCTTTATAAGCAAAAGACTCTTCTAAGAATTCCTTAATAGTGTGAGTTTCATTAGTAGCTAGAACATAATCATCAGCTTTTTCAGCTTGAAGAATTCTCCACATACCTTCAACAAAATCTCCAGCAAAACCCCAATCTCTTTTTGAGTCTAGATTTCCAAGATATAATTTATCTTGATTCCCAGCTAAAATATTTGCTAAACCTAAAGTTATCTTCCTAGTAACAAATGTTTCTCCTCTTCTAGGAGATTCGTGATTAAATAATATTCCATTACATGCGAACATATCATAAGCTTCACGATAGTTCTTAGTTAAGTGGTAAGCATAAACTTTTGCGCAAGCATAAGGGCTTCTTGGATAAAAAGGAGTAACTTCTGTTTGAGGAACTTCCATAACTTTACCAAACATCTCCGATGAGGAAGCTTGGTAATATTTTGCTTTGATTTTAGTATCTCTTATCGCCTCTAACATTCTGCAACAACCTATAGCAGTTGTATCAGCCGTATATTCAGGAATATCAAAACTAACCCTAACATGACTTTGTGCAGCTAAATGGTAAATCTCATCAGGCTGTGATTTTTCTATTATTTTTCTAAGAGATGATCCATCAGTTAAGTCACCAAAATGAAGGAATAATTTCTTATTTCCGATTTCTTTATCATTAAATAAATGATCAACTCTTCCTGTATTAAATGAGCTTGATCTTCTAATAATTCCATGAACTTCATAACCTTTCTCTAGGAGAAGTTCTGTTAGGTAAGATCCATCTTGTCCAGTAATACCGGTAATTAAAGCTTTTTTCATTTTATTTAATTGAATTAATTAAGTTTGTTATGTTGTTGGAAGATATCTTATGTTTTTTATACATAAAGTCAGTGTCTCCAAATACTCCATTGGATAATTCTCTTACACCTAATCTATATAGTTTTGCAGATAGTTGATTCTCTGCTATAACTTCTGCCAATATTGATCCTATACCGCCATTAACATAGTGCGCTTCAACAGTTATAACAATTTTGTAGTTTTGAATTATCGCTATTAATTCTTCTGACAATTTATTATCAATTTTCTTAATTGCGTAAAATGAAGCGTCATCTTTATTATCAAGGCTATTTTTACTTTTGATAAGCTCTTCAGTTATAGAGCCAATACCAATTACACAAATTGATGAATCAGACTCAGCTAATTTGATTATATTACTAGTTTCCTCAACTGCTAAATCATCTGTAAGGGAAGTTAGATTCTTACCAATACGATAATATATAGGATTATTCTCCTTATATGAATCTTCTAATATTGTTCCAGCGTTCGAACTATTTATTGGAGAGTAAGTAGATAAATTCGGGAAGACTCTAGTAACCGCAATATCTTCAATTAAATGATGAGTAGTTCCAAGATTACCATAGTCAAATCCTGGTCCAATTGCGACTATTCTAATCGGAAGGTTATGGAGTACCGGGCCATTTTTTATAAATTCATATGGCCTAAGTAGTGAAAATGGAGCTATTGAATATGTGAAAGGAATAAATCCTGCTTCAGCAAGACCTGTAGCAATTCCTATCATATTTTGTTCGCTTACACCAACATTGTAGAATCTATCCGGAAATTGTTCGGCGAATTCTTCTAAGACAGAGAAGCCTAAATCTGCTGTCAAAAGAACTATTCTTTCATCAGCTTTGGCTAATTGTGTTAATTTTTTTATAAAGCTATTTCTCACTTGCTGATTCCAGTTCTTTTAAGGCTTTAGTATATTGATCGTCATTTAACGATTTATAGTGCCACTCAATTGTTTTTTCCATATACGAAACTCCATGACCACACACGGTATTGGCAATCACAAAATTTGGTTTATCAAAAGTTTTATTTTCTAAGAAATTATTTTTTATTCCTTTAAGACATGATTCAATTTCTTTATGATCATGACCATTAATTTCGTAGGTATTAAAGCCAAAACCTTTAAGTTTATTGGCAATGTTATCAATATTGATAACATCCTTCGTGAAGCCAAGAGCTTGCTGCTTATTGTCGTCTAATATATATACTAAATTTGATAATTTATGCTGAGATGCAAATAATATAGCTTCCCAGAATGATCCTTCATTTAGTTCGGCATCACTTAATAGGCAGTATGTAATAGTGTCTGTCTTTTTTATTTTTGCTGCTAAAGCTGCGCCAACAGCATAAGTAACTCCTTGTCCTAGAGATCCTGTAGCAAAATCAATTCCTGGTACAAAATGTTCAGGATGAACACCAAACTTACTATCATTTAAGCAATATGTATCCAGATCTTCTTTTGATATTATATTATTTTTATATAAGGTCACATATAGTGCTAATGCTGCATGACCTTTAGATAAAACAAATCTATCTCTGTTGTTAGGGTCTTGGGTATTAAGATTTATAATATCTTTATAAAGAACCTCTAATATATCTATAATAGACAAAGCAGAGCCAATATGACCAACGCCAGCTTTTTTAGATTGCTTAATGACTTCTATTTTATATTCGCTCATTTTGTCTTGATAAAATCTTCAATTACACCATGCATATAGCTAGTCATTTCTTCATTAAGACCATGATGACAAGCCAAGAGAACACCGCCTCTCATAACTGTATCTGAATTTTTATATCCATCTTTAGATTTTTTCATTTCTAAATTTTTATATCCTGGCTGTCTGGTAATATTGCCAGTAAAAATTGTTCTGGTTTGAATATCTCTATTTTCTAGGTAAATCTGAAATTCTTTTCTCGAAAATGGAGCATCTTCTCTAACTTGAACAGGGTAGGCTAACCATGCAGTACTAGTGTCTGCAGTTTCTTTTGGTAGAATGAAGAATTCTTCATGTTTGCGGAAAAACTCAGTCTGAGTATTAAAGTTAGCTTGTCTTGATTGAATATTTTGGTCTAAATCTTCTAATTGTTTTAAGCCAAATGCTGCACCAATCTCAGATCCTTCAAGATTATACCCAATTTTTTCAAAGATAAATTTTGCATCATATTCGATGCCGTCAACATCAACATTAAATCTATTTTCAATTGCTTCTGATTTCTCATCAAAGATTGATGAAGATCTGCCCCAAGATCTCAATAATTTAGACTCTTTAAGGTGATCATCATCATTAATACATAACATTCCGCCATTTCCAGCACAGTTAATAATATGAGACCCATAGAAACTTGTAATTGACCAATCTGACCAGTAACCACTTTTTTTGCCTTTTAGCGTAGCTCCCAAAGTATCAGCAGAATCTTCAATAACTCTTAGATTATGCTTTTTAGCGATTGCAGATATTTTATCCCATTCACATAAATTTCCCAAAAGATTTGGCGCTAGTATAGCAACTGTTTTTGGAGTTATCATCTCTTCAATCTTATCAACATCTATGCAATAGTCATTTAGTCCTACATCTACAAATGCTGGAATAAGTCCAGATTTTACTATACAGCCAACTGTTGTTGAAAACGTTAAAGCTGGAGTTATAACTTCACTGCCTTTAGGAAAATTTTCCGCTTCCATTCCAACATAAAGTGCTGATGAACCAGAGTTAACATATAAACCGTGTTTTTTATCAAATAAGTCAGCAATTTGCTTCTCAAATTGAGAAGAATATTTGCTCATTTGAGTAGATTCATTTAAACATTTTACAACTGCATCTATTTCTTTTTGTCCATAGACAGTTTTTGCGTAGGATACTTTGGTCATCTAATATAAGTGATTGAATTAAGTAAGGGATCCAATTAACTTTATAGATCGACTTAAATAGATTCAACTAAATTATTTTTAACATTATCATTATGAATTTTATCGTATACGGAGTAAGTGGATGGTTAGGAAGAGTAACAATATATTATTTACAAGAACATTTTCCTGATGCAAAAATTATACCTATTAGCTCATCTACAAAAGAAATTGAAATCAATGGCATAATACATAAGTGCTACAATTTAGATGAGGCACTGAAGTTAAAGAAAACTGGTGATTTTTATTTACTGAACTACGCCTTCATTTTACAAGAAAAGGTGAAGAATTTTAGTGAGTCTGAGTATGAATCTTTAATTATTGAAATTAGAAACGGAGCAACAAGGTTAATAAATTATTTCAAGCCAAAGAAAATAATTTATAGTTCAAGTGGTGCAGTATATAAAGATGATAATTTATATGGAGAAATGAAGTTGAAGGATGAAAATTATTTCTCAGAATTATCAAAGAATATTGGATCAAATATCTTAATTCCTAGAATATTTAATATTGGCGGATTATATATAAATAAATATGATGTTTATGCACTGTCAAACTTTATATGTCAGGCAATGCAAAATGACAAAATTGATATTAAAGCTCAACAAAGAGTTTATAGATCATATGTAGACGTCACTGACTTACTAAAAATATTCACTTCATGGATTGAAGATAGCGAAAACTTTGATTATTGCTTCGATTCAGCAAATCCAGATGGTGCGATTGAAATGGATGATTTAGCAAATATAACATTTAAGCAGCTAAATATGGATAAAAATATTAATAGAGATTCTATCTCAAATGAAGAAAATAGATATTGCGGAGATATTGAAGCTCAAACTTATTTGACAAATAAATATAATATCAACATATCTAGCCATAACGAAATCGTAGCAAACACAATAAACTATATTAAAAATGCAAAATAATATTAAGGACTTTTACAAGGGTAAAAAAGTTTATTTAACTGGCCACACTGGTTTCAAAGGTTCGTGGATGGTGTTATTCTTAGAGAAGTTAGGAGCTGAGGTTTATAGTTATGCATTAGAAGCAGATGAGATTTCAATGTTTAACCTGTGTGATATTAAGTCTAGTTGTGTAAGTTCGGAAATTGGTGATATTAGAGATTATAAGAAATTTGAAAAATCATTAACCAATTGTAATCCAGACATTATATTTCACATGTCTGCTCAATCTTTGGTTTTGGAGTCGTATGATAACCCAATCGACACAATACAAAGTAACGTTATTGGAACAGCCAATTTATTTGAGATCATCAGAAAGAATAATCTAAATGTTAAAAGTGTCATAAATGTTACGAGTGATAAATGCTATGAGAATAAAGAGTGGATCTGGCCCTACAGAGAAAGTGATTCTTTCGGTGGCTTTGACCCTTACTCAGCTTCAAAAGGAATGTGTGAAATATTGTCGGATTCATATAGAAGATCATTCTTTAATAAGTTGGAGATTCCTATAGTTTCTTGCCGCGCTGGGAATGTTGTGGGAGGAGGAGACTTCTGTAGTAATAGAATAGTACCAGATCTAATAAGATCTACCAAAAAAGGAGAAGAGCTAGAAATTAGAAGTCCTAATGCGGTACGACCATGGCAGCACGTATTTGATATTTTATATGCATATATTTTAGCTGCTTATATTTCATACGACAATATTGAACATTCACAAGGTTATAATTTTGCACCAATATATGATCAGGACATAACTGTTAAAGAATTGATAGATAATATTAATCTAGAAGGTGCTGGATATAGCGTTGTGACTAGCAATGCAAAAGTTCACGAAGCTCACTATTTAAGGTTGGACAGCACTAAATCTAGAAATACTCTAAAATGGAAAAACTATTTATCTTTTGATGAATTATGCCTGTTAACAAATCAGTGGTATGATTGTTATCTGAAGGGCGGTGATCTAAAGAAAATATCTAGTGATCAAGTCGATAATTACTTTAATCTTTTTGAAGATTAGGAGCAATTTTTGAGATAAAATCTTTTTTATTATTGTTAATAAAAGTAATTACGTCTTCTTTCTTTTCTAAGAAGTTTTCTACATCTTCAATCTTGGAAAAGCTTTCTCCATAGATATTACCTTGCTCTATTTGGTAATTAATGTTACCACTATTTTTAGATGTAAGAATAGGAATATTTACAGAATCTGATTCATGCATGGTATAAGAGTATGATTCTGGCATTTTGGAAAAAAGAAAAACCAAATTAATCTTTTCTTTAAACAAAATATCAGCAATCACAGAGTTTGTTTTGCTCTCAGGACTTTTATCAAAGTAAGAGGCTGTGATATTAACTATATTCTCATCATCACATTTTCTTCCAATCACATAAAACTCATATTTTTCTAGAAGAGTTTTACTTTGAGATAGTTTAATAAAATCATCAAATCCTTTTGTCTTATCATTATTCCCAAGAAAGGCGATTTTGATTTTTTTACCTACATCCTTGCTATTAGATTTTATTTTCAGATCTATTTTTTTTAAATGTTCAATAACTTGGATCTTATGTGAAAAGTTATTTTTCTTAAAATAATCAAGAAATAAGTTTTTTATATAATCGGAAGGAAAAACAATCTGATCAGATATTTGTAAGAATTTTACAAATATTTTTTTGTTTGTTACAACTTTAAGTCCACCATTACTACATTTAAAACAGTTAAATATAGAGAAGTCTTTATTCGCAGCACCACAATAAGAATCATTTACGTAAAGAAGAGTTTTTGGGCATCTAAATAAGGTATCATGTATATAAAATACCTTATTAGCAGTAATGTTCTTAGTTATATTAAAAATAAGATCTAAAGATTTTTTATAATTTATCCAATTATAGAAATTTTCGTAAAAAATATTCTTTATCGAATTTTCTTTAGTAAATTTAAATAGAAATTTCTCTAGATCTTCAATCGAAATGTCATTGAAAATATTATCTGAATCAAGATTGATTCCGAAACTGTATTTTATTCCACTAGATTTTCTATCTTCTTTCTTCAGTTTGTTAATAAAGATTGTGAGGCTATGTATCTTCTTTGTAAGGTAATAATATTCATTTTTTTGTTTAACATATAGCTCTGTTCCACCAATTGAAGTTAGAGGATTGTTGTGACAGATAACTATGTTAAAATCTTTGACTTTGCTATTCTGACTCAACATAAAATCGATATGTAATTCTAAAAATAAACTTTTAAACAAGAATGCTAATATATGAAATATTGTAGCATTAATTATTAAATACTTAAGTTTTGCTGATTGTGGTCCAGATATCTAATAGATCAATTTCAGTAAAGAAGCTGAAATAATCAAAATTATCTTAATTAATTTTTAATACGAGATCTAAGTAATTTCTATAATCAGATCCTTTTTTATATTTCTTACTAGCCTCAATAAATTCATCTTTAGTAATGAATTTTCTCATAAGTGCTAATTCTTCTAAACATGCTATTTTGAGTCCTTGGCGTTTTTCAATTGTTTGAATAAAATTAGATGAATCAAGTAATGAGTCAGGAGTTCCTGCATCAAGCCATGCGAATCCTCGGCGTAATTTAACTACGCTTAGTTTACCATTTTTAAGGTAGGCATTATTTACATCTGTTATCTCAAGTTCTCCACGATCAGAGGGTTTTAACTTTTTAGTTATTTCAACTACATTTTTGTCGTATATATATAGACCAGTTACTGCTAAATTGGATTTTGGGTTTTTTGGTTTTTCTTCAATGGAAATTGCTAGATCTTTTTCTTCATCATATTCAACTACGCCATATCTT
>Ga0209711_10000773_pt1 | contig 32775 bp, 18 predicted proteins | sample ArcticOcean_MG_C_7_FD_187441 | JGI IMG/M metagenome (GOLD analysis project Ga0209711, IMG submission 187441) | Marine microbial communities from western Arctic Ocean - ArcticOcean_MG_CB11_88 (SPAdes) (version 2) | ecosystem: Environmental > Aquatic > Marine > Oceanic | place: Arctic Ocean...
AACTGTGCTGATGATATCTTAAATTCTAAAGGATATTTATTCTTCTGATTATTGGACATAATTTATTCGCATTTTCTTTTTAAAAAACTGTCCGAAAAAAGTTAGCCACTCCAAAGTAAACAGGCCAAGACCTCTAAGACTAAAGTATAAAAACGCTTTTTATCACGTGATGAATCGTGGTAGAAACAAAGAAGATGTTTTTTACAAAAAAAAAGACTTTGAAACATTCCTCTATCTAATAGAAGAAGCAAATCAGAAATTTCAATTTTCTATTCATTCATTTTGTTTAATGAGTAATCACTATCACTTATTAATTGAAGATATTGATGGAAACTTAAGTGAAATAATGCATCACATAAATCGTAATTACGTAGAATTTTACAATAAAAGTAAAGGATGCGATGGTTCACTATTTAAAAGTAGATTTAAGTCTATTCTAATTGATAAAGATGAATATCTGGTCGATTTGACTAGATATATTCATAGAAATCCCATAAATTTAGTAGGTGATCTAAAGAGTTATAAATGGTCTAGTTATCCTTATTATTTAGGGTTGTCAAAGAGTTTAATATCATGTTTTAATAAGGATAAGACATTGAAAATGCTGGGGTATAAAGCAGACATATCTAAATATGAACGATTTGTAATGCACGATAGAGATGTAGATATTTACAAAAAAAGAAAGAATTTACCATCAATTCTTGCAAATAATGAGTTTAGGAAAAATCTTCATATCCAAAAGTGACCGGGTACCTTTTTTTGAGTGTGCCAAGAATGGCTTTGAATTCATTGTATAAAGTATAAACCTATTTTTAATACTTTATAAAATTTTGTTTGACTTAGTAGGCAATTGTATACACAATACGTATACAAGATAAACACTTAAAAAAATTCAAAATGAATAGTCCTATTTTTAGATGGAGTGAAGAAAAGAACAAAATTCTTAAAGACAATAGAAATATTTCTTTTGAGGAAGTTCTTGTCGCTATTCAAAGTGGTGATTTGCTAGAGATTATACCTAACGCTAGTAAAAATCATCCGCAGCAAGATTGTTTTATTGTGAGCATTAACAATTATGCTTATATCGTTCCTTATGTTGAAGATGAGAAAGGGATATTCTTAAAAACAATTTATCCAAGTAGAAAATATAAAAAATTACTACTTAATAAATAATTAAAAAACTACGAGGTTAATTATGAAAAATGATAATCAAATATATAACAAAGAAGAATTAGAATTAGTTAAAGAAGTTGAAAGCGGTAACTACAAACCATTATCGAAAAAAGATTTTGATAAAGAAAAAAATAGATTCCAAGAAATGGCCAGCAATACAATAAAAAGAAAATCTATTAATATCAGGGTCTTTGAAAGTGATATTGATAAAATTAAGGCCATTGCTCTTGGAGAAGGCATCCCTTATCAAACCTTTATAACTTCTTTGATTCATAAAGTCGCAACTGGCAAGACCGTTAATTATTAGTAGCAATAAATCTACAAAATAAGTTTATCTTTAATGGTTGATGGAAAAAGCCTGAGTGTGCCAAGAATGGCTTTGAATTGTCCAAAGTCAATGTTCTGCAGAACATGGTGGTTGGTCTACTATATACGCCAAACACATGGAGTATATAAACAACTTAATGCTGCTTCATTCTAAAGGGTGAGGTAGTGAGCGATTAAGAAAAGGCTATGTATTTAGTCATGTGCGACATAAGGAGATGAACGAAAGTGAAGATTCCGATGAGGTATCGAAAATTTCAAGTTTAAGCCAAAAACAGGGTCAAAAAACAGGGTCAAATCACGTTTTCCACCATCAAAAATAGTATAGGGGTAAAGCATCTTGTTTAAAGTATAAGATTATTGATAACTTATACTTTAAACAAGATGCTTGACCCTTTTTTTGCTTTGTTTGATAGTGAATTGAGGAAGATAAAGAGTAATTTGAGGATTAAATAATGAAACCGAGCCCTGAAATGACCCCCGAAAAAAAAGAGAATATCTCTTTAGATGCTCAAAAGATCCCAACTCCTTCGATTGTATCTTCTTTTATTCAGGGTTCTTTAAGTTTTATAAACAGACATCTCTTTACAACAATAAAAACGATTAAAGATCTAAAACAAGATCCTGTAGAAGTTCTAAAAGGAAAACCTGAACTTATAGTTAAAGGGGCTTCTTATAGATTTATTCAACAAAATTTTGCTGTTGGAGCTATAACAAATCATAGAAAACAAAGAAGAGCAAATAATCCGGAAATATCAGATGCTCAAGTAATAACAGAAACAGCAATATTAGAAGGAACAGCTAGTGGGGCACTTGAAACTATGGCCGCTAAAGATATGTTAAAAAACTCAGGTAAAGATATAAGTTCTTCAAGAGAACTTTTTAGTACCATAAAATATAAAACCCCACCAACTATCGTAAGAGCAGTTCCAGTATGGTGGGCTAGTGGTGTTAAAACCAAAACAGAACATAAAACTCTAGAAAGAGCATCCTATGGAGCTATTGCAGGAGCCGTATCATCAATACCAGATAGCCTCTCTGTTTCGTCGATGCAACACTCAAAATTTGATAAAAGCTTAGGTGAAAATATTGAAGTAATACGAAAAGGATTCAGCATAAGAAATGCAATTAGAGCTATACCATTTCGCATTGTACCAGGGATATTAGGAGCACTTATTATGAGCGATGAGACTGGAAAAAAGATAAGTGAAGCACTGAATTTAGACGAAGATACATCTACAAAATATAAAGCTTCCACATCTAATACTAAAAACCCAATTAATTCATCTAAAGCTGAAGATACAAAAGCAGAATATTTGGGGCCTAATAATTCTCCGACTAATCCCAATTCTAAACAACTCGCCAATACAGGCAAAGTACCTAAAGGACCTCAAAAATAGAAAAAGAGTAATTTGAGAATTGAATAATGAAGCTGACCACTGAGCTTTATTGCCTGCTTGATTGATCATTTGTCCTTTCCATAAAAGATTTTAGGTTGTGAAAACCTTTTGCGGATGTTCTTTCAGGAGGGGAGGTCCTGGTTGCAGATATTACTTTGGATATTGAAGAGCTTGGGTTTGAAGCCATATATTTAATGACGGAAGTAGAATCGCTTTTTGAGTAAGATGTTACAATTGAGTCATTTTCTGCGGACTCGATGGATTTTTTGTTTGCTAGAGTTAGGTCTTGTATTAATGCTTCTGATATTAAATTTAAGTTTCTGTAGTTTTCTGGGTTTTTGATAAATTCTTCTTTTAGATCTTTTCTAAGAGATTTACAGTAAAGACTTAAATTTCTGCTATCTTCTATCTCTAGAGATTTATTTAATAAATCTTTATTTTTTTCTTGGGTAATTGTTTTTCTAATTTTGCCAATTTTTTGATCTGAGTAATTGGAAGATTCTAATAATTTAGTGGTTAAGACATTATCAGCTTGGCGGCGATTGTCGAATTTCTGATGTCCTAAACTAATAGCTTCTTGAGGCGTTCCCCAGCGTTCACCATATTTATTGTCGTTTCTGTCCAAAGTAGGGTGAGCAAAAATGGCTTCATCTATTCTAATAGAGTCACCGATGTCATTTCGTTGGCAGATAAATTTAATTCTTGGTTTAGTTAGCATGCTTTCGACATTCCATTCAGTGTCGTCTTTTGTCATGACGGATTTCCTACTGCCAGTTTGGCACAGAAGCGCTTCATTTAGACGCTCAATTAAAGTGTTAGACTTGGAGTGAGCAGAAGAAAATTCAGGATTTAATGGATGAGACAATACATGAAAAATGCGATCCACAGCGATGCTGTTGAAATCTTTGATACTATGGTCTGTTAATGATTCGACTTGGTCTTCATAATTTCTTATGATTTTTTTGGCAAAAGGCTCAATGACTTCTTTGCGTAATTTGCGCATTATGTCGTCTTCTTCGCTTACTAGATTGACAATATTTTTAGCATTTTGTAGCTCGGTATTGTCTAAATATTCATTGATAGTATTCGCAGAGTCTTTTACGCCTTCTCCTAGTGAAAATTCAATTCCGGAAGCTCCAAATTTTGACGGAATTAATCCACTTGCCACATTGGCAAAGATTTCAATAGCTGCTTTCCTGGCATTGTTATTACCACCTAGATTTTTGGAAATTTCATATTGTGTAGCAAATTGCGTTTCGAGCTTATTTGAAAAGTCTTTGATTGCACGCTGGACTTGTTGTGTGGGCTTTTGATAGGCAATTCTTGATTGTTCGTTTTCAGCAGGTGTATTCTTCTTTTGAATCGGTTTTAAAGGAGTATCCGGATAGTCACCTTCTTCATATGGATAATAGTTGTCTCGCGTTACCAACGCTTCAATAAATCCTTCTAGGCGTGTTGCTATGTTATTAGAAAAATTGTTGGAATGTTTAGACATAACTCCCTCCCTAAATATTAACTAGCGATTTATGAATGATATTTAGGAAAATTAGTAAATCTACTAATTATTAATGTTTGTGGTTGAGGGCACAAATCTGACCCATTTTAGCTGGCTTTCCAACACCATCTCTATCTAAGAAGAAGTTAAAAGTAGATCGCTCTCTGGTTAAAAGTGACCTGGTACCTTTTTCAAAGCCTTACACTAAAGACGTGAAAGGGTACCTAGTCTACATATTTAATATTGAAATTTTCTTAGAGGAAATGCGGATTTTTAAAAATCCGCATCAATTGTGTCTTCTCCAGCATCATCAACAATAATACCAACTTTGTAAGCAACTATGTCCTGTTCTTGAGGCGCTGCTTGTTGTTTATTCATGTTTAACCACATTTCTAGATGCGGCATTGGGTTCGTTTTTGGGAATTCGTATTTTGTTTCTAGATTTAAGAAGCTGGCAACGTCTTTGGCATTAAATAATACCCATTGTTTAACAATTTCAGGATTGGTTCCAACAAGAGATCGGCCTTCAGAGAATAGATAATCTACGAAAGTTAATTCTCCTTCTACCACTTCGTTAAACATTTTTAGCACTTCGTCTTTGGTCTGTGTTCTTGCCAAGGATCCTTTTTCGGTTTCATGCTCAACATTCAAAACTTCTTTATCTAATTCGCAATGTACTTCCAATTCATCTTGCGCGATTTTTTTAACGATGGCTCCAATTGGCTGAAACCAACCAGAATCAACGATCGTGAAAGTAATGGCAAAACTACTCATAAATTGAATTCTCTCAAGAAGTAGCAAGGCGATAATGCCTTTGTACAATGTATTGTAGGTTTCTTGGTCGGAATCAATTAGGCCTAGCGCATATTTATGGCTTGCCACGTAGAGATCTTTAAAACTTTTGGACACGCTTTCAAGGCGCGTTAAACTTTCTTGGATTGAAAGAACATCTTCTAATACTTCAGATGGATTATCAAAAGACATACGAACAATCTCACTGTAGGCCGCAGCGTGGATCACTTCATTATCCGAGATTCTCTGCCAAGCGGCCCATAATTCTGACGACGATATAAATGGCGCAAAAACAGGAGCGATCGATCTTGATGCAACACTGTCGGCTTCCCATTGCCAGGCCAGAGTTTTGATCATCATGTCACTAACGCCTTTTGGGCAGTTTTTGAAGTCATTATTGCACTGCGTATAATCTACTTCGCTTTCATCCCAGTCGAGACTTTTCATTTCTTTGTAAAGCGACCAGATCTTTGGATATTGTTTATTAACCGTGTCAAACAAACCTGGTTCTCCGCCAAAGAATAAACTTGTTTTGCTATATTGTTTTGCTGTCTTGTCTAAATTAAATACTTGTTTACTTACTGTCATATTCGTTGTTTTTATAAAGTGCAGGATCCACCGTCGCATCCTTTTTCACTAGAGTTTAAATTAATGCCTTTAGCTGTTAGGCTGTTTAGATAATAGCGGGTTTTCATGCCGTATTTAACGATGCGCAGATAGTTATCTATCATCTCTTTAGTGCCGACTCTTTCGTCTCCCTGAATTTTGCGCCATAAATCAGCTGAAATTGCTTGGTCGGTCCATTTTTGCATAATGGCGTAACAATCAATCATGTCTTCCATCGGAATATCCCAAGCTATCTCATAATTGTATTTTAGCTCTGCAGATTGAGGAACTACATAGTTAAGAGACATTGTTTCATTTGTTTTGATGAGATCAAAGTCACGAATTGGATATACGGAGTTGGTTGTTCCAGCTGCTATTGTGCTAGATTCTCCGGGCATATGAGCAACTAATATGCTATTTCTAATGCCTTTATTTTGGATTATTTCACTACGCAATTTCTCCCAATCACGTTTATTATTTGTTGTTACTAGTTCATCAACTCGTTTTTCGTAAGTATCAATTGGCAACCAACCTTCAGGCCAAAGAGTTTTATTCATCCATGGTGCATTGCCAAGTTCTTTACCAAGTTTCAAAGAGGCATTTAGTAGATGCCAATAGTGAGTTTCAAACATCTCATGGATAAAATTCTTACCTTCTTTTGAGGAATATTTTAAATCTTTTTTAGCCATTAAATGCGCTAAGCCAAGTATTCCAACACCAGCGTTGATGCGAGATTTAGAGGTGTGCTCTAAGCTTTCAAATATGTAATTGGTCAAATGAATAGTTTTGTCAATCATTTTGAGCGCGTAATAAGCTACTTCGGCATATTGCTCGTCATTTTCAATATTGCTGACTATTATCCCGGCCAGATTACAAAGAGCTATTTCACCATGATCTTCATTCCAAGGCTCATACAGTTGAGCAACTGATTTATAAGGTTTGGTTGGCTCGCAGATTTCTTGGCATAGGTTGGAACTGTAAATTTTCTCTTTAAATGGTGTATGTTTATTAATACTATCCATCAAGTGAATGTAGTGCCTGCCAGTTTCGTAAGCTTCATTAGAAACACTTGTGAGTACTTTTCTAGCATTGATCATCGTTCTTGGTTTGTCGCTACTCAAAAACTCGTTATATAATTTCTCAAACAAAGTCTCATCTTTGTCATATTGAGATTCATAAAGATCAGGCGCATCGCGATAGCTAAATAAAGCGATATCTTCATTTTTGGCTACCTTACGAGCAAAGAATTTATTTGAACCAAAACTGTAATCACAACCTCTAACCTGTTTATTTGCAGGTGTCATTGGGTTTTTTAATTTGTGGATCACCTCAATTTCCGGGTCAAAACAAGTGTAGTGAACCGTCGCTGCGCCACCACGACCATTTTGCAAATTGGCACCAATGGCGCCAACTAGAGACCTGTAATATGGAATTTTTCCTTGATGCTCAATCAAACCATCACGCACCATATCACCCATGCTTCTTGTTTTAATATGAGTGCCAATACCAGCACTCATAGCTGTCATTATGTAGGCAATGTGATCACCAGCTGCTAAAGAATGAACGTCATCATCTACCGTGTATAGGCAACAAGATGAATACCCTTTAAGGTGAGTTCCAAGATTTGTGAAATTAGGGGTAGGTGGGTTAATGCGTTTGTGACTAAAATGTTCGTACCATTTAGCTACATCTTTTAAGCGAGTTTCTTTAGGTTCATCTTCTGCCAAAGCCATGGCCATGCGCATGTAGACAAATTGCGGAGTTTCAAATTCTTTACCATTTTTTTTGTTGCGAAGTGCATATTTGTAACGCAGCTGCTGTAGTTCATATTGAGTTGAATCAAAATCTAAATCATGATTAATGATCGATTCAACATGTGCATATTCTTCTTTTGAGTAGTCTATTTTTACCATTAAGCCAGCTTCAAACATTTTTTCATGTAGCGCTTCTACGGTAGGTATGTTTGATTTTCCGTAAATTTGTTTGTAAGTAAGCGCCGCATACAAACGCCCAGCCATGCGATTATATTTCCAGCTACGTTTATCCAAACAGGTTTTAATTAAAGATTCCTGTAATGCTTGAGTGGTTACTTCTTCAGGCATTGTAGAAAATACATGCAATACAATTTGCGACCAATCTACTTCATCTCCAAGAGCTTTAGAAGCCCATATTCCCCAACCATTAATTTTATTTGGAGAAAATTCTTCTTTGCTTCCATCGCGCTTTATTGTCGTCTTGATCATGTCTATCTTGCTTAATTATAAAAAGTCTCCTTAATGCAAAATTAAGGCAATATATTAGGTTAAAGTCAATGATTTTAATTAATTTATTAAGGGAATATTTCGTATTATTTTTTAAATTCTATCTGACCCGGAACTACTCTAGATCCACCCCAATTAAGAAGGCCTTTTTACTTCTTTTTTTTAAAAATATTTTTCGCTATGAAAAACTATCTCTTGATAGAAATTGAGCTTTATATCTCAAAAGACGAGATTGCTTCGAAGCACATGCGCCGACTTGACTAAAAAAAGGACGAGAGTGAAAATATTTATCAGACTCAGCATCGCTTATCAACTAAACTCTACCATTAATAATTCTCTCTTTTCCAATTTACGGCCAATAAAAACACAAAGAAGCTTGCGTAATAGTATTTCGACCAAGGCTTTGCCAGAAACATTAAGATTGACTTTGAATTATATTCTTTGGCAGAGTATCAGCTATAATGGATGTGTGTTAGGTAGTGCTTCTCAGGTTAAGCAATTAGTAAATTCTAATGTTGATAAATCAAAAATTGCTCATAAGATCAGAATCTTGAGTGAGTAAATGTCTCTAGTACAAGCTTTATTTATTAACTAATATCAGGAAATAAAAATGAAAATAAATAATTTATTAACGAAAACTGCATTAGTTGGAATTATATTTTTATCCCTTTCTCCCAATGTAGCTATGTGTCAAAATATGGGAATGGGTAAAGCTCCTGTAATGCAGGCAAAATCTAATCAATTCTGGTGGCCAGATCAGTTAGACTTATCTTCTCTTCGTAATCATGATAAGCGCTCTAATCCATATGGAGAAAATTTTAATTATGCTGAAGAGTTTAAAAAAATTGATTTAGAAGCTGTTAAAAAAGATTTAAGCAAAATCTTAACCACATCGCAAGATTGGTGGCCAGCAGATTTTGGCAATTATGGTCCTTTCTTTATTCGTCTATCATGGCACAGTGCAGGAACATATCGGACTCTTGACGGAAGAGGTGGTGGAGATGGAGGACAACAAAGGTTTGAGCCCCTAAATAGTTGGCCAGATAATGGGAATCTAGATAAAGCTCGTCGTTTACTTTGGCCAATTAAACAAAAATATGGCAAAAGTATTTCGTGGGCTGATTTAATGATTCTTGCTGGTACCGTTTCTTTAGAAAATATGGGTTTGGAAACTTATGGTTTTGCTGGAGGAAGAACTGATGACTGGGAACCAGATTTAGTTTATTGGGGTCCTGAAGTAAAGATGCTAGCTAGTGATCGTCACAATAGAGAAGGAAAATTAGAACGACCACTTGGTGCTACTCACATGGGTTTAATTTATGTAAATCCAGAAGGTCCGATGGGTAAACCTGATCCAATTGGATCAGCAAAAAATATTCGCAGTGCTTTTGGAAGAATGGCAATGAATGATGAAGAAACTGTTGCGTTAATTGCTGGTGGGCACACGTTTGGTAAGATGCATGGTGCTCATAAACCTTCAAATTGCCTTGGAAAAGAACCGGCTGCTGCAAATATCGAAGAGCAAGGATTAGGATGGAAAAATAAATGTGGCAAAGGTCATTCAGAAAATACCATCACAAGTGGTTTAGAAGGTGCTTGGACACAAGCTCCAACTACATGGACTACATTATATTTAGAAAATCTTCTTAATTCAAATTGGAAACAAACTCGTAGTCCCGCAGGTGCAATTCAATGGATTCCAACTGATAAATCAATGCATAAATCGGTCCCCGATGCTCATGTAAAAGGAAAATTCAACTCTCCAGTTATGACGACTGCTGATTTAGCATTAAAGTTTGATCCTAAATATAAAAAGATTGCGAAGCGCTTCCTTGATAATCCTGATGAATATCAAAAGGCTTTTGCTAAAGCTTGGTATAAATTAACTCATCGCGATATGGGGCCAAGCATTCGTTATTTAGGTCAGGATGTACCAAATCAAGAGCTTGTTTGGCAAGATCCAGTACCAAAACCTGATTATAGATTAATCAATAAATTAGATATAATTAATCTAAAGGAAGAGATTCTTGAATCTGGTTTAACTATATCTGAATTAGTAGAAACAGCTTGGGCTTCCGCTTCAACTTTTCGTTCTTCAGATAAACGTGGTGGCGCTAATGGTGCCAGAATTGCTCTTGCCCCACAAAAAGATTGGGAAGTCAATAATCCCAAACAACTATCAAAAGTTTTGGGTAAGCTAAAAGAGGTTCAAAAAGATTTTAATGAATCTTTTATAAATTCTAAAATTACCAACCAAAAAGTTTCATTAGCAGATCTAATTGTTCTTGGCGGAAATGTTGCAATTGAAAAAACTGCTAAAGATGCAGGTTTTGATATTAAAGTTCCATTTAGTCCCGGACGAACTGATGCGAATCAAGACCAGACAGATATAGAATCTTTTGCTTTGCTTGAGCCAAAATCTGATGCATTTCGTAATTATTTCAATAAGAAGGAAAGCTATCGTTCTCCAACAGAAATGTTGGTTGATAAAGCAGATCAGTTGAATCTTACCGTTCCTGAAATGACGGTTCTTATTGGAGGAATGAGAATGTTAGATACAAATGCAGATGATAGTACGCATGGAGTTCTAACAAATAATCCAAGTAAATTAACTAATGACTTCTTTGTTAACTTACTAGATATGTCAACAAAATGGCGTAAAAGCAAAACTAAAGGATTGTATGAGGGGTTGGACAGCAAAACAGGTAAGGTAAACTATACAGCAACATCTGTTGATCTGATATTTGGTTCTAATTCTGAATTACGAGCTATCGCTGAAGTTTATGCTTTTAATGATTCAAAAGAAAAGTTTGTAAAAGATTTCGTAAAAGCTTGGACTAAAGTTATGAGGCTGGATCGTTTTGATTTAAACTAATTTATTAATTAGGAGAAGGTATCAACTAGTTGTAACGCTTTCTCCTGATCTCACCTCATATAAATTTTTATAAATAAGAGATAATACGTATCATTAATTAGATCCTTTAAATAAAAATAATGAATATTAAATCGTCACTTAATATAGGTAAAATCTCTGGAATAAACGTTAAACTACATTGGAGTTTTTCTCTTTTGATCCTATGGATTTTCACATCTTCGCTAAGAAGTGGCGGTAGCATTGGAGATGGAATCCATCAAATATTATTTGTGTTTGCAATATTTGGATGTGTTGTTTTGCATGAATTAGGTCATGCTTTAACCGCAAGAAAGTTTGGTTATGAAACAAAGCAGATAGTCCTTTCACCAATTGGAGGCATGGCACAAATGAAACAGTTACCACAAAAGCCTTTAGAAGAGTTACTAGTAGCAATTGCCGGACCACTAGTTAGCTTCGCTCTAGCAATGTTTTTCTATGTAGCATTCGGTGTTTTTGGTTCTGAAGTGATTTCGCAAGAAACTCATAGTTTGGATAAGGTTTTAGATTCTAACTTCTTATTTAACCTATTTGTAATCAATTTAATATTAGCAATATTTAACCTCATACCCGCCTTTCCTATGGACGGTGGACGCATATTCCGCGCTGCTTTATCTATGAAGTTAACTAGAGCATCAGCAACTAAGATCGCAGCTAATGTTGGTCAGATTATTGCCATTATCTTTATAATAGTGGGAGTTAAGCATAATCCATTTTTAGTTTTGATCGGCATTTTTATATTTATGGCAGCAAGAACAGAAGAAACTTATGAGAGATCCAGATCAATATTGTCTGATTTTAAAGTAAAAAACCTTATCATGACTAAATATACAGTCTTCGATCACAATGACCATATCGATAAGGTAGTAGCCGTTATTTTGGCTAGTCAAGAAAAGGAATTCGTCGTTGTGCATAATCAAGAAGTCGTCGGAGTTCTAACGCAAAACAATGTTATCCAGGCTCTATCTTTAAAAGAAAATTTCTGCTTACATGAAATAATGAATAAGAAATTCCCTAGTTTTTCTCCCAATATGAATTTAAAGAGTGCTTATGAAGTACTAGTAACCAACCAATATAGTGTTGGCCCGGTAATTGAAAATTCAAAATTAGTTGGGATATTAAATATGGAAAATATTCAGGAATTTTTACTATTTAATAAAATATAGGAGAAGCAAAGCTTTCTCTTATTTCTTAAGAAATACTCTAGTCCTATTGGCAAAAGCTACTAAGGAAAGCATAACTGGAACTTTTGCCAAAACTCCAATCACAGTCGCCAAAGCGGCGCCTAAATCTAGGCCAGATAAACTAATAGCAACTGCTACAGATAGTGCAAGGAAGTTTGACGTGCCAATAAGAGATGCCGGAGCCGCTATGTTATATAGTATCTTCCACAAATATGCCCAAAGATATGCAATAAAAAATATTCCGTAACTTTGTATCAGCAATGGAATGGCTATCAACATGATAATAAAGGGGGACTGGATTATGTTCGTCGCTTGAAATCCAAATAATAGCACGATGGTAGCCAGTAGCCCAATAATTGAAAATGGTTTTATTGGATTGCAGTAAATTCCTATACATTTGCATGACGGCATTTCTTATCAAGTTTGCGTCTGGTTATGAAGCCAGCAAAAAGAGGTATTACAACGTAGAGTATCACTGAAAGTATTAATGTCTCCCAAGGCACAATAATATCACTAACGCGAAGCAAGAATGCTGCAATTGGTGAAAGGCGAAAATCATGATAATGTCCTTTAAGGAGACTTGAATAAGAGTGTAACTAGCATCACCTTTAGTTAATTGACTCTAAACAAAACTATGGCAGTACAAGGCGCAACACCAAGAAAGATCATCCCAGAAATATATTCTTTAGCCGTTTGTGGGCTGATAAAATCAACAAATAAATATTCAAAGAATAAAACGGCCAGTGCAGCCATTGTAAAAGGTTAAATTAACCAATTGACAACCAACGTCACACATAAACCCTTAGGTTTTTTCCCCACCATCATAGGATAGATGATTATCAATATTAAAAGCGACACTACCAGATGAACATTGGCATATTCAATGGAGGCAATTAGTGAAAATAAAGCAGGCGCAAAATATCTAAAAGAAACCCCAGCCAAAATACAAAGCCAAACCCATAGCGACAAATAACGCTCAAAAATACCCATAGGTGATGATTTTTTTATTAGTTACGAATTTGATTTAATATTGTCTAAAGAATTTCGACTTTTTCAGCAATTATTTAAATATAAATTATCACTTTTAGACTTAGAAATGTAGAATCTAGTAAAGAAACAATGTTTATGTTACAATGAAGTATGATAGATTATTCTTGATATTTGTATTTTGTTAATATATTAATACTTTCTTTTTTGTAAAATTATAAAATAGATCTCATAAATAATGAAGTCGTTAGTAGCCTTCCTTTTATTGCTGTGCATAATTCCAGATTCCTTCGCTAACACAATAGGCGACGCAATTAGTGAAGCAAAGAACGGAAATAGAAATATTAAATTAGAAAAGTTACGTGCCAAGGCTGTTAGGTCTAAAAAAAGAGAAGCTATCGCTGAATTCTTACCGTCCGTTAAAGTAAAAGCGTCTTACGGACAAAGAAGGAGTCACTATAATGGTAATCAAAATGATCCATCCCTAAGGCAGTCTAGTCGTGAGTTGGTCGTTGAACAACCAATTTTTGATGGGTTTCACTCAGTATCAAAATATCGTGAAGCTAATTACCAGTTAAAATCAGCTAACTTAAAAGCTCTAGATAAGGTCCAAGAAATATCTTTTGTGGCGGCTCAAGTCTATTGTGAGCTTTATCGATATGAAAAAGTTTCCAATTTACAAGAAGAAAACTTTAAATTAGCACAAAAATTCTTGTCTTTAGCAAAAAGAAGAAAATATTTTAGAATAATTGATAAGGCTGATATTATTCAATTCCAATTTGAGGCTTCTATTAATGAAGAAAAATCACTTGACGCCAAGACCAGACTTAATAAAGCCAGAATAGATTACATAAATGTTGTTGGTAAATTAGACGGGGATCTAATCAAGCCTCATATCCCTAAAGAAAATTTCAGTGAAGATAAAATAGTCAGTGACGTCCTGCGCGGCAATAAATCTGTTGAGTCCTCAAGAAACAGCTATATTGCCTCTAAATATGCGTATAGTGCTGAAAGATCTAATCTATCTCCGAAAGTTTATCTCACAGGAACAATGGATAAACAAGAAAGCGTGATTTATTTAAATAACCGAGATTTAACTAATAGATCATTATTTTTAAATCTATCAGTTCCTCTATTTAATAAAGGTATCGAATATTCAAATATCGCAAAAGCTAGATATGAAAAACAAGCGGCCCTTGAGGAATATGAAATTGCCAAAGATGATCTAACCAAAGAAGCCTCTCGAGCCTTAAGCGAATATAAATTCTATAGTGATATCAATAAGTCGAATAAGAAACTTTTAAAAATGGCCAAGAAAAGATCAAACATCTTTTACAAAAGAAAACAAGCCAGAGTTGAAGACCCAATCGAGGTTATAAAGGTGAAAATTGATCAAAATGACAGAGAAATTAAATTAATAAATTCTGAAATGGATTTAGCAATAACATATTACAAAATTAAATATCTTTCTGGTCAGCTATGATTTTGATCATTGCTATGAGATAATGGAGGGTCGGGGCTTGCAGCCCCGACCCCATGTTCATACTTTTCTCTCCCCGCGTCACCTACGAGGAGAGAAGCGACGTGGCAATCCAGAAATAAATATAATAAATAAATAAATGAATAACCCATTAAAAACCGCATTATTAGAATGTAAAAAAGCCTTTTACTATTGCTCTTTCTTTAGCCTCTTCATCAGCATTTTCACATTGGCATCCTCTATCTACTCAATGCAAGTTCTAGATAGAGTGCTAAGCAGCAACAGCATAGAAACACTAATATACCTGACTTTAATAATGGGCGTATTTTTAATTTTCTTAGGAATTTTAACGTCAATCAGATCATCCGTCTTCTTACACATATCCAACCAGCTAGACGAAAAAATATCTCCAATACTTTTCAATAAATCAATAGAATCTGCCCAAGGAAATAAAAATATCAGCTCACAGAATTTACGTGACCTACAAAATGTTAAGTCATTTATCTCCGGTCCAAACTTATCTGCCCTTTTTGATACTCCCTTCGCTTTGGTATATCTAATAGTAATATTTTTCATTCATCCAGTTAATGGCATTATCACAGTTGTCGGGGCTCTAGTAATGTTAAAAATGGCCATGTTAAACCAAAAACTAACCAAAGAATTAATTGAAAAAACTAATAAGCTACAAACACAAAATATCCGTGATTTTGAAATTATATCTTCAAACTCGGAAGTCGTTAACGCCATGGCAATGCGACAAAATGTTTTGGCCAGATGGCAAAAAGTAAATAATGATTACAGATTAGCAAATTCACAATTATCAAATGTCAGCTCCAAAATAACTGCCACATCTAAGTCACTAAGAATCGCAATCCAAACAATAACCATGGCCTCAAGTGCAGTGTTAGTAATGTATAACAAAATGTCCTCTGGTGGCATCATTGCCACTTCTATTCTGGCCGGAAAAGCATTGGCACCATTTGACCAAGCAATGAATTTATGGAAGTCTTTAAAAACTGCATATAATTCATATAAAAAACTTAACGGCAATCTTGATGGTTACGTTGAAGATAAGGAGAAAATTGATTTGCCAAAACCAGAAGGTGAAATTTCCGTAGAAAAATTAATATACCGCCTACCAAATTCCACTGATATGATTTTGAAAGCAATAGAATTCAAAATCTCATCAGGGCAAGCAATTGGAATAATAGGGCCAACAGGAAGTGGAAAAACTAGTTTGGCAAGGCTTTTAGTAGGTGTTTTAAAACCAGCATCAGGAGTTATCAGATATGATGGCGCCAATATATTTGACCAAGATCTAGAGAAAATAGGAAAATTCATTGGCTACTTACCTCAAGACGTTGAGTTATTTAAAGGATCAATAAAAGAAAATATATCTCGCATGGACCCTGAGGCTAAAGATGAAGATATAATAAATGCAGCAAAATTCTGTGAGGTACATGATATCATATTATCTCTGCCAAACGGCTATGAGACAGAGATTCAGCAAGGCGCTAGTAATCTATCTGCAGGGCAAAGACAAAGAATTGCCTTAGCTAGAGCTTATTTTGGAGATGTAAAATTTGTTGTTTTAGATGAGCCAAATTCAAACTTGGATACTGATGGCGAAGAAGCCTTAAACAATACAATAACTCGCGCCAAAGAGCGCGGAATAACAACAGTAGTCGTTACCCACAGAACCTCAGTTGCTGCATTTTGTGACAAAATTTTGGTACTACAAAATGGAGAGATCAAAGCCTTCAAATCTCCAAAAGAATTGGGGGTGAAAAAATGAAAAAATTAGCAGATCTTGGAAAAAAACTCTTAACCATAAACAAAGACATTGAAGGACAAACTTATGAGTCATCAATAAAGTTTGGCATTAAAGCAATCATAATATTTGCTATTTTATTCCTAAGTTGGGCGTCACTACTACCAATTAAATCCGCATCAATAGCAGATGGTTTGGTGGTACTGGATTTCAATAGAAAAACCATCCAGCACCTTGAAGGCGGTATTATTGACCAGATTATGGTAAAAGAAGGACAAGAAGTAGAGGAGGGTGAAACTATACTCTATATTCACGATATTCAGGCCAAATCCGAAAGACAAATTCTACAAGAGAGATTATGGACAGTGCAGCTACAAAAAATGCGTCTCAGGGCACAAAAAGATAATAAAAAGAAACTTAGCTTCGATAAGTTTTATAAATCTGTCGGTAAAATTAATGAGTTTGACGATGACAAAATAAAAGATATCGCTTCTACCCAACTAAGGCTTTTCAACAGTGAAAGGCAAAAAAGCGAAGGTGAGATAATGGTCCTAAGACAAAAATTAGAATCAGCACAAACAAGATTAAAAGTCTTCAAGCGAGAATTTAAATTAATAAAACCCTTGGTCGACGAAGACAACCTACCAATATTGAGAGAATTCGAGCTAGAAAAAGCCATCGCAGAGCTAAAATTTGAATCATCAATAGCCAAACTACAAATTGCAAATTACAAAAATGAAACCCTATCCGACACATTAAGCCAAATCAAAGAAACAGACGTAGAAGCAATAACCCTATATAATCAACTTGCAGCCTCAAAAGACGTCCTAAAAAGATCCAAAATCATCGCTCCGACCTCAGGAAAAATCATGAACATAAAATACCACACAATAGGCGCAGTAGTTCCACCTGGAGGTGACATGCTAGACATAGTCCCACAAAATGAAGAATTAATAATTGAAGCCAAAGTAAAACCCCAAGACATTGACAACGTCGCAGTCGGCCTAACAGCCAAAGTATCCCTAACAGCATACCAAGGTAAAAAAGTACCAAAGCTGAACGGTAAGGTAATCAACGTCTCCCCCGACATAGTGGCAGATGAACAAAGCCAGGAGTCTTATTTTATTGCCAGAATTAAGATAGATAAGAAAGATATCGAAAAGCTAAAAAGCAAAATAGAACTATACCCAGGAATGCCGGCCCAAGTCTTTATAATAACGGGCTCAAGGTCACTAATAGCTTACTTATTCGACCCCATAAAGGATTCAGCTTATAAGGCGTTTAGAGAGGAGTAGAGTTGTACTATGGATATGAATCTTAAAATAGCACATGCTGTGGTTTTTTGGTACAATAGAGTAAAATTATTATAGACTAATAAAAAATGAACTGTAAGAATCATAACTTATTTTAAGCAAAATTTTATTTATGAATTTATCTGAGAAACAGTCTAATCTGCAAAAAAAAACCATTAATCTTAAATCTAAAGTTGAGTCTTTAAACTCTCTATTTCGTGATCTTGGTGTAGTTACTTTTCTTTGTGGACAATCAAAATATCATCAAAATTTCACATCTGGTCATATTCTGGCTTATGTTATTCCTGCTATAAAGGCTAATAAATATAAAATATTTTATAAGGATACTATGCCACGTGGCTTTATAACTTGGGCTAATATGTCTGCGGAAGTGTCTAATAAATATGAGAAAGGTGACTACGTTTTAAGGATGGATGATATTAATTCTGGAGATGATGTTTGGATTACCGAGTTTGTCACCCCGCATGATGATAATAGTGAAGATGGAGATGACAGAAAACATATTATAAAAAATCTGAAAGAAGATCTTTTTAAAAATGATAAAGTAAGAGTTCTAGTTAGAAATGAAGATGGATCTGTAAAAAGAATCTTTACGTCATTTGGTAAGAATTATAAAAAATAAATTACGAGGTAATTATGAGTGGTGGAAGTTGGAATCCCTTTGACGCAATTAGAGAAGCAATTAATGATGCAACTGATTGGATAGAAGAAAGAGTTGAAGATGTTAGAGATGACATTAAAGAATTTAGTGAAGATTTAATTGAATCTGTTGAAGAAATATCTTCAAAGGTTTGGGAAGAGCTTGATAGAATCAATGATCAATTAGTTGAGGAAGCTAAAAAACAACTAGCAGATTTAGAAGACGGGATTAAGGATCTTGGTAAGAATTTTGATGATTGGGTTACTCAAAATATCGTGGCTTTTTGTGAGACTCATATTGATGCAGCACTTAACAGTTTAGAAAATCTTAGGAATTTAACAAAAAATCTTGGCTCAGCAGTACTTGAAGGTGATTTAAACGCAATTGAAGATTCTTTAAAAGAGGCGGGAAGAACTTTTGAAGATGATTACAAAGAATATTTAAAAGCTGAGGAAGATAGGCTAAAAGAAATAGGTAGAGATTTTGATGATGCTCTACACGCAGCTGTTGATCCATTTGTAGACGCAATACAAGAAGTTAGAGATGAATATATAAGGCCAGCCTGGAACACTATGCGTGAAGCATTTAATGATGCTTTGGAAACCGTTGAGGATGACGTATTAAAACCAATGCTTGAGGAAACAATAGCTGCAATTGATGAGGTAGCAAGTAAAACCCTACCTGATGAGTTTGATGCTGCTTATAAAGATGCTAAAGATAAAATTGAAGATACAGTAAATTATATTCAGGAAAAAAGAGATGATATAAGTGATGAGCTAAAAGAATGGGAAGATGAGCTAAAAAAAGCTGGTAAATTTATAGATGATGCTAAAGAAGAAATTATAAAAATGGCTGCTGTTATTGCTGTTGGAATCGTCGCTGGTCCAGCTGCTGCTGCTGCATTACAGCTAGCATTGGATGAATTATCAGGAAAGGAATCTCTTTTTGATCGTGCGTTAGATGGAAATATTGAGGATATTGCAGAGATTCTAACTATTGTTGCTCAGTTCCTTCCTGTGGTGGGACCTGCAATTGGAATTTCTACTCAAACTATGGCGGTGATAAAAAATGCGCAAACAATCCTAAAAGTAACTTCTCAACTTTTGCAACAAAAAGATCAAATAGAAAGTATAATTAAAGGTGAATTTGACAATATTGAAGAAATCTTACTTAAGACTGCTATAAGCTATGGTAGTAGTTATTTATCACAAAGCTTACCTCAAGATGTTGGATCAATAATTGCAGACGAGGACTTCCTATTTACTCTGGCCACAGGAAATAGTGATGAAATCAAAGATGAATTTTTAGGTAACGTAGTAGAAAAGGTAGGTGGTTATTTAGATGAAAGTTTCAATATTCCAGATGAGTTATTTGAAAGTGTAGTTGAAGGCAACGTAGATGATTATGTGAAGGAAAATCTACAAGGGATAATATCGAGCGAAATTTCTTCTATGATCAATCAATCTATTTTGAATGATTTTGCTGGATTTATGGATGAAGAAGCTATTAGTCGGATTTTAGAAGGAGACTTTTCTTCTATTGAGGATGAATTAAAAGAGAAAATTGGAGAATCATTAAATGGATTTATAGATGAAAATCTTCCAGCCGCAATTAGCAACATTGTAAATAGTGAAGATGTTAAAAATCTAATTGATGGTGATTTTGGTGTATTGGAAGATAAGTTAAAGGATTTAGTTAAGACAGAGCTTGAGATCTATGAAGAGATGATCAAAAACAATGAAATTGTTAGCTCTATTAATGAATTTAAGGATAATATCGAAAACACTATTGATGATATTAATAATTTAAAAGATGAAGTAAAAGACCAATATGAAGAAATTGCCGATTCATATCAAGAGCAATTTAATGAGATTAAAGATCAATTTAAAAATGAGTTAAAAGAGAAAATTGATAATGCTAAGAATTTAGTAAAAAATGAGATAATTTTAATTCAAACTCAGCTAGAAGAAATATCACAAAGCGTTGTAGGAGAAGTAAAGACCCAGATTGATACTGCTATTACTCAAGCTCAGGAGTTAATTGATAATGAAGTTGATTATCTAACCTCTGAGGTCAAAAACTCTATTGAAGAGATTAAGTCTCAAGTAAATTCTGTTAAAGATGAAGTCGAAGAGTCTTATCAAGAAGTCATTACCAATGTAGAAAATACAATAGAAGGTGTTAAATCACAAATTGAAGATGGTATTAAGGTGGTGGATGAATACGTAAGCTATGTTGAAGATGAAGTAAATCTTAACATTGAAGAAACGCAAAAAAGGTTTGAAGAAATAGCTGGTAATTTAAATCAAGAATTCCATAGCAGGATTAATGAGATAAAAACTTTAGGTGAAACATTAGTTAATGATGCTAAAGATCAATTCCTGTCTTATAAGGACCAAATTGACCAAATTTCAAATAATATTTTGCAAAATGTTAATCAATATAAGGACATAATAGCTGAGTTTTCTGATAATATGGAATTAGCAGTAAAAGATTACGTCACAGAACAAAAAGTCATTATAAAGAGCGCTATAGACAGCATTAAAAATGATACTGAAACAACAATAAATCAGGCTCAAGAAGAGATCCTAGATGAAGTTGATAAAAATATTAATGAGTTAGAAAATATTACTGATGAGTTATCTAGTGAGTATCAACAAACTTTAAAGCTGTTAAAGTCTAATATTGATGAGTTTGTTGAAATATCGCAAAATATTTCCGAAGAGATATTAAATGATTTATCAAAATCGATTGATGATGCTATTAGTTATTTTGAAAATGCTAAACTAAATTTAGAAATAAATGCGAGGATAATTCTCACAGAAATTATAGCTCCAGAGTTAAAAGAATATCTTAATGAAGTAGAGTCGATATTTAATGATTTAGAAAATAGCTATGAAGAAAAGAAGCAGCTTTTAGAGGCTATAAAAGATAAAAATATTGAAGAAATTAATACAATACTTACAGAGTTAGAAGTTGAATCGCAAGAAGTGGTTTCTAATGCTTTATCTATAGTTGAAGAGGCATATAATATTTATGATAAAGTTAATGAAAAAATTAAACTCGCAAAAGACCTGGCCAATGAATCAATTGATATTCTAGGTCAAGAATATAAGGACCTAATTGACCAATTTAATAACATCATTATTCAAGATCTTGTAGATGGGTTTAAGGAAAAATACCAAGATATTTCACTAATATTTGAGTTAGAGTTTATTAATCTACAACAAGATCTAGACACATTTATTTCCAATATGGAAAGCTCAATAAATGAGGTTGAAGAATTAGCTACTGATATCAATGAGACATTTAGCCAAAAGTTAGAAGAATATGAGAATATTGTTCAAGAAAATGTAGCTTTAGTTAAAGAGGCGATAGAAAGCCATGTAGATCTATTAAATGAGTCAATTTTAGAGTCTAAAAATAGTGCTTTGAATGAGGTTGATAAAATATTAAATGATCTAGCCGATACGAGTGATGGCTTGCAAAATTTCTTTCAGGATCAAATTACAGATATCTCTGACAATATAAATGAACTTGTAGAAGCAGATTATAGTGACTTACTTAACGTAGAATTCCTAACCAATTTAGTTAGAAACTCTCAAGATACTATTGAAGAAACTATCGTTGGGCTAGCAAATGACATAGATAATTCTGCCATTGTAATAAAATCTCAAGAAATAACGCACAATGTTGTACTTCTTCAACAATCAATAGAACAAAAATTTAATGAAATACAAGACTTTAACAATCAGGTTCAAACTATTGTTACTAGTTCAGCTGATATATTAAATGAATTAAATCAAAGCCAAGAAATTATAACTCAAGGCTATTACGATTTATTAAAATCATATGAAAACAGTATTGAGAAATTAGAAGGGGAATTAAGTAATGAAATTACAAGATTTATTGATGAGCAGTTAATTAATAATTACCAAAGCGCAATAAGTGAAGCCAATGATAATATATCAAACATTACTCTAAATATACAAGATTCCATTAAAAACGCGATAACAACTCAAGTAATACAAAACATCAGTGGATCTTTTAACCATGACTATATTGAAGGAATTATCACAGATAAAATAAGTGAATTAACCAATAGTTATTTTAATGAAGATGCTTTTATTAGTGAGTTAATTACAACTGAAATAGTTGAGGAAGCTGCTAACTGGTTCAGAGATACAGTGAATGTTATATCTGGTAATGGTAACAATAATACTATCAATGGAACTTCTGGTAGAGATTATGTAGTCGATAGTAGAGGAAATGATAATATTAATACTGGTGATGGAGACGATTACGTGCAGTCAGGTGACGGTAATGATATTATAGAGGCAGGTGGAGGAAATGATTCTATTAGAGGTGGTAGAGGTAACGATTATTATGTTTTTAACAAGGGAGATGGTAGTGATTATGTTGTAGACGCGGAAGGCGATGGTAATGGATATCGTGATCAGGCTGATGTTTTGAGAATAAATGGTTATAATGCCGATGATATTATATTAACCAAAGTTGGTTATAATAACTATGACCTTGAGATTACTTTTAAGAGTGGTAGTGATGATAAAATCTATGTTGCAGGGCAGTTCCATTTTGCCTCTAATCACACCGTGGAATTTTTAGAACTTGATGATGGCACAAGATTTCAACTTAAAAACATAAATATATCTATTTATGACGATAGTTCAAATACTATTTATGGTACCGATGTTAGTTCTAATATTATAGATGCTAAAGGAGGAGATGATATTGTATATGGGGGCGTTTTATCGGATATTATTGAGGGTGGCAAAGGAGCTGATATTTTAAAAGGTGGGATGGGCAATGATACTTATGTTTTTTCTAAAGGAGATGGAAAGGATATAATATCTGATGCTGAAGGCGATCCTAATGGACATAGAAATGTTGCTGATAAGTTACAAATAAATGGTTATACGAATGATCAATTAATTTTCACTAAGGATGGATATAATTTAGTTATTAGTTTTAAGGATAATTCTGAGGACAAGATTACTATTGCGGGTCAATTCCATTGGGCTGTTAATCATCGAGTTGAATTGTTGGAGATTGTTGATTCGAATGTTAATCTTAATTTAAAGGATGTAACTATTCTCCATGGATCTAATTCTAATGAAACGATCCATGGTATTGATTGGACTTCTAATACAATTTATGGATTTGAAGGCGATGATTATATTTATGGTAAAGGTCATGATGATGTTATCAACGGAGGTTTAGGAGCTGATATTTTAAAAGGTGGTATGGGCAATGATACTTATGTTTTTTCTAAAGGAGATGGAAAGGATATAATATCTGATGCTGAAGGAAATAAAAATGGACATAGCAATGTTACGGATAAGTTACAAATAAATGGTTATACGAATGATCAATTAATTTTCACTAAGGATGGATACAATTTAGTTATTACTTTTAAGGATAATTCTGAGGACAAGATAACTATAGCGGCCCATTTCCATTGGGCGTTTAATCATAGGATTGAGTTGTTGGAGGTTGTTGATTCGAATGTTAATCTTAATTTAAAGGATGTAACTATTCTCCATGGATCTAATTCTAATGAAACGATCCATGGTATTGATTGGACTTCTAATACAATTTATGGATTTGAAGGCGATGATTATATTTATGGTAAAGGTCATGATGATGTTATCAACGGAGGTTTAGGAGATGACATTCTAAACGGTGGCCTAGGATCAGACTCATTTAACTATTCATCGATATTAGATTCAACTGAATCTGGAATGGATGTAATAGAAGATTTCGAGCAAGGAATTGATAAAATCAATCTATCAGAAATAGAAGATGATATTTCATTTGAGGATCTTCTTTTTGAACTGGAAAACGGTGAAACGACTATATCTCATAACGGATCAGAATTCGCAATTAAACTGCAAGGTGAAATTGAGTTTAATGAAGGGGATTTTAATTTTTAATAACAATTAATAACTATAAAAATGACTAATAAAAAAAATAAAAATAGTAGCAGCACAGCAGTAGAAAAAAGTAGCAAGAATCCAGAATCTATTAAGATTCCTCAATATGTGGCGCTGGAGAGTACTTTGGGTGCAATATCTCTTTTGGCATCTAAATCTCAGGCTCATAAATATCTATTTTTATCAGACCTAGAATGGTTGATACTACCTCCATTAACAAAAAAACAGTTTGTAGTATTTAGAAGCGAAAAAAATGAACCAGTGGCTTTTGTAAGTTGGGCAAAAGTTAGTGATGAAGTAGAAAAGAGGTTATTAAGTGGTTCCACGAAACTTCAGCCCAAAGATTGGGATAGTGGTGATAAAACTTACATCATGGACGTAATATCTCCTTTTGCTAAGAGCAAAGATGTGCTAAAAGAACTACAAGAAAAACATTTAAAAGATGTTGAGGCAAAAATATTGGCGCCAAGTAAAGATAAGGGTAAGAAAGGATTCGAGTCTAGAGATTTGAAAGAATTTTTAGTGGCTGATTTAGAGAAATAATCAGTTGTAATTCATGGCATGAAGATTCTTTCATTGAGAGGATCTTTATGCCAAACTCAATAAAATACTTACTCCATGATAGAAAAAATACCCCAAGAGGCAAAATATCAGCTGCTAGGAGAGATCACATCTTTGATGATAAATTCTCCGATACATCTTAATTATCAAATACAAGATATTGTAAAGAATTTCCTACCTCCACTCGACTTAGATCAATTTAGAATTTACAAAAAGGGCAAGACTGCAGTCGCCTTAATAACCTGGGCATATCTAGATGATGAGACTCAAGCAAAATATTCTAATCTAAATGAGCAATATGATTTACAAGCTGATGACTGGAAAAAAGGCAAGAATTTATGGTTTATAGATTTTATAGCTTCTCAAGATGTCATGAAAGAAATTGATCATGATATGAAGTATAATCTGTTTCCAAATGAAGTTGCTAGGGCTTTAAGAGCAGATGAAACAGGTAAAATCTCGCATATTCAAGAATATTTCGGCGTGAATTATAAAAAATAAATAACTACTAATAATTTAAATTAAAAGACTATGGGATTCTTCAGCAGCAATAAGTTTAAACTTTTTTCTTTAACTCTTCATGGAGGAAGTGGTAATGATCATTTAGTTGGATGGCATCCTTTAAAGAATAAATTATTTGGACATGGAGGTGATGACACATTAATTGCGTTTGGTGTGCAAAATTATCTTTATGGAGGAAGTGGAGATGATAAGCTTTTTGCTTTTGGTGTTAAAAATAGGCTTTATGGTGAAAGCGGAGATGATTTCTTATTTGCTGCTGGTGTAGATAATTATTTAAGTGGTGGAAGTGGTGATGATATTTTGACTGCTGTTGGTATTAGAAATAAATTAGATGGTGGTTCTGGAGATGATATTTTATTTGCTGCCGGTGTTTATAATAGTATGTATGGTGGAAGTGGAGATGACATAATAACTTCACTTGCTTTAATAAATAATGTTGATGGTGGTTCTGGAGATGATATAATATTCTCTGCAGGAATCTATAATAATATTAATGGTGGTACAGGAGACGACATAGTTACGGCACTTGGCGTAATAAATAATGTAGATGGTGGTTCTGGTGATGATATTATTACCGCAATTGGCGTAATTAATAATATTGATGGCGGTTCAGGAGATGACATTATATTTGCTGCTGGTGTGTATAATTCTATTGATGGTGGAGCTGGTGATGACGTAATTACTGCTTTTGGACTAATTAATAATATTGATGGCGGCTATGGTGATGATATCATCGCTTCATTTGCTCTTTACAATAACGTAGATGGTGGAGCAGGTGACGATATAATATTTACTACGGGTTTGATTAATAATGTGGATGGCGGTTCTGGAGATGATATTATTACTTCTCTTGGAATAATAAACACAATCTCTGGTGGTTCTGGAGATGATATAATAGCTGCCTTTGGACTTACAAATTTTATTGATGGCGGAAGTGGAGATGACATAATACTTGCAGCTGGTGCCGTAAATTATGTAAATGCTGGATCTGGTGATGATATTATCAGCGCATTTGGAATTGCTAATTATATCAATGGTGGATCGGGTGATGACATAATAATTTCAACTGCAGCTGCTAACTATATCATAGGTGGAAGCGGTGATGATATAATATCTGCCATTGGTCTAGCAAATTATGTAGATGGAGGATCTGGTGACGATATTATTATAGCTTTTGGTGCGGCAAATTTAATTAATGCCGGATCGGGTGATGATGTTATTTCTTCAATAGGTTTAACAAATATAATTAGTGCTGGTTCAGGAGATGATGTGGTTTTTGCAAAAGGTCTTTCTAACTTTATTGCGGCGGGTGAAGGTGATGATATAATATTTTCTGATGGTCTAACTAATGCTATTTATGGTGATGAAGGAGATGATATAATTGTTAGTAATGGTTTGGTGAATCTAATTGCCGGTGGTTCGGGTGATGATATTATCTATTCTAATGCGCTAATAAATACAATATTTGGCGGATCTGGTGATGATATTATTTTTGGAACTGGCGCAGTAAATACAATTATAGGAAATGATGGTGACGATATAATCGTTGGCGCTGGTCTTGTAAATAGTATTTTGGGTAATGATGGCGATGATATTATTTTTGGCAGTGGGTTAGTAAATACAATATATGGCGGTGACGGTGACGACATAATGATTGGCGGCGGCTTAAGTAATACAATAATTACAGGTGACGGTGATGATATAGCAATTGGTGGTGGTTTAGTAAATAATATAATTGCTGAGTCAGGAAATAATATTTTAGTTGGTGCTGGTGTAGTAAATCTAATAGTTGGTGGTGAAGATGATGATATTATCATTGGTGGCGGTTACATAAATACCCTAATAGATCTCGGTGGTGATAATCAAGGAAGCATTGACAATGTTATCGTTGGAGGAGGTTACATAAATACAATTTTATCTGGAGATGGAGATGATGTAATCGTTGGTGGTGGCTACATTAACACAATAGCCGACATTGATGGTGACAATATTATAGCTGGTGGTGGGTATTTAAATAATATAATAACTGGTTCTGGTGATGACATTATTATTGGTGGTGGATATTCAAACTTCATTAGCAGTTCTGGCGGAGACAACATAATCGTTGGTGGTGGTTACACAAATATTATTATGTCAGGAGATGGTGATGACGTAATCGCTGGTGGTGGATATAACAACATAATTAGTGTTTCGGGTGGAGATAATATAATTGTTGGTGGCGGCTATAATAACGCTATTTTGTCAGGATCTGGAGATGATGTAATAATTGGTGGCGGTTACAATAATACAATAATTGATGAGGGTGGCAACAATGTAATTGTTGGTGGTGGATATCTAAACTCAATATTCTCCAAGGATGGTGATGAGACAATTATCGGTGGTGGTTATGAAAATTTCATTAAAACTGATGATGGAGAAAAAATAATAATTGGCGGTGGATATTCTAACCACATAGAAGCGGGTGACGCAATAACACAAAATGATCCAAACGGTAAAAATGTAATTGTTGGTGGTGGTTATAATAACTACATAAAATCAGGAAATGGTAACGATGTTATCGTTGGCGGTGGAGTATATAATGAAATTATTGCAGGTGGCGGTGATAATATAGTTGTTGGCGGCGGCCAATATAACTACATGGAAGCGGGTGACGGAGATGATATTATGGTTGGCGGCGGTCAAGATAATGAAATCCAAGCTGGAGATGGCGACAATACCGTAGTTGGTGGTGGTCAATATAATTACATGAAAGCAGGATCTGGTGACGATGTAATGGTTGGTGGCGGCCAATATAATGAAATTGATGCAGGCGAAGGTGACAATATAGTAGTTGGTGGTGGTCAATATAATGAAATAAATGCCGGAAGCGGAGACGATATTCTAATAGGTGGTGGTCAACACAATGAAATTAATGCCGGCGATGGAGAAAATATTGTTGTAGGTGGTGGTCAATATAACACAATTAATGCAGGAAATGACAAAGATATAATTGTTGGTGGTGGCCAATATAATGAAATTAACGCCGGCAATGGAGATAATATTGTAGTTGGTGGTGGACAAGACAATTTAATGAATGCGGGTGATGGTGACGATGTCATGGTTGGCGGTGGTCAATATAATGAAATAAATGCCGGAAATGGTGATAATATAGTTGTTGGTGGCGGCCAATATAATAATATCAATTCTCAAGACGGAAAAGATGTTTTAGTTGGTGGTGGCCAATATAACGAGATTACAACAGGCCAAGGTGACAAGACCATAGTAGGTGGTGGACAAACAAATTCTATTATTAGCGGAACTGGTGAGTCTGTAATAATTGGTGGTGGTCAAACAAATAGTATCACAACCAAAGATGGTGAAAAAGTAATTGTTGGCGGTGGTCAAGATAATGTAATAGAAGCGGGTGACGCTTATTATTATGATGAAGAGGGAATTAAACAAACGGGTAAAAATATTATAATTGGTGGCGGACAAACCAACCAAATTACTTCTGGCTATGGTCATGACGTAATTATCGGTGGTGGTCAAGATAACCTAATAGACGCCGGAGATGGAGATAATATTGTAGTTGGTGGTGGTCAAACTAACACAATAATAGCAGGAAATGGTAATAATATTTTAGTAGGTGGTGGTCAAATAAACAGTATCACTAGCCAAGATGGTGACGATATGATTTTTGGTGCAGGACAAGATAATTCTATCAATACTCAAGATGGAGAAAAAGTAATTATTGCCGCTGGTCAAAATAATGAAATTACCACTGGAGATACTGAGCAAGATAAAGTCAGTATGATTTTAAGCGGTGGTCAAATTAATAAAACTACTACAGGAAGTGGAACTAATGTTATAGTAAGTGCTGGTCAAAATAATGAAATAACTGACACAGCAGGAGAGACTGTAGTCGCGTCTTTTGCTAGCAATAATGTTATAAAAACAGGATCTGACGATGATTTGATAATTGCGGCAGCAAATAATAATAAAATAGAAAGTACGTCAGGTGATAATGTAGTTTTCGCAGCATCAGTTTCAGAAAATGAAGTGTCAGTTGGCGACGGAGATAATATAATTCTAGGATCTTCAATTGGTAGAAGTGAAATTGAAGCAGGAGCAGGAGAAAATCTTATTTTAAATGCTGCTAATGTTAGTGAAGTAAGTTCAGGCAGTGGTGATGATTTAATCGCCAGTATTGCTATTGGTCTTGGCGGTTCTGAGTCTGGAAACAGCCATGTTAGTGCGGGAGATGGAAATAATGTAATAACATCAATTGGTTATAATTCTGTTGTCGAAACCGGATCCGGAGATGACGTTGTAATAAGTGTTGGTCAGGTTAGTGAGATTAATGCAGGTGACGGTAATAATACCTTATTTGGTGGAGCTTATGACAATAATATAACATCTGGATCTGGAGAAGATTTTATCCTTACTGGAGTTGCAAATCTAAGTACAATTAATTCCGGAGACGGCAATGATACAATTTTAGGCCTGGGATGGTCTTTATTGTCATCCATGATGGAGTCAATTTATGATTCACTAGATGGAATTGTTGACGAAGCAAAAGAAGCTATTGGTGGAATGTATGATTTTGGCAGTGATTTAGTAAATATTGCTGATAATACCTATCTTGATTCATTGGTTGGTTCATTAAATTTTGACTTTATTGATTTTGATTTCACAAAATTTGTAGATGATGAATCTCTATTTACGCTTCAAGACGATATTGACGCTGGTGCAGGAGATGACTATATTATAGGTGGTTCTGGAGCTGATATTCTAAAAGGTAAATCAGGAGACGACACTTATGCATATTGGCTCGGAGATGGTAGTGATATAGTAAATGAAGAGGGGTCAAATGGTGCAGATATTTTGGAAATTTATGCTAGTCAATATATTGCTAATTTTGAAGAATTTGACACTCAAAATGATCTAACTTTTAGATTAGAAAATAATGATCAAGATTTAGTTGTAGATCTAACAATTAGTGAAGGAGAGTCTAGGGGATCAATCACCATAAAAAATATGGGTGACGCTTTATCGCAAGTTGAAGAGCTTAGATTATATAAAAACCAAGCTTTGCTTGATCAATTAACTAATCAAAGCGAGAACACAACATCAGAATCTTACCAAAAACTAGATTTAACGGCGATTTATCAACAATTAGTTAATGGTCAAATTCCGGATGTGACACCACAATTTGTTGGGCAAGATTATGAAACTGAAACTGGCCCAGAAGGAATAGAAAATAATAATTCACCAGTCGAAGAAACTGAGAATCCAGGATCAAGTGAAGAAGGAACTGATGATAGAATTTCAACTCTAAATAATTTGTCGGACCAAATATCAAATATCCAAGATGAATTTATTGGTATTTACGACAAAATAGATGGTCGATTAGAAGAATTAAAATCTTTGGAATTTGAGGATATGATTTCTGATAAATTGCAAGAATATTCAGATAAATTAGAAGAAATATCTCAAGGAGAATTTAGTGAAGGAGATGTCGACTTAGAACAAATACAATATGCAACTGGTTGGGTAAATGGCAGTGAAGAAGATGACATTCTAACTGACGAAGAAGCAACTGTATCAGACAATGTGATGAACGGTTATGGTGGTGATGATCTGATAATTTCTGGTGACGGTCAAGATATAGTAAATGGTGGTGAGGATAATGACACACTTAGCTATGAAAACTCAAGCGCTGCAGTAAAAGCTGATCTTTATGGAACTTTTGCAGGTGGCGACGCGCAAGGTGATAAAGTTGTCAATATTGAAAATATAATCGGCACAGATTATGACGACGAAATAAGCGGCGATATGAATGACAACATAATCAGAGGAGGAAAAGGCAATGACATTTTAGATGGAAGATTCGGCGATGACGAAATTTATGGCGAAGAAGGAGACGATGTTATTATTGCTTCAGATTCTCAAGAAAGAGTTGTGACTGATGAAAATCATGATGTAGTGCTAGATGAAAATGGCGATGTGGCAATTAAAAAAACAGGCTACAAAGTAATTGATGGTGGCTCGGGAAATGATACAATAGACTTTAGAAATAATAATAATGATTTTGGCGCCAAGATAGATCTATCTACGAATCAAGTGATTCTAGATTTTGACCAAGAAAACCCAGAAAATAATCAAGAAAATGTCCAATATTCTATATCAAATATAGAAAATATTTCCGGATCAGATCAAGATGACTACATCATAGGAGATGATAGCACAAATATTCTTGCTGGAAGAGATGGAAATGATGTAATTCAAACGGGTAGAGGAAGTGACGAAGTAGACGCTGGATCAGGCGATGACACAATAATTACCAATGAAGAAATAAAAACTATAAAAGGCGGAGATGGAAAAGATAAATTAAGCTTTAGAGATAGTAGTGCGGCTGTTAGTTTCAATATTGCCACTCAAAGTACGATTATTGCTAATGGCAATTCTTATCAGGTTGAATCAATTGAATCTGCTACTGGAAGTGACTTCGACGACACATTAACAGGAGATAACACAGATAACGAAATTGATGGCGGAAAAGGAAATGACACTATAATAACCGGACAAGGCGGAAATGACATTCTAACCGGAGGCGAAGGGCAAGACACATACATCATTGAACAAGGCACAGATGAAACCATAACAATAACTGACTATAGCTCACAAGAAAATGAGGTAATAGACCTAACAAGTTTTGTAGATATTAAAAGCTTCTTAAATCTAGATATTAGCCAAAAAGAAGAAGACACTCACATAATATTATCTGTAACCCAATCATTAATCCTAACAAATACAAAAGTCGAAGATCTAAACTACCAAAATTTCAAAGTTAACATAACTAGTAACCAATCAGTAGATGAAAATGGTAACATCATTGGCACAGCAGATGATGACATTATAGTAGGTGATAGTGCAGACAACGAAATAACAGCCGGAACAGGAAATAATACCCTAACAGGCGGACAAGGAAATGACACTTTCATCCTAACCAAAAACCCAAATGGCACAGATGTAATAACTGATTACACGCAAGGTGAAGTAATAGACCTAAAAAGCGTAAGCGATATAATACACTTAGACCAAGCCACAATTTCACAAGATGGATCTGACACAGTCATTAATCTCTTCGATAATCAAAAAATCATCCTTCAAAACTTCAATAAAGATGATTTAAGGAATGAGGATTTTAAGGTTGATAATTGGAATACTTCTGAACAGGGAACTTCTGTAAAATATGGTGGTGAAGGTAATGATTATTTTGTTGGAGGAGATGAGAGCTATTATTATAATAAAGTTTGGCAAGGTCATGGTGTTGGTAGTACAGGTGTAAAAGTTTGGGCTGATTTGAATGGAGATGGTAAGAGTGATTACACAACTATTAGTGGTACTACTCATTATGTT
>Ga0209711_10000777_pt1 | contig 32744 bp, 31 predicted proteins | sample ArcticOcean_MG_C_7_FD_187441 | JGI IMG/M metagenome (GOLD analysis project Ga0209711, IMG submission 187441) | Marine microbial communities from western Arctic Ocean - ArcticOcean_MG_CB11_88 (SPAdes) (version 2) | ecosystem: Environmental > Aquatic > Marine > Oceanic | place: Arctic Ocean...
AAAGTCTTGAAAAAAATAAATAATATGAAAATTTTAGCCAATGATGGTATTTCGCAAAGCGGAATTGATGCCTTAACCAAAAACAGTTTTGACGTAATTACAACAAATGTAGCCCAAGAACAATTGGCAGGTTACATTAATGAAAATAAAGTTTCGGGACTACTTGTTCGAAGTGCTACAACTGCAAGAAAAGAATTAATCAATGCTTGTCCTGGACTTAAACTCATTGGACGTGGTGGCGTTGGAATGGATAATATTGACGTTGATTATGCCAAATCAAAAGGATTACACGTTATTAACACTCCAGCCGCTTCTTCAGCCTCTGTTGCAGAATTAGTTTTTGCACATTTATATGGAGGGGTTCGTTTTTTACATAACTCCAACAGAAGTATGCCATTGGAAGGGGAAACTAACTTTAAAGGCCTTAAAAAAGCTTACGCAAAAGGAGCTGAACTTCGAGGCAAAACTTTAGGTATAATTGGTTTTGGACGTATTGGTCAAGAAGTTGCTAAAATTGGCTTAGGAATTGGAATGAATGTTATTGCTGCGGATAAATTTACTGATGAAGCCACTGTAACAGTTACACTTTTTAATGGACAATCTATTGCTGTAAGTATTAAAACAGAATCATTAAATCAAGTTTTAGAAAAATCTGATTTTATTAGTTTACATGTACCAGCACAAAAAGAATACGTGATTAATGCTGGTGCTTTTTCTAAAATGAAGAAAGGTGCTGCCATAGTTAATGCCTCTCGTGGTGGGGTTGTTGATGAAGTGGCATTGATTGAAGCGCTGGAGAGTGGACATTTATCGTTTGCTGCATTAGATACATTTGAAAATGAACCTAAGCCTGAAATCAAACTTTTAATGCACGATAAAATTTCATTAACTCCTCATATCGGTGCTGCTACTTTAGAGGCGCAAGATCGTATTGGAGAAGAATTAGCTGCTCAAATTAATTCGTTACTTAAATAATTGAATTTGTATTTTACTAGATTAAAAAATAAATGGGGGATTCAATCCAATAGCCAACTCGTTTTAATTTTTATAGTTTTTGGAATTACAGGTTCTCTAAGTGTTCGATTGGCAAAGCCTGTTCTTGAATTCTTAAATATTAACAATGATTTTTTTAAGGAGTTATTTCTTGGAGATATTCTCTATTGGACACTTCGCGTTGTAATTGTATTTCCTTTATATCAAGTATTACTAATGGTCATTGGAACACTCTTTCTACAATTCAAGTTTTTTTGGAATTTTGAAAAAAAAATTCTTCGCAGAATTGGTTTTAAGCGATTTTTTAAAGAACAATAACTTAAGAAATACTTTAATTAATAAGATTTAGGAATTCGTTTCTAGTGTCGGTTTCTTTAAAAGCTCCTCTAAATCCCGAGGTTGTTGTAGAAGAGTTTTGTTTTTGAACTCCGCGCATCATCATACACATGTGAGACGCTTCAATAACAACAGCTACACCTTTTGGAGAAAGCGTATCATTTATACAATCTAAAATCTGCTCTGTCAAACGTTCTTGAACTTGTAATCTTCGCGAAAAAACATCAACTACTCTAGGCAATTTACTTAGGCCTACAATGTGACCATTTGGAATGTAAGCAATGTGAGCTTTCCCAAAAAAAGGTAACAAGTGATGTTCACATAAAGAATATAATTCAATGTCTTTAACAATTACCATTTCACTGTAACTCTCTTTAAACATTGCGCTTTGAAGAATTTTGTGAGGATTTTTATCATATCCTTCTGTTAAAAAACTAATTGCCTTAGCAGCACGCTCAGGTGTTTTTAATAAGCCCTCACGATCTTTATTTTCTCCTACCAAATTAAGGATATTTTCATAATTTGATTTTATATTATCAGTTTTCTCTAGGGTTTCAATGTTAAAATTATCGTTCATTTAAGTTGTAATAAAATTTTTAAAGTATTTTTTTAATTTTTCAATTTTAGGATCAATAATGTAGGTGCAATAAGGCTGGTTTTTATTTAAATTGTAGTAATTAAAATGTTCTTCTTCAGCTTTATAAAATACTGTTGCTATTTTAACTTCAGTAACAATTGGGTCTTCATAAACTTGAGCCTCTTTTAATTGCTTCATTACAGTCTCAATTACAATTTTATCTTCAGGATCGAGATAATATATACCAGAACGATATTGAGTACCCTTATCATTTTGCTGACTATTAAGCGTAGTCGGATCATGTGTATTAAAGAAAATTAAAAGCAATTCAACTAAGCTAATTTCATCAACTTCAAAATCAACTGAAATAGCTTCTGTATGTCCCGTTCTTTCAGAACAAACTTCTCTGTAGGCTGGGTTCTTAATAAAACCATCTATATAACCTGGAATCACAGACCTAACACCATTTAAACGTTGAAAAACTGCTTCAGTACACCAAAAACATCCTCCTGCTAAATATATAGTTTTGATCAATTTATTTTAATATTTGTTAAACAAATATAATGATAGAAATAAAAAATCAATCTTTATAAATGCATAATATTTCTTCTTTTCCTATAAAATTTAAATAAATGAAATCATATTTTAGAAATTAGTCTAAGTGAAGTAATAAATACAAAAAAGAAGTACTTTAGATGTAACTATGGAACAATTGCTCAAAGCACAGCATGTATCAAAAAATTATGGTGATTTAAAGGTCTTGACTGATGTAAATATAACCTTAGAGATTGGTGAGATCGTTACTATAGTGGGACCCTCTGGAGCTGGAAAAACAACCCTTCTTCATATCCTTGGAACTTTAGATCGTCCAAATAAAAATACAAATACTATTGTTAGTATAGAAAATACTGAAACCACTCTATTAACAGATAAAGCCTTAGCAAAATTTAGAAATCAGCATATGGGTTTCATTTTTCAATTCCATGAATTACTTCCTGAATTCACAGCCCTTGAAAACGTTTGTCTTCCCGGTTGGTTAGGGGGTGATTTTTCAAAAGAAAAAACCAAAAAGGCGTTAGGCTTATTAAAACGCTTGGGCCTTGAAAAACGTGCTTCTCATAAGCCCACAAACCTCTCTGGTGGAGAACAACAACGTGTTGCAGTGGCTAGAGCACTTATCAATGATCCTAAAGTCATATTTGCAGATGAACCTACAGGAAATTTAGATTCTGAAAACGCAAATAGTTTGCATGATTTATTTTTTGAGTTAAGAGATGAGTTAGGCTGTAGTTTTGTGATTGTAACTCATAATAAAGATCTTGCAAAACGATCTGACAGGACTATTAGCCTAAAAGACGGTCAAATTAGCACGTGAATAAAAATGAATTAAAGGCCTTCTTAGACGCCAAAGCAGTAGAGTTTGAAAATACTAAGTTCTTGCAAGAGGATCCTATTCAAATTCCACATCAATTTCAAAAAAAGGAAGACATTGAAATTTCTGCTTTTCTGGTTGCTACCATAGCATGGGGAAATCGAGTTAGTATTATTAAAAGTGGAAATAGAATGATAGAACTTATGGGTAATGATCCGCATTCCTTTATATTAAATCATCAAAAAAATGATTTAAAGTTATTAGATAGCTTTGTACACAGAACCTTTAACAGTATTGATTTATGTTACTTCATAAAAGCACTTCACGCTATATACACTAAGCACGGTGGTCTTGAGGCTGTATTTAGCAAAAACCCTGAGGCTAATAATATGTATGGAAACATTCATGAGTTTAAAAAGATATTTTTTTCCTTACCTCATGAAAATCGGACGCAAAAACATGTCTCAGATCCCTTGAATGGATCTGCGGCCAAACGTTTAAATATGTATTTACGCTGGATGGTTCGACCAGCTAAAAAAGGGGTTGATTTTGGAATATGGAAACGACTAAAAACCTCACAACTTTCCTGTCCTTTAGACGTTCACTCTGGGAATGTAGCAAGAACTCTTGGTATACTAAAGCGGAAACAAAATGATTTTAAAGCACTATTTGAGTTGGATGTTGCTCTTCGAAAATTTGATTCTCAAGATCCAATTAAATATGATTTTGCCCTTTTTGGTCTTGGTGTTTTTGAAGGTTTTAAGTAGCTAAATGATGCTTTCTATATAATTGGAAAACTCAATTCAGAAAGCTATCTTTAATTGAATTATTCTTTAAAAATGGTTAATAAATTTTTAGAAAAAATAGGGCCTGGTCCTCTAATTGCTGCGGCATTTATAGGTCCTGGCACCATTACACTTTGCACTATAGTTGGTGCTAAGTATGGGCTAAATCTACTTTGGACTATACTAGTATCTATTATTGCAGCAATTATCCTTCAGGGTATGGCGGTAAAGCTAGGTGTCATTGGTAAAAAAAGTATTACTCAGATACTTAAAGATGAAATAAAAGCACCATGGCTTAGGTTTGGAGTATTGCTACTTGTTTTTATAACTATTATGATCGGAAATACTGCCTATGAAGCAGGAAATATAAGTGGAGCTGTCCTTGGATTAGAAACTATTTTCGGAAAACAACTTCTTCGCTTTAATACGTTATCAATTAATTTATTTTCATTATTAATAGGCTTCTTGGCAGGAGGATTATTATGGATAGGAAAGTATAAACTAATTGAACGTAGTTTAATTATTATGGTTGTCTTAATGAGTATTTCATTCCTGTTAACCGCTATTAGCACTGGTCCTTCTCTTTTGCATGTACTAAGAGGTCTTTTTAACTTATCAATCCCAAAGGGTAGTTTGCTGAGTATTATAGGATTAGTAGGAACTACTATTGTTCCTTATAATTTATTTCTTCACACTGAATTGGTAAGGAAAAAGTGGACCCATGTTGCGCAGTTACCACTTGCTATGAATGACATGGTTATTGCTCTAGTATTAGGTGGTATTATTTCTCTGAGCGTTATTATTAGTGCTTCAGCAACCTCATTAATCCAAATTGAAAATGCAGTCGATTTAGCAAAAGGACTTGAGCCTATTTTCGGTTCGTTTTCAAAATACTTCCTCTCATTTGGTTTATTTGCAGCTGGCATAACAAGTACAATTACTGCTCCTCTTGCTGCAGCATATGTGGTTTGCGGTTGTTTTAGCTGGGATACCAACCTACAGTCTACTCGTTTTAAAATAGTATGGGGGATTGTTTTACTTATAGGAGTATTATTTTCAGCCACAGGTTTAAAATTGATAGCAATTATTCAGTTTGCTCAAATTACAAATGGACTATTACTACCACTAATAGCAGGAATACTTCTTTGGATAATGAACAAATCCAGCGTTCTTGGTTCTCATAAAAATAATATTTTTCAAAATATTTTAGGTTTTATTATTGTAATTATTGCATTTTTATTGAGTGCACGTACTTTATGGTCTGTTTATTTAAAGTTATAAAGAATGAATAAAAGTTTTCATATCAATGCCGATATAGGTGAAGGTTTTGGAATTGAAGCTGAAATGATGCCCTTAATAGATAGTTGTAATATTGCATGTGGAGGGCACGCAGGGAGTAAAGAGGAGATTTCTAAAGCAATTGCACTAGCTGAAAAAAATGATGTGAAAATTGGGGCACACCCTTCTTATCCTGATCTTGAAAATTTTGGGAGAATTTCAATGGAAATTAATCTTGATGAACTTTATAAAAGCATAAAGCAACAAATGATTTTATTTTTAAATGAGAGTTCTTATACTTTAAATCACGTTAAGGCTCATGGTGCCCTATATCACGATTCAGCAAATAAACCAAAAATTGCATCCATATTAATTAAGGTAATTCTTGAATTATGTCCTCATGCAATAATCGTGACACTTCCTAACAGTATTTTAGAAAAATTAGGGAAAGAAAATAACTTAACCATATGGCGTGAAGGGTTTATAGATCGTCGGTATCATGATAATGGACAGTTGGTTTCACGTGCAAACCCTAGCGCTACACTCTCAACGCTTGAAGACTTAAACCAACAATTTTACACTTTAATAAACTATCAATATGTAAAAACATTAGAAGGAAATACTCTTTCATTAAAAGTAGACACTTTGTGTATTCATGGAGATCATCCTAATTCAGTTAGAAACCTTAAAAGTCTAATGATAAGTTTTAAACAATAAAAATCATCTAATGTCTCAGGGAAAATCTTTTCTTAGAATATTTCAATATAGCGAAACCTCTATTTTACTTGAATTGAAAGCAGAACCTAAACTTGATTTGTTAAATGAATTAGTGGTATTTAAAAATTTGTTATACAGTAACTTAAGTGGCATAAAACAAATCACTTTAAGTTATAAGTCTTTGCTACTTCAATTCAGTAATCCATTAAAAAAATACAAGAATCTAAAAGAAGAAATTTTAAAACTATATTCAAGTTTTGACTCTTCGAAATCAACAATTAAATCTAAACATTGGAATATTCCGGTTTGTTATGAATCCAAATATGCCCCAGACTTAAGCATTCTTTCAGAACATTTGAAATTATCGCATCACCAATTAATTAAATTACATACAAAACCGATTTATCAAATATATTTTATTGGCTTTTTACCTGGCTTTCTTTACTTAGAGGGATTAGATGCTAAATTATACTATCCTCGTAAAAAATCACCTAAATTAAAAGTTTCTAAGGGTGCTGTAGGAATTGGAGGGAGACAAAGTGGCATATATCCAAACCAGAGCCCGGGGGGATGGAATATAATTGGTACTTCACCTACTTCGATGTTTGACCCGAATCTTAAACAGCCTTGCTTTGCTAAATCAGGAGATACTCTTTCTTTTTATTCAATTTCAGAGACTACATTCAAAAAAATTAGGAAAAATAGAATTCCTCCGAATTTTAGAGAAATAATACTATGATTGAAATCCTTAATTCAGGTTGGTATACTTCTATTCAAGATCAAGGGAGAATGGGGATGCAAGAATATGGAATTCCTTATTCTGGTGCTATGGACATGAACTCCTTTAATTGGGCTAACAAACTTTTAAATAATCCCTTGAATGCTGCTTTATTAGAAATGACAATTAAGGGTCCAAAACTAAAGTTTCATATTGAAACGATTATCGTATTTACAGGAGCCCAAATGGACATTAAGCATAATGGTAATAAAGCTTCCTTGTATAGCCCCATTTTAATTAAAAAAAATGACGTGCTTGAATGCGGAGCTTGCAAAGAAGGTTGTAGAACTTACATGTCTGTTTTGGGGGGACTCCAAACCGAAAGAATACTAAATAGTAGGAGTCAGTGTGATCATATTACAAAATCAGGACAAATCAATAAAAATACAATATTACAAATTAAAAAAAAGTCATTTGAATTAAACAAAGGGGTCACGCTAAAAAGTCCTCTACCCTCATATATCACAAAAGAAATTGAGGTATTCAAAGGGCCAGAATTTGATTTATTAGAATCAGTAACTCAATTGAAAATAGTTACACAGACTTTCACAATTAGTCATCTAAACAATCGTATGGCCTATCAGTTAGAAGAAAAAATAATACACAAACTACCAGAGATGTGGACTACGGCCGTTTTACCAGGTACGGTTCAACTTACGCCAAGCGGAACTCTAATAGTGCTCATGCGAGATGCGCAAGTAACCGGTGGATACCCAAGAATACTTCAATTAAGCAACCATGCGCTGAATATATTAGCTCAAAAATCAACAAGAAATGTGCTCCATTTTAAATTAAAATCATTTGAATAACAAGTCTATACTATGGGGATCAAATTATTCTAAATTGTTTCTTATTTTTACAGAGATTTAAGGTATATGAAGCTACTTCTAAAAAATGCAACACTCCTAGATGAAAAAAGTCCTTTTCACAATAAAATAAAGGATGTTTTAATTGAAAAAGGAATTCTCACTCAACTAGAGGATCATATTGAAACTGATGGAGCTAAAGTCATAAACCTAAAAAACCTACATATTTCTTCAGGATGGTTCGATCCTAATGTTTCATTTGGAGAGCCTGGTTATGAAGAGCGCGAAACATTAAAAAATGGTCTTCAAACTGCTGCAAAAAGTGGATTCACGAATATTGTACTTAATCCTAACACAAAACCGCTAACGGAAACACATTCAGATGTTAGTCATTTGCTTCAGAGTAATAAAAATCAAATTACAGCATTGCACATAAGTTCAGTCTTAACGAAAGAGGGGAAAGGAAATCAAATGGCCCCTCTTTTAGATATACATAAAGCAGGTGCTGTTGTTTTTGGAGACTATAAAACCTCATATAACAATCCAAATTTATTGCGCATCGCCTTGGATTACTCACAAAGCTTTGGAGGACTTATCCAGGCTTATCCCATGGATAAAGCCTTAAGTAATAACGGACAAATGCATGAGGGGATTATAAGCACAACCCTTGGCCTAAAAGGAATTCCTCAAGTTGCGGAAACTACAACTTTAGCAAGAGACCTTCAACTCTTAGACTATACTCAAGGAAAGTTACACATTCCATTTATCTCTTCTGCAGCTAGTTTAGAGATTGTTCGTGCCGCTAAAAAGAAAGGCCTAAATGTTAGTTGTGGCGTCGGTATTCCACATCTACTTTTTACAGATGAAAATTTAATGGACTTTAACTCCCATTATAAAATATTTCCACCCCTCCGATCTGCATCAGATCAGCGTGCCCTAAGAGAAGGATTATTAGACGGAACTATAGATATGGTTAGTAGCATGCACCAACCCATAAATCCAGAACTAAAAGATCTTGAATTTATTCAAGCACATGAGGGCAGTATTGGGTTAGAAGCAGCTTTTGGAGTCTTGCAAAACCATTTTCCATTAGAAAAAGTGATTTCATTTTTGACTAGAGGTAAAAAGCGGTTTGGAATTCAAAATACAGGTTTTAAAATTGGCGCAATTGCAGATTTTAGTCTCTTTACTCCTAGTGGTACTTCTGTCTTCACCAAAGAAAATATTTACTCAACATCTAAAAACTGTATGTTTATCGGTGTCAATATAAAGGGAAGTGTTTACGGCTGCATCCGTGGAATAGAATTTCATTTAAATACTCTATAATTTTTCAATGCTAGAATATAAAATACGCCCCGGATCAGGAAACGTTAAAAAGAAACCCGCTATTTTCTTACTCCACGGGTATGGCAGTAATATGGATGATTTATTTTCTTTTGCACGCTACCTACCCACCTCTCATAATATTATTGCTTTTCAAGCTCCATTATCTTTAGGGTTCGCAAGTTATGCTTGGTATCCAATTGGGATTGACAACAAGGGTACGGTTACCTCTGAGTTCGACGCTTCCAGGAGTGCGGTGGATAGGATAATTAAAAACATTGATCTACTATCAGAACGCTATGACTTAGACTCAGAAGACTTAAGTATTTTAGGATTTAGTCAAGGTGCTATTTTAAGTTGGGCTTTAGGGTTTTATAAGCCAAATAAAATTAGAAGAATTATGCCAATTAGTGGATTACTTCATGAGAGTGTAAATACTGAAAATAAACCAACTTTCATAGCATATGCAAGCCATGGCATTGAAGATAATATCATTCCAATTCAAAAGGCAAGAGAATTCATAGTACCCATAAGTAACAATAATCCAGATATTCATTATAAAGAATTTAAAGATGGACACACCATCTCACAAGAAAATTTCTCAGAACTTTTAAAATGGATTGAGAAAACTAATCTGTAATTATTCAATATAAAAAATAATTTTGCTAAACTGAAATGCTTTTTTGTTATTGATCTTATAAGAAACTAAAGCTTGGCCTTTTTGTTGATCACTTTTAAATCCTAAAAGTACCCATTGAGAATTAATAACCTTGATATGATCAATTAAAAAAGTATGCTCTTTTGGTATTTCAGGAAGTAAGACTCTCAATTTACCATTGATATTGTATTCTCTAAGCTTTTGTTTCAGACTTTCTTCATTTATTTTTTCCGTTATATTTACCTCCGTATTTGTGTTCAATGAAAAATAAGCATTTGAGTTACGGTATTCATTTAAATCCTTAATAGAATCTTTTAAGGTAAGGTTCAATCTGTTTTGTGATTGAATAAGATCATCTTGATAATTCAATAATTTATTAGTATTAATTAATTGAAAGAAAAGAATAATACAAACAAAAATAAATAGATAAAAAACAATTTTAAATTTCATAAAAACTTTAATCAGAAGTTATTATTAGCGTGTCATAAGCTAAAAAAACATTTTTAGGGAGCATTCCAGTTACTTCGTCATGAAATCCCATTAAATGGCTTATATGAGTTAAATAACAACGCTTAGGATTTATTTTATGAATTAATTTCAAGGCTTCTTCAAGATTTAAATGATTTGGATGTGACTCAATTCGAAGAGCGCTAAGAACTAGTACATCAATTTTTATTAGCTTATTAATCTCATTGTCTGTAATTGTCTTAATATCAGTTAAATAGGCGAAATTGTCAATTCTATATCCTAAAACAGAAAGAGTATTGTGCATCAATTGTATTGGGTGTATCGTTTTATTTTTAAATTTAAATGAAGATTCATGACTAATCACATTAGTATTTACTGACGGTGCTCCTGGATACTTATTTACATTTGAAAATATATAATCAAACCTACGTGATAAATTTTCAATGACACGAGCACTCCCATATACAGGGATTTCTCCTTGCTTAAAAAAAAATGGGCGAATGTCGTCAATGCCGGCGGTATGATCCGCATGCTCGTGCGTAAATAAAATTCCGTCCAATGTCTCACAATCTACTTTTAACATTTGTTGCCTAAAATCCGGGCCACAATCGATAACTAAATTCACATCCTCCCAAGTGATCATAATAGACACTCTTAAGCGTTTGTCTTTTGGATTAAGACTAAGACAAACAGGGTGCTTACTCCCTATAATAGGAATTCCTTGAGAGGTTCCAGTTCCTAAAAAATGAATTTTAAGCATATCAAAAACAAAGGTAGAAATTTGCTTTATAATAAAGTGGAACTTTGTACTTTTGAATGTTAAATATTTACATTTATGGCACCTGATATTCAAGGAGACACCGGTTTTGACAATAAACCCTCAATAGAATCAAAAGCACTTCGAATAAATCTAAACAAATACGTTTACGGAACATTTGCAGAAATTGGTGCAGGACAAGAAGTTGCACGTCATTTTTTTAGGGTTGGAGGTGCATCAGGGACTATCGCTAAGACAATTTCTGCTTACGATAAAAACTTTAGTGATACTATTTATGGAGAAGAAAAAGATGGCCGCTATGTAACTGAAACGAGACTTGATAAAATGCTCTCGCATGAAATGACTCTTTTGGAAAATAGGATTCCTAAAGAAGATCATCCTAACAAAATGTTTTTTACTTTGGCTGATACTGTAACTACCATTGACTTTGCGAAAAAATTTAGAGGCCATGGATGGATGGGGATTCGTTTTCAAACCACGCCATACGAACCTTATAGTCAAATTACATTGCACATTCGTTTCCATCAAGCTGAAGCAAGACTCCAACAAGAAGCAATTGGGTTTATGGGAGTAAATTTAGTGTATGGTGCTTTTTACAAAAACCATACTCCTAAAAAATTATTACGTTACCTCTATGATCATATAGACAGTGATGCCATCGAAATAGACACTATTAACTTTTCTGGTCCTAAATTTAAAGAAGTTGATAATAGATTAATGAGTCTTCAGCTTATTCGAAACGGTATGACAGATGCAGTAATGTTTGATCCTAATGGAAATAACATTCTTCCAGCACGAATTTTATACAAAAAAAATATCCTTGCCTTACGTGGAAGTTTTCGTCCCGTAACCAAGGTAAATATTGATATGTTTGAAAAATCATATGAGATTTTTTCAAAAGAAAACAATGTTGATGAAGAGAATACAGAAGTGATTTTTGAAATTACTCTTTCAAACCTTAGAGTCTCTGGTGAAATTGACGAAAAAGATTTTATGGACCGTGCAAAGTTACTTTGCTCATTAGGCCACACCGTTATGATTTCTGATTTCAAGGAATACTATCGCTTGATTGATTATTTCTCTAATTACACTAAAAAGCAAGTAGGGCTATCAATGGGAGTCAATAATTTTGTTGAAATTTTTAATGAACAATATTATAAGGATCTAAGTGGAGGTATTTTAGAGGCCTTTGGAAAAATGTTTTACAATAACCTTAAAGTATACCTATACCCAATAAGAAATGAAAAGACAGGAGAAATCGTAAACAGTAATAACCTGAAGCTTCATCCAAGAATGAAAGACTTTTACAAGTTCTTTAAATACAATAATAAAATCATTGATATTTTTGATTTTGAAGAAGAACTCCTATCAATTTTTTCACGTGAAATTTTAGAAAAGATCAAGAACAAAGAAAAAGGCTGGGAAGCTGAGTTACCCAATGGTATTGCGGAAATGATACGAAATGAAAAAATGTTTGGCTTTGGGGATTAAACCCTATACTTTCATTTCTAAGATTTGTGTTGCGTGTTCTTTAGTTTTAACTTTTTCAATTACGCGTTCTACTACCCCATTTTCGTCAAGAATAAATGTCATTCTATGAATACCATCATATTCCTTACCCATGAATTTTTTGGGGCCCCAAACGCCAAAAGAATTTAGAATAGTTCTTTCTGTATCGGCTAAAAGAGGGAAAGGTAAATTAAATTTATCAGCAAATTTTTTCTGTTTTAATTCTGTATCAGCGCTAACACCTAACAAAACATAACCGGCTTCCTTTAATTCTTTATAATGATCCCTTAAGTCGCATGCTTCTGCTGTACAGCCTGGAGTATTTGCTTTAGGATAAAAAAAGATTACAACCCTAGAACCTTTATAATTTTCCAAACTTTGTGGATTTCCTAAATGGTCATTTACTATAAAGGGAGGTGCAATTTCTCCAACTTTTAATGGCTTCATAATCATAGTGTTTTAGTATTTTCGAAGATAATTATTATTGATGACAAAAAAAGAAAAAGTTGCTTTTGCAATGCAAACCTTAGAAAAATTATATCCGAAGATTCCAATTCCCCTGAATCACAAAGATCCTTACACCCTATTGATTGCTGTTTTATTATCTGCTCAAACTACAGATGTGAGGGTTAATAAAATAACACCACAACTTTTTAAAAGAGCCGATACTCCACAAAAAATGATTACCCTAAGTGTTGATGAAATACAAGATATTATTCGCTCAGTTGGCTTATCACCAATGAAATCAAAAGGAATTTTTAAATTATCTCACATACTATTAAACAAACATCAAGGATTAGTTCCTCAAGATTTGAAGTCATTAGAAGAACTTCCTGCTGTGGGACATAAAACAGCAAGTGTTGTAATGGCTCAAGCTTTTGGTGTTCCATCATTTCCAGTAGATACTCATATACATCGACTTATGTACCGATGGGGGTTTACAAATGGGAAGAACGTGGTTCAAACAGAACGTGACGCAAGGCGTCTTTTCCCAGAAAAAAAGTGGAATGATTTGCACTTACAGATAATTTGGTATGGAAGGGAATATTCTCCAGCAAGAGGCTGGAATATTGAAAAAGATATAATTACTAGAACAATTGGAAGAAAATCATTGCTTAAAAAAGTAATATCTTAATTTTTTAATGTTTTTAAAAGTGTACTTTCCTCTTGATGAGCATTGTAAGACTTAGAGAAAGCAATAATGCGTTTTATTACAATTTCCCGAGGTAATTGTTTTAATGAAGAATCTTTAGTATTAACAGAGTAATTTTTTGCCATATAAATAATTATAATTTAATAACGCTATTATGACTCTAAAATTGTATTCTACTCTAAAACAATTTGATGGTTGTCAGCAAGCTTTCGCAAATTAATTATAGCATAACGCATTCTACCAAGTGCAGTATTGATGCTTACGTTTGTGTTTTCTGCAATTTCTTTAAAGCTCATATCCTTGTATAACCTCATAGTAAGTACTTCTTTCTGATCATCCGGAAGCTCTAATATTAAATTTTGAAGGTCCTTTACCAATTGATCTTGAAAAAGAATCTTTTCTATATTTGGTGTAGTATCGGAAATGAATTTAAAAAGATCATACTCATCATTATTTTCAATTGTTGGAATACGATTGCTTTTTCTAAAGAAGTCAATAACTAAATTATGAGCTATACGCATAACCCATGGTAAAAACTTACCTTCCTCATTATAAACACCACTTTTTAATGTTTTTATTACTTTAATAAAAGTGTCTTGAAAAATATCTTCTGCGGTGTCACGATCTAAAACCTTAGATTTAATATAATTAAAGATCCTGAGCTGATGTCTGTTGATTAATTTTTCAATTGCTATTTCAGAACCAGAAACGTACTCCTGAACAAGGGTAGCGTCTAAAACTAGAGAAGACTTATTAATATCCATAATAAAATTACTTTGGCTTAAAGCCGTTAAAAATCCGTGATAATTAAAAGTAATTTTATGCTATAGGCTTAATAATTTTATCAAATATACATTTTTTAAAAGTTATTAACAATAAATTGATTGTTTTAGTGATTCTGTCAGTAAAAATGAGGTTTAAAAATCGTAAATTTGGTGCCTCTAAAAAGACTATGAAGAACATTTTGGACTACGATCCGAAGACCCATATTATCATTAAAGGAGCACATTTACATAATTTAAAATATGTTGATATTGCTATTCCTAGAAATAAATTAACTGTAATAACAGGCTTATCCGGATCCGGTAAGTCGTCTTTAGCATTTGATACGCTTTATGCTGAAGGACAGCGACGTTACGTGGAAAGCCTTTCTTCTTACGCTCGACAGTTTATGGGTCGCCTCAATAAACCTAAAGTTGATTTCATTAAGGGACTCTCTCCTGCCATTGCAGTTGAGCAAAAAGTAAACACCTCAAATCCAAGATCTACGGTGGGTACAAAAACTGAGATTTATGACTACCTAAAGCTATTATTCGCAAGAATTGGAAAAACTTATTCTCCAATATCAAACAAAGAGGTTAAAAAAGATAACGTAACCGATATTATTAATTTACTCAAAAGTACCAAAGAAGGAGACAAACTGTTGCTTTTAGCCCCAATAAAAGAAGAGCCCAACAGAACGTTAGCAGAAAAATTAAAAATATTTATTCAGCAAGGTTTTGCACGTATTCATTACAAAGAGGAAGTCTTTCCTATTGATACATTAAAACAATTACCTGAAAAAAGTTTTGATTTGGTGATTGACCGATTAATTATACGCCATGAAGAAGATTTTTACAACCGTGTTTCAGACGCTATTGAAATAGCATTTTATGAGGGTAAAGGTTATTGCTCTCTTTTAAATCTCTCAGATAAAAAACGTCATAACTTCTCCAACAAGTTTGAAATGGATGATCTTATATTTGCTCAACCAAGCGTTCATTTATTTAGCTTTAATAATCCCGTAGGCGCATGTCCTGCTTGTGAGGGGTTTGGAGATATTATTGGGATTGATCCTGAATTAGTAATATCAGATACTTCTTTGTCTATTTATGATGATGCAATTGTTCCCTGGCGAGGAACTGGTATGCGGAAATTCCACAATAACTTAATTAATAATGCGTATCGTTTTGAATTTCCAATTCACAAACCTTATTTTGAACTTTCAGAAGAACAAATAGGAGTATTATGGAAGGGTAACTCTTATTTTACAGGGATAACTCCTTTTTTTAAGAAAATTGAAGCTAAGAATTATAAAATTCAAAACCGTGTCTTACTTTCCCGCTACAGAGGAAAAACAAAATGTTTTCAATGTGGAGGATCCCGTTTAAAAGATGAAGCTACTTACGTTAAAATAGGTGATAAAAGCTTACCAGACTTGCTTCAAATATCTATTGATGAATTAGCCTTATTTTTCGATTCATTAGCCCTTAAAAATCAAGATCAAGAAATTTCAAAACGTCTTCTTAAAGAAATTAAAAGTAGACTTCAATTTGTCAAAGAAGTTGGCTTAGGTTACTTAACACTTAATAGGAGATCAAACACGCTCTCTGGAGGGGAATCACAGCGAATTCAATTGGCTACTTCACTTGGAAGTAGTCTTGTTGGATCAATGTATATTTTAGATGAACCATCTATTGGACTTCATTCTAGAGATAACGAAAAACTAATTACAGTATTAAAAACACTTCGAGATTTAGGGAATAGTGTAATTGTAGTTGAACATGATGAAGAAATTATGAATTCTGCAGATCAAGTAATTGACATCGGTCCTGAGGCTGGAACGCTGGGAGGAAAAATAATTGCACAAGGTTCCTTTAATACTATTTTAAAAAGTAATGGTCTTACTGCTGATTATCTTAATGGTACCAGAAAAATTGAAGTTCCTGTAAACAGAAGAACCTCTAATAAAAAAATTGAAATTATTGGTGCTAGAGAGAATAATTTGAAAAATATTAACATTAAAATACCATTGGGATGTCTTACTGTAATTAGTGGTGTTTCTGGAAGTGGAAAAACAAGTTTGGTTAAGAAAATACTATATCCTGCTCTCTTACGACATTTTGATATTTATACAGAAAAACCAGGTGCTTATACTGATTTAAGGGGAGATTTAAGTACCCTCAAAGGTGTCGAGTTTGTGGATCAAAATCCTATTGGCAGGTCTTCACGGTCCAATCCTGTTACCTACATAAAGGCCTTTGATGATATTAGAGCTCTATATGCTGGATTAAGTTTATCTAAAAGCAGGAATTATCAACCTAAACATTTTTCATTTAATGTAGATGGAGGTCGATGTGATAACTGTAAAGGAGAAGGAACTATTACCATTGAAATGCAGTTTATGGCAGATGTGGTATTGGAATGCGAACACTGTAATGGAAGGCGTTTTAAAAATGAAATTCAAGAAGTTAAGTTTAAAGATGTATCGATTAACCAACTTCTTGAAATGACAGTAGATGATGTGATTTCTTTCTTTAAAAAATATGACTCCAAAAAAATAATTCAAAAACTACAATCTCTTCAAGATGTTGGTCTAGGTTATGTTACCCTTGGACAATCTTCTGCTACTTTATCTGGTGGTGAAGCACAACGAATTAAACTCGCTACATTTATTAGTCAAGGGACAAGTAAAGAAAAAGTACTTTTTATATTTGATGAACCTACTACTGGGCTTCATTTTCATGACATCCAAAAACTTATAATTTCTTTTAATTCTCTTATTAACAAAGGACATAGTATTGTGGTTGTAGAACATAATTTGGATCTTATTAAATGCGCAGATCACTTAATAGATTTAGGTCCTGAAGCTGGTAATTCAGGCGGGTACCTAGTGGGTCAAGGAACTCCTGAAGAAATTTCAAAAATTAAAAAATCACATACCGGTTACTACCTTAGCAATAAATTAAAATAATCGTGATTTAACTTTAGCTAAAAGTGCTTCAATATCACTTGACCATTTAAGCTTAAATAAAGGAACCATAAAAAGTCCCAAAATCATTAAGCTCCTTAAGAATATTGAAAGTATAGGGTGAATAACCGAGGGTACACTGGATATTATTAAATAAATAAATATTATACTCATTATTATACCTAAAGATTTTTTAGAATATGGATGAATTTTAAATAAAATAGCCACCAAAACTATTTTACATAAATTTATAAATAGAATAACCATAAGAGTAGCAACTGCAGCTCCAATAATACCATAGGATTCAATAAAGGTGTAATTTAAAACAACTGCTAAAAAGGCTGAAATAATGGAAAACCAAAATACATAAGTATAATACTTCGAATTACTGATTATATTATTTAAGCATCCCATAGACATACTAAAAAATTTACCAATTGAAACAATAATAACAACACTAGCTGCTGAAGAGTAACCCTGTTGATTAATAATCAAATAGAAATCATTTAAATTTAAGTTGATAATTAAAAAAACAAAACCACTAACAATCATAAGATTTATACTGCTTTTTTTTAATAACACTTCCAGTCTTTTAGTATCATTTTCATTTAATGCTTTAGCAACTAGAGGACTTGTGATTTGAAACATTGCCCTTCCTGGGGCTTCAACAACAGCCGCAATGTATAAAGCAACTGCATAAAAAGCTACATTTTCATTTGAAGTAAGAGTGTAAATCATTGATTTGTCAATGTCTAAAATAAAACTTGCTGCAGCCCCAGAAAGAAAAATTAAACTACTATACTTCAACATAGAAAGCCATGCCTCTGGAAGTTTAAATTCAAATTTTGGGGTATAAACATAAAAGCTATACAAGGCTATAATTAAAAGACGGAGGTAATAACCTATAATTAAAAATAAAATAAATTGATCTAAATTTATTAGCTCAAAAGCAAAAGAAATAAGTAAAATAAACGTTAAAAATCGAGGATATACTTCTTTTAAAAAGTTGCCAAATATAGATTGAAGATTGACTCTCAACCAACTGAAAAATATCTCGAAATAAGCCGTTGAAATTGCTATAGCAAGAATTAATACTGGAAATCCTAGTACGGTTTTATTACTATTTGTTAAAAAATCTAAAATTTGAATATTAAAATAATAATATAAAGGAATTATTATGGAAATAATTACTAATGGTAACAATAATGAGAACCATAATAATCTATCGCGCTGTTTTTGAGTTTTAGAATCACTATAGTATTTTATTATAGTGTGTTGAACTCCAAAAGACACAAAGGGTTGAATTAGGTTTGAATTTGCTAAAAGAGCTACAATAAGTCCTTGAAACTCTTTTCCAAGGAACGTAGGGTATAAAAATAACATGTTGACTGCACCAATAATAAAAGCTAATGCAATACTTAAAACATTATATATAGACTGCTTAGCAATTATCCCCATGCCTATAATATTTTTTTCTTACGGAATTGTAAATACCCAAGTGTTAAAATACTAAATAAAAACAGAATGACTGTTATCCATCGAATAGTGGTTCCTTTCGCTATAATAACAGGAGTAAATTCAAATTCTATTTCAGATACTCCTGGAGCTAAAGAAATTCCACGTAAAACATAATTTAAATTATAGATAGGCGTTTCTTTTCCATTAACCCTTGCTGTCCAACCCTCAGGATAATACATTTCTGAAAAAACAATAAACTGTGAAACAGAACTGGTTGCCCGGTAATTTATTTTGTTAGATGTAATTATATTTAAATCTAGAGTTGCTAAAGAATCTAATTTATATTCTTTGGCAACACCAAAACCTAAACTCCCCTTTATAAAAACGGCTTCTCTTTTAAGATCTGTTATTTTTAACCGTTCAAGTAATGCATCGGCAGTAGGCACTTCAATCAATGTTTGGACGGTCCATGCAGGTCCTAAAGCATTAGAATTCTTCATAGGTTCTAACGCTCCCGTTTCTTGGTTTGGAAACAGAATGTATTTAATATTTAACATATCCAATACCCCTGAAATTTGATGGGTATTATAATAATTAAATAACTCTTCAAAACGGCGTGGCTTAGCACCATGGTATCCACCAATTGTATTGTGAAAATAAGCTGTTCTAGCTCCATTTAATCCAAGTTGTGGTTCGTAAACACGATAATGGGCTGTGTCTTGAAGAATGGCTTTATCTGCCGTAGTTTGCCTAAAGGTATTCTGAACAATTCTTTTAGAAACAAATCCATCATAGTCAATATAGCGACTTGATATTCCCAATAAATCAACAAGTAAGATTCCTAAAATAGCAATAAATGCCATGGGCTTTTTTATTTTATTAGCATTTAACGCAATAACAAGTCCCATGAGAACGATGCAATAGAGAATTCCTCTTATCAAATCTTGATTGAAAATAGATTTTCTAGCACTCACAATTTGATTAACTAAATCTGCCCCATAAATTTCTTCAAAATAACTATCATTTAATCCTAGAAAAGAAAATGACGATTTAAAAAACAAGAGTACAGTCAAAATTCCGATGGGAAAAAGTCCAACCTTTAAAAGTCGTTTAATATTTACTGAATCAGCTTTGTTAAAGATCCAATACAAACCCATGGAGGCAAGAATGGGCATACAAAGTTCTAAAACTACTTGAATGGAAGAAACCGCTCTAAATTTATTGTAAAAAGGAAAGTAATCGATGAATAATTGTGTAAGCATATTAAAATTCTTACCCCAGGAAAGCAAAAGAGAGAATAAAACACCAATAGCTAAAGCATTTTTGAGTGGTCCCTTAACAAAAAATAAAGCGAATAAAGCAAAAAATAAAACACTTATTCCAATATAGGCAGGTGCTTCTAAAATTGGTTGAGATCCCCAATAGGTTGGTACGTTTTTAGAGAATTGAATAGCTTGATCTTGCCCTACCCCTCTTGCTCTTAAAAAATCATAAACGCCATGATCTTTTCCTAAATTTTCACTAGAACCACCACCCTGAATTCTTGGGACAAAAAGATTTAAGCTTTCAAAAATCCCATAACTATATTCAGTAATGTAATCGTATTCCAATCCACTACTTTGTTCTTTTGGATTTCCATCAGGCTGAAGCTTTAATTCACTACCACCACGGGTACTGAATTTGGAGTATTCTGCAGTAGCTAACAGTGGAGTTGCATTAAACCCTAAAGATAAAATACCTGATAAAATCAATAATGAAAGAGCCTTAATAATGGAGGAACCTTTTTTTTCCTTCAAAGCGCTAATACCATATGATATAATAAATATTCCCAGTAATAACAATAAATAATAGGTCATTTGGTAATGATTGGCTCTGATTTGCATACCTAAGGCAAGAGTTGTAAGAATAAAGCCAGTGAAATATTTTTTTTGAAACAACAATATTAGTCCCGCAATTACAAAAGAAAAAAAACTCGCTGCCAAAGCTTTTGTATTATGTCCAACCTGAAGAATAATTAAAAGATAGGTGGAAAAACCAAAAGCCAAAGCACCAAAAAATGCGATACGATAAGGCATTTTAATAACTAATAACAATAAATAAGCACCCATAAAATACAAAAAGAGTATATGTGCTGGCCGAGGTAAAATCCGAATAAAAGAATAAATAGGACTTAAGAAATCTGCTGGATATTTAGCTCCCAATTGATAGGTAGGCATTCCTCCAAAGGCATTATTTATCCAATAGGTTTCTTCTCTTGTTTTGGTTCTATAGTCGTTGAGCTCGCGGGACATTCCCTCATATTGACGAATATCCGACTGAATGAGTATTTTTCCCTCCAATAAGGGGTAATAAAAAGCAAGTGATAAAAATCCAAAAACCAAAATAATGAGGCCATGGGGCAATAAAAAGGATCGAACCAAATCTTTATTCAATATCTTCATAATCAATATATTCTCCTATGGAGCTCGAAGAAGGCTTTGCTTTTTTTTGATCAGTAGAAGTTTCTTTAGTTGAGTGATTTTTCTTTTTAGATTTTTTAATAAGATTACTTATTAATAATTTAAAAAGAAAGGGGGATATCAATCGTAATAGATAGATGCCTCCTAAAAAAAATAAAAGAAATTTAAAAAGTATACCCAATGAATTGTCTTTAATGTGCAAAAGTAATTAATTCGAGTTGAACCAAAGGAAATTTATCAAGCATTAATAGAATCAAATTTATTAAGATAATACTTTCTTACCCTATATTTGTATTATGATTCGCAGCACTTTCAGTGTAATTATTTTAGCCACTTGCTTTTTGGCAAAAGGGCAATATACCGACCAAATAAATTCTAATAGACCTGGCCGATCAATTGGTGCTTTTGCTGTGGGGAAAAAAGTAGTGCAAGCTGAAGCTGGCTTTGCAATTAAACGTTATTCTCATTCTGGATATAATAACTCAACTTTTAATGGGGGTATTAGTTTTCTTTCATTAAGGTGGGGATTCCTTAAAGAAACTTTAGAGTTGACCTATCAGGCACAGTTCCTTAGTGGAAACCTCGCCTCTAAAATTACAACAGAACAAATTATTATTCCAAAATCAGGGTTTCTTGAAAATTTTATTGGTTTAAAATACCTGCTTTTTGATCCCTATAAAAGAGAACGGAAAGCAAATCCCTATAGTTGGAAGTCAAATAATAGTTTTAAGCTACGTGATTTGCTTCCTGCTGCCTCTCTTATTTTAGGAAGTAATATTAATTTTGAAAAAAACAACCCCTTCCCCTTTAATAACGTATTTGGAAATATCTATCGTCCTGTTTTCTTCCAAAATTTAAATGTAACTCAAGATAAAGAGCCTTTTGCTCACTTAAGAGCTACACTAGCAACTCAATCTCACTTTTTAAACTCTTGGGTTTTTGTAACAAACTTGACCTATGACCGTTACCTTACTAAATATCCTGAAAAAAGCTACATCTTCACTCTGACCCATGCTTTAAACGAGCTCTGGTCTGTTTATCTTGAACATCATGGAATAAAAAGTGATTTATATAGTGATGGTTTGTTTAGACTTGGAGCAGCTTATTTATTTGGAAATAACATTCAATTTGAGGGGACTATTGGATCTAGTCTTAAAGATACTCCCAATCAACTTTTATTAAATTTAGGGATATCCTATCGCCTAGATTTCCATAAAGACTTTCAAAGTTCTGCAGAATTAGAGTTTAAAAAACTTAAAAGAGAAGAAAAACAGCTCAAGAAAACTTTAAAGAAAAACAGTAAAAGTGAACGTAAAAGAAATCGCAAAGCTAAAAGTTAAGTATATGGAGCAAGAAATTATCATAAAAAAAGTAACTGGTCATGAAGATTATCTTGCTTTTGTGAAATTTCCATTCATATTGTATAAAAATAATCCCTTTTGGGTTCCACCAATCATTAATGAGGAAGTTGAAACTATTGACCACAAAATAAATCCTGTATATCAAAACTCATCAGCGCAATTTTTTCTCGCATATAAAAAAGAAAAAATTGTAGGACGAATTGCCGCAATAGTCAATTGGATTGAAATTGAAGAACTAAAAAAAAATAAAGTACGTTTTGGATGGTACGATGTTATAGATGATATAGCTGTTTCAAAATTACTTTTAGAACAAGTAGTCTGCTTTGGAAAAGAACACAAACTAGACCATATAGAGGGACCTGTTGGGTTTTCTAATCTTGATAAAGCGGGTTTGTTAATCAAAGGGTTTGATGAACCTAGTACAATGATTACTATTTATAATTATCCGTATTATGCAACTCACCTTAAAGAACTTGGATTTTCATTACTTGCTCAATGGGTTGAGTATGAAATCAAAATTACGAACTTTGAAGATTCACCAGAAAAGGTGAAACGCTTCTCTAGTGTTATAATGGAACGTTTTAATTTAAAAGTACTGGATTTTAAAAATAAAAAAGAAATTATTCCATATATAGATCAGATGTTTAATCTGTTAGATGAAACTTACAACAAACTTCAAACATTTGTACCTATTCAAAATTATCAAATTGAACATTATAAAAAACGTTATTTTAAATATGTTCATAAAGACTTTGTGAAATGTGTTGTTGACAAAAACAATCGTCTTATTGCATTTACTATTACAATGCCTTCTTTCACAAGGGCACTGCAAAAAATTAATGGTAAATTAACTTTCTTTAATATTTACAATTTATTAAAAGCAATATGGTTTAATAATCGTGCTTCTTTTTATCTTATTGGTGTTCATCCTGACTATCAAAACAAAGGAATTACGGCCATTATATTTAATGAAATTCAGAAAACCTTTAATAAGCACAACATAACCATTGTCGAAACCAATCCTGAATTAAAAGAAAATACAGCAATTCAAAAGTTATGGAAAAACTATGAAAACCGCCAGCACAAAAGACGTGCAACTTTTACTAAAAATATTTAATACATTTCATAATGTTAAGCGACGGAACCATCATAGCACTATCTACTCCAAATGGAATTGGAGCTATTGGTGTTATTAGACTTTCAGGAAATTTAGCTATTGAGAAAGCAGGATTATTTATTTTTCCAAAAAATAAAAAATCCTGGAAAAACATCCCTCCAAATACTGCCTTTTTAGCTGATTTTATTTATCTGGAACATCTTATTGATGAAGTATTAGTAACCTCTTTTAAAGGACCAAATTCATATACAGGAGAAGATGTTGTAGAAATCTCATGTCATGGTTCATCCTATATAATTCAAAAAATAATTAGTTGCTTTCTAGAATCTAAAGTTCTTCCAGCACAAGCAGGGGAATTTACATTGCGTGCCTATCTAAATAAAAAAATGGATTTAAGCCAAGCAGAAGCGGTTGCTGATATAATAGCTTCTGAAAGCGAAGCAGCACACCGAATTGCGATGCAACAAATGAGAGGAGGATTTTCTAAGAACATGGAGGAACTTCGTCAACAGCTGATTCAATTTAAAGCGCTAATAGAGCTAGAATTGGATTTCAGTGAAGAAGAGGTAAACTTTGCCAATAAAGATCAGTTAAAGGACTTATTAAGCACCTTACATAATGATATTCATATGCTTAAAGAATCATTTATCTATGGAAATGTTATAAAAAATGGTGTACCTGTTGCAATTGCAGGAAAACCAAATGCTGGAAAATCGTCTCTTTTAAACACACTTTTAAATGAAGAAAAAGCAATTGTTTCTGATATTCCAGGAACTACAAGAGATGTTATTGAAGATACTTTAACGATTGGGGGTATTACATTTCGTTTTATTGATACCGCGGGATTACGTGAAACTAAAGATGTGATAGAAGCTATGGGAGTCAAAAAAGCTAGAGAAAAAATAACTCAAGCCTCAATTTTAATCTACCTATATGAAAGAACTACAGCATTTAAAGATTTAATTTCAGAGATCAAATCACTTCAGCATAAAAATCAAAACCTCATCTTAATTGAAAATAAAATTGACCAATATTCTGAAGGATTTGACAATAATTTAAATAATGAGTTACTTTCTGCGTTTGACTTAAAGGAACATGCACTTGGAATGGGAATCTCAACCCTAACCTCAGAAAGTATAGCCCCCCTCAAGGCCCACTTAGTAAACGCTGTGAAGGAAATGGGTGACAATGCTGCTATTGTTGTTAACAACAGTCGTCATTATCATGCGCTCATAAACGCATTTAAAGCCATAGAAATTACAATGGATGGTTTAGAAAATGATATACCAGGAGATTTGTTAAGTATTGAATTAAAAGAAGCTATTTTTTATATTGGAAGTATTACCGGAAACATTGATACCGATCAAGATGTATTAGGTACCATTTTTGGACAGTTTTGTATTGGAAAGTAACGTACCTTTCTTTTGGTTTCATATAGCTGAAAACCCTAGTAAATATAATCTATTTATTAATAACTAGTTTCCTTTAGTTTCTATTGATTTTGTTATATTTAGGTATAATTAAGGTACAATTTTAATTTTTGTACCCAAAACATGTACAATATGGCTATTGTAAGTAAGACAAAAATCAAATCAAAAACTAAACAATATTACTATCGATTTAAGATTGATTTTGGGAAAGACATAAAACCCGAATACAAGTTTGCAAGTGATATTCGTTTTTGGAATAGAGCTGACACTCCAGAGAAAAAGAAACAGAATACAAAATCAACTGAGATTATCAAACAGCGTGAAAACGCTCTAAAAGCTAAGTATAACACTGCCATATTCAACTCTGTATTAATAAATGGAGAGAACACTCAGTTTTTTGAACACTTTGATTCTGTAATGAAAACAAGAGGTGCAACTAACACCAATACCATGAGCGGATATAATAGCTTAAAGAAAATGCTTCAAAAATTCTGCTCTAAAAACAATATTCCTCTTAATATCAAACTCAACCAAATCAATAAAAAGTTTGTTGTAGATTTTAAAACATGGATAATAACTGAAGCTGTAACTACTAGCGGTCATCCAATAAAATCATCAACTCAAAATCAAAGATTTAATCAGTTTGCTGTTGTTCTTAATGATGCTGTGGATAACGAACTTATTGCATCAGCACCATCAAAGGGAGTAAAAGCACCAGAGCGAGGAAAAGAAGAAATGGTTTATTTAACAATTGATGAGATTTACCAAATGAGAGATTGGGAAAAAAGAGATACCGTAAAGCCCATGCTATACAAAGGATTCCTTTTTGCCTGTTTCACTGGATTACGTGGAGGCGACATAAGTACTCTCAAGTGGAAACATATAGTCGAAGAGAATAGTATAACAATGATTAATCTAATTACTGAAAAAAAGAAAATTCAAATACGTTTTAAGTTACCTCAACAAGCAATAGATAGTCTACCAGAAAGAAAAGGCGAAGACGACAATGTTTTCACAAATCTTCTATACTATGCTCATACTAACCAACAATTAAAAATGTGGGCGTTACAATGTGGAATCCAAAAAGACATAACTTCACACACAGCTAGACACTCATTTGCAGTGCACCAGCTAAAAAACGGAACTACTATGTATCATTTATCAAAATTATTAGGACATCGCACCAGTGTTACCACTGAGAGGCACTATGCTGATTATGCAACTGAGGATTTAGACACTATAATGGATAATGTTTATGGCGACAAATAAAAGACCCGAAGATTACACAACAGAAGAAATTTCTAAATTACTTCGAGAAAATAGACAGCTTAGATTTGAAAACTCATTACTTAAAGCAAGAACGCACTCAAGAGACTGGGATGGAGAAGCATTCAATCCAAACACAAAAGATAATCCCCTAACTCTAATAATCAATAAAGGAGAGCATATCTCAGAGTATTCTGCTTTCTTCCAATCATTATCTTTCGTTCTAGCCAAAGCTGGCGCTATTAGAGAAGAGGACTCTTTTACGTTTCAAGAAGCATTTAATGGTTTTGGAGCTCCATCTAAGTGCGGATGGCTTTTGCAAAAAAATCTTTGTGTGTATCTAATTGATGTTTTAATTGATGAAAAAATTATTACAGAAACAAAACGAGATAAGTTCGCCACTCAGTATTTTGGAATAAAAGACCCCGCTAAAGTCCGAAGTACCTACTGGAATAACAATAAAGAGCAAAAGCCAAGGAACTACCAAGCAATTGATGAAATTGTGAAGCGTGCATTAAAAATTACAGATACCACTGCTGTTAAATTTGAATCTCCAGAAGAATAAATATTCTTTTTTTAATTTTTTTTAAACTCAGTCGAGCTTCCTTTATTTTTAAATTATGGTTTTATTATAGTGTTAATAAACGACTAATCGAAAACTTCTACAACAAGCTCAATTTCAACTGATTGAGCACGAGGAAGTGACGCAACTCCAATAGCTGCTCGTGCATGCTTTCCTTTTTCACCAAAAACAGACACCATTAAATCAGAAAATCCATTTACAACTTTTGGTTGGTCCGTAAAAGAAGGGTCAGAATTAACTAATCCTAAAACCTTTACAATGCGTTTTACTTTATTCAAATTTCCAAGCATTTCCTTCAAAACAGCCAATTGATTTATAGCTGTTAATCTCGCACCTTCATAACCTTGTTCAATTGTAATGTCAACACCAAGTTTACCAGTCAATTCTGTTCCATCAGATCTTTTCGGACCTTTACCTGCTAAAAAGATAAGATTTCCAGTTCTCACACCATTTACATAATTAGCTACTGGTTGAGGGGGGGAAGGCAAGATTATATTCAGTTCCTCTAATCTAGCTTCTGGGTTATAGCTTTCATCTAACATTTCTGGGTTATTTAATTTTTCACATCCAGTTAATAAAGAAGTGAAAATGATTACGTTTAATATGTATTTATAAAGTTTGCTCATAGAGGTAGAATTTAATTATCATTTTTTCTTGTTTTAAAGTCTGCGGCCTTCCAAAGAGGATTACTCTCATAATAGTTTCCATTTGTAATCACTGCAGAAACAGTTCTTATATTACTAATATCTATTAAGGGGTTTTTATCTAAAATAGCAATATCTGCTTCTTTACCAATTTCCAGCGTACCAGTAAATAAATCTAATCCCATTGCTTTTGCCGGGATAATAGTTGCAGTTCTTAAAGCTTCTATGGGTGTTAATTTTCCTAATCTATGATAAGCTTCAATTTCTAAATATAGACTAAATACAGGCACAACGTTATCTGTACCTGCAACTATTGGTATTCCAGCTTTGAAGAATTGACCAATTATATCCATTTCCTTTGTATATCCCTTAATTGCATTTTTTGATTTTTCATGACTTAGACCATTTCTAAATCTTTTTCCTTCCCATAATTCATAAGCAATTCTATAAGCATCGGGTTCTACTGATTCAATTGGTATTCCACTTTCCACACCCCTTATAATTTGTAATGCAATTGTAGGGTCTAATACCGATTCATGTTTTAATAAAAATGCAATAGCATTATCTATTTGCTTTTGACTCACATCCATTTTTTGAAGAAAATTTCTTCCTAATTCAGTTGATTTCTTTTCTGGGAAAAGTACAGTTAAAAATAATCCACTATGACTAAATTGATCCATTCCAAGTTCAACAGCTGTGACTAAATTACCAACTTTTCTAGGAACATGCCCAGTAACTGACAAGCCTATTTTATGAGCCTCTTCAGACAATATTTTCAACATTTCAGGCTCAACGGAGGAATAAATTTTAATTTGTTTATAACCATTTTTATGATACATCGCTACTACTTCCCTGGCTTCATCAACATTCCTGGCCCGAATAATTCCATTCCCTTTAATTCCAGCTCCATCGGTCATACCGGCAAGAATAATATCAGGGCCCATGGCACCTTTTAAATTAATTTCATCCCTAAAGGCAGTTGCAAACTCAATTTCATTACCATTATCACGAATAGTAGTAACTCCTCCAGCTAAATATGCTGGAGCCCATTGTACTTGATTTGAATGAGCGTGCATGTCCCACAAACCAGGAATTAATGTTTTTTCTGAAACATCAATAATCTTAGCATTTTCTGGAATTTTAATTTCAAAACGACTTCCAATAGATTTGATTTTACCACTTTCAATAATAAGTGTCATATCTTTTTTTACTCTGTCACTCACCCCATCAATAATATCAGCTCCGACTAAAGCTGTAATTTTAGGTTGTTCAATTTTGTGGTCTTTTGTGTATTTCCTAAGAGAACTAATTTGCTCATTTACATTCCCATCAATAAAAACTTGTAATGCTTCTTCATACCCTTTTCTAATGAGTTCTCTGATTTGCGTGTTTGCTTTAACCAATGCTACAAGTTGATTAGATTTGTTGACCCAAACGGTTCTACCTCCCCAATTAATTCCTTTAACAACATATCGTTCTAATATTTTTTTCTCACCTTTAATTTGCACAATATCTTGACCAGAATGAACAATGGAAACTTGTCCTCTTGGCAAAGTAGGTATGTTTTTTGGTTTGCCATTTTTAAAATAGTAATGGTAAAGCATCATTTCCATTGCAGCAGGTATATTACTGTGTACCGGAAAAAATACTTCCGGGATATCCGTATTTACAGAATCCATTTTTTTCTCCCAAACAGTAACTTTATTTCCTGACAATAACATTTTAAAATTAATGATTGTATCATTATTTGTTATTCTTCTGTTTAGATAATAGGAAGGTGATAAATCTTTATTTAAGTGTAATATAGCTTCGACACCAGTAACTCTTCCTCTTTCATTTTCTCCTTGCAATGAATTAATTATAATTTTACTATCACTCGAAGTAATAGTATAGGTCTCTTCACCAATTTGTGATTGTCTTCTATAAATCAGAAAACTACCCTCTTCATCGGTTGGCTCCCATTTTGGAGTAATTGTAGAGCAACCAGTCAATAATAGCAACAAAAAAAATGAAACGGTATATCCTCTTTTTGAATAAATTTTTGAAATAATATAATGATTTATCATTTTTTTTAAGTTGTAAGTTTAGACATTTTCTATATTTTTTAAATTAAAATATTTAAGGAAATTTTGGAGTAAATCTATTAAAATAATATATGTTTTGCTCGTCGGAATTACTTTCAATAATATCTAATTTCCTATCACCATTTAAATCGAAGACCATTATATCATAGGTACTAAACTTTTTATCACTTAAAACTATTTTTTCCCATTTCTGACCATTTCCAAGATTTAAAAATACATTGTTTCTTGCTTTAACATTGCCAACAACAATATCTTCATCTCCGTCCTCATCCAAATCTCCTATGGTAATTGAATAGGTTCTATCTAAACTTTCGTCGAAAACTATTTTTTTTTCATAAGTACCTTTGTTACTTCCAAAGTATATAACATTTGGTTCTCCAATATTTGCTGTAATTATATCAAGATTCCCATCTTTATCTATATCACTAATGGCTATCGATCTTGTAATGTCTGAACCTGTTCCATAAGGTTCTTTTATATTAAATTTTAGATTTCCATTGTTTAGGTAAACATAATTCTGTTGGTCATCTCTGTTGGCTAATATCAAATCATTATGGTTATCTCCATTCATGTCTGCTACTTCAACATCAATTGTAGAGTCGTTTTTTGAGCCAAACCCTATAGATTCCAAAAACATTCCTTTACCATCATTTAAACAAATTTCATTTTCTCTTCCTCTGTTGGTAATCAATATATCTATATCTCCATCATTGTCAATATCTGATACTACAATATTTCTAGTTGGGGCGTATTTTTTACCGAAACTAGGTCCTTTAATAAAAAATCCATTTCCGTCATTAATAAAAATATAATTAGGTGCCATATCATTTCCAACAGCGATATCTAGATCACCATCATTATCAAAATCTGCAAGTTCTGTAGAATAACTTGTTTCTCTTTCATTTCCCAATGGTCTAGAGACAGTAAAAACTCCTTTTCCGTTATTTACAAACACTCTATTTTGACCAGGCCAATGTCTTCCGTTTGCAACTAATATATCCGCATCACCATCGTTGTCAATATCACCTACTCCTACAGATGCAGTTCTTTCTTTGTGAGTTCCTAAAATAAGGCGATCACTATTAAAAAATTCCAAACTTTGGCAGTAAGAAAAATTTGAAAAAAAGAAAAAAAAAGCAAAATTTGATAAAGAATTATATTTCATATTATAACTTTTATTATTAGAAAATTAATAAATGGACTATTTATGTTTTTGTTTATCTCTAGTTCATCGTTTTATGAATAATTAAAAAGCGGACATGAAGACCGCTTTTTAAAAACTAACTTAAAAAAACTAACTAAAACATTAATAACCAGGGTTTTGTTCAATATTTTCATTTATATCAGTCTCTATTTGAGGGATAGGTAATATTACACTTTCACTTGCATAGAGAATTTTACATGTTAAGGAAGTACACTGATTTCTTACAATATCTTGTTTTTTTCTCATTAAATCCCAAAGTCTTTGTCCTTCAAAGCATAGCTCAATTCTTCTTTCTGTCAAAATAGCATCTTTGAGTGTTTGGCCTGAATCTGAATTATTGGGTGCAGACGATAATGCACGTTGTCGGACTACATCCAAATCTTTTTGAGCACCTGAAATATTTGTTCCCATTTCTGCTCTTGCTTCTGCTCTAATCAGATATAACTCAGCTAAACGGATAACTTTAACATTGTTTGATCCATTATTATCAGGATATTTTTCCATTCTGTAAGGGGCATAATCTCCACTTAAGAAGTTGTCAACTGTAAAGACGCTTAACCTTTTATCTAAAGAATCATACATTGAGATTACATCACTTGAGGGTAAATAATCACCGTAACTATTTTTTAAATATAAACCACCAATACCATTAGCTCCGACATTATCTGTATCTGTCATTGATATCTCAAAAATTGATTCAGAATTATTATCATTAGACCACAAATCTAAATAGCTATCATTTGGTATTAGATTATATTCTGAACTTTCAATCACAGCACTAGACATTGCTTCAGCATTATTCCAATCTTCTTTATATAAATAAACTCTAGCCAAAAGTGCTTTTACAGAAATATCAGATAGAGTACTAGAATCTCCACTTCGTGAATTATTTTTCATTAGAGATATAGCAGTTGTCATATCAGAGATAATCTGATCATAAACTTCTTTAACTGTATTTCTTGATGGTCTGTCGGATGGATCAAAATCGAGAGATAATGGAACTCCTAAATGACTTCCATCTGCTGTATATTTATAATGTTGGGCAAAAAACCTGACCATATCAAAATATACTAAGCCTCTTAATGCATGTGCTTCTCCTATGATATGACTTTGTTCATCTAATACAGCACTAGGCACTGAAACTTTTGAATTAATTATTATGTTGGCTGCATTAATGGCCTCATACATATCAGTCCATAAATTACTAGCATCAGAATCAGAAACGTTTACAACATGCTCTGCATAAAAAATAATTCTATTTGCTTGAGAGTTTTGTTTGACATCATCTGCCATTACATCAGGTATTAGAAACATATATCTACCATAGTAATTTGGACTTGAAATTGTATTGTATATTCCAGTAATTGATGAGCTATAATCTTCAATATTAGTTAAAGCCTCTGTATCTGCAACCTCTTGTTGAGGTGTAAGTTCTAAAAACGATTTTGAACATGACAAAATCATTCCTATCATCATAATCAGTATTATTTTATTATATTTTTTCATGGTTCTATATATTATAATTGTATGTCAATTCCTAAAGAAATTGTTTTTGAAGCAGGAGTTAGTTGGTCGTAGGTTCCATTTATTGACTGCTCTGGATCCATATATAAATCTCGGTCTTTTGTAAGTGTCCATATGTTTGTCCCTCTTAAAAATAAACGGATAGAGTTTACATCTAAGGCCGATATTAATGTGTTAGGCAAGTTGTATGCCAATGTCAAATCTCTTAATCTAAGAAAACTTCCATCATATAACCATCTAGAAGTTGCTCTTTCACCACTTCCTGGACTTCCTCCCCATCTGTGCATGGGAAGTAGGGCATCTGTTTTCCCAGGAACCCATCTATTTTCAAAAGCCCATGTAGCTGTACTTCT
>Ga0209711_10000780_pt1 | contig 32675 bp, 34 predicted proteins | sample ArcticOcean_MG_C_7_FD_187441 | JGI IMG/M metagenome (GOLD analysis project Ga0209711, IMG submission 187441) | Marine microbial communities from western Arctic Ocean - ArcticOcean_MG_CB11_88 (SPAdes) (version 2) | ecosystem: Environmental > Aquatic > Marine > Oceanic | place: Arctic Ocean...
TTAAATCAAATTGTTTTAAAAGGTAATTTTAGTAATAGTGCAACTACTAATAGTGATGCAAAAGTTTACTTTACCGATTACGGAGAAAGACAAATTCAAATAAGAATTATAGAATACACAGACAACCCTGCTTCTTTTTTAGATGAGTGGGTTGAATTGTATATTAAAAAAGCGTCTAATGACAAGCGATATGGCAGAAGGTTTGTTAGCAAATCAGATGTAGTTGGTTATCCACTAAATTTTTCTTTTGGTGATAAAGCACTTTATACTAAAAGAGTAAATGACAAAAAGTGGGCGAAGTATGTTAAAAAGGGTAAGGAAACAGCTTATAGTTTTGGTGGGCTTTTACTTGATTTATCTGTTGGAGATAAAATTAATATAAAAACACAGTCAGGTTCAGACTATATATTTGAAGTTAAATAGCCGTTTTAAGACACTTTTCTAATGAATCAGGAAAGTTTCCTATTGACACCGTTCCAGATGGATAAGCGGTCATCCAAGCGATTAAGTCAACCACTTTAAAAAATCGTAATCTACCTTTTGTTTTTCCTGCAGAATCAGTTCCATTGTAATAGGGTAGGACACTATTGGCACATAACTTATCAAGCATAGATTCAGATACTCCAAGAAATTTTCTTGCTTCTGAAGTGTTTAATAATGTTTTTCCCAAGTACGTATCATTTTCTTCTCTTATTAGCGTACTATTAGACATAATTATTAAGTTTTTAATTATGTTGTAAATGTAAGTACAGGTAATAATAACTACAAACTATTTTACGGTAAGTTATTAAGATTTAATTAACATAACTACTTGATATACAGTTATAAACAAATAATTAACAATTTTATTTAATATGGTTTTAACTTGCAAAAATTAGGCTAAATTTTAAGAGATGGTAATGTTGCATCTGCATCAATTGAATCAAATGCATCACCAAGATACTTTCTTAAATACTTTGCCGTTTCAAGTTGGTTTTTATGGTTAAGAAATTTTGCACAAGTATCAATATTCTTTGTTTGATTCCAGATTAGATAAGCACAAGTTCGTCTTGCATCGTGAGTTTTAACACGTTCCACTTCAATGCCAGAAGAATTAACCCATTCAGTTAATTTATTATTAATATCGCTATAAGTTAGTGCCAAAAAGACTTTGTCATTTATCTCCCTTCTTTCACCTGCATATTCAAGTGCTTCTTTTGTTAAGGGTATTACTTGGCTTTGCTTATTCTTTCTGTTCTTAACATCAAGTGTTAATTTGCCATCTTTTTCTTTTACATCTTTCCACGTAAGTTCCATAATTTCATTAAATCTTAATCCAGTAAGGCAACCAAATAAAAACGCTCTTTTTATAATTGGATTGTTGGATTCGTGCTTATGCAGTATACGTAGTTGTTCTAAAGAAAAATAGCATCCAATCTCACTTTCTCCGTAAGGAACATTATCAGCTTTTTGAAACATTGTTTCTACTTCATAAATTTTATTATCTCTTTCAGCAGCTTCTAAAATGAATTTTAATCTTTCGTAATAGGTACGAATACTTGTTTGTTCAAGTTTTCCGACATCACGAAATTGATTAAGATGCTTTATGAATCTATTAATAAAAGAAGTATCAAATGATAAAAAATGAACATCTTCAACCGCCTTCATCTTATTCAATACAACCTTGTAACCGTCAACTGTATTTTTCGCAAGTGTTTGATTGCTAATCCAATTTAATGCCCACCCATAAACCTTTTCACCAGATATTTTGTTTTGGTTTAAGTGATAGATTTGATTTGTTAAATCCACTTGCCAATGGGCTTCCAAAAGTTTAAGTTCTTTTACACGGTCTTTATTATGGTCTTTTTTATGTCTTGGCAAATTAATATCCTGTTTTGTTTCAGGGTCAAAGTTTCTATGAAATCCAAGCGGAATTGGAATTGAAACTGGTTTTCTGACTGGCTTATATCTTAATATACCATTATCATCTTTTCCTAAAGGAATTGCTTTAGCAGAATAGACCATTTGCCATTGATTTTTCTGTCTATTATATTGAAGTTTAACGTTTGTCCATTTTACCTTACTAAAGTCCATAATAGTTGATATTTACATTACTAAAGATAATATTAATGTAAATGTAATGCAAAAAAGATGAAATATATTATATCTTTATATTGCTTGGTATAGTTCTAATTACTGTTTTTGTTAGTGTAATGAAGGCTTATGAAGTTTAATGCAAAACATATCATTTTCCAACACAGAATTGACCAAAAATAGCTCCTAATACATCATGATCTGTATCAATCTTTCCGGTAATACTTCCAATATAAAAAATAGCTTCTTTCAATTCAATGCTTAACAAATCTCCTGGAAGATCATTTTCTAGACCATCCATAGTAATTTCTATGGCTTTAAAAGCGTTTATGAGCGCATAATAATGACGACTATTATTAACAACAACAGTAGCACTTTCGCCCATTTCCTTAAGGGTTTTTACCAAGTGGGCCTTAAGTGGAGCAATACTTTCTGAGGTTAGGGTCGAAATTCCCATTCCAAAAGTATGTTCTATGGAGTCAAGGGAAGAAAGTAATTCATTATTTAAATTATTATCAAATCCTTCAGAATATTGATCAATTTTATTTTCAATTAATATAAGTTTTTGATTTTTATGTTGTAAAGACTTAATCTCTGAAATTAAATCTTTAAATGCTGTAGTTCTTTCATACAAGTAAATTAAAAGTGAGGCTTGAGTTATTTTTTCTCTGGCTTTTTTAACTCCCAAAGCTTCTATTACATCATTAGTTTCTCGTAATCCAGCAGTATCAATAAAACGAAATATAATACCGTCAATAGTTAAAGTATCTTCAATAACATCTCTTGTGGTTCCTGGAATATTAGAAACAATTGCTTTTTCTTCATTGAAAAGTGTATTTAAAAGAGACGATTTTCCAGCATTTGGTTTTCCTGCAATTGCAACAGGTACACCATTTTTTATAACATTTCCATAGAAAAAAGATTCCTTCAGTATATGAATATCCTTATGTAACTTACTTAATAAGTCTTTTAATTGATCTTTATTAGCAAAGCTCACCTCCTCTTCACTGAAATCTAATTCTAGCTCTATTAAAGCCTTAAATTGGATGAGCTGTTGCCGAAGTTCTTCCATGTTTTTAGAAAAGCCTCCTCTCATTTGTTGCATCGCAATTCGATGTGCTGCTTCGCTTTCAGAAGCAATTATATCAGCTACTGCTTCGGCTTGACTTAAATCCATTTTTTTATTTAGATAGGCACGCAATGTGAATTCCCCTGCTTGAGCTGGAAGAACTTTATATTCCAGAAAGCAACTGATTATTTTTTGAAGTACATAGGAAGAACCATGGCATGAAATTTCCACAATATCTTCTCCCGTATATGAATTTGGACCTTTAAAAGTGGTGACTAATACTTCATCAATAAGCTGTTCGGCATAAATAAAATCAGCTAAAAAAGCAGTATTTGGAAGGATATTTTTCCAAGATTTTTTATTTTTTGGAAAAATAAATAAAGCTGCTTTTTCGATAGCTAAATCTCCTGAAAGTCTAATAACACCGATAGCTCCAGCTCCATTTGGAGTAGATATTGCTATGATGGTTCCTTCGCTTAACATGATAAAATTTATTAAATATTTTTAGTAAAAGTTGCACGTATTTTGTGCTGGCGGTTTTCATAGTTTTTCCATAACTTTTGAATGGCTGTATTTTCTTTTAATTCAGGATTGGTTTCAACAATGGTTATGTTGTGTTTATTAAAAGTTTTCTGTATTTCATTAAATATAATGGCCGTAATTCCTTTATTTTGATAATCAGGATGAACACCAATAAGATAAAAAGAAGCACGATTATTAAACCACATAGCTTTTAATAAATTGTAAATATTAAAGAAAGTTACTTTACCATTAATTCTTTGAAGTGCCCTAGTGAAAGAAGGCATTGTAATGGTAAATGCAATAAGACGATTGTTTTTGTCAACAACACATTTCACAAAGTCTTTATGAACATATTTAAAATAACGTTTTTTATAATGTTCAATTTGATAATCTTGAATAGGCACAAACGTTTGAAGTTTGTTGTAAGTTTCATCCAACAGATTAAACATCTGATCTATGTATGGAATAATTTCTTTCTTATTTTTAAAATCCAGTACCTTTAAATTAAAACGCTTCATTATGACACCGGAGAAGCGTTTCACCTTTTCTGGTGAATCTTCAAAGTTAGCAATTTTGATTTCATACTCAACCCATTGAGCAAGTAATGAAAACCCAAGCTCTTTAAGATGAGTTGCATAATACGGATAATTATAAATAGTAATCATTGTGCTAGGCTCTTCAAATCCTTTGATTAACAAACCTGCTTTATCAAGGTTAGAAAACCCAACGGGTCCCTCTATATGATCTAGTTTGTGTTTTTTTCCAAAGTAGATTACTTGCTCTAAAAGTAATTTTGAAACAGCTATATCATCTATAACATCAAACCATCCAAAACGTACTTTATTTTTTTTTATTTCTTTAATTTCAATCCAATTGACTATTGCGGCAATTCGTCCTACAATTACCCCTTTTTTATATGCGAGAAAAAAACGCGCTGATGAGTTTTGATATACAGGATTTATTTTGCGGTCAATAGTTTCGACTTCCTCGTTTATGATTGGTGGAACCCAATAAGGATTATTATTATATAATTCAAAAGGAAACTTTACAAAAGCAACATAATCTTTATTAGTCGTAATGCGTTTTATGCTAATTTCTTGCTCCATATACTTAACTTTTAGCTTTACGATTTCTTTTTCGCTCTACTTTACTATTTTTTTTTAAAGTTTTATTAAGCTGTTTTTCTTCTTTTTTAAGCTTTTTAAATTCTAATTCTGCAGAACTTTGATAGTCTTTATGGAAATCTAAGCGATAGGATATACCCAAATTTAGAAACAGTTGATTGGGTGTGTCTTTAAGATTAGAGCCAATAGTTCCCTCAAATTGAATGTTATTTCCAAATAAATAAGCTGCTCCAAGTCTAAACAAATCATCACTATATAAATCGCTTTTTATTCCATGATGTTCAAGATAAACAGACCAGAGCTCATCTAAAGCATGGGTCAAGGTCAAGATGTAGCTTTTTTCAGGATATTTAGAAAGGTAACGGTCATAGGTGAAATTAGTCACAAAAACCCAGGTGTTTAAAAAGTGAGATTGAGTCGCTAGTGTAGCTCTTAAGTGAGCAAAAGGCTCTTTATCTTGAGTCACATTTAAATTTTGGAAGAAAACAGGACGATAGATATTTCCAAATACGTTATTAAAGGGAAAGGGGTTGTTTTTTTCAAAACTAATATTACTTCCTATAATAAGAGAAGCAGCAGGAAGCAAATCTCGTAGCTTAAAACTATTATTTGACTTCCAACTATAGGGATTTACTTTCCGTTCCTTTTTAAAGGGATCATAAAGCAGGTATTTTAAACCAATAAAATTTTGAAGAAATCCTGATTTTGGAATAATAATTTGTTCTGTTGGAATTTTAGAGGTGAGGTTTCCGCTAAGGAACTGGGCCTGATAGGTCAACTCTAAAGTTTCTCTAAGGAATCCCCATCTTAAAGAAAGAAAACTAATACCCCCATTAAAAGTTGAGTTATTATATCCAGAATGAGAATAACGTTTAATTGCAAAGCCAGCTTCAGCTTGCACTACATTTTTTCCCACTGCAAAAGCACCAATTGATCGGCCAGGTCTATTAGAATTTATTTGGTCGGTATATTGTCCTTTTGCCAAAAAACAAGTAGCTAAAATAATTACAGTAAAAATGCTGCGAATCATAATGCAAATATAGGGTAAGAAAGTATTATCTTGATAAGTTTGATTCTGTTAATGCTTGATAAATTCCCTTTGGTTCATCGTGAATTAATTACTTTTGTACATTAAATACAATTCATTGGGTATACTTTTTAAATTTCTTTTATTTTTTTTAGGAGGTATCTATCTATTAAGATTGATATCCCCCTTTCTTTTTAAACTTTTAATAAGTAATCTTATTAAAAAATCTAAAAAGAAAAATCCCTCAACTAAAGAAACTCCTAATGACCTAAAAAAAGCGAAGCCTTCTTCGAACTCCATGGGAGAATATATTGATTATGAAGATATTGAATAAAGATTTGATTCGTTACTTTTTATTACCTCATGGCCTCATTATTTTGGTTTTTGGATTTTTATCACTTGCTTTTTATTATCCCTTATTAGGGGGGAAAACACTTATTCAGTCTGATATTCGTCAATATCAGGGAATGTCCCGCGAGCTAAACGACCATAGAACCGAAACAAGAGAAGAAACCTATTGGATAAATAATGCCTTTGGAGGAATGCCTACCTATCAATTGGGAGCTAAATATCCAGCAGATTTCTTAAGTCCCATTTATTCTTTTATTCGAATTTTACCTCGGCCAGCACACATACTTTTTTTGTATTTTGTGGGTGCTTATTTATTGTTATTAGTTGTTAGAATACCTTATCGAATCGCGTTTTTCGGTGCTTTAGCTTTTGGTTTTTCCACCTATCTTTTAATTATTCTTCAGGTTGGACATAATACAAAAGCTTTGGCAGTGAGTTTTTTTTCTTTTGTAATTGCGGGACTAATACTGTTGTTTCAAAAAAAATATTTCACTGGCTTTATTCTTACAACCCTAGCCTTAGGCATGCAGATCAGGGCCAATCATTACCAAATGACCTATTATTTATTGTTATTACTTGGAATCTTTATTATATCATATGGAATTAGTGCTTGGAAGGAAAAAAAAGTTTCTTCCATTATTACGGCTCTTTCATTATTAATTTTATCTGGTATTTTATCTTTAGGGTTTAATGCAACTCCACTGTTAGCTACTGCAGAATATTCCAAATTCAGTACCCGTGGCAGCAGTGAATTAAAGCTTCAGCCTGATGGAACTCCAAAAGAACAAAGTAGTGGATTGGAATACGAATACATTACTGAATATAGTTATGGGATTTTTGAAAGCTTAAATCTTTTTGTCCCAAGAATTCAGGGGGGTGGTTCTAGTGAAAATTTAGGAAAAGAGCATGGGGTTTATGATTTTTTAAAAGCAAGAGGGGTAGGGCAAGATCAAGCAATTCAATTTTCTGAAAACGTACCAACCTATTGGGGGTCTCAACCAATTTTAGAAGCACCAGCCTATGTTGGAATAACTGTTTTGTTTTTTGCCCTATTTGCCTTATTTTTTGTTAATGGACCACTCAAAAATGCTTTAGCTATTGGTGTTTTATTCTCTCTTTTGCTCTCCTGGGGTAAGAATTTTAATATACTCACACAATTATTCATCGATTACTTTCCTTTTTACAATAAATTTAGAGCGGTTTCTTCCATTCAAGTAGTTTTAGAACTTTGTATGCCCATTCTTGCATCTATGGGTTTGTATTGGATCTTTAGCAAAGCCGATTCAGTAAATGTTAAACGACTTTTAAAGGTGGGACTTCTTCCCACTGGAATTTTGACTTTACTCTTGTTTTTTAAATCGTCATTTTCTTTTCTAGGATTAAATGATGGTTATTTTGAAGAAATTTATGGGGTAGATTTAGTTAATCAAATTGTGAGTGCTAGAAAATCTATTTTCAATCAAGATTTGGTAAGAGGAATTCTCTATTGCCTCGTTCTTATGTGCCTTGTTATTTTTATAAATGCTAATAAAGTAAAAAAACCTATTGCATTTATTATTGTTTTAGGAATTTTACTTTTTGACTTATTGGGAATATCAAGTCGCTATATTGACTATGATGGATTTGTTTCAAAAAGAATTGCTCAGAATTCCTTTAGGCAAACTACTGCAGATAAAGCCATTCTCCAAGACACAACCCATTATCGTGTTTACGAACCACAACTTGCATTAAACGGAGCTAGAACAGCTTATTTTCACAATACAATTGGTGGATATCATGGTGCTAAGCCTCGTCGTTTTGAAGAGTTAATTAATTATTATAATACCCATCAAATTTCTGGGATATTGGATATGTTAAATATTAAATACATTCTGTTTCCAAATCAAGAAACCGGAGCCTTAGAACCTTTGAAAAACCCTAATTTTTTCGGACCTGCATGGACCGTTCAAACATTAATTGAAATGCCTACTGCCGATGCATTGCTTAATCGATTAAAAATAACAGATCTTAAAAGAGAAGCCCTTTTTATAAAGGGGAGTTTAGGCATCGATGTTGCCAAAGAATATAAATTAGATTCTTTAGCTACTTTAGATCTAAATACGATTACATCTAATAAAATAAATTATAGGGCAACTAGTTCTGTTTCACAGTTTATTGTTTTTTCAGAAATGTATTACCCTGAAGGTTGGACAGCAAAGGTTAATGGAAAAGAAACGCCTATCTACAATTTAAATTATGTTTTACGTGGAATTTCTGTAGCTCCAGGAGTATCTGAAATAGAATTTGAATTTACTCCTCTCATTATAGCAAAAGGAACCACTATTCGATGGATAACAGTTTTTCTGTTTTTATTGAGTATTTTAACACTTGGATATTTTCAATTCCGTAAGAGAAAAATATTACAGGTATGGGGATAATTGCTAAGCAGTCTATATATAATGTTTTAAGTATTGCACTAGCTTTTATTATTGGTGCATTCAACATGTTGTTTTTATATCCTAAGTTTCTTGGAAAAGAGTTTCAAGGACTTATTGTAGCTCTTTTAGCAAATTCAAATCTAATTCAACCCTTTGTCTCTTTTGGAGTTCAACACACTTTAATAAAATACTTTAGTGATTCTAAAACTCAAAAACAACGCGACAGATTATTATGGTTCTCTTTATTGTTACCATTAGTTATTATTTCCATAATAATTCCCTTGTATTATTATTTTAATATTCAAATTTTAGATTTTTTAACAAATAGTAATAAAACCGTACTGGGATTTCCAGTATTAATTCTTGCTATAGCAATTTCAACTGCTTATTTCGAAATCTTTTTCAGTTGGTTGAGGGTTCATCTTCAATCTATATTTGGTAATTTTTTAAAAGAAGTATATCCTCGTTTTTTAACATTCATTCTACTCATTTCTTTTGCTTTTGAGTTAATAGGTTTAGATAAATTTATTTTATTTTTAATTATAGGTTATTACCTCCGCCTCTTAATTGTAGCCTTATATAGCTTTTATGTTTACACCCCAAAATTTGAATTTAAACTTCCACAGGCATGGCTTTCTATGTTGAGATATAGCAGTTTAATTTTTCTTTCTGGGGCTGCAGCAAGTTTCATTTTAGACATTGATAAATCAATGATTTATACCCTAACTTCAAATGAAAATGTAGCTTTTTATGCAGTTGCTTTATACATTGCGGCAGTTATTGAAGCTCCAGGAAGGGCAATGTTTCAGATCACAAGTCCTCTTGTTGCTAAAGCATTAAATGAAAATGACACTAAAAGACTGGAAGTATTATTAAAAAAAAGCAGTATTAATCTTATGATTGTAAGTGGCTTTGTCTTTTTAATTATCAACTTAAATTTAAATGATTTCTATTTGATTATTAATCAAGAGGGATATTCTTCAGCAGCAAGTGTTGTTATTATTGTTTCAATGGGTAAGTTTTTTAGTATGTCTATGGGATGCTTAAACAACATAATTAGTAATTCGAAGTATTATACTTACGTATTTTGGTTTTCCATTATCTCAGCCTTTTTAGCTGTTGTTTTAAACTATACCTTTATTGAATCCTATGGAATTATTGGAGCTGCGGTTGCTACTCTTATGGTTATTCTATTTATAAATTTATGTAAAATAGTTTTGGTAGCTATTTTATTTAAAATTCATCCATATTCTAAAAAATCTTTAGGTATAATGATATGTTTAATGTTTATTTATTTAATAATATTCAATATACCTTCGATTATTCACCCTATAATTTCAATATTCATAAGGAGCCTTTTGATTTTGGGACTTTTTATGGTTCCTTTATTCAAGTTTAAATGGTCAAGTGATATTGAAGCAATTTTTGCTAAAGTGAAATCACGATTATTTTAATTTATTACTAAGGTAGTAACCGGTATGTGATTTTTTAATTTTTGAAATTTCCTCAGGAGTTCCTTGACCCACAAGGTATCCCCCTGCATTGCCTGCTTCAGGACCTAAATCTATTAAGTGATCTGCGCATTTAACGAGATCCAAATTATGTTCTACAACCACTATAGTATGCCCTTTGTTAATTAGAGAATTAAAAGAAATTAAAAGTTTTTGGATGTCATGAAAATGAAGTCCAGTAGTAGGTTCATCAAATATAAAAAGCACCTTTTCTTTACTCGTTCCTTGACTAATAAAAGTAGCAAGTTTAATTCGTTGTGCTTCACCACCAGATAAAGTAGCAGAAGATTGCCCAAGAGTAACATACCCTAGACCAACATCTTGAAGAGGTTGTAGTTTTTGAATTATTTTTTTGGAATCATGGTTTCTAAAGAAAGATATCGCATCATCTACTGTCATTTCAAGAAGTTGATTAATTGATACATCTTTAAACTTTACTTCTTGGATTTCATTTTTAAAACGTCTTCCATTACAGTGATCGCATTCCAATACCACATCCGCCATAAACTGCATTTCAATGGTAATAGTTCCTTCCCCTTTACAGTTGTCACATCGTCCTCCATCTACATTAAATGAAAAATGTTTAGGTTGATAATTCCTGTTTTTAGATAAACTTAATCCAGCATATAGAGATCTAATATCATCAAAGGCTTTTATGTAGGTAACAGGATTGGAGCGTGAAGATCGGCCAATAGGATTTTGATCCACAAACTCAACACCTTTAAGGGTACTTAAATCTCCCCTTAAATCAGTATAAGCACCTGGTTTTTCAGAATAAATATGAAAAAGTCGTAAGAGAGCAGGATATAGTATTTTTTTAACCAAACTTGTTTTTCCACTTCCAGAAACACCACTAATTACAGTAAGACATCCCAATGGTATTTCAATATTAATATTTTTTAAATTATTTTCTCTAGCACCAATAATTTCAATTTTTTTATTAGAGGTCCTTCTATTTAAAGGAACTTCAATTTTTCTGGTACCATTTAGATAATCAGCAGTAAGACCATTACTTTTTAGAATAGTATCAAATGAACCTTGTGCAATTATTTTTCCTCCCAGTGTTCCAGCCTCAGGACCGATATCAATTACTTGATCTGCAGAATTCATAATTTCTTCGTCATGTTCTACAACAATGACACTATTCCCTAAATCTCGAAGTGTTTTCAATACTGTAATTAACTTTTCGTTATCTCTAGAATGAAGTCCAATAGATGGTTCATCTAAAATATACATTGACCCAACAAGACTACTTCCAAGTGAAGTAGCTAATTGAATTCGCTGTGATTCCCCCCCAGAGAGCGTGTTTGATCTCCTGTTAAGCGTTAAGTAACCTAAGCCAACTTCTTTCACAAATTGAAGCCTACTATTTATTTCTTTGAGAAGACGTTTTGAAATTTCTTGATCTTGATTTTCAAGGTTTAACGAATCGAAAAATAAGGCTAATTCATCAATAGATATTTGTAACAAGTCTGGTAAGCTTTTATCACCTATTTTAACGTAGGTAGCTTCATCTTTTAAACGCGATCCTCCACACTGAAAACATTTTGTTTTTCCTCTATAGCGGGAAAGTAAAACACGGTTTTGAATCTTATAATTCTTAGCTTCAATTTTCTCAAAAAAGGGAGTTATCCCTGTAAAATAAGAGTTACCCTTCCATAATACTTCTATTTGTTCTTCTGAAAGTTCAAAATAGGGTTTATGAATTGGAAATTCAAAACGATACGCATTATTAATTAAGTTATTATGGAATTTCCGCATACCAGTTCCGCGCCAGGGAACAATTGCATCATCATAAATAGACAAAGAAGTATTTGATATTACTAATTCAGGATCAATCCCAATAATATCTCCAAATCCTTCACAAGCAGAACATGCCCCTACGGGATTATTAAAGCTAAATAAATGGATGCTTGGTTGAGAAAATATTAGATCATCCATTTCAAACTTGTTGGAAAAGTTATGACGTTTTTTATCTGATAAATTTAAAAGAGAGCAATAACCTTTACCCTCATAAAATGCTATTTCAATAGCGTCTGAAACACGGTTGTAAAAATCTTCTTCATGGCGAATAATTAATCGATCAATCACCAAATCAAAACTTTTTTTAGGTAATTGTTTTAATGTATCAATAGGAAAGACTTCTTCTTTGTAATGAATACGTGCAAAACCTTGTTGAATAAATATCTTCAATTTTTCCGCTAATGTTCTGTTGGGCTCTTCTTTTATTGGCGCTAACAGTAATAGTTTACCTCCTTCTTTAGTGCTTTTGAGTAAATTAATAATATCGGTTACGTTATCTTTTTTAACCTCTTTGTTTGATACGGGAGAATAAGTTTTTCCAATTCTTGCGAATAATAGCTTTAGGTAGTCATAAATCTCAGTTTTTGTACCCACTGTAGATCGTGGATTTGAGGTATTTATTTTTTGTTCAACTGCAATGGCGGGTGAGAGTCCTTTGATAAAGTCAACTTTAGGTTTATTGAGGCGACCCATAAACTGTCGAGCGTAAGAAGAAAGACTTTCTACATAACGTCGCTGTCCTTCTGCATAAAGTGTATCAAATGCTAAAGATGACTTGCCGGATCCGGATAAGCCTGTTATTACAGTCAGTTTGTTTCTAGGAATAGCAATGTCAACATTTTTTAAATTATGTAAATGTGCTCCTTTAATGATAATATGGGTTTTTGGATCATAGTCCAAAATGTTCTTCATAGTCTTTTTTAAAGGGGCTTAATTTACGATTTTTAAACCGCATTTTTACTGACAAAATCACTAAAACAAACAATTCATTGTTAATAACTTCTAAAAAACGTATATTTGATAAAAATATTTAGCCTATAGCATAAAATTACTTTTAATTATCACGGATTTTTAACGGCATTATTGTCAAAGTAATTTTATTATGGATATCAACAACTCTTCTCTAGTTTTAGATGCAACCCTGGTTCAGCAGTATATTTCTGGATCTGAAAAAGCAATTGAAAAATTAATTAACAGACATCAGCTCAGGATCTTTAATTACATTAAATCTAAAGTTTTAGATCGTGATACTGCAGAAGATATCTTTCAGGACACTTTTATTAAAGTAATAAAAACATTAAAAAGTGGTGTTTATAATGAGGAAGGTAAGTTTTTACCATGGGTCATGCGTATAGCCCACAATTTAGTTATTGACTTCTTTAGGAAAAGTAATCGCATTCCAACAATTGAAAACAATGATGAGTATGATCTTTTTAAATTCATTTCCGATACTACACCAAATATAGAAAGTATTCTCTTTCAAGATCAATTGGTAAAGGATTTGCAAAATTTAATATTAGAGCTTCCAGAAGATCAAAAGGAGGTACTTACCATGAGGTTATATAGGGATATGAGCTTTAAAGAAATTGCTCAAAACACAAACGTAAGCATCAACACGGCACTTGGTAGAATGCGTTATGCTATCATTAATTTGAGAAAGCTTGCTGACGATCATCAAATTGTTTTAGAGTAGAATACAATTTTTGAGTCATAATAGCGTTATTTAAATATAATTATTTATATGGCAAAAAATTACTCCGTCAATACTACCAATTCTTCATTAGAACAATTACCTCGGGAAATTGTAATAAAACGCATAATTGCTTTCTCTAAGTCTTACAATAAACGGCAACTTGAAAGTATATTTTTAAAAATATTAAAAAATTAAGATATCACTTTTTTAAGTAATGTTTTTCGTCCAATTGTTCTGGTAATTATATCATTTTCAATATTCCAGCCTCTTGCCGGAGAGTATTCCCTGCCATACCATATAATCTGTAAGTGCAAATCATTCCACTTGTTTTCTGGGAAAAGACGCTTTGCATCACGTTCTGTTTGAACCACGTTTTTCCCATTTGTAAACCCCCATCGATACATAAGGCGATGTATGTGGGTATCTACTGGAAATGATGGAACACCAAAAGCTTGAGCCATTACAACACTTGCAGTTTTATGTCCCACAGCAGGAAGTTCTTCTAACGACTTTAAATCTTGAGGAACTAATCCTTGATGTTTGTTTAATAGTATGTGAGATAATTCAAAAATTCCTTTTGATTTCATTGGTGATAAGCCAACTGAGCGAATAATCTTTTGAATTTCATCAACACTTAGGCTAATCATTTTTTGTGGAGTGTCGGCTCTTTTAAAAAGTTGTGGTGTTATTTTATTAACCCTCACATCTGTAGTTTGTGCAGATAATAAAACAGCAATCAATAGGGTGTAAGGATCCTTGTGATTCAAGGGTATTGGAATCTTCGGATATAGTTCTTCTAAGGTTTGCATTGCAAAAGCAACTTTTTCTTTTTTTGTCATCAATAATAATTATCTTCGAAAATACTAAAACACTATGATTATGAAGCCATTAAAAGTAGGAGAAATTCCACCTCCCTTTAACGTAAACGACCATTTAGGAAATCCACAAAGTTTGGAAAATCATAAAGGTTCTAAAGTTGTCATCTTTTTCTACCCTAAAGCAGATACTCCAGGCTGTACAGCAGAAGCATGCAACTTAAGGGATCATTATAAAGAATTAAAGGAAGCAGGTTATGTTTTGTTGGGTGTTAGCGCTGATACAGAAATAAAACAAAAAAAATTTGCTGATAAATTTAATTTACCCTTCCCTCTTTTAGCCGATACAGAAAAAACTATTCTAAATTCTTTTGGCGTTTGGGGCCCTAAAAAATTTATGGGTAAGGAATATGATGGAATTCATAGAATGACATTTATTATTAATGAAGAGGGAGTAATCGAACATGTAATTGATAAAGTAAAAACAAAGACCCATGCAGAACAAGTCTTAGAAATAAAGGCTTAAAAATTATTCTTCGTAGCCTAACATTTTTCCGCTTTTTATTAATTCTGCAATACCATTGGGTAACTCTGTTTCCCATCCGTTCTCTTTGTTTTTTATTTTTTGTAAAATATCACGAGAGAAAATAGAGAGTAATTTTTCATCAAAGTCAAAAATATCAACAATTTTATTGTTGTATTTAAAGAATTTATAAAAGTCTTTCATTCTTGGATGAAGTTTCAAATTGTTACTTGTGATGATTTCACTCGTTTTTTCATGGCGCATAGGGTATAGGTATACCTTTAGGTTATTGTAAAATAATTTACCAAAAGCCTCTAAAATACCTCCACTTAAATCTTTATAATATTGTTCATCAAAAATTTCCACAAAATTATTGACACCCATCGAAAGACCGACTTGCTTTTTCGTGTAGTTTGAAAAATAATCTATCAGACGATAGTATTCTTTAAAATTAGAGATCATTACCGTATGCCCCAATGAACATAAAAGTTTTGCACGGTCCATAAAATCTTTCTCATCAATTTCGCCTGAAGCTCTAAGATTTGATAATGTTATTTCAAAAATGACTTCTGTTTTCTCCTCATCAACATTGTTTTCTTTTGAAAAAATAGAGTATGATTTTTCAAACATATCAATATTCACTTTTGTTACGGGCCGAAAGCTTCCGCGTAGTGCCAAAATATTTTTTTTATATAATATTCTAGCAGGAAGAATATTATTCCCGTTAGGATCAAACATTACAGCATCAGTCATGCCATTTTTAATTAGTTGTAGACTCATTAGTCGATTGTCAACTTCATTAAATTTTGGTCCAGAAAAGTTAATAGTATCTATTTCTATGGCATCACTATCAATATGATCAAAAAGATATCGCAATAATTTTTTTGGAGTATGATTTTTATAAAATGCTCCATAAACTAAATTTACTCCCATAAAACCCAATGCTTCTTGTTGGAGTCTAGCTTCGGCTTGATGAAAACGAATATGTAACGAAATTTGACTGTAAGGCTCATTAGGGTTAGTTTGAAAACGAATTCCCATCCACCCATGACCTTTAAATTTTTTAGCAAAATCAATAGTGGTAACAGTATCTGCTAGTGTAAAAAACATTTTGTTAGGATGATCTTCTTTAGGAATCCTATTTTCCAAAAGAGTCATTTCATGCGAAAGCATTTTATTAAGTCTTGTTTCAGTTACATAGCGACCATCTTTTTCTTCGCCATAAATAGTATCACTAAAGTTTTTGTCGTACGCAGAAATTGTCTTAGCGATAGTTCCTGAAGCACCTCCAACCCTGAAAAAATGTCGTGCAACTTCTTGTCCCGCTCCAATTTCTGCAAATGTTCCATAAACGTATTTGTTTAGATTTATTCGAAGTGCTTTTGATTCTATTGAGGGTTTATTATCAAAACCGGTGTCTCCTTGAAGATCAGGTGCCATAAATGTAAATATTTAACATTCAAAAGTACAAAGTTCCACTTTATTATAAAGCAAATTTTTACCTTTGTTTTTGATATGCTTAAAATTCATTTCTTAGGAACCGGGACCTCTCAAGGAATTCCCATTATTGGTAGTAAACACCCCGTTTGCCTTAGCCTTAACCCAAAAGATAAACGCTTAAGAGTTTCTATTATGATTACCTGGGAGGATGTGAATTTAGTTATCGATTGTGGTCCGGATTTTAGGCAACAAATGTTACAAGTAAATTGTGAGACATTGGCCGGAATTTTATTTACGCACGAACATGCCGATCATACTGCCGGTATTGACGACATTCGACCATTTTTTTTTAAGCAAGGAGAAATCTCTGTATATGGGAGTGCTCGTGTAATTAAAAATCTATCACGTAGGTTTGATTATATATTTTCAAATGTAAATAAGTATCCAGGAGCACCCTCAGTAAATACCACTGTGGTCAGTCACAAATCTTCATTTGAATTTAAAAATAAAACAATTCATCCAATACAATTGATGCACAATACCCTTTCTGTTTTAGGTTATAGAATTGATGACTTTGCTTATTTGACTGATATAAAAACAATTACAGACAATGAAATAAAGAAACTATCAGAAATTGATGTACTAGTTCTTAGTGCTCTTAGAATTGAGTCACATCCAAATCATTTAAATCTTGAAGAAGCTTTGAATTTAATTCATAAAATAAATCCTAGGCGTTGTTATTTAACCCATATAAGCCATTTAATGGGATTTCATGACGAAGTAAGCAATAAGCTTCCTGAAAATGTTTTTTTAGCTTACGACACACTAACAATAACATCTGATTAACGTTTTTATGAAATTTAAAATTGTTTTTTATCTATTTATTTTTGTTTGTATTATTCTTTTCTTTCAATTGATTAATTCAAATAAGTTATTGAATTATCAGAATGATCTTATTCAATCACAAAACAGATTGAACCTTAGCTTAAAAGATTCTATTAAGAATTTAAATGAATATCGTAATTCAAATACTTATTTTTCATTGAACTCAAATGGGGAGATCAATTTAACAGAAAAAAAAAATGAAGAAAGGCTAAAACAATTACTTAGAGAATACAATACCAATGGAAACTTAAGAGATTTACTTCCTAAAATACCAAAAGGGCGTGTTTTTTTAATTGATCATATCAAGGTTGTTAATTCTCAATGGGTACTTTTAGGGTTTAAAAGTGATCAACAAAAAGGCCAAGCTTTAGTTTCTTATCAGATCAATAACAAAAAAGCAATTCATTTTAGCGAAGTCATTTTTTATATTGAATAATTACAGATTAGTTTTCTCAATCCATTTTAAAAGTTCTGAGAAGTTTTCTTGTGAGATAGTGTGTCCATCTTTAAATTCTTTATAATGAATACCTGAATTATTATTACTTATCGGTACTATGAATTCTCTTGCCTTTTCAATTGGAATGACATCATCCTCAGTGCCATGAGAAGCATATGCTATGAAAGTCGGCTTATTTTTAGTGATAACACTATCATGAAGTAATCCGCTAATTGGCATAATTCTTCTAATTTTATTTGGCTTATAAAATCCTAAAGCCCAACTTAAAATAGCACCTTGACTAAAACCTAAAATACTTAAATCCTCTGAGTCTGAGCCATAGCGTTCTGATAGTAGATCAATATTTTTAATTATCATGTCCACTGAACTCATGGCAGCATCTAACTCAGAGGTTACTGCACCTTTGTTGTCGATTCCAATTGGATACCAAGCATAACTTCCGAACCCTAAAGATAATGGAGCTTGAAAAGCAATAATATTATGAGAGATGGGGAGGTAGGGTGCAAAAGAAAATAAATCATCCATATTACTGCCATACCCGTGGAGTAAGAAAATAGTGGGTTTATTTTTAACATTTCCTGATCCGGGGCGTATTTTATATTCTAGCATTAAAAAATTATAGAGTATTTAAATGGAATTCTGTTCCACGAATGCAACCGTAAACACTTCCCTTTATATCGGCACCAATAAACATGCAGTTTTTAGATGTTGAGTAAATGTTTTCTTTTGTGAAGACAGAAGTACCACTAGGAGTAAAGAGGCTAAAATCTGCAATTGTGCCAATTTTAAGACCTGCATTTTGAATCCCAAACCGCTTTTTTCCTCTTGTCAAAAATGAGATTACTTTTTCTAATGGAAAATGGTTAAGTAACACTCCAAAAGCTGCTTCTAACCCAATACTACCCTCATGTGCTTGAATAAATTCAAGATCCTTTAGTTCTGGATTTATGGGTTGGTGCATGCTACTAACCATGTCTATAGTTCCGTCTAATAATCCTTCTCTTAGGGATCGTTGATCTGATGCAGATCGAAGGGGTGGAAATATTTTATAATGGGAGTTAAAGTTTATTAAATTTTCCTCTGTAAATAGCAGATGTGGAATTCCGACGCCACAACTAACATTTAGGCCTTTCTTTTTAGCGGCACGAACAATCTCTAAACTAGCTGAAGAAGAAATAAAAGGAATGTGTAACTTTCCTTGAGTATACTCTAAGAGTAAAAGGTCTCTTGCTAAAGTTGTAGTTTCCGCAACTTGAGGTATTCCTTTTAGGCCAAGGTTTGTGCTAATAATCCCCTCATGCATTTGTCCGTTATTACTTAAAGCTTTATTGATAGGATAAGCCTGGATAAGTCCTCCAAAGCTTTGTGAGTAATCCAAGGCAATGCGCAATAAATTTGGATTGTTATATGAAGTTTTATAGTCTCCAAAAACCACAGCACCTGCTTTATGTAGATCTAAAAGTGGCGCCATTTGGTTTCCTTTCCCCTCTTCTGTTAAGACCGAACTTATATGCAATGCTGTAGGTTGATTTTTGTTACTCTGAAGTAAATGACTAACATCTGAATGTGTTTCCGTTAGAGGTTTTGTGTTAGGATTAAGTACAATATTCGTGAATCCACTTTTTGCGGCTGTTTGAAGACCATTTTTCAACGTTTCGCGCTCTTCATAACCAGGCTCTCCAAATGAAACATTTGGATCAAACCATCCTGAAGAAATATGAAGATTTTTTAGGTTTATGACTTTAGCCCCCTTATTTTCAATATGATCCTCTAGTTGAGTGACAATTCCTTTTTCAATTAAAATATCTTTTGTTTGATTATGAAAAGGACTTTTTTCATCTAGGAGCGTTGCATTTTTGAGAAGTAGCTTCATATACTGTAAATCTTTGTAAAAATAAGAAACAATTTAGAATAATTTGATCCCCGTGGTATAGACTTGTTATTCAAATGATTTTAATTTAAAGTGTAGCACATCTCTTGTTGATTTTTGAGCTAATATATTCAGCGCATGATTACTTAACTGAAGTATTCTTGGGTATCCACCGGTTACTTGTGCATCTCGCATGAGCACTATTAGGGTTCCGTTTGGCGTAAGTTGAACCGTACCTGGTAAAACAGCCGTAGTCCACATCTCTGGTAGTTGATGTATTATTTTTTCTTCTAACTGATAGGCCATACGATTGTTTAGACGACTAATTGTGAAAGTCTGTGTAACTATTTTTAGTTGAGTTACTAATTCTAATAAATCGAATTCTGGCCCTTTGAATACCTCAATTTCTTTTGTATTATAGGAGGGTAAAGGACTTTTTAGCGTGACTCCTTTGTTTAATTCAAATGACTTTTTTTTAATTCGTAATATTCTTTTTTTATTGATGTGTCCTGATTTTGTAATATAATTACACTGACTCCTACTACTTAGTATTCTTTCGGTTTGGAGTCCTCCCAAAACAGACATGTAAGTTCTACAACCTTCTTTGCAGGCTCCGCATTCAAGTATGTCATTTTTTTTAATCAATATAGGGCTGTACAAAGAAGCTTTATTGCCATTATGCCTAATATCCATTTGTGCTCCTGTAAATACAATAACTGTTTCAACATGAAACTTTAGCTTTGGACCCTTAATTGTCATTTCTAATAAAGCAGCATTCAAGGGATTATTTAAAAGCTTATTAGCCCAATTAAAGGAGTTCATGTCCATGGCACCAGAATAAGGAATACCATATTCTTGTATCCCCATTCTTCCTTGATCTTGAATAGAAGTGTACCAACCTGGATTAAGGATTTCAATCATAGTATTATTTCACTAAAATTCGGGGGAATTTTATTTTTCCTAATTTTTTTGAATGTAGTTTCTGAAATTGAATAAAAGGAAAGAGTGTCTCCTGATTTAGCAAAACAAGGCTGTTTAAGATCTGGGTCAAACATCGAAGTAGGTGAAGTACCAATTATATTCCATCCTCCCGGGCTTTGGTTTGGATATATGCCAGTTTGTCTACCTCCAATTCCTACTGCACCTTTAGAAACTTTTAGCGTAGGTGATTTTTTACGAGGATGGTACAATTTAGTATCTAATCCACCTAAATAAAGAAAGCCAGGTAAAAAGCCAATAAAATATATTTGATATATCGGTTTTGTATGTAATTCAATCAATTGGTGGTGCGATAATTTTAAATATTCTGAAATACTGCTTAAGTCTGAAGCATATTTAGATTCATAACAAACCGGAATATTCCAATGTTTAGATTTAATTGTTGATTTCGAAGAGTCAAAACTTAAATATAGTTTTAAAATCTCTTCTTTTAGATTCTTGTATTTTTTTAAAGGATTACTGAATTGAAGTAGTAAAGACTTATAACTTAAAGTGATTTGTTTTATACCACATAAGTTGCTGTTTAACAAATTTTTAAATACTATTAATTCATTTAACAAATCAAGTTTAGGTTCCGCTTTCAATTCAAGTAGAACAGAGGTTTCGCTATATTGAAATATTTTAAGAAAAGATTTTTCCTGAGACATTAGATGATTTTTATTGTTTAAATCTTATAATTAGACTTTTAAGGTTTCTAACTGCATTAGGATGATCCCCATGAATACACAAAGTATCTACTTTTAATGAAAGAATATTTCCTTCTAATGTTTTTACATATTGATGGTTTATTAAAGTATAAAATTGTTGGTTTAAGTCTTCAAGCGTTGTGAGTGTAGCGAAGGGGTTTGCGCGTGAAACCAACTGTCCATTATCATGATACCGACGATCTATATAACCTTCACGCCATATAGTTAAGTTATTTTCTTTTCCTAATTTTTCTAAAATACTGTTAGGTAGTGTCACGATTATTGCATGAGGACATAATTCAAGAATTACCTTAATTAATAAGGATGCAATTTCTGATTTATTTGCTGAATCATGATATAGGGCACCGTGAGCCTTAACGTGATTTAAAGTATGAGAACTCTCATGTAAAAATAAAATCAGTTGTTGCTTCAAGCTTTTATAAAGTTCATCAAGATTAATTTCCATTGAAATTCTCCCGAAATTTTTAAGATCAGGATAAGAAGGATGTGCCCCAATTTTCACACCATTTTTTTTAGCTAGTACAATTGCTTTAGAAATCTCCTCTTTACTCCCTGCATGCCCTCCACACGCAATATTACAACTATCTACTAAGGGTATTATTTCAGCTTCAGTTCCAAAACCTTCACCTACATCAGCATTGATATGAAAATATTTATTCATCCTTTATAACTTTAAATAAACAGACCATAAAGTAAGTGTACTCAATAAAAATGTAATAATTACAACAATAAAACCTAAAATATTTTGAAGAATATTATTTTTATGAGCCCCAAGAACGCTGGATTTGTTCATTATCCAAAGAAGTATTCCCGCTATCAGTGGGAGTAAAAGTCCATTTGTAATTTGAGCAAACTGAATAATTGCTATCAATTTAAAACCTGTGGCAGAAAACAATACTCCTATAAGTAAAACAATCCCCCATACTATTTTAAAACGAATAGACTGCAGGTTTGTATCCCAGCTAAAACAACCACAAACAACATATGCTGCAGCAAGAGGAGCAGTAATTGTACTTGTTATGCCAGCTGCAAATAAACCAAATGAGAGGAAGTATTTCGAAAACGAACCGAAAATAGGCTCAAGTCCTTTTGCTAAATCGACTGTATTTTCAATTTGGATTAATGAGGTTGCTGAAGCACTAATAATAACGCTCAGAGAAATAATACCCCCTAATACTAGTGCAATAACCATGTCATTCATAGCAAGAGGTAGCTGCGCAACATGGGTCCATTTTTTCCTTACCAATTCAGTGTGAAGAAATAAATTGTAAGGAACAATAGTAGTTCCTACTAATCCTATAATACTTAGCAAACTACCTTTTGGAATTGAAAAGTTAAAAAGACCTCTTAGAACCTGCATAAGAGAAGGACCGGTGCTAATAGCAGTTAAAAGAAATGAAATACTCATTAAGACAACCATAATAATTAAACTACGTTCAATTAGTTTATACTTTCCTATCCATAATAATCCTCCAGCAAAGAAGCCTATTAATAATGAAAATAAATTAATTGATACAGTATTAAAGCGAAGAAGTTGTTTTCCAAAAATAGTTTCTAATCCAAGAACAGCGCCACTTATATTTCCTGCTTCATAGGCAGTATTTCCGATCATAATAGCTATAAAAACGAGTAGCAATAGACCAAACCTAAGCCATGGTGTTTTTATTTCATCTTTAAGTATCTGAGTAATACTTTTTTTACCTATAACACCAAGCTTTACTGCCATCCCCTGAAGGATGATTGCTGCAATAATTGACACTAGTATAGTCCAAAGTAGACTAAGCCCGTACTTAGCACCTACTATAGTGCAAAGTGTAATGGTACCAGGACCGATAAATGCAGCAGCAATTAATGGACCAGGACCTATTTTTCCTAAAAATTTATTAATCATTTTTAAAGAATAATTCAATTAAAGATAGCTTTCTGAATTAAGTTTTCCAATTGTATAGAAAGCATCATTTAGCTACTTAAAACCTTCAAAAACACCAAGACCAAAAAGGGCAAAATCATATTTAATTGGATCTTGAGAATCAAATTTTCGAAGAGCGACATCCAACTCAAATAGTGCTTTAAAATCATTTTGTTTCCGCTTTAGTATACCAAGAGTTCTTGCTACATTTCCAGAGTGAACGTCTAAAGGACAGGAAAGTTGTGAGGTTTTTAGTCGTTTCCATATTCCAAAATCAACTCCTTTTTTAGCTGGTCGAACCATCCAGCGTAAAAACATATTTAAACGTTTGGCCGCTGATCCATTCAAGGGATCTGATACATGTTTTTGCGTCCGCTTTTGATGAGGTAAGGAAAAAAATATTTTTTTAAATTCATGAATGTTTCCATACATATTATTAGCCTCAGAGTTTTTGCTAAATGCAACCTCAAGACCACCATGTATAGTATATATGGAGTGAAGTGCTTTTATGAAGTAACATAAATCAATACTATTAAAGGTTCTATGTACAAAGCTATCTAATAACTTTAAATCATTTTTTTGATGATTTAATATAAAGGAATGTGGATCATTACCCATAAGCTCTATCATTCTATTTCCACTTTTAATAATACTAACTCGATTTCCCCACGCAATGGTAGCAACCAAAAAAGCAGAAATTTCAATGTCTTCCTTTTTTTGAAATTGATGTGGAATTTGAATAGGATCCTTTTGCAAGAACTTAGTATTTTCAAACTCTATCGCTTTGGCGTCTAAGAAGGCCTTTAATTCATTTTTATTCACGTGCTAATTTGACCGTCTTTAAGGTTAATAGTCCTGTCAGATCGTTTTGCAAGATCTTTGTTATGAGTTACAATCACAAAACTACAGCCTAATTCATCTCTTAACTCAAAAAATAAATCATGCAAACTATTTGCATTTTCAGAATCTAAATTTCCTGTAGGCTCATCTGCAAATATGACTTTAGGATCATTAATAAGTGCTCTAGCCACTGCAACACGTTGTTGTTCTCCTCCAGAGAGGCTTGTTGGCTTATGAGACGCACGTTTTTCAAGGCCCAAACGTTTTAACAAGCCTAACGCCTTTTTAGTTTTTTCTTTCGAAAAATCACCCCCTAACCAACCGGGAAGACAAATGTTTTCGAGGGCTGTGAATTCAGGAAGTAATTCATGGAATTGAAAAATGAAACCCATATGCTGATTTCTAAATTTTGCTAAGGCTTTATCAGTTAATAGGGTGGTTTCAGTATTTTCTATACTAACAATAGTATTTATATTTTTATTTGGACGATCTAAAGTTCCGAGGATATGAAGAAGAGTTGTTTTTCCAGCTCCAGAGGGTCCCACTATAGTAACGATCTCACCGATCTCTAAGGTTATATTTACATCAGTTAGGACCTTTAAATCTCCATAATTTTTTGATACATGCTTTGCTTTGAGCAGTTGTTCCATAGTTACATCTAAAGTACTTCTTTTTTGTATTTATTACTTCACTTAGACTAATTTCTAAAATATGGTTTCATTTATTTAAATTTTATAAGAATATAAGATATATTATACATTTATAAAGATTGATTTTTTTATATCTATCATTATATTTGTTTAACAAATATCAAAAAAAATTGATCAAAACTATATATTTAGCAGGAGGATGTTTTTGGTGTACTGAAGCAATTTTTCAGCGTTTAAATGGTGTTAGGTCTGTAATTCCAGGTTATATAGATGGTTTTATTAAGAATCCAGCCTACAGAGAAGTTTGCTCTGAAAGAACGGGACATACAGAAGCTATTTCAGTTGATTTTGAAGTTGACGAAATTAGCTTAGTTGAATTGCTTTTAATTTTCTTCAACACACATGATCCGACTACGCTAAATATTCAGCAAAATGACAAGGGTACTCAATATCGTTCTGGTATATATTATCTCGATCCTGAAGATAAAATTGTTATTGAGACTGTAATTAAGCAATTAGAAGAGGCTCAAGTTTATGAAGACCCAATTGTTACTGAAGTTAAAATAGCAACGCCATTTTATAAAGCTGAAGAAGAGCATTTTAATTACTACAATTTAAATAAAAACCAGCCTTACTGTGCCTATATTATTGATCCTAAAATTGAAAAATTAAAAAAATACTTTAAAAATTTTATTACTATTTAAATGAACGACAACTTCAACATTGAAACCTTAAAAGAAACTGATAAAATAAAGTCAAATTATGAAAATATTCTTAATTTGTTGGGAGAAAATAAGGATCGTGATGGTTTATTAAAAACACCTGAGCGTGCTGCTAAGGCAATTAGTTTTTTAACAGAAGGATATGATAAGGATCCCCATAAAATTCTTCAAAGCGCAATGTTTGAGGAGAGTTATAGTGAAATGGTAATTGTTAAAGACATTGAATTATATTCTTTGTGTGAACACCATTTGTTACCTTTTTTTGGGAAAGCTCACATAGCTTATATTCCAAATGGCCAGATTGTAGGTTTAAGTAAATTACCTAGAGTAGTTGATGTTTTTTCACGAAGGTTACAAGTTCAAGAACGTTTAACAGAGCAGATCTTAGATTGTATAAATGAAACGCTTTCTCCAAAAGGTGTTGCTGTTGTTATTGAAGCGTCCCACATGTGTATGATGATGCGCGGAGTGCAAAAACAAAATTCTTCTACAACAACCTCTGGGTTTAGAGGAGCTTTTAGAGAAACTGATACTAGGAATGAATTCCTAAAACTTATTCATTAAAATATTTCTTAAGTTATTGTTTTTTAAAAAAACGCTTAAAACCAATTCTACAAAGAATTTTCTTTTCAAAATTCCAAAAAAACTTGAATTGTAAAAAAAGTGTTCCAATAACCAGAAGTAATAATTGATATAAAGGAAAAACAATTACAACACGAAGTGTCCAATAGAGGATATCTCCAAGAAATAATTCCTTAAAAAAATCATTGTTAATATTTAAAAATTCAAGAACAGGTTTTGCCAATCGAACACTAAGAGAGCCTGTAATTCCAAAAACTATAAAAATTAGAATGAATTGACTGTTTGATTGAATCCCCCATTTATTTTTTAATCGAGTAAAATACAAATTCAATTATTTAAGTAACGAACTAATTTGAGCAGCTAATTCTTCTCCAATGCGATCTTGCGCCTCTAAAGTAGCTGCACCGATGTGAGGAGTCAATGAAATTTTATCGTGCATTAAAAGTTTGATTTCAGGCTTAGGTTCATTTTCAAATGTATCTAATGCAGCAAACGATAAATGTCCACTCTCCAGCGCTTCAATTAATGCCACTTCATCAACAACGCCACCACGAGCCGCATTAACTATGGCAGCACCTTTCTTCATTTTAGAAAAAGCACCAGCATCAATCACGTATTCTTTTTGTGCAGGTACATGTAAACTAATAAAATCAGATTTTTCTAAAACTTGATTTAATGATTCTGTTTTAATGCATACAGCAATAGATTGTCCATTAAAAAGTGAAACTGTTACATTAGCTTCCTCATTAAATTTATCAGCAGCAATAATGTTCATACCAATTCCTAAGCCAATTTTAGCAACTTCTTGACCAATACGTCCAAAACCAACTATACCTAATGTTTTACCACGAAGTTCAGCTCCTTTTGCATAAGCTTTTTTAAGACCTTTAAAGTTAGTTTCCCCTTCCAGTGGCATACTTCTGTTGGAGTCATATAAAAAACGAACCCCTCCATATAAATGTGCAAAAACTAATTCTGCAACAGAGGCTGAAGAAGCGGCTGGAGTATTAATAACATGTAATCCTTTTGATTTGGCATAATCAACATCAATATTATCCATTCCAACGCCACCACGTCCAATGAGTTTAAGTCCAGGACAAGCATTGATTAATTCTTTTCTTGCAGTTGTAGCACTTCTAACTAGTAGTCCCGAAACTTTATTTTCATTAATGTAACCTGCCAATTGTTCTTGGGCTACATTTGTTGTAATTACGTCAAAACCGTTTTTGGTTAACGCATCAATTCCGCTTTGCGAAATACCATCATTGGCTAAAATTTTCATATTATTTATTTTTTTCAAGACTTTTCATACAATCAACCAAAACATCAACACTTTCAATGGAAAGGGCATTATACATTGAGGCACGATATCCACCTACAGAACGGTGTCCTTTTAGTCCGCTTATACCAGCTGCATTGCATAAACCATCAAATGCTTCGGTATCATTTTGATTAACAAGGTTAAAGGTTGCGTTCATATCACTACGATCTTCCTTAGCTGCAAAGCCTACAAATTTAGAATTTCGATCAATTTCTCCATACAATAGCATAGCTTTATGCATGTTGTGTTCCCCTAATTTTTCAATTCCCCCTTTAGAATCTACCCATCTCATATTTAGCATGGAAGTATATACAGCAAATACAGGGGGTGTATTAAACATACTATCTTTTTCTGCCTGTATTTTATAACTTAACATTGAAGGAACTGTGTTGGATATCTTATTTAAAATTTCTTCTTTAATAATGACTAAAGTAGTTCCAGCTGGACCCATATTCTTTTGAGCACCTGCATAAAAACAATCGAATTTAGAATAATCAAATTTTCTAGAAAATATATCAGAACTCATGTCTGCGACTAATGGAACTTTTGTCTCAGGTATCTCTTTAATCTGGGTTCCAAAAATAGTATTATTTGAAGTAAGATGAAGGTAATCCAGATCATTTGGAATTTTATAACCTTTTGGAATGAAATTATAATTTGCTTCTTTTGAACTTGCTAATTCCTGAACTTCTCCAAAAAGTTTAGCTTCTTTTATTGCTTTTTCAGACCATGTTCCTGTATTGACATACCCTGCTTTTTTATTTAAAAAATTATAAGCAGTCATCAAAAATTGCAAACTAGCACCTCCTTGAACAAAAATTGATTTGTATCCTTTATTTTCAAGTCCAGTAAGTTTAAGTGCCAATGCACAGGCTTCATCCATAATGGATATAAATGCGCTACTACGATGTGAAATTTCAATAAGGGATAATCCAGATTTGTCAAGTTCTTTCACAGCTTCAGCGGCCTGATGAATCACTTCTTTTGGAAGTATAGAAGGGCCAGCACTAAAATTATGAATTTTCATAAGTTTGAAAAGTGTTAAGTTATTATTTTAAAGAGATTTTTGTGTTTTTTATGAATGAATAAACTTAATTTTAAATAAGTACAAATATTGTAATTCCTTCATAAAACAATGAATAAAAAGTTTTTTTTTTTTTGGAGTTGTTAACATAAAATAATGAAAAAAAATAAATCGAATTCTGGTATATAATTTATATATCTAATAAAAAATTAATGGTGTCAATACCATCTGCATAGTTCCACAATGCTGGATTTTGAGTTTCTCCAAACGGAATACTGTTTTCAATATCTAGATGAGAAACAATACATTGAATCAAATCTTTTTGTTGACCCAATAGTATAGATAATTCTTCAATATTTTTATAATATTCGTAATGGGTACATGCGATTGGAGCACTAAAACTTTTATCTTCTTTTAGCATAAAAAAACCATTTTCTAAAAAATCAAAAGTACTCATTAGAAAAACAGCTTTATTGTAATCGTAATTATTAGCATATTTAGCATGTTTCATAATAAAAGCAAAGGGATAAATACCTCCAAATATTTTGTTTAAATCATATCCTTCTGGTAGGTATATTTTCGCAACATTTCTACATCCAAGTCCAAAGAATTGAAGCATGTCTTTACCGAGGGCAATCAGCTCATCCCTGGTTTCATTACCTTCAATGACTGCAATGCCATTTCTATTTTTTCTTATAATGTGTGGATAACTAGAAAAATAATAATCAAAATAGCGAGCAGCATTATTTGAGCCAGTTGCAATGACCGCATCAAACCCCGTTAATTTTCCAGTTTCATAATTAATAAAATCTTCCCCAGTCTCTGACGTTAAAAAATCTGTCATGTAGGGTAATAAAAACAAATCTTTAGAAGCACATTTAACCAAAGCTTTATGCTCACAAACCCATACACTTATAATGTCGTGAAAACCAACCATTGGAATGTTTCCTGCAAGAATTAAAGCAATTTTTTTAGATTTTTTTTGAGTTGAAAATAAGTAGGGCTTTAACCAAGTAGTTATGTGCTCTATTGAAAGGGTAGTTCCCCAGCTTTTAAAAGTTTCCTCTATGGATCTTTGTGTAAACCACCCGTTGGATTCAGAAGCACTTTTAACCTGTTCTTGAAGAACCGAATAGTTTTTATCATTAGGATTAAAATCTAATAAGTGATTCCCCAATTTAACTAAGGCTTCAATACGTTTTGAGTTTAAGTTCATTTGCTTGTTTAGGAACTTTTAAGGTCTTATTTTTGCACAAATGTAAGGAAAGAAATTCCTATGGCTATTATCATTACTGACGAGTGTATAAATTGTGGTGCCTGTGAACCTGAATGTCCAAATACTGCTATTTATGAAGGTGCTGAGGATTGGAGGTATGAAGATGGTACTTCTTTAAAGGGAGATGTTGTTTTACCCAATGGAAGTGCAGTAAATGCTGAAAAGTTTCAAGAACCTGTTTCTGATGAATATTACTTTATAGTTCCTGATAAATGCACAGAATGTAAAGGTTTTCATGATGAGCCTCAATGTGCAGCTGTCTGTCCTGTGGATTGTTGTGTGCCTGACGATAATCATGTAGAAACCGAGGATACACTTATTGGGAAACAGCAGTTTATGCACCCAGAATCTTAAGTACTTCAGGACTTTTAAAAGTTACTAATTGAATGTTATTTTCTATTAATTTGTCACTACAAGCTTTGCTAGTAAAATAGCGAGCATCTTCAGCACGCCATGTTGCACCAAAATTAGGATGATTTACTGTAATTTGTTGCATCTCTTTACTCTCCAGTGCAGGATGAATCAAAATAATGGAAAGTCCTTCCGGTAATGAGTCTAGTATGTTATCATAGTGAACTTTAAGTCCTTGGTTTTTAAATTCATTAAATGAGGCCATGAAAATTGATTCAAAACATTTGTTAGAATCAATATTAAATTTTGAGGGATCTTCTCCTGTATAGGAAATTAAGGTTTTACTTAGAATAACAGGAAGTTTATATTCATTTCCTAGATCCTGATAAAGATCAACCAGATCCTGGCGTAATCCTAAAGTATACATATGAGAATCTAAATGTGAAGGCTTTATGCCAAGAGAAAAAGCATATTCAATTTGATTCTTAAGCTCTAATCGAACTTCATCAATAATAGCGTGATCTCTTATATTTTCACGTTTTGAGTAAAAATACCCGTTTTTATCAACTAGAGAAGGTATTTTATAATTAGGCGTTATTGGTTTAAAGGGATAAGATTTCCATTCTCCTGTAAGTGTCAGATGAATTCCACAGTCTAGTTCTGGATTTTTCAAACTGAATTGAGCCATCTCATAAAACCAAGGACAAGGAACCATAAGACTAGTTGAACTAATGCTTCCTTTTAACATTCCGATTTGTGTAGCGTTATTTTCAGACCAAGCAAGCCCAGCATCATCTGCATGAATAATGAGTTGTTTTTTACTATGCATTTCTTATAAATATATAGTTTCTTACACCATAAATAAGGAAAGCAAATATAAAAGCCAAAAATAAGCTTATTTTTGGCAAAAATATTTTATATGAAAGCAGGTATTGTAGGTCTACCTAACGTTGGAAAATCAACTCTTTTCAATTGTTTGTCGAATGCCAAAGCACAAAGTGCAAATTTTCCTTTTTGCACAATAGAACCCAATATTGGTGTGGTAAACGTCCCGGATTCTCGTTTAAAAAAACTTGAAAGCTTAGTAAAACCAGAAAATGTTATTCCCGCAACAGTTGAAATTGTTGACATAGCAGGCTTAGTAAAAGGTGCTAGTAAAGGGGAAGGATTGGGCAATCAGTTTCTTGGTAATATTCGTGAAACTGATGCTATTTTACATGTACTGCGCTGTTTTGATAATGATAACATTATTCATGTTGACGAATCTATAGATCCAGTACGAGATAAGGAAACCATTGATATAGAGCTCCAGCTAAAAGACTTGGAGACAGTTGAAAAAAAGTTAGATAAGGCTAATAAAGCAGCAAGAACAGGAAACAAAGAGGCGATTAAAGAAAAAGAAGTATTGGATCATTTGAAAAATGAATTAGAGGCATCTAAAAATGTTCGTAGTATTGATTTTAAAGAAGAAGATAGAAATATCTATGTAAAGCCATTACAACTCATTACCGACAAACCTGTTTTGTACGTATGTAATGTAGATGAAATTTCTGCAAGAGAAGGTAACCACTATGTAGAAAAGGTTAAAATGTTAGTTAAAGATGAAAAGGCAGGACTTCTTATTTTAGCAGTTAGTGTAGAAGCCGATATAAATGAGTTGGACTCTTTTGAAGAACGTCAAATGTTTTTGGAAGATTTAGGTCTTAAAGAAGCTGGATCTGCAAAATTAATCCGTAGCGCATATGCGCTGCTTAATCAGCAAACTTATTTTACTGCAGGCGTTAAGGAAGTTAGAGCATGGACGATACCAATTGGTGCTTCCGCTCCTCAAGCTGCGGGTGTTATACATACTGACTTTGAGAAAGGTTTTATTCGTTCAGAGGTAATAGGATATGATGATTATCAACACTACGGTTCTGAGGCTAAAGTTAAGGAAGCAGGAAAAATGAGGGTAGAGGGTAAAGAATATATAGTAAAAGATGGCGATATAATGCATTTCCGATTTAACGTATAAAAAGTTATTAAAGGTTATGCCGCTGAGATGTTTTTAAATACATTAGAGTACTGACTGCTATTTTGAGTGATTATTTTAGTTTAACTATTTTTTATTTTATCCTAAAACTCTAAACCATATCCCTCATAATTTTGATGCCTTTAGACTATGCATCAGTTAAAAACTAATTATTTGCTAAGCCAATAACTATTGGATTAATTATTTGCCTTATTGGTGATTTCTCATTATTATTTGAAGATTATTTGACTGTTGGACTAATCTCTTTTTTGATAGGACACATATTTTTCATTAGAGCATTTACGCTAGTCAATGGATGGCATTGGCCTTTAAAAATCGGAATTCCACTAACTTTTATTGCAGGAATACTACTTTGTCTCATATATTCTAATTTAAATTCTTTTTTTATACCAGTTCTGTTATACATTATTTTTATTGTCATAATGAGTTGGCAAGGAATCTTCTTACAGCTTAGTAGTTCCAATGAGGCATTCAAATTAGTTGGATATGCGGTTTCTTTATTTATGTTTTCTGACGGAATATTAGCCTTAAATAAATTTTACATTCATTGTTCTTTAGCAGGATTATTGATTTTTTCGAGCTATTGGTTCGCTATTTTTTTTCTAGGTGTAGCAGCTTCAAATGATTATTCATAAATTCAATTGCTGCCAAAGCTGCTATTGCAAAGATTAAGCTTATTTTT
>Ga0209711_10000781_pt1 | contig 32658 bp, 28 predicted proteins | sample ArcticOcean_MG_C_7_FD_187441 | JGI IMG/M metagenome (GOLD analysis project Ga0209711, IMG submission 187441) | Marine microbial communities from western Arctic Ocean - ArcticOcean_MG_CB11_88 (SPAdes) (version 2) | ecosystem: Environmental > Aquatic > Marine > Oceanic | place: Arctic Ocean...
TCCGCGACGGATGATGGCGACTGCGGTTTCGTCACAGGAGGATTCGATGGCAAGGAGCATGGGCTGGGCTGAGGTTATTCCTTTTTCGGAAAGAGAGAAAGTGAGGATTCTACTGAATAAATTTGCGCTGAGATGCATAAAAACTCAATGAAGACCATTCAGGACATCGTTCAACGAGCGCTCGGGGCGGCATCTTTGATGGGATGTTTCGTGCAGCTTGCTCAGGGGGAGGAGCTGACGCGGGAGTTGGTGGCGCAACTTGCGGCGACCGCCGTGGAAGTTCGTGTCAAGGAAGTGACGGTCGGACCGATGCTCGATGTCGATCAAACGCTCGCCGATGGCGTGGTGGCGACGAAGGGAAAATGCGTGATCTTTATTGCTCCCAGACAGATCGATGGAAGCCGTCGGAGATCGATTTTTACCGCACTTTTTTCCATGACGTAAATTGGGGTTGGTATCTCTATGCGGAGAAGACGGTTCGCGGTGGAGATGCCATTCAGATCGTGGGTGAGCACATGGGGATCGTCGAGCTGAAGTAAGCTGCCGTTGGATCGCCCAAGAGGTTGTGAAGGACCTTGATGGAAAATCCGGAGCGATAAGCCCCGGGTTTTGCGTTGAGTTTTTTGGTGAAGCAATTTCTTTTAGATCTTCTTTTCCTTCACGATAAAAGAGGCGGTTCCTACAATGAAGAGGAGCGCAAGAAAGCACATGCCTACCATGCCGGCGGGGAAGTCACCAAATTTCTTGCCGGCGGTGGCCCACCAAGTGCCGACGGTCGCAACGGTGGTGGCGAAGATCATGAGGACATTCCAGATAATGCGAGCGGTTCCTTCGGGGCGCTTGTCACCGAGGACCTTCTTGGAGTTCATGAGAAGGAAGAAGGTGAAGTAGGCGATCGGAATGAGGGAGCCTCCGATAACGGAAGTAGGAATGGCGAGAGCAGCTTTGCTTTGGCCCTGCCAGAGGAAGGGGAACATGCAGCCTGCTAGGCCGGAGATTCCGCAACCGAGAAAGTAGGCCGGCTTGGAGCCGAGACTTTTCTCGAAGAGCTGCTGGAAGGCGAGGCCGTTGATGAGCATGAGGATGATGATGGTGGAAACGGCCATGCCGAGAACGCCGACGCCGAAGACTTTTTGGCCAACGACTTCGCCCGTGAAGGGCTTCAGGGTGATGGCAAGAGCGCCTGCGTCACGCGAGTGGAGCATGGCGGCGAGCTTGAAGTCGGACTCGGTAAGACCGGGGGCGGTTGCGACGGTGTCATTCCAGATCGCTTTTTCTTCATCCGACCCATTAGGGAGGTCTTTCACGAGGGTCTTGACGCTATCGATCTTTGCGAGTGTGGAGTAGGTCTTGACGGGATTGACGTCTTCCGTTTTTCCGTGGAAGGAGGAGGCGGAGGCGATGACGACACAGGCGGTGGCGAGAAAGAAGGGAACGAAGAGGCCGATGGAAAGGTCGGTGATGGAGAGGCCACGATGCTTGGTGCTCCACTTTTTCTTAAGAAGAGTGTAGGGCAGGAGGAAAGTCATATTGATGCCGACGGCGGTTCCGAAGGCCGCGAAGATCTTCGATTTCTGTGTGCTAATGATGTGGTTTTCCCAAAATGTTGAATCGGACGATGCCGCGATATCGGGGGCGAAGGTGGGTGAACTGGAGCCGAGGAGAGAGAAGTCGGGGATGAGTCCGCCAAGGATGGAGCCGAAGGAGATGTTGCCGCTTGAAAAGAGGGCGATGACGACAGCGAAGAAGGAGAAAACGATGAGGCCAACCATGACCTTGATGATGCGGTCGAAGAGCTTCGCTCCGCCGCCTCCGGCTTGGTAGAGGTAATTGACGAAAAGACCGATGCCGAAGAGGGTAATGATGATGGGCCAGAGAAATTGATCGCCTTCGACCCCGAGGAGGTTTTGCTGGATCGCAGCAGTTCCCAGTGAGAACTGGGGCATGGTCCAAACGATGTTCGCCATGATGGTGGCGACGAGCCACGACCAACCCAGAAGGGGGTGGAGATGCTGGTTGATGAGCTGCAGAGGACGTTGCTGGGTCGAGAGGGTGACGTAGGCGATGGCGGCAAGCATGATGATGCCACAGATCATCGCGAGAGGCTGAACCCAGAGGAGATCGTTGCCAGCCACGATTCCGAGATAGAGAGCTCCGGCGAGCGAGCCGCCGCCAAGGGTGATTGCTCCTTGAAGCCAACCGGGGCCGGAGATTCTCGCGTAAGCGAAGAATTTGGTGATGCCGCCTTTGTCAGCGACAGATTCGATGACTTGAAGTTCGCGTTGGGACTGATCGTTCATGGCCGACAACTGTTAGGAGGTGGGAGCAGGACGAAAAGAAAAAAGCACGGCAGATCGTCAGAAGCTGCGAATTTGGGTTATTTTTTAGATCTTTGGATCGTGAGTATTGCGGAATTAGAACAACAGGGCTAAGTGTGGGTCTTGTCTGCAAAAGAACCATCTTTCGACGAAGCAACTCCCAGTTTCTCTAATGATCTGCAGGTGTTGACCAAGATGCGTCTGAACACTTTTGTTTTGATCACGACGCTCTTCGGCTTTTTCCTCGCAGCGAAAGGCTTGGGGGGGATGACTGATCAATGGTGGCTCCTTTTCCACACCTTGCTTGGAACAGCGGCTGCGGCCTTTGGTTCGGCGGCTTTTAACCAGCTGATGGAAATCGAGGATGATGCTCAAATGAAGCGCACTGCAGATCGTCCGCTTCCTTCACGGAGAATGGGGGTGATGCGTGCTTTTGCAATTGCTTGGGGGCTCTCGGCCTTTGGCTGTATTCATCTAGCCGCGAAAGTGAACCATGTTGCAGCAATTTTGGCGGCGACGACGATCGCGATCTACGTCTTTGTTTATACGCCGATGAAGAAGTGGCACTCTTCCAACACCCTAGTGGGAGCGATTCCCGGGGCGATTCCCCCGATGATCGGCTGGGTCGGGGCCGGGGGGAGCTGGTCCGATGCCGGAGGTTGGTTTCTTTTCGCTTTCCTCTTTCTCTGGCAACTTCCTCATTTCGTGGCGATCAGCTGGCTTTGTCGTGAGGAATATGAGAATGCGGGTTACAAAATGTGGTCGAATGGCGACGTGAAAGGCCTTCGGACAGCCCGACTCTACAATTTTTTCTCGGTAGGGCTCATTGTATTGGGAGTTTTGGGGGCTTCGATGGGACTTTATTCCCACTGGGTGGGTGGCATTCATGCCTTGATTGTCGTTGCGATGATGCTTCCGATGCTAAAATATGGCAAAGAGGTGGTTCGGAGCAATATGCGGAAGGGCTTTTTCGGGACGTTAATCTATCTCCCAATCGTTCTTCTCGGTCTTGCGTTTGCGTGGGGCTAAGCTAGCGTCCAGCACATGGACGTTAGCCAGCTGGAACCTGCGGATCGTGATCCCCGCAAACTCAGAAATACCGCCCTATTATTGGTGGCTGCGATGATCGTGGGGGCTTTCTCTATTCTGTGGGCCTACGACGCCTTCGGGGAGCGCACGAGCAAGAGCGATCGCCCGGCGCTGGAGTACAAAATCAACGATGATTGTCGACTGGTGACGTCGGATGGGGAAGAGCGCGATATTCAGGATTTAAAAGGGAAGGTGACCTTGTCGCTCATCGCGACGATCGAGGAAGGAGTTGCTTCGGAGACTACAGTTGAGGCGCTAAGGGCGGCGATGGCATCGATTCCCGAAGGGGCGGAAAAGCCTCATCTTTTGGTGTTTGTTCTCGATGGTTCGGAAGAAGCGCCCGAAGGAATGGCTGAAGTTTTGAAGGAATTTGATGCCGAGACCACGGTTTGGCGAGTTGCGGCCAACGAGGATGGTAAAGTTTCGGTCCGCGCCTTTTTGAAGAACCGGATGCGTTTTGGAACCTACCCCGAAAAGCGCGATGGCGAATGGGTTTACGACACGAAGATCGTCCTTCTCGATCACCACCTGCAGATCCGTGGAATTCCTGGTTCCAATGAGGGCTGGGCCTTCGGTCTTGTTGCTGGAATGGAAGAAAAATTTGCGGCTGCGAAGATTTCGGATCCTGACAAGGAACTTATGCAACTCCCAATGACGACCGAGCGTTTAACGCAATTTTTGATCAATTCGATCACTTACCTATACGAAAACCCTGAAGAGAAAGGCCAAAAATGACCGAGAAGAAGCAAATAGTCCTGATTTATAGTGTCGTCGCGATCCTCTGTTCGTTGATTATTGGAATGTCGGTTTGGCTCTCGACGCTCAAGAAGGACCAAGATCAAAATCGTCCCTATGCCGAAGATATAGGCAAGGTTGAGGTGACTGAAATTATGAGTCTTGAGAGAGATCTCGATCTAGTGAAACAGGACGGTGGCCAGGTGAAGATCTCCGATCTCAAAGACAAGGTCTGGGTTGCTGCCCAATTCCATGCGATCTGCCCGATGTGCGCCCAACGGAATGGGACGCGCCTTCTGCAGGTTTACGATCGCTTCAAGGAAAACCCTGATTTCAAGGTGGTTTGTCTCTCGATCGATCCTGAAACGGACACGTTGGAACATCTCACCGATCTTGAAAAGGGACTTGGTGTCGATGGTGACAAGTGGTGGTTCGTGAAGGCCGAGCAGGAAAAGATGCGTGAATACATGCGCTTCGAGATGCTCTTTGGTGACATTTCAGAACGCACGGACCCCGTTGAAATCGAGACGAAGGGAAAGTGGGCGCACGACATGGGAATCCAGATCTATCGCGGTGATACCCTTCTTAAGAAATGGCATGAAGGTCTGCCACTGGAGGAACTCAATGCAATCGTGGCGACGGCCTTGGATCAATTGGACGCTGAGAATAGAGAGTGATGAACGAGCGAGAGAATTATTTAAAGCAGCCCATTCTGGAAGATCGGGCACGGATGCTTAAAAAAGGGGTGTGGGTCATTACGATTCTGGTCCTTCTGCTCGTGGCGGCAATGCGGACGCCCTATAAGATTCCCCTGCCTTATGGCGTCGATCTTTACTTTCTGCCCAAGGTGCACGCGGCCTTGAATTGCTTGGTCGCGGCTTGTCTCTTCGCTGCTCTGTTCGCAATTGGGAGAAAGAAGATCATTTTGCACAAGCGCTACATGACTGCTGCGCTCGGCTTTTCAGGCCTCTTTCTTTTGAGTTATGTGGCCTACCATTTTACGACGGTGGAGACGAAGTTTGGAGACTACAATGCGGACGGAGACGTGAGTGATGCTGAGAAGGCAGAGGCTGGAATACAGCGCACGATTTACCTCGTTCTTCTCTTTGTTCACATCTTGGCGGCGGCGGTGAGCTTTCCGCTCGTCTTGACGACTTTTGTTCATGCGTGGACGAACAATTTTGAGAAGCACCGAAAACTGGCTCGGAAAGTATTCCCGCTTTGGCTCTTCGTTGCGGTGACCGGCCCGATTTGTTACTTCATGCTGCAGCCCTACTATGTGTTGCCTGACGCCGAGCTAGAGGTTAGTGAACAGCAATGAAAATTCTGAGCTACGACGACTCCGGCTACGCCCGCTTTGTCAAGAGACTCAAACGTCGTGCTATTCCCACCGATGATGTGCGAGAGTCGGTGACTACGATTATTTCCGAGGTCGCGAAACGAGGTGATGCCGCTCTGGTTGACTTCGCAAAGAAATTCGACGGGGCGACCCTCAAGAAATCCCAGCTCCGGGTCAGTGATAAGGAGCTTGCGGCGGCGCTGTCACAGGTGAGTAAAGAGACAAAAGCAGCAGTGGCAGCCTCTCGCAAAAACATTCATGCCTTTGCCAAGCGCTCGATGCGCAAAGACTGGTCCTACAGAAATGCTGAAGGTGCCGAGGTGGGGGAGCGATTTGTTCCTTTTGACCGGGTGGGCATTTACGTTCCGGGAGGAAAAGCGCCCCTCGTTTCTACCGCACTCATGACGGGTGCTTTTGCGCATGCTGCAGGCGTGCCTGAAATTATTGCGGCAACACCTCCGGGAGCTGATGGCTCGGTAAATCCTGATCTCCTTTACGCGCTCTCCGAAGCGGGGGCGACCGAGATTTATAAGATGGGGGGAGCGCATGGAATTGCGGCTTTGTCTTTGGGTACGAAGTCTATTGCTCCAGTCGATAAGGTGTTTGGCCCTGGAAATAAATTTGTCGTTGAGGCCAAGCGGCAAATGGTCGGAGCAGTCTCCATCGATCTTTTACCCGGACCTTCGGAAGTTCTCATCGCTGCCGATGCTTCCGGGAATCCTCGTTTCCTCGCTGCTGATCTCTTGGCGCAGGCCGAACATGGACCCGATAGTGTGGTGGGCTTTGTTACGACTTCCAAGAAGCTCCTCGTGGATGTGCAAGCCGAGGTCAAAAAACAACTTGCTGACCTGCCGAGGAAAGAAATCGCCAAACAAGCCTTGAAGAAGGCGGGCTTCATGCTGCTCGTGAAGTCGATGAAGGAGGCAATTTCTATCGTGAACGACTGGGCTCCTGAGCACCTTGTTTTAGTTTCGAAGGGGGAGGATAAATGGCTCGATCAAGTCCGAACTGCTGGTGCCATTTATGTCGGAAACTACTCCGCGGTCGCAGTGGGGGATTTCCTCGCGGGGCCGAGTCACACTCTTCCCACCGAAGGAAGCGGTCGTAGTTTTTCCGGTCTTCGGGCCGACCAATTTCAACGTCGGGCTAGCGTGGTGCGCATGGATCAAAAGGCGCTGAGGAAATCACAGAAGCACGTGGAGCACTTTGCAAAGATGGAAGGGCTTTTCGGGCATGGGAATTCGGTGACCCTTCGGGCAGAGGACTAAAGATCTTCCTGCTTTCGGATCCGCTTTTCAAAAAGGCAGGTACTCTTGAAGCCCGCGTCTTTTAGGAGCGAGATCCCTTTCTTGAAGTCTCGGGCTACTTCGGAGGGTGCGTGGGCGTCGGAGGAAAGGGTGATGGGGATATTTGCGGACGCTGCGAGTTCCAGGAATTCAAACGAGGGATACTGTTCGGCGCAGGGTTTATGGAATCCGGCGGTGTTGAGTTCGATGGCGGCATCGGCATCGAGCATGGCTTGCACTACTGGCTCGTAGAACCTTTTGAGATCGCCTTTGGGGCGATAGGAGAATTTTTTGATGAGATCCGGGTGGCCGAGAAAATCGAAGAGGCCACTTCGAGCCATTTCGGCATATTCCTTCCAGTAGGTTCCCCAGGCCTCGTCGACATCGGTTTCCGCCCAGCGCCCGAGCCATACGGGATTGTCGAAATCCCAGCCATCGAGGTAGTGGATTGAGCCAATGAGGTAATCCCAGTCGTAGGCGCGGTGGAGATTGACGATCCACTCGTGGCAATCGGGGAGCCAATCGCATTCCAGCCCAGCTCTCACCGGGATGCGGCTGTCGACATGCTTTCGAGCCCGCTCGATCCACTCGAAATACTCGGGCAAGTCGCTCGTGAGCATGCGCCAGTCATCAAAGGGTTCGGGGGTTTGAGGGGCATGGTCTGAAACACCATACTCACTAAGGCCTGCGGCGAGGGCGGCATCGAGATATTGTCCGGGCTCTCCCTCGGCGTGTTGGCAAAGAGGGGTGTGGGTGTGATAATCTGCGGGCATAAGTGCTTTGACGTTGTCGCCGGACACTTCCTTATACTAAGTTCCTCCCAAGGCGCAAAGCCCTACCTCTCATGTCCGATTCAGCCCGTTTCTTTTCTGCTCCGAACGCCTTCACCAAACCATTGTTTGATCAACTGAAACGGCATCCCAAGCGGATTGTTTTTTCCAATGGTGAAGATCCCAGAATCCTTCATGTGGCTGAAAGAATGGTGGAGCTGGGAATCGGTGTTCCGATTATTCTTGGGAATCGTGGTCGGATCCGGGCAATGGCGGCAGATCTCGGTGTTAAAATGGACTTGGTAAACGTCATTCAACCTGATCTCGCTTCTGATTTTAAGCTCTTCTGCGACCGCTTGGAGCGTATTGAGCGTTATCGTGGCATTACCGGAATTAATGCTGCTGAAATTATTTCCCAGCCGGATTATTTTGCGGCCATGATGGTACAGTATGGTCAGGCGGATGCCTGCCTGAGCGGAAACATCTCGACTCCGGCTGGTGTTTTCCGTCCCATACTTCATCTCATCGCTCCTGATCCGAAAGTGGAGTGCGTCTTTGCAGTCTCGATTCTCGTTTCCGAAACTCTTCCGAATTTTGGCAAAGACGGAATCCTTTTCCTTTCTGACTGCGGTCTCGTTCCTGAGCCGAACGTGGAGGAACTGGCTTCTATTGCCATCGAAACCGGGAAATTGGCAAAGCACTACATGTGTCGCCGAGTGCATGTCGCTCTCTTGAGTCATTCGACGAAAGGAACTTCTACAACGGCTCCCGCGCTTAAAGTGCAGGCAGCGACGGCGCTGGCGCGTCAGAAGGTGTCTGCACTGGACTTTGATATCGATGGCGAACTTCAGGCTGATGTGGCCCTGGATCCCTCGGCTGCCGAAATTAAGCTCCCTGAGCAAGAGCGGAAGGATCCTGCGGATGTTCTTATCTTTCCTTCGTTGGATGCGGCTCATATATCGCTGAAGCTTCTTCAGCATCTGGGCGGGGCGCAAAATTACGGGCAATTGATTTGCGGACTCAAGCGTCCGGCGGGCCAGGTTCCACGGACCGCGAGCGAGGAAACGATTCTCGGAACAGCCGCGGCACTGGGAGTGGAAGCGATCAAGTTTCACGAGCTTTATCCGAGAGGCTAGTGCCCCAAATAAGAAACCCCCGAGTGCGAACACTCGGGGGGGCTGAATTCAGGGGGTGGAGCTAAAAATTTAGTTATTTAGAGTTTCTTTCGAAGAGCGTCATACTCCTTGCGGAGCTTATTAAGTTAGATTCACGCTCGGAAATCTGATCAAGAAGATCAGCGAGTTGACGAAGGACTCCGGAGTGATTGGGCGCGATCCGAATTCCAGAGCCTGAGCTCATTGCGGCTCCACCCTGGCGGACCCAGTTAAGAACCTCTACTTTCTCTGCAGCGGTATATCGTTTACCCTTCTTACTAGCCCTATTTTGAAGTTATTTATTTCACGGGGTCGCGCAATGGGAAATAGTAACTTTTACAGAAGGTTAATACCTATATTAGTATATCTAGTATTTCCGAAAGGATATATGTAGTATTCTTGGCTTCCTCTTGGACTTTTTCTCTAGCAGCGTAACCAAGGTATCCAATGAACGTATCTACAACCGATTGGGTCTCTAAATCGCTCACGCCATCTCCAATCATTGCAATTGTATCAGGATTCTGTTCTCCTTTAATTTGAAAAATGATTTCCGGCTTCCCTCCATTTCTAGTAGTTGGATAATCTGAATCAAAGCCCAAGTAGCTGCCATTTTTTGTAAAATAGAGTGGGACTGCCTCGATTCGGTTAATTCCAAGCTCTTTGGCAAGGGGCTCGATGCAGGCTGCAAATCCTCCTGAGATGATAATGCACTCCCAGCCATTTTGCTGAAGCTTGGCGATGGTAGCTTTGGCAGTGGGCTCGATGTGATCGATATACATTTGCCCGACCTGTTCACACTGTTGTTGAGTGGGTTGAATGAGTTCCAATCTCTTGCCAAACACCGTTTCGACGGCGATTTTACCATTCATTGCTTGATTGGTGAGGTCTTCAACCTGCTTAAAGACATCGTCTCCGGCAAAGCGTGCGAGCTCGTCGACGCCTTCGATGGCAGATAGGGTAGAGTCGCAATCGAAGGCGATTATTTTCTTCATAGGGAAATGGTGACAGGGGTGAAAATCGGAGTGATGTCGAAAAGAGTCAGTATATCATTGTTTCGCAAGCGAATACAGCCACAGGAAGCCGGTTGCCCGATCAAGTTTTCGGCATGGGTCCCATGGAAGTAGATGTAGCGCAGGTAGGTATTCTTATTCTCTTCTGCAAGCCCAGCGAGCCAGAGAATTCGAGTGAGAATGGCGTCGTCGCGTGACTCGCCTTGCCAAACCTGGCGGGGGAGGCGGCCTTTGAAGCTGGTAAAGAGAGGAGCGCCCTCTCCAATTTTCTCGCGGACGATGAATTGTCCGGTGGGTGTTTTGTTCGACCCTTCTTCAAAGCCGATGCCGTTGGCTGCGGTAGATACTGGAGCTTTGAAAATGACAGAGCCTTCTTTGGATAGCTTTACTGTCTGTTCGGATATTGAGACCTCGATACGCAGATCAATTTCAGGCCGTTTGTGGCTCTCTGGGTCGGGTATCATCGGAGTTTGGTGGAGTCTGCTTGCGGTTGGGTTGCTGGGGGGTCATCCCGAGCTTGTCGATGAGAGCGAGATCTTTTTCCACCGCTGGATTTTTGGCGGTGAGAAGCTTGTCTCCGTAGAAGATAGAATTGGCGCCAGCGAAGAAACAGAGCGTCTGACCTTCTTCGCTGAGGTTGGTGCGTCCGGCCGAAAGACGCACCTTGGCTTTGGGCATGGATATCCGTGCGATTGCGATGATCCGAACGAGTTCAAAAACATCGACCCCTTTATTTTCGGCCATTGGCGTGCCGGGCATCGGCATGAGCGAATTGATGGGGACGGATTCGGGTTGCGGGTTAAACTCAGAGACGACTTCGAGCATGCGGAGCCGATCCGAAGTGTCTTCGCCGAGTCCGAGAATGCCGCCACAGCATACAGCCATTCCGGCGTCCTGGACGTTGCGGATGGTGTTGAGGCGATCTTGAAAAGTGTGAGTGGTGACGACGTTCGGATAGTATTCTGGCGAGGTGTCGATATTGTGATTGTAGGCTGTGACGCCGGCTTCTTTCAGGGCGACAGCTTCTTCCGGGCCGACTTCACCGAGAGTGACGCAGACTTCCATCCCGAGTTCTGAAACGTCGTTGATGATATCGAGAACTTGGTCGAAACGTTTGGTCCCTGAGCGGACTCCGCGCCAGGCTGCTCCCATGCAGAAACGAGTTGAGCCGCTATCGCGTGCCGCTTCGGCGCGCTTCATGATATCGCATTTCTCCATCAAGCGCTCGGCATCCACACCGCTTTTATAGCGGGCCGACTGGGCACAGTAGGAGCAGTCTTCCGAGCAGCCACCGGTTTTAATGGAGAGGAGGGTGCAAAGCTGCACTTCGGCGGCGGGCCAATTCTCTTCGTGAACGGAGCGCGCGCGCTGGATGAGTTCGAAAAGGGGGAGCTGATGGAGGGCTTTTAGGTCTGAGTAGATCATCGGTGAAGGAGAGAAAGTTATTTAGCGGATCCAGATGCCGGATACGGTGGGGAGTTTACCAAAGGTGAGAGCGGCGTAGTCTGTTTTTCCACGGGCACCGATGAGCTTGATGCCCAGCTGGGATTTCCAGACCTGGCTCATGCTTTCGCCAGTGTGACAGCCATAGCTCTGGCAGGTAGCAAATTTATTGAAGGCACCCCGGCGCACTTTGCGGAGATCGCGTTCATGAAGCCATGCTTGGCTGACAGCCATGACGGCACTTCCGTAATCGAGAAGGAAGCAGTGCTTGTTTGAGTGGCCGAAGAAATCAAAATTGATGATGTCGCGCTGTCGGTTGATCGTGGCGATGGCCTGGTCTCCCGTGTTAATCCAGATAAGCTTTGCTTTGCGCTTTGTGGCCTGTTTCTCGATCCAGGTGGTGTAAGGCTTGCTATCTTCCTGACCACGGAGAACGTATCCCGGGCGATAAACGATCCAGGTGATGGAGGCATCTTTTCCGTATGCACGGCGGAGTTCGTCCATGCGCATGGTGGAAGCGCGGATAAAGTTGGCCCACCAACGATCATGGCGATCACTCTCGACGCGAAGATTCTCCCATTTGCGGAGCGCCGGGCCGCCGCACAGGATGACGTGTTCCTTTGCTGAGGCAGGAAGACCAAAGGCGAAGAGTAAGAGGAAAGCCCAAAGCTTCATCGGAGACAGGATGGCGCGAAGAGAGGATTCGATCAAGAACGGACCGCCGCGATCAAGGTCTCAAGGGCACTCTCGAGTCGATCAGTTTGAGTGCCGAAGTTGATGCGGAGGCAGTTTCGATGACCAAAAAATGCTCCGTCGGAGAGATAGAGTCCAGCGTCTTCCGCCTTTTTGGTCGGGTTTTCTATTTCCAAGGGACGACAGTCGATCCATGCCAAGTATGTGGCTTCGATTTCCGGGATGGCGATTCCGGGAAGAGCATTCCGGAGTGTTGTAGTGAGTAGATCACGATTTTTGCGGAGGTAAGCGAGGAGCTCTTGCCTCCATGGTTCGCCGTCTTTGTAAGCAGCTTCGGCCGCATAGTAGGCGAGGCAATTGATTTCGGCGAGGGTGTGACCCTTGACCGCATTGAAGCGCTTGCGCACTTTTTCATCGGGGATCACTGCGAAGGCGTAACCTAGTCCGGCAATGTTGTAAGTTTTGCTGGGAGCGAGAAGGGTGATAGTGCGCTTGCGGAGTTCGTCGGGGAGATTGAGGGCCGAAAAATGAGGCGTCTTTTCTTCATCGAAAATGAGATCGCAGTGGATTTCATCGGAGAGGAGAATGAGGTCATGACGCTCACAGAATTCTGCAAGCTGGGTGATCTCCGCGGATGAAAAGGCACGGCCTAGTGGATTCGCGGGATTACTCAGGATGAAGATTTTTGTCTTTGGCGTCACCATTTTTTCCATGGCGTCCCAGTCGAAGGACCAGGAGCCGTTGATGAGGCAATGGTCGACTGTTTGAAGTTCCATTGATGCGTCACGATGAATTCCAAGGAAGGGTGGATAGACCGGGGTGCAGGTCATGGCTGCGTCTCCTGCGCTACCGAAGGCGCGTGCGCCCAACGAGAGGGCAGGGACCAGTCCGCCGAGGTGGACGATTGCCTCCTCTGAAACTTGTATACCGATACGACGTTGCAAGTAGTCCAGGAGAGTCTCGATCAGTGAAGCGTGTGGAACACCGTAGCCAAAGACGCCATGGTCGACTCTTCTGCGAAGGGCTTCGATCACTGCAGGGGGAGAGGTGAAATCCATATCAGCGACCCACAAAGGATCGAGATCGGAACGGCGGTCCCATTTCAAAGACCCTGTTTCACGCCGGGTAATTGCCTCATCAAAATTGGCCATGGGAGTGACTAAACACAATTGTTGGTGAATGCAATCGAGACAGTTCTGACAGGATCATCTAACATCTTCTTCGTGATCACGAAAATTCCTAAAAATTCAAGGATGGAGATGTGAATAAATCGTAAGGTTAAGATCTTGAAATAGTAAAGTTTTCTGTAGTATACTCCGTTATGCGCCCGGTGGCACGACAAATGGAATTTGGATTCCACCCAGTGGCTTCTGAGATTTTGGAGGTGAAATCTCAAGATGATGTGGGGATTGCCGAAGCTTGTTCACGCTTAATGGGGATCGATGATGAGCTGACTGCGATTTGCTCCCGGCTCTGTCTCATGCAGGACCTTCCGGATCTTGCCGCGCGTGTCGGAGTGGAATGGAACCCACGCATGAGATCGACAGCGGGAAGAGCCACCTGGCCTATGTGTCTGATCGAACTGAATACCCATCTTCCCAAAATTTCGCAAGAGGAGGTGCTCCGCACCTTGCTTCATGAGCTGGCTCACCTGGTTACTTATGAGCGTCTGGGTCATGGCAACTGCAGTCCGCATGGAGAACAGTGGCAGCAGGCATGCTCCGATCTCGGGATTCCGGGCGAGTCCGCCACGCATCGTCTGCCACTGCCCAGTCGGAAGGTGAAACGGCAATGGAAATACCTTTGTCCATCCTGTGGCTCTAAGATTGAGCGGGTCCGCCGCTTTAAAAGCCGGGTGGCCTGCTACCAGTGTTGCCAGGATTCGAAAGGCGGCTATTACAACGAACGCTTCCGCTTGGTAGAGATCAGTCTTACTTGAATTAGGGCAAGAGCCTGACTTTTCCTATAAGCATCTAAGAGCCCGTGAAGCGATTACACGGTAAGGGTTTTCACGCCTCGTTATGAGATTCCCATGGCCGGGCATCCTATCAAAGGGACCGCCTGTATTATTTTGAGCCAGAGTCTTTTGGCTCCGAAGAGCAGCGAGCGCCTTGTTTTCGATCTCGGAGTGGGGCCCATTATCGTGAAGTATAGCATCATCGAAGATCTCTAAACTGGTGTGGCGTGGAGCTCCTTGGCAAGTTGTCTGGTGCGCTACAGGATTTCTGATGGAGGGGGAATTATCAATGAGCAGGGATTTGAGATGGGACGTCTTAGTTACATTTTTGCAGAGGTTGTTGCAGAAGACGGTGAGGTTCCGGAAGCGCGCATTGGAGGAGTTTGTCGTAATTTGAGACGGCTGAGTTGGCCAAGCTGAAGATCGATGACACAATTGCGTGAATTTTCGAATGGAATAATTTGTTTGCGACGTAAGAGTCTTTCTATGCGTCAACTTTTGTGTTTTGGACTGCTGCTTTCTTGTTTTGCTAAGGCTGAAGAATTTTCGTTTCGAGATCGTGATACCGTCGTGTTTTTGGGGAACACTTTTGTCGAGAGGGCCCAGCAGTTCGGGTATCTCGAGACGGAGCTGGCTTTGGCTGCGGGTGTGACTGAGGTGCGTTTTCGGAATCTTGGATGGAGTGGGGATACCGTCTTTGGGACGGCGCGGAGCTATTTTGGGACGCCTAAGGAGGGCTTTGATCGTCTTAAGAATGATCTCACAGGGATCAAGCCGACAGTGGTGATGGTTTGTTATGGCGCAGTGGCGGCGTTTGAGGGGGAGAAAAAGAAGGACGAGTTTATCGCGGGATATGGCCTTCTTCTTGATATGATTCAAGGGGCGACGGGCGCACGTGAAGTTATTCTGCTGTCGCCACCGCCTGCTGAGACGCTTCCGGCACCGATGCCTGAAATGGCGAAGCAGAACGGGCGGCTTAAAATTTATCGGAATGCAATTCGTGAGTTGGCGTCGAAGAGGGGGCTACGCTTTGCGGATCTCTTTGGGGCGATGAATGGGAGTAGTGAGGGGCTCACGGAGAACGGGCTTCACTTTGGAGAAAATGGATATGCGGTGGTGGCACCGAAGCTGGTGGAAGCGATGGGGCTGAAAGCGGTTTCACTAAAGTCCGAACAGCGCGATGGCTTGAGGGAGAAGATCATGGAAAAGAACAAGCTCTTCTTTCAACAATGGCGACCGTCCAATGAGACTTACTTAAGGCTCTTTCGAAAACACGAGCAGGGGCAGAATGCCAAGGAGTTGGACGAGTTTGATGCGATCATCGTGTCACGCGAAGCGGAGATTATGGAACTCAAAGGTAGAGTGATGGAGGTGGCGCAATGAAAACGACGTTCTTTTTTCTTATTTCGGCAATTGCGCTGCAGGCCCAGAACGGTTTGCGCGACATCCCTGATCCGGATCCCGGGAAGCAGGAAGCGGCCTTCAATCTGCCCGAGGGAATGGAGATCAATCTCTTCGCCTCCGATCCGATGATTTCCAAGCCGGTTCAAATGAATTGGGATTCGGAAGGACGTCTGTGGCTGGTGTCGAGTGGGATGTATCCACACATCGTGCCGGGTGCGGAGGAAAATGATCAGTTGCTGGTGCTTGAAGATACGAATGGCGATGGAGTTGCTGACAAGCGGACCGTCTTTGCTGATGATCTTCATATCCCGACGGCGGTGCTGCCGATGGATGGGGGCGTTTATGTCGCGAACTCGACCGAGATTCTCTTTTTAAAGGATACTGATGGTGATCTGGTCGCGGATGAGCGGCGGGTGGTGCTATCGGGTTTTGGAACCGAAGATACCCATCATTTGGTACACACCTTCAGTCAGGGGCCTGACGGGATGCTTTATTTTTTGCAGTCGATTTACATCCACAGCCACCTCGAAACTCCTCACGGAGTGCGACGTTTGATGGGGGGCGGGGTGTGGCATTTTCGACCGGAGACACAACAGGCGGAGGTGCTCTCGAAGGGCCTTGTGAATCCTTGGGGATTCGTGTTTGACGACTACGGGCAGTCATTTGCGACCGACGGAGCGGGAGGTGATGGAATCAATTTCATCTTTCCGCGAGCGGTCGGGGTGACTTCGCCGGGAGCCAAGCGAGTGATTCGTGGATTGAACCCGGGACAGCCGAAATTGTGCGGGCTGGAGATTCTCTCGGGGAGCCATGTACCTGAGAGTTTGCGTGGAGTGATGGTGGCACCGGATTTTCGGGGGCATCGTATTAATAGCTATGAGCTTTCGCCGAAGGGGAGTTCGTATCAATCGACGCAACTTGAAGGTTTTCTGAGTAGCGCGCACCGGGCTTTTCGTCCGATCGATGTTAAGATGGGACCTGATGGCGCGGTTTACATCGCGGATTGGTATAACCCGATCATTCAGCACGGCGAAGTGGACTTCCGAGACAAGCGACGGGATCATCAGCGTGGGCGGATTTGGCGAGTGACTTTTAAAGATCGTCCTTTGGTGAAGAAGGTGAAGATCGTGGGCGCGGAAACGGATGCTCTGTTGGAGCTCTTGACGTCGCCCGAGCGGTTTCAACGTGATTTTGCGAAGCAGGAGCTGAGACAGCGGGGGCAGGAGGTCCTTCCGGCCTTGAGAGCATGGACGGCGAAGCAAGTGAATGAGTCGGCATTAGTGGAAGCAATGTGGACCTTTCAGTCCTTGAATGTCACTCCGGTGAAGCTGGTTGAGAAGTTGGCGCGCTCCAGTGATCCTCGCTTCCGGGCGGCCGCTCTGCGGGTGGTGTATCATCGTCATCACGAAATCCCCAAGGTGGATCAAATGATTGAGAAGGCGGTGGGGGATGAGAATGCCCAGGTGCGGCTTTGGGCAGTTAGTTGTCTCGCGCAGCGCCCGAGTAAAACGTCGGTGCCCTTTGCTCTGAGGGTGCTGGATCAACCGATGGATGAGACCTTGGACTTTGCCTTGTGGTCGATTGTGCGGGAGCACGAGCGGGAGTGGGTTCCTTTGTTTGAGGCGGGTGAGTTGACTTTCAAAGGGAAGTTGAGGCATTTGCTGTTCGCGATTGCGGCCTTGGAGAAGCCCTTGAAGCTCAATGGCGTTTTCGCAGGGCTAGAGGACGGGAGTCTCAAAGGAGAGGAACGTGCAGGTGCGATCTCCACAATTGCGAAAGTAGGCTCGGCGCAGGATTTGACCCGGCTTTTCGCGCTGCCGGGTCTCGGAGTGGTGGGGTTGGATGCGCTCATTGAAGCAAAGCGAGTACGAAAGCTGCAGCCTGATGGACACCGCGAAAAGATTGTTGATTTTCTGAAGGTGAAAGATGAGGGGATTTTTCACAGGGCTGCTTTACTAGCTGGCTTGTGGAAAGTGAAACCGGCCTTTGGAAATGTGAAGTCGGTCTTCTTTGACGAAAGTCAGAATCAAGGCGTGCGAGGTAAGGCCGCAGAGGGCCTTCGATATTTTGGAGGCCCGGAAGTCATTGCGTTGTTTGAGCGAGCCATCAAAGAGAGTTCAGCAAGCGGAACCCGGATGCTTGCAGTCAAAGAGCTGGCGAATCTCGATCCAGCTCGGGCTGCGGTGGCGGCGGTTGATCTCCTTCAGGTAGATGACGTCAGCCTAAACAAGGCGGATTTGTTGGGGGTCTTTCTTAGAAGTCCGAAGGCGTCGTCAATCTTGGCCAAGGCACTGGATGGGATGACGCTTCCTCGAAAAATTGCTATTTTAGGAGTGCAACGGGCGGGGACGACAGGGAAGCCGCCGCTGGATTTGATTAAAGCATTTGAGAAAGCGGGTGACCTGAAGCCGATGGCGCAGCAACTGAGCGCGGGCGAGATGCAAGCGATGGTGGCGCGGGTTCAGCGTGAAGGCGATCCTCGCAAGGGGGAGCGAATCTACCGGAAGGCGGAACTTCAGTGCATGGTGTGTCACGCGATCGGCGTGAGTGGAGGCGTTGTAGGACCGAATTTGGTGAGTATCGGAGGAAGCGCGCCCCTTGATTATTTGGTGACCTCGCTTCTCAATCCGAATGATAAGATCAAGGAAGGGTATCACACCACCTTGGTGACGACTCGTGATGGGAATTCACACACCGGTGGATTGGTGAGCGAGGGTGATCAGGAGATCACGCTGCGCGATTCTGCGGGTGGATTTGTCAAGATTGCCAAGGCCGATGTGAAATCGAAGATCGTGAGTCCGGTCTCGATGATGCCGCCCGGATTGACTGCGAGTCTTCGTGAAGATGAATTTGTTGATCTCGTACGGTTTCTTTCCGAGTTGGGGAAGGACGGGGAGTTTCAAGTGGGGTCCCGGCCCTTTGTGCGAAACTGGAAAGTATTGCAGCCGCATGCCCGGACCAGGGATCTGATGGGTCATTTGGGGCCGAAGATTTTTGCGGAGCGTTTTGCGGACTATCAATGGACTCCCATGGGAAGCATGGTGGGTGGGGCGTTGCCTGCCGATGAAATGCCGAAGGTTTTGGGCCGGGGGAAGAATCGCTATGGAGTCGCACGTTTCGGACTTGATGGCGACGGAGAAGGACCGGTGATTCTTAAGATCAACGAAACGCAGCTGATGCATCTTTTCGACGGAGAAAAGGAGATTCCTCTTCCTAAGAAGGGCGCGGCCTCGATTGAAGTGCCGGCAGGAGGTGATGGTGAACGGTTTACGGTGTCAGTGAATTCCGTCTATCGGACCGCGCCGGTGTTGATTGAGCGGGTCGAAAAGAAATGAGGATTTCCTTCTCGTGGATTCTTTTAAATTAAGACATTTTAGTAGTAATGAAAGTAGTTAGCCTTCTCTGCCCGCTGGGGCTAATTTTGGTTTTAGTAGCGGCGCGACAAGAGGGAGGATCCCCGATTGAACGGCTTGTGCTGAATAAAGAAGTTTATACCGAGGGCGCCTCTTTTGGTGATGTGAATGGAGACGGCGCGACCGACCTCTTAGCCGGTCCATTGTGGTGGCAGGGACCTAATTTTAAAACCTCCCATCGCTATCGCGCCGGTGAGGCGGTGCCAGCGAAAGGCTATGCACACAATTCGTTTCAGAGTTGGGTGCGCGACATGAATGGCGATGGGAGGGCTGATGTCTTTCAAGTGGCCCACGATGGAAACTTTCATCTCGATCTTTATCTTCAGCCGGAGACGGTATCGGAAGAGTGGCCCAAGTATCGTGTGGTGACAAAGATGGGGAATGAGTCGCCCGAGTTGGGAGATATCACAGGCGATGGCAAGGAAGAGTTGATTGCAATGCAGGGAGGTAAGGTTGGCTTCTTTTCACCTGATTGGAGTGCGCCGGAGAAGCCGTGGACCTTTCATGCAATTTCGGAGGTGCGGACGAAGTCGCCTTATTACCACGGTCTTGGATTTGGGGACCTCAATGGGGATGGGCGAGTGGATGTTTTAGAAAAAGGGGGCTGGTATGAGGCGCCGAAGAACCCACTCAGCGGAGAGCTGTGGATTCTTCATCCCTATCTTTTTTCCGTCAAAGGTGGGGCACAGATGCTGGTCTACGATGTCGATGGAGATGGGGACAATGATGTGATCTCAAGTATTGCCGCTCATGCCTGGGGATTGGCTTGGTTTGAGAACGATGACCTTTCCTTTACGAGGCATATGTTGATTCCTGAAGAGAAGAAACCGGGTGTCGGAGGGGTTGTGTTTACGCAAGCGCATGCGCTGGTTGCTGGCGATTTTAATGGCGACGGGCTCACTGATTTCGCGACCGGTAAGCGCTACTGGGCCCACAATGGAAACGATCCCGATTCAGCAGGGGCAGCGGTGCTTTATTGGTATGAACTCCAACGGAACGATGGCAAAGCCTCCTTTGTTCCGCACTTGATTGACTCTGACTCCGGAGCGGGAACCCAGCTTGCCGCAGCCGATATAAATGGTGATGGGAAGACCGACCTTGGAATCGGAAACAAAAAAGGCGTTTACGTTTTTCGTAGTCGCTGAGACTCCTCGATATTTTATACTAAGCTTATTTTGCTAATGCTTAAGAAATGCTTCATTCGTATCGCGGCGTGCCTAGCTGTCTCTAATTCCTTTGCATCTGGTAAGCCGCCCAATGTGGTGATCTTTCTCGCCGATGATCAAGGCTGGGGAGATTTGCGGGTGCACGGAAATACCGACCTCAATACTCCGAATATTGATTCACTGGCCAAGGATGGAGCCTCGTTTGATCGCTTCTTCGTGTGTGCCGTTTGTGCGCCGACACGGGCCGAATTTTTCACCGGGCGGTATCACCCCAAGACCGGAGTGAGCGGAGTATCGACGGGAAGGGAGCGTCTCAATATTGATGAATACACATTAGGCGAGGCCTTCAAAAAGGCGGGCTACGCAACTGGCGCCTTTGGTAAATGGCACAATGGAACGCAGTATCCCAATCATCCCAATACCCGGGGTTACGACGAGTTCTACGGTTTCACCTCAGGCCACTGGGGACACTATTTCAGCCCGGCTCTCGATCACAATGGGCGAGTGGTGAAGGGTGATGGTTATATCACGGATGACCTGACGACGAAGGCGATGGGTTTCATCAAGAAGCAAACTGAGGCAAAGAAACCATTTTTGGCCTACTTGCCGTATTGCACTCCTCATTCTCCCATGCAGGTGCCCGATGAGTTTTGGGAGCGGTTTAGGGATAAGGATCTGAAGATGGTTCACCGGGAAGCAAAGAGAGAAAAGCAAGCCCACAAGCGGGCGTCTTTGGCAATGGTGGAGAATGTCGATTGGAATGTCGGGCGAGTGCTCAAGCAGCTTGAGGACCTTGGGTTGGAAGATAATACCATCGTGATTTATTTTTCTGACAATGGTCCTAACGGACATCGTTGGAACGGAGATATGCGGGGCAAGAAGGGCTCCACTGATGAAGGGGGATTGCGAGTGCCGTTTTTTATCCGCTGGCCGGGTAAGATTCCCGAAGGGCACCGGGTGGCGAAGCTTGCCGGCGCGATTGATATTTTTCCAACGCTTGCCGATCTCACGGGGATTCAGCGGGACGAACCGAAGCCGATTGACGGGGTGAGTTTGAAGCCATTGCTTATGGAGAAGAAAACGGAGTGGAAGGAACGGACGATTTACTCGACTTGGGCGAATCGCTTTTCGTTGAGGACTTCTCAATACCGACTCTCTGATAAAGGTGAGCTGTTCGATATGATTGCTGATCCGGGACAGCGGAAAAATTTAGCAAAGAAGCGCCCTCAAATCATCGATCAATTGAATGCTGAAATGGTTCAGTGGAGAAGCACTCTTCCAAACAAAGGGGAGCGAATGACAATTCGTCCTTTCCTCGTTGGCTATCCTGGTGGGATCGACAACCAATTGCCAAGTCGCGATGGCAATAGTGAAGGCGGAATCGAGCGCTCGTCAATTCATCCGAATTGTTCCTTTTTCCTCAACTGGACAAAGCCGGAGGATCGCATCTTCTGGGAGGTAGATGTTGTGACGGCCGGGGAGTATGAGGTTGAACTCCATTACACCTGTCCAGAGAGGGATATTGGCTCCACGATTGAATTGAGTTTCGGAGATCAAAAAGTGACTGCGCAAGTGACCATCGCCCATGATCCTCCCTTGGTTGGAGCCGCCCAAGATCGATTCGTGCGTAACGAATCGCTGGTGAAAGATTTCCGCATCTTTAAAATGGGGAAGATTAATTTGCCGAAGGGAAAAGGACGTCTGTCACTCAGGGCTCTTGAGATCCCGGGGTTGCAAGTGATGGATGTGCGGCTCTTGAACTTGCGCAAATAGGAATTTCTTTGGTTTGTTTCTCCCGTCTTTCCTTTTGAATCATTTCTTGTCTGTAGAGAGACGCGGCTGAAATCAGGGTCGTTTTCATCAATGAAACGGGTGGTTCAGAGTGGCAGGACGCCGGTCAGGCTTTGGTTGTTTCGTGTCGGAGATGAGAGATGAGGTGCGCTAAATTAGCTTCAATTTTCAGGCGTTACGTGCGAAGTGAATCTGGAGAAAGACGAGGTGTCCTCTCTGGCCCGGTGGTCGCAGGGGAGGACGTTAGTGGACGAATTTAAGGAGGGACGCCAACCGGGAAAGAAATGTGTGCGTATTCAAACCTTGTGGGTGACCCCTTCCTTTACAGTCCGAATTTCTTGAGCATGGGTTCGATTGCTTCGGCCCAGATTTCGTAGCCTTTTTGCTTCGGGTGTAGCGCGTCTGGCATGATTTCTTTGGTGAGGACACCGTCGGCGGTGAGGAACTTGTCGGAGATGTCAAGGTAGTGAATGCGTTTGCCGTTGTGGAACTTTGAGATCATGTCGTTAATCACGTCGTTATTTTTACGCTTGGAGTCGTCAGGATTGACGCCACGTGGGAAGACTCCGAGAAGGAGGATCTTGGCCTCCGGGCAGCGAGCGCGAACGGTGGAGATGATGCGCTCAATGCCATCTTTGACTTCGGAAGGATCCTGATTGCTGTGACCGGTGTTATTGGTGCCAATCATGATGACGGCGGCCTTGGCTTTTTTCTGGTTTCTGAGGTTTCCGTGGTCGAGGCGCCAGATGACGTGCTCGGTACGATCACCGGAGATTCCGAGGTTGAGGGCCTTGCGATTGCCATAGAATTTTTCCCAAGTGGCTTGGCCGGAACCTTCCCAGCCTTGGGTGATGGAGTCGCCGATGAAGAGAATGTCGTGGGGCTTCTTTGCCTGCTGGTTCATGGAGGCGTGGCGTTTTTTCCACCAAGCTTGATCTTTGGAGACACCGATAATGGCGGAGTGAGCGCGGTATTTTTTACGAGAGCCGGTGAGTTCCTGCTTCATCTCGGTAAGGACTTTGGCGTAAGCAGGATCGTCGTGAACCGACTTCATTTCCTGCGGATCTTTCTTCATGTCGAAGAGCTGGTATTCCTTGGTTTTTGGAACCCAGAAGATCTTATGGTCGGAAGTTCGGACGCCATCGTGAGCGGCGACATTGTGGGTGGCTTCGCCAGAGTAGCGGTAGTAAATGGAATCCCGCCAGTCGGCGGGTGCGGTGCCTGAGGCCTTGAAAATGGGGACAAGGGACTTGCCCTGCATGCCCTCGGGGATGTCGGCCCCGGCGAGGTCGAGAAAGGTGGGGCCGTAGTCGATATTTTGGATGAGGGCGTCGGTCACGGAGCCGGGTTTAATTTTACCAGGCCAGCGGACGACGAAGGGCATCATGAGGGATTCTTCAAACATCCAGCGCTTGTCATACCAACCGTGTTCGCCGAGGTAGAAGCCTTGGTCGGAGGAGTAAATGACGATGGTGTTTTCGGCGAGACCGGTGTCGTCGAGGTGTTTGAGGATCTTTGAAATTCCCTCATCCATGGAGCGGATGACGCGAAGGTAGTCCTTGATGTAGCGCTGGTATTTCCACTTGGTGATGGTTTTTTGGTCGAGCTTACCAGCGCGCATGTCGGCGATAAACTTCTGGTTCTCGTCGTCGTAGGCTTTGATGTAGATCTTTTTATTATCGTCGGAGAGGCGATTGAATTGACCGTTGCCGGAGCCTCCGGTGAAGTGGCTGGGAAAGAGATTTGGTCCCTGGAACTTCATGTCATTGGCCCATGACATGTGACCCTGGATTCCCATGGCGTGTTCCTTCAGGACAGAGGAACGATTTGAGTAATCATCGAAAAGAGTCTCGGGCTCGGGCATCTCGATGCCGTCGAAAGTATCGAGATGGCGGAAGGCGGGTGCCCAGTTGCGGTGCGGTGCCTTGTATTGGACCATCGCCATGAAGGGCTTCTTGGACTCGGTGGCTTCGTTGAGCCAAGTGAGGCCTTTTTCGGTGACGAGGTCATTACAGTGGCCCTCGAAGCGTTTACGCTTGTTGTCCATCTGGATGAAATCCGGATTGTAGTAAGCGCCTTGGCCGGGGAGGACTTCCCAGTAGTCGAAACCGACAGGATTGGAGTGGAGGTGCCACTTGCCGATCATGGCGGTGGTGTAGCCGGCCTTGCGGAGGAGATCGGGAAAGGTAGTCTGGAGTCCGTCGAAGTAGGATGAGTTGTTGTCGATGAACCCGTTCAGATGGGAGTGTTTTCCAGTGAGGATGGAGGCACGTGAAGGGCCGCAGATGGCGTTGGTGCAGTAGGATCGGTCGAAGCGCATGCCTTCTTTGGCGATACGGTCGATCCCTGGGGTAGGGGCGATTTCATCAAAAAGGCCGCCGGGATAGCAGGAGATCGCGTTGGGAGCGTGATCGTCTGAGAAGATGAAGAGGATATTGGGCCGTTCGGCTGCTGGGAGAGCTAGGCAAAGTCCGATTGTGAGAGCTAGGATGTGTTTCATGAAAAGCTTGGAAATAGGATACGTCTTCGGCGGTTGGAATCTTAAGATTAAAATTTCCGAATTTGAGGTGCACACTGTTTGGACTACTTTTGGGTGGATCGCTTGAGGGCGGCGTCTGAGGGATCGGAAACGAAGTATCTCCCGGATTTGTGTGATCAATTTTAATTCCGCAATGGGATTTATAGTTTCTCCCATTCGGCCTCCGCCTCCGCGAAGCGCTAGAATTGAGAACTCTAAAATAAACATTTGTCTCTTCTGTTTTGTGGAGTGGTATTATTCATGATCCTCGACGCGAAAAGCTTGGTATCCGGTAAACCATGAGGAGGAAATTGCCCCCAAAAAGGCATCAGGAATCAGCTTCGAGGGAACCAATGTGCTGTTTTTTTACAGAAGCTCACCAGCATGAGCATCAGAGGAACTTCGATGAGTAGTCCGACGACTGTTGCAAGAACTACACCGGAACTTTGCCCGAAAAGGATGACGGCGGTGGCGATAGCGACTTCAAAGTGGTTTGAAGCTCCTATCATGGCTGAGGGAGCGGCATCCTCATAGGTGAAATTCAGGAGCTTCGCGGCCAGATAAGTGATGGCAAAGATCAATATGGTCTGGAGGGTAAGTGGAATGGCGATCCAGAAAATAGTCATGGGGTTTTGCAGAATGGTTTCCCCTTTAAAACTAAAGAGCAGGACCAATGTTACGAGGAGAGCCGCGATCGAAACCGGAGTCAGATAATGAAGGAACTTTTCGTTGAACCACTCCTGCCCCTTTGCTTGTAGAATCCACTTGCGAGAGAAATATCCTCCGACTAGGGGCAAGGCGACATAAAGAGAAACAGAAAGAAGAAGAGCCTGCCAAGGGACTGGCATTTGATTTACGCCCAACAACCACCTTCCAAGGATGCCATAGAGTGCAATCATCAAAAGCGAATTGACGGCAACCATGATCAGGGTGAGTCCTTGATTTCCCTTTGCTAAAAAGCTCCAGACCAAAACCATTGCGGTGCACGGAGCAATTCCCAAAAGGATAGCCCCGGAGATGTAAGAGCGGTAAAGTTCGACCTCGGTGCCCTCCTTGATCATCTCGGTTCCGGGTAAAAGATCCTTAAAGAAAACTCCAAGAAATAAGGTCGCAATGCCGAACATCGTAAAGGGTTTGATGCCCCAATTCACAACGAGAGTCAGGATGACGGGCTTGAGATTTTCACTCGCCTTTACCATTTCACCAAAGTCAATCTTCACCATGATGGGATACATCATGAAGAAGAGACAAATCGCGATGGGAACGGAGACGACGGGCGCGCCATTCACCATAATCGACATGCTGTCCAAAGTGCGGGTCAGGTTTGGGGCGATCTTTCCCAATCCAATCCCGCCCACGATGCAGAGAGCCACCCATAGGGTGAGTTTTCGTTCAAACAGGCTCATAGATTTGGTGTCTATGCTCATTGGGACTTCGTGGTTTTTCGTGGAAGTGCGATGGTTGTTAGCACCGCAATGAGGACGCAAATGGAACTCGTCCACATACAAGCGGAAAGCCCATGCCATTGGTAAACGAGACCAGAAAGCAAGGTTCCGAAAAGCCGTCCTCCTGCATTAGCCATGTAATAGAATCCGACATTCAGGGCTGCCTTATCAGAATCTGAATAGGCGAGAATGAGATAGGAATGGAGAGCCGAATTTATCGCAAAAACAATGCCGAACAGGATGAGGCCTCCGAGAATTGTTTCCGTGAGATGAAATTCAAATTGCACTCCCAAAGCAATCGCGACGGTGACAATGGTCAGGGCAATTCCCCATCCCAAGGTGGAGGATGCCGTGTCGGAAACAGTTCTGCTCTTTCTCACCAAAACGGGAGCTGAAGCTTGCACAATGCCGTATCCAATAATCCATATCGACATGAAGGTTCCTACTGCGGCAAAGCCCCATCCGAGAACCTCACTTAGGAAAACGGGCAAGGCGACGACGAACCAGACATCGCGTGAAGCGAAGAGAAAGAACCGTGCGAATGAGAGCACATTGATTTCCCCCGATTTTGAGAACAGTTCTTTGAATTTGGTCTTTTGCTTCGACTTACCCAAGTCTCCTTTCAATCCTAAAATGGTGCTTAGAAGAACGACCCCCAAAGCAATGGCCATCGCCCAGAGACTCCATTGAAAGCCGATACTCGCGAGAAGAACTCCTCCGAGTAAAAAACCGACACCTTTTAGCGCGTTCTTGGAGCCTGTGAGGATAGCCACCCAACGGAAAAGACCGGCTTGGGAATCTGCATCACCTTCGGGAACAAGAATTCGAACCGCACTCTTTGAACTCATTTTAGTGAGATCCTTTGCGACTCCGGAAAGAGCCTGTGTCCCCATAATGTAGCTAACTGCAACCCATAGTTCCCAACTAAGATTGGTGAGAGAAAGTAAAACCAGAGAAAGAATTTGAAGAGATAATCCCGTCGTTAGAGTGATCTTTAAGCCCCTGGCCGAGGCCAACCATCCACCGAAGAGGTTGGTCAGAATTCCGCAAAACTCATAGAGAAGAAAGAGAAAGGCCAATTGAATAGCGCTCAGTCCCCGTTCGTGAAAGTGCAGGATCACTAACATTCGCAAGGCTCCATCTGTGAGCGAAAACCCCCAATAGGCCGCCGTGACGAGAGCGTAGTTTTTGGTGTTCATTTGGGACTGGGATCGATCAACGGTCAAAGGGATGCTGCCACGATTTTTGTCAGATCCATCATTCTGTTGGAATACCCCCACTCGTTGTCATACCAGACAAGCAACTTGAGTTGAGTGTCGTTGACCATCATCGTGGAAAGGGAATCAACGATTCCCGACCGTGGATCATTAACGTAATCAGCGGACACAAGCGGACGTTCCTCGTATCCGAGAATCCCTTTCAGTTCTCCTTCGGAAGCAGCTTTCAGAGCGGCATTCACCTCGGCAACATTGCTTTTCTTTTCCAATTCAAAGACGCAGTCGGTGAGCGAGGAGTTGAGGATTGGAACGCGAACAGCAACGCCATTGAGTCGGCCTTTCAACTCGGGATAAATCATGGTGATGGCCGTGGCTGATCCCGTTGTCGTCGGGATCAGGGAATTGATGGCAGACCGGGCACGGCGAAGATCGGCATGAGGCGCATCGACGATGGTTTGTGTATTTGTAAGATCGTGCAAAGTCGTGATCATTCCGTGACGAATCCCGAAGGTTTCATTGATGACTTTTACCACCGGGCCGATACAATTTGTGGTGCAGGATGCGGCGGTAAGGATGTGATGTATTTCCGGTTGATAGAGGTGGTTATTGCATCCCACCACGACATTGAGCGCACCTTCTTTAACCGGAGCGGCTACGATTACCTTCTTGATGCCTTGGTCGAGATAAGGTTGGAGAAGTGTCGGGGTTTTAAATTTTCCCGAACACTCAAGAACGATATCGACTTCACTGGCAGCCCAATCGACAGCCCCTGGTGTGCTCTCCGAGGAATAATTGATCGAGTGACCATCGACGGTAATCGATTTTTCATCCGCTGTAATACGGTGATTCCAGCGGCCATGCACGGTATCAAACTCGAGAAGGTGCGCCGCCGATTTAGCGGGGGCTTTCGGTTCGTTGATGTGGACGAATTCCAGCTCATCTGAGCCAAATGCAGCCCGTAAATTAAGACGACCAATCCGGCCAAATCCGTTGATTCCAATTTTGATGCTCATTATAATTCTGCTGGTTCAAGGCCTGCGCTGAAGGCAAGGGATTTCTCGTCTTGAAGGGAATTCAAGATTGCTTCCGCGATGTGACTTCTTGCCGAATTGGGGTTACCGCGAAATAAAACGTTTTTCTTTTTCATAGGGACTCATCTGATGATTTTAACAAATCGAACACGCTTCATTCTCCGTGCCTCGACTCAGGCACAGCTCGGGGTGGCCTTGGCAGCAGTCTTCAGATAGGAAGAGCATGAGTTCCCGCATCTTTTCATTCCGAAGCCGATATTTGATGGAGCGTCCGATACGCTCGGAATCGATTAAACCAGATGAATTTAGCTCTTTAAGATGAAAAGACATGGTTGGCTTGGGGATTTCGAGGGCCCGGGAAAGATCACCTGCGCAGAGGCCCTCGGGACCATTCTTCACGAGGAGCCGGAACACCTCCAATCTTGATTCCTGAGCGAGGGCGGTAAGAGTTTGAACGGCCATCTTTAATTCCATAGTTTTGAAATTATGAAATTAGTAGGATTATTTGTCAAACGTCTTCTTCTCGATTTACAGTATTTTGGGGGACTACAAATCTGTAACGTAACCATTTCGATTTAGGTCCACTTTCCTTCCGAATTTTCCAGCATGTTGTTCCTTCGAGATGGAAGTTTTCAGTTCATCCTCACGGGACTGTTCGGTCTAACTTACATCGTGGGCCATTTCGAAAATCTGATTACGTGGGAATTTCCGGATGAAGTGACGCTGGTCTCCAGCATGGCGACGATTGCCGACGGCAACTCTCCAGGCTTTTTATCAGGCTGCGATCGCGTCGCGGAGAAGGCTCCATGAAACCGGACTGCGGCCTCCCTGCATGCCTTGGTTTATTGGTTGTCTGGATACTTAATAAACAGCCATTCAAGTCTGAAAAATAGATCTCGAACTGGATCGATTTTTATTTCACGACACCGGTATTGTTCTCGATGGGTGGGACCTTTTTTGTGATGGATTGGCGATCTCCGAAGCGAAGATTTTTCAATCAATCACGGGAGGGAGAGTTCGCGGAACGATCGACGGTCGAATCATCAGCTTGGGGAAGAAGGATTTCCTGGAAAGCGAGGCTTCATGTTTCCTGACGAACCTATTTTTGAGGTAATGAGTCTTGAGAACGTGGCGCAATCGCCGCTTAGATTTCTAGGGACAGCAAGGCCAAGAATCATTGGAATTTCTGATCCCGTGAAATAATGCAGTGCCGAGGCTATTAAGAAACTCCATGACCCGAGCATCTGGGTCATCATGGCCACCGGTGACAATATTCACACAGTCAACGCTGTCGGCAAAGCGCACAGTATCGACGAAGTTTATCCTGAGTTCAATCCTGCTGAAAAAATCCGGATCGTTAAAGAATTGAATGCCAAGGGAGTGACCGTGGCGATGACTGGAGAGAGGATCAATGATGTGCCGGCATTTTTCTCAGCCCAATGATTGTTGGTGCCGCCATGAGCTTTAGTTCGTTCTCGGTGATTTTGAATGCACGGCGGTTGAAGAAGAGAAATTTCACATCATAGGAGCTGCTCGAGGGGTTTCGTTTCGAGGCTAAATCAGGGTTAATTGCGTGTTTCTAAAAAATCACGTTTGCTTCGTCGGGGTGTTTTGCTAATTTTTTTTGGAGGGTGCTATCGATCTATCGATAATCTTTCCTGCAAAACACCTTCCAATGCACAGTTTCGCCGTTGTAGCTCAGGGGTAGAGCGATTCACTCGTAAAGCATGGCGATATGGCTGAGAGCTATTTAAGGACAAGGTCTACAGCGATCCGGTAACATTTTTGGGTAGCATATTATCGGGATTTTACATGAATCCGTACGCTATTAACTTGGTTGGTAATAACGATCATCACTCGGAACTGATCACTTTTCACTGAATTGTTAGGGTGATGTTGCGTTAAGTTGGATCGGGCACGCCATCGGGCGTAACTCGTGTTTGGATGAATATAGGAGTATTTAAAAACACGAAAAGTTTGAGAAAACTGGCCAATAGTTCTTCGAAACAAACTTAGTAAATGAGTAAATCGCGCAATGGCCTTTCAAACGAACGACGATCAATCCCGACACGAAGAATTCGTTTCACTTTATGTGAGAAATGAAGCGGCTGTCTTTTCGTTCGTGATGGCGCTGGTGAAACACACTGCAGATGCCGAAGATGTCGTGCAGCGAGCGAGTGTGACAATGTGGCGCTGTTTCGACCGTTTCGAGTCGGGAACGAACTTTCGGGCTTGGGCGTTTCAGATTGCTAAAAATGAAGCCCTCAACCTCCTGTCGAAGAACAAGCGGGACCGTCACGTCTTTAGCGAAAAACTCATCGCGATGCTCGCTGATCAAGCCGAGGAACGCGCAGGTGATCTTGATGCGAGGCAGCGTGCGCTCGATTTCTGTGTGGAAAATCTACCTCCGAACGAACATGAAATCGTGGAGGGATGTTATCGCGAAGGGTCGACGATTCGTTCCTTTTCCGAGCAGGCCGGGGTGACAGCCAACAAAATTTACAAACAACTCAACCGTGTGCGGCGCAAATTACAAAAGTGTATCGAACGTCGGTTGGGACTCGAGGAGGTGACACAATGATTGATGACGAATTACAGAACTGGATCGACAAGTCCTTAAATGAAACCGCCACTGCAGAAGAAGCGCAAGCTCTTGAGGAGCGCTTGCTTGGTGATTCGGCAGCTCGCGATCACTATTTAAACGAAGTCTACCTTCACTCTTCGTTGCGTCGCCGGTTCTCTGTTGATGAAGAGCAGGTTCCTTCTCTCGACATCGTTCCCAATAAGCGCCGGCGAGAGCTCGTGCTCGGGGTGGCGATCGCGGCGAGCTTGGCACTGCTTGCCGGAATTCTTTCGCTCTGGGCCACGGATTCAAAATCTCCCGCTTCGATTACTCAAGTCTTTGGTGCTTATCGCGGCGATGGGACTGCTTATGTCGTTGGAGAGCAAGTGGGGCAGGGAACCCAGTTGCTCGATCGCGGACTTCTTCGCTTGGACTTTTTGAATGGTGCGCGTGTCACGATTGAAGGCCCCGCTCAATTTGAAGTAACGAGTGAAATGCGGATGGTATTGCATCGCGGAGTGGTGACGGCAACGATTCCTGAGGCGGCAATCGGTTTTGTCGTCGATACCACCGCCGCTCAGGTGGTTGATCTCGGCACTTCATTCGGAGTCTCTGTGGGCGAGGACGGCCTCACCGATGTTTGTGTCTTTGACGGCGAAGTGGAAGTGACCAATCAGACAGACGCGGCTCCTCGCGTTGTGCGGGAAGGACAAGCCGTTCGAACCAGTGGACCATCGAAGACCATTGATTCTGTGGCCTATGAAACGACTCAATTCGAGAACGCATGGCCGATAAATTCCGGGGTTTTGCAAACGACCGGTTCGATGCGCTTTGTCTCTCCCGGCCCTGATTTCCATCCAGGAAACTATGAAGATAATGAGCACATCATTGTTTTCCCCGAGCGCAGGGACTTTGTTTCGAAGAAGGAACTTCGTTTGGATTTGGTGGACCCTGGTGAATATATTATCTCGCATTATGATAATAAGCCGGTCCTGCCGACGGGGCGTCGCCTGACAAGCTATCTTCTTCAGTTGAATGCCTATCCAGAAGGGGAGGATCCCAATCGCAGACGGAGTGTTCGCGGGCAGATTACTTTTTCCAAGCCGATTGTTGGGGTCATTTCTGATGATCGCGTGTTGATCGAGTCGGAGGCGATTTTTGGGCTTCCCAATGTGACTTATCCAAGCGCACGGATGATCGAGCCCCGCCCTGAGGGTGATGAACGCCCGGGATTCGACACCCTTATCCTGGCAGCTGATCGGAGAACGCTGATTATCGAATTACAAGAGAACCCCGGCCACCTCGATCAGGTTCGGGTGCTCGTTGAAGCCGAATAAGACATATCAATGAAATTCAATATCCATATCCTCGCTATTTTGTTCCTTTTTCCTTCCGTCGGTTTCGCGGACAAGGAGCCGAATTTCGTTATCATTTACGCTGACGACCTTGGCTACAGCCAACTCAGCGTTTCGATGATGAAGGAGAAGCCGGAGTATGCCCATCCGCTTCATCAAACCCCAAATATTGCCAAGCTCGCGGAACGCGGAATGCGCTTTGCAAGTGCCTACGCACCATCGCCCGTCTGCACTCCTTCGCGTGCGAGCATTCAATTTGGAATGACCACTGCCCGCGTCGGGTGCATTTCGATTCACGATGTCGTGATGAATAAGCGGAAAATCGATATGAGCAAGAACGTGTCGATCGCAGAAATGATCAAGACTGCGAACAAGGACTACGTGACTGCTTTTTTCGGCAAGGGCTGCACTCCGATGGGTTGGTTCAAGGATCACGGATACGATGTCACCGACTTTAATCATACGAACCCCAACGGTAACGCACACGGCGACTGGTGGGAGCCTCAGACCAAGACTCCGATTCCCGACGATGACCCCAAGCGACTCTTCAGCCTTGCGAAGACCTCGGTGAATTTTCTCGAGAAGCGGGCAGGGGATCAAAAGCCATTCTTCCTGACGATTTCGCATTACGCCGTGCACGTGCGTAACACCTCCCTCAAGAGCACCCGTGAGAAGTATCTGAAGATGATCGCTGAACGGAACGGTATCGATGGAGGGATTCCCGATTTCCCAAAGTCCGACGCCAGGAAAAAAAATGGGTCATCTAAATTGCGGCACTATTGGGAAGAAGCCAATTACGCCGCCATGATGGAAGACATGGACCGCTCCATCGGGATCGTGCTCGATAAACTCAAAGCGCTTGGCCTCGACGAAAATACTTACGTCATCTTTTCCTCGGATAACGGAGGCGGGAGTATGAACCCTCCGCTCCAGGGGGGGAAGGCCAAGATGTGGGAAGGCG
>Ga0209711_10000782_pt1 | contig 32634 bp, 30 predicted proteins | sample ArcticOcean_MG_C_7_FD_187441 | JGI IMG/M metagenome (GOLD analysis project Ga0209711, IMG submission 187441) | Marine microbial communities from western Arctic Ocean - ArcticOcean_MG_CB11_88 (SPAdes) (version 2) | ecosystem: Environmental > Aquatic > Marine > Oceanic | place: Arctic Ocean...
GGAGACACTCTGTTTGATGTCCAGTGGTAAGCTGAAAAAATCACGGCTTACAGCCTGCATTGAAGTGATTAGCTGCGCGTCAACGCCGTGGTTGGCGACGCTGAAAAACCCCCACTCGGCACAAGCGGTGGCCAGTTTTTCGATACTCTGTCCCGAAGTACCCTGTAGGTCGATCACTGGCACCATCGGACTACTCGCCATAACTGGTTGCTGAAAGGAAGATCTCAATGGTACAGCATTTACTCATTGTTAAGACCTCCATCTCTTTCGGCAACACGGCCTTCCAGCCAGTCCATGATTTTGTCATGCAGCCACGCCACAGAGGTGCCGCCAGAAACCAACGGTATGCTCTTGGTGAACTTTCCTTGAGCCGCAAGGTGGTAGGTGCCACTCTTCGAGAGCCCTACCACATTCATCACTTCTGTGACCCTTATCAACCGCGTTGTTTGCGTTTGAATTTGAATTTTTGTGATAGTGCTATTTCCTCACTTTTCACTTTATGTTTCTCCAAAAGTTCTAATAGTGCCTAACGGTTTTCACCGGACCGCTTTAGATTCTGGGGGATACAAGAAGGCTTTTCTGAGATTTTTTTATCTTGGACGAAATGAAATCGATGAAATTGATCGGACGATAAGCTGAGAGTAGGACAGGTCTTCTTAGCTTATATTTTTTAATTGAAATATCGTTTTTTAACCTAGTGAGGGGCAGCTTTGAGCCTGAGATTTTCGAGATAGTCAGCCCAGTCCTGCATCATCTTGGCTCGGCCATCTAGGTGTGCTGTCCTGTTGTAAGCTCTGTCATTGAGGGCTCGGACTGCGTCCGATGAATCTATTATGCAAAGAATTCCGTCTCAGCGACCAGGAGAAGCTGTCAACCGAGTCATCACTTGGTGGTTGCTGAGGTTGCAAAAAAAATAAACCAATATAATCATGAGCTTGAATGATTAAATGGCGGAGCGGACGGGACTCGAACCCGCGACCCCCGGCGTGACAGGCCGGTATTCTAACCAACTGAACTACCGCTCCACGGTAGACTAACTCTCTCGAAAATGGTGGTGGGTGATGACGGGATCGAACCGCCGACCCTCTGCTTGTAAGGCAGATGCTCTCCCAGCTGAGCTAATCACCCTAAATCCGAGAAGCGCATTATAGAGATTCTAATTCAGCGGTCAATGCCTCGCCGGGGATATTGCGAATATAATCGGATTTTAAAAGTTATTGGTATTAGTAGTAAAATCTACCCGCCGATCAAACGACTACTGATGCGCTTGCAAAAAGGGCAGCTAAATTCGACCCACACACCACAACCAGAGTAAATCAACATGGAAATTTATAAAGAGTTTCACTTTGAGGCAGCCCATCGCCTACCCAATGTGCCCGAGGGGCATAAGTGTGCGCGCCTTCATGGGCACTCGTTCCATGTGCGCTTGACGCTAGCGGGGGATGCTCCCGAGCCTGCAGGGTGGGTGATGGACTTCGCCGAACTCAAGGCCAGCTTCAAGCCTGTCTACGACCTGCTGGACCACCATTACCTCAACGACGTCCCGGGACTGGAAAATCCAACCAGCGAAAATATCGCGCGCTGGATTTGGAAAAAGCTGAAACCGCAAGTACCTTTATTGAGCCAGGTAGACATTCGAGAAACCTGTACCAGCGGATGTATTTACCGTGGTGAGTGAGTTTATCAGCGCTGCGGTAACCCGCGGGTAACACGCGCAAAAGGACTTGACGAATACAGATACGCTACCCATTCAGTGGTTCTGGAAACACCTGCTAAAGTGCTAGCTGTGATCACAGTCTTTCATGTGTCTCTGACGGCCGTAAAGGTTACCTCAAGTAGCGGGGGAAAAATGTTATGCACACACGGCGGTGCATAGGGCTGTTTCACGTAGTTAGCTTTTTATTTGCACTCAAACACTCAAGTAAACCTTGTAACATATTGTTTTTAAACGATAATGTATTATTGTATACTTTTTGACCAATCTGTAAAGAAGCGGGTATTACAGCATTTAAGGACTAGCTAAACAATTTACTCACCGAGTTATCCACAGAATCTGTGGAAAAATGATGGCTATGGGATGTCTACAAAATCTCTCGAATGAAAAAACAACGACCCTGCAGATTCACGCTAGAGGGAGGCGCCCAAACCCTGACTAACGATTTGCTGCAGATAGTCTCGCAGGGCACGGCGGGTTTTCAATCTAACGCCCATCTGGGGAAACATGACCAGTGACACGACCAGGCGCATAATAAGGTCTGTTGCGATACCGACATCGAGCTCTGCACTAATCTCTCCGGCCTCCTGTGCCATACGCACGTGCGGCGGCCAGAAAGATAAACTCCGCTCATAAAACCGGGGATCGAGGAACATCATCGCCACGGTCTCCGGCTCGATTTCAGCCAGCGCGGCGAATATCCCTTCCTCCATGTCCTTGCGCCCCGATAACACCGACTGAGTAAGTTTGTCGACCAGTGTTACCTCGTTTTCCAACCGCCCTTCTGTACGGTTAAGAAAGTGCTCCTGCCGGCGCCGGATAATGCCCTGAACTAATGCATCCTTGTCATTAAAGTGCTTATAAATAGACCCGCGGGATAATTTGCCTACCCGAGCGACCTCGCCCATAGATGTACGACGTATGCCGAAACGATGAATACATTGCTCTCCGGCATCCAGAATCCGTGCCACCATCGGATCACTGTAGTGCAGTGCATTGAACTGTTCGTTCGACATTTAGATACCCCTCATTTATAGGGGAAAATACCAGATTTGCAACCAAAACGGGTAGAATTCGTGTTGTATTGGCAGTGGATATGTCTTTGGTGCCGATGCTCCGCAGGGGTCGATTTTAGGATCATAAGTCAAAGTAGTGGGATTATGTTAAGCGGTTTGCCATTAAAGGAAAATGCCGCACTAGAACAGACACCGCCCACCACCACAAGTCAGTAGAGCCTATCTCGAAATCAACGGTGGGGTGCGCTATCGCGATGTGGTTGAGAAGTGACGCAAAGAGCGCGCCGATCAAATCCAAACTCAAGCATGAGCCGCAAGGCCTCCACCCCCGTCATCATCATAACCATCGGAGAGAGTCCCTCCCCATCACCGTATTCGTCGTGCAGTGTCAAAGTTTGTGCAGATTGGGCGCACTCCTCTGAAGCCAACCGTACATACCATCATGACAATGAAGTCGCAGGTATAAATCCTCAGATCGTCGAGCCAGATTCTGTAAGACATGCTATCGGATGTGCAGCTTTGACATTTATATGGACACATCCAGCCATCCTACTTATTCTCACGATTCAGCTTGTCAGCACGCTACTTTCCTTCAAGGGCAAACCAGCCTTCTCCCTTCATACACTCAACCAACCCAACGGTGACCGTACTGAAATTTGCCTCTGGCTTGTACTCTTCGCCCAATATTTCGACACAGATATCACCGGCTGCCAATAGCTTTTCGGGGCCAGCGCCCGCCTTCCACCAGGAACTAATGCGTATTTTGTCCAAGGGATTTAGCGTATCTTCAATTGGCACTTGATCAACAATCAACACGCTACGGTCTGGATTTTCTATAGTCTTGAGCGGCGTTTTGGCTAAGGGCTTATCTGCTCCCACCACTATCCAACCACTCTTTTTTAAACAGTGCTCGATTTCATACTCATCGTTATTCTGGTCAGCACAGGTTTCTCTTTCTTGCTCAAAATCCGCCATGCCTGCTCCTCGTTTATAACTGAAACTGCCTGCGCAGCCACCGATCAGCATTGCTAATGAGACGAACACTAAACTAGTAGACATAGCGGATCGGTATTTCTTTCGCATGAATTGACTCCACAAAAATATTTAAACGTCAGTGCAAGGCTACCTCATTTTTTAAAAAGTGTTTGTACGCTATTTAACGTATTTAGAGCAATTCTATAGGTGGCTATTATCGCACCTCGATTACACGCTTTACGAAGCAGAAGGCGACTGGGTCGATATTCTTATTAATGAGTCTCACAGGGGTAGCAAATGAAAATGAATTTTAATCGCCTTGCCTGCGCAGTGGCCGTCGCAAGTACAACAATGATCACACCTGTTATATCACAAGCGGCTGGCACCATTACCTTCGGAGAAGATCAATATATCAGTGTTGGTTTTGGTATGCGTGCCAGTTACAGCTCCTTTGAAGATGCAGCAAACAATGGTGACAACTCGCAGGATTTCGATCTGAACAGTGCGCGACTTTACATTGCCGGCTCGCTCAACAAATACATCAAAGGTATGTTCAATACTGAGAAATCTGGAGCTGACGATACTTTTCAGGTAATTGATTCTGCCGGTATCTTTGAGGTTACACCTGACATTGCTATTTGGGCAGGACGTTTCCTTTCACCTAGCAGTCGCGCCAATATGGCTGGCCCGTATTACACATCAGGTGACGGCTATTGGCAAAATATTGCTGCCCGCTACGGTTGGAATGGCGGCTATATTGGTCGGGATGACGGCGTCGCACTCGTTGGACTAGCATTGGATCAGCGTCTGGCATACTCATTCGGCGCGTTTGAGGGCGACAGAATATTTAACTTCACTGGCCTACCTAACATATCAACGACCAATCCCGATCAAAATGATGACTTAATGTATGCAAGTCGCTTGCAATATAGCTTCTGGGATAAGGAGACTGGTTACTATGGCACCGCTAACTATCTAGGTAAGAAAGACATTTTTACTGTTGCCGTTGCAGGTCGCTACAAGGGTGATGGTGCGGCATCAACCACTGAGGTCGGCAATTACAGCCAATTGGCTGTTGACCTGCTGATCGAGAAAAAAGTTGGGGTCGGCGCCATTTCCCTTGAGGCTGCGTATTACAAGTATGACACTGACGATGTTTTCACTAGCGAGCAGGGTGACGCCTATGCATTAGGTGCTGGCTTCATTTTCAACAAGACATTAGGCTGGGGGCAGCTAATGCCTATCGTTCACTACCAAAGCTTTGATGCTGATGACGGCATTACCACCAAACGCACTGACGTTGGACTCAATTACATCATCGACAGTTACAACGCCCAGATCGCTACCACGTACAGATCTTTGGACGTGACTGATCAATCTGAACAGGGCCAATTTGTAGTCGAATTACAGCTTCAATTCTAGCCAAAAGCCGATAGTAACGTCATCGTTTCTACCTAGCGCGGGGGCGCGGGGCCGAGGGTCAGGACCACATTGTGTGGCATCCTGGCCCTCATTCTTGTCTCCCCTTTGCGCACAGATGAAGACCGTGACATCGAAGTCTCATCGTGTCGCGACATACCCTCTCCTACTGCCCTCCTACTGCTCTCCTACTGCCGTCCGTGACTGCTTCGCTGTCGTTATCGTCACTAAACCTTTACTGATTGACTGGCTTCACTGGACAGGCCTACAAGCCCTTTTTTTTAGCACCGTTAGACGTTATGCCACGCTATTCTCGCACGTGGCCTAGCGTGAGTAGAGACGACATTTCGGCGCGGCGGTCTTTGATTACTGGCTCGCACTCAGACGGCTTTCGCCACTATGCTGGCGTTACTTCTATGCTGTGCGGGGTGAGGGAGGTTCTATCCGCAGATTGGCATCGGCATGAGGGCCGCCAAAAAATGTGACGAGCTCAAACACGATGCCAATCGGAGGTAGATTAGTGGCTGATCATCCAGGGGCGCATCGTAGGAAATATCTTCTCGCCACGCTCGGTAAAAAACATTTTCGATTTTCCAAGTGTTGCAGTGCAGCCGCAGCCCTTGCTGTGCTCTTCGTCGTCTTCGCGCCGGGCGAGGGTTGAATAGGCGGGTTCATGTTGGTTACGCTCGTTTAATTCATGAGCCTTCTTCTTGTCCTTATCCATTTTGAAGATTTCAGGTGAAAGACGGATGATACGTGCAGACATCGCACCGCAGGTCGGACAGGCAATTGGCTCGCTGCTGTCATCCATGGTGGCCAACTCGCAGAACACTCCATGATCCTGACATTTAAAATCATAAACAGGCATTGAGGTCACTCCCTTATTGCGTTATTAACTTTACGACTATCTGGATGATCGTATAAGTAGATATGAATAGAATGGGCGTTAACCGCCCATAGACATTCCGTTAGCCAGCGCTAATCAAGGTCTGGCGCGAGCGGGATATCCACTGAGCCGTCCAGCTCAATGGTGGGGCCGTCATTACCCGGCTGCAGATTAAACTCAAAGATATCGGTTGGCAGCCAAAGGGTTGCGCAGGCGTTAGGAATGTCTACCACCCCACTGATATGCCCTTGCACTGGCGCTGTGCCTAGAATAGCGTATGCCTGTGCCCTTGAATAACCAAATTTCTCAAGGTAGTTGATCGCATTTAAACACGCCTGACGATAGGCTATATGGACATCCAGATAATGCTGCTTACCGCCTTCGTCTACTGATATCCCTTCGAAGATAAGATAGTCATCATACTTAGGCGTAATGGGGCTGGGTTTGAAAATAGGGTTTTTGATGGCGTATTTCTCCATGCCACCCTTAATCAAATTCACACGTATGTGAATCCAGCCCGCCATTTCAATCGCACCGCAAAAGGTGATCTCACCGTCGCCTTGGCTAAAGTGCAAGTCCCCCATTGATAGGCCTGCGTCTTTAACGTAGACAGGAAAATAGACCTTTGACCCTCGCGACAGGTCCTTAATGTCACAGTTGCCCCCATGCTCGCGCGGCGGCACCGTGCGGGCTCCCTCGGCCGCCGCTCTGGCTTTCTCCTCGCCGGTCAATTTTCCCATGTGGGCTGTCTCACCATGAGGCAGTGTCGCCAGGGCGGGCATTCTATCGGGATCGGTATCAAACAGTTCTTTCTCGCGTCGATTCCACTCGTCTAACAGTTCTCTTGAAGGTAGACAGCCAATCAAACCAGGGTGTATCAAACCAGCATATTCAACGCCCGGAACATGACGGGATTTGGTGAACATCCCGTTAATATCCCAAATGGACTTCTGAGCCTCAGGGAAGTGGTCAGTCAGGAAACCACCACCATTCTTCTTGGAGAAGAATCCGTTAAAGCCCCAAAGACTCTCATCAAAAGTGCCTATATCCAGAATATCGACTACTAATAGGTCGCCTGGTTCGGCGCCTTCAACCCCGACAGGACCCGATAAGAAGTGCACCTGAGTCAAATCGACATCGCGCACATCCGATGCGTCGTTGTCGTCTTTGATTTGGCCGCCGGTCCAGTCGTAACACTCGATTTTGAAATCATCGCCAGGCTTAACAGTGACGGCCATCGGAATATCCGGATGCCACCGATTGTGAATTTTTTCGTTGGTGTGGGGTGACTCTTCCAAGTTGATTTTGATAATGGTCTCAGTCATTTTAAGCTCCTAGTGTTAATAAAAGATCGTACTCTTTGGGTTTGACTATGGTAAATAAATCTAGCGCAGCTATTCTCCCTCCTGCGTCTAACTCTCTATACGGACAGATATTTCGCAATCTGCGATACATCTACATCTTCGCGTTTGTCTTCGTGAATGAAATCACCTTTGTCAATAACAATAATTCTGTCTGCGATTGACATAGTGAAACTGAGCACCTGCTCAGAAACAATGATTGTAATTTCGCGAAGCTTTTTGATGTCGTTAAGAATATTAGCAATGTCTTTGATGATGGATGGCTGAATACCCTCTGTGGGCTCATCGAGAAGAAGCACCTTGGGATTTGTGACTAACGCCCTTGCTATCGCAAGTTGCTGCTGCTGACCACCCGAAAGATTGCCGCCTTTACGTTTACGCATTTCCCAGAGTACTGGAAAAAGTTCATATATATCATCCGGAACATTCTTCGCCTTTGAAACCTCTAACCCAGTCTGAATATTCTCAAGAACCGTTAAATTGGGGAAGATCATCCGGCCTTGAGGAACATACGCTATGCCCTTTTCGACGCGCTGGTAGCTTTCCTTATTTGTGACGTCTGCATCATTAACAGATATTTCTCCGGCGGCAGATGGGAGAATGCCAATCAGCGCTTTAAAAAGCGTTGTCTTGCCCATCCCATTGCGGCCCATAATGGCCAAGGTTTCATTTATCGGGACAGTAAAACTTAAGTCATGAATGACTTCACTCTGCCCGTAACATACTTTTAAATTTGAAACATTTAGCATACGTATACCTTAAATATCTGGGTCATTAGGATTAGTGTCCTAAATACACTTCAATTACATTTGGGTCATTCTGAATTTTTTCCATATCGCCCGCTGCGAGTATTTTCCCCTGATGAAGCACGGTAACTCTCTGCGCTATTCGCTTTACGAAATCCATATCGTGCTCGATAACCAATACAGAACGCCCCTTACTGATCCGCTTTAAAAGATCTGCAGTTTGTTCGCGTTCCTTTACACTCATGCCGGCCACCGGTTCGTCGAGCATGAGTAGCTGTGGATCCTGAATCAGTAACATGCCGATTTCTAGCCACTGTTTCTGTCCATGACTAAGTAATCCAGACTCAGTTTCTAGTGCGTCCTCCAGCATAATTTCTCGAGATATCTCATGGATTTTATTGCTAACCTCTTCAGTACGTTTGAACATAATCGAACCAAATACGCCACGACCCGATGGGTAGGACACTTCAAGGTTTTCAAACACCGTCAAATTTTCATATATGGAAGGCGTTTGAAATTTTCGACCAACACCGGCCCTGACAATTTCGTGTTCTGCCAATTTTGTTAGCTCCTGATTCAAGAACTTTATGCTTCCTGATGTGGATTTCGTTTTACCGCAAATTAAATCAAGAACGGTCGTCTTACCTGCGCCATTGGGGCCTATGACAACGTGAAGCTCATTTTTGTCAAGATAGAAATTCAGATCGTCTACCGCTTTAAAACCGTCAAAAGAAACAGTGAGACCTTCGATCGACAATGTGAAATCTGTATTCGCAGAGGCGTTCATTACGTACTCCTAATGTTTTGGGTTGGAGAATCCACAGATTTTTACTGGGGATTCTCTCCGGCTCTTCTATTTGTTATATTTGAGAGATGATTGCCAATCCAGTCTTTACACCGAATCAGTCTTTTCGTTAGGTGATGACTGTAATCGTGCCAAATCCCTGCCAGGCCATTCGGGAAGAACATAACCACAGCAATGAACAGGCCGCCCATGAGGAACAGCCAGAGTTCGGGGAACGATTCGGAAAATATCGTCTTTCCGAAATTGATAAGCAAAGTGCCGTATACGACGCCGATCAGCGACATGCGACCACCAACCGCAGCAAATATTACCATTTCGATTGAGGGCACAATACCGACGAAGGACGGTGACATGAACCCAACCTGCAGAGTAAACATCGCACCCCCAATTGCAGAAACTAACGCGGCAAAACAAAATATAAAAATCTTGAAATTGGAGACGTCGTACCCGGAGAAACGAACACGATCTTCTTTATCGCGGATGGCTAATAGCAAACTCCCGAACTTGCTGGTCAGAATAAATCTAGACGCAGTGATAACCATCAGTAATAGAGCGCAGTTAACGAAGTAGAAAATATACTTCGCACTATCAGATGTTATATCCCATCCATTCATGGTCCTAAGATCCGTTATGCCATTGATGCCCCCGGTGAATCCCTGTTGCCCAACGATCAGCACCGTTAGTATCACCGCAATAACTTGCGTAATAATCGCAAAATAGACACCGCCCACGCGACGCTTGAACATTGCCGCTCCAATAATGTAGGCAAAGGCCGCTGGCAACACCAGGATTGCAATTATGGTGAAGGTTAGGCTATTAAATAGCTCCCAGAACCACGGCAGTGATGTGATCTGGTTCCAATCCATAAAGTCCGGTATGCCCGGAGTGGATTGAATAGCGGTATTTTCTGGAGACGACGCTTCCAACTTTAAAAACATCGCCATTCCATAGCCCCCAAGACCAAAGAAGATGCCCTGTCCTAGGCTAAGTATCCCACCATAGCCCCATAGCAACACAAGGCTCACTGCTGCAAAGGCGTAGGTTAAGTATTTTCCAACTAAATTCAGCCTAAACGAATCAAGGGTCAGGGGTAATACAACGACCAGGAAAACAGCCAGAATAATAAATCCGGTTAGGCCGCTTCTACCACCCATCAATTTTTCATATACAAAAGTCATACTTTTCTCCAAAAAAATTACAAGTCGATGCAACAGTCGTGATTATCGACGTATCTTGCTCGCAAATAATCCCTCAGGCTTGAACATGAGGATGAGTACCAGTGCGAGTAAGGTGTAGACTTTTGCCATGGAACCGCTAATGAAAAACTCAAGAATCGATTGAGCTTGCGCAATAGTGAAAGCCGACAAAATTGTTCCTAATAGGCTTGCCGCTCCTCCAAATACAACAACCATGAATGTATCGACAATGTATAAAGTGCCAGTGGTAGGCCCGGTCGAGGCGATCGTGGTAAATGCCGCGCCCGCAATTCCAGCAATGCCGCAGCCCAGGGCAAAGGTATAGCGGTCAACTTTTTGGGTGTTGATCCCTACCGCGTCACTCATTATCCGATTTTGGGTGGTTGCTCTTACGCGCAGTCCCCAACGAGATCTAAACAGGAGATAATAGACTCCGAGCGTAACGACGGTGGTGAGGGCAAGTACAAACATGCCGTTAAGTGGAATGTCGATGGTCTCAATAGGCTGGTAGGATCCTAGAAGCCACTCCGGCAGGGTGGGGCTAACTTCGCGAGCACCGAATATAGAGCGGAAAGATTGCTGCATTATCAGGCTGAGGCCCCATGTTGCAAGCAGGGTATCAAGAGGCCTTTTGTATAAATGGCGTATCAAGGCAAATTCAGCAAGATAGCCGAGAATCGCTGCGATAAAAAAAGCGACCACTATCGAGAAGACAAAATAGTACGGCATCAGGTCAGGAGCATACGTTTCGGTCAGTGTCGAGAGCATGTAGGTGGTGTAGGCACCAACGGCCATAAACTCACCGTGGGCCATATTAATAACACCCATTTGTCCAAATATGATTGCAAGGCCGAGTGCCATGAGTAGGAGTACGCTAAACAAGCTAATGCCGGCAAAGCCCTGCATTGCAAATATGGACCCTAGCTCCGTGTAGGTATATCCGTCCATTTAGTATTCTCCGCAAATATAAGTATGAATTTTTCGTAAAAGGCACTAATTACTTGTCGGTTGATGGCGTTTACTCAGGCTTGCTGTAACAGGGTGTTACTGCCAAACCGCGTGAACCCACAAGCAAAAAAAGCCTTGAAAAGAGGCGAACGTCCCTGTCCGCCAATATGTTAACTACTCTCTTTCGCTAGCTGCCAACCGTTATTGGTAACCTGCAGGGAACGGATCAGGCTCGAGAAGCTCAGACTCATAAACAACAGTGGCCTGACCATCCTTGTTCCATCGACCAACACGAGCAACGCTCCACAGGTGATGATTAGGGTGCAGCTTTACGTAACCTTCAGGTGCAGTAGTCAGTTCGATGTCGCCTTCCTCAGAAGCAATCACAACTTTATCAACATCAAACGAACCGGCTTTTTCAACGGCAGCTTTCCATAACCATGGACCCAGGTAAGCCGCTTGAGTGACATCGCCAATCACGCTGTCTTCGCCCCATCTTGCTTTAAACGCGGCGACGAAAGCTTTATTGTTTTCGTTGTCCTGGCTTTGGAAATATTTCATGATGGAATAGAAACCTTCGAGGTTTTCGCCACCAATTCCAAGCACTTCATCTTCAGTCACTGAGATAGTCAGGAGCGTTTGTTTATCGGAGGTAATTCCAGCTGCTTTAAGCTGCTTGAACCAGGCTACATTGCTTCCACCAACGACAGCAGCATAGATAACGTCAGGTTTTTTCAGTCGGATTTTGTTAATGACCGACCCGAATTGTGTATTACCCAGTGGCTTGTACTCTTCACCAACAACGGTACCGCCCAGTACGTTTTCAATGTGCTTGCGCGCAATTTTCATCGAAGTACGTGGCCAAATGTAGTCAGAGCCAATCAGATAATAGGTTTTAGCGTCTGTCTCCTCCGCTACCCAGTTGAGACCGTCAATGATCTGCTGAGTGGCTTCCTGCCCTGTATAGATCACATTTTTCGACTGCTCCAACCCTTCATAGAATGTGGGGTAGTAAAGCAAGCCATTTTCTTTTTCGAATACTGGCAACGCGGCTTTACGCGATGCCGATGTCCAGCAACCAAACACAGCCGCCACTTTGTCTTTCACCAAAAGCTTACGAGCCTTTTCCGCGAAGGTCGGCCAGTCGCTCGCACCGTCTTCCTGGATGATTTTAATTTGACGACCGAGAATACCGCCGGATGCGTTAATTTGCTCGATCGCGAGCTTCTCCGCTTCCTGAGCACCGGTCTCACTGATCGCCATGGTTCCTGTGAGCGAGTGAAGGATGCCGACAGTCACGGTGTCATCGGTAACAGCTAGGCCAGTCGTATTGACATCAGCATTCGTAACTGACGAGAAAAAACTGGCGGAAGCTATAAGTAGAGCGCCCATGCCCAAAGAGGAAAGTAGTCCTCTTTTTGAAGCAGACGCATGCGTCTTGGATCTAATACTTTGTAAATCAATCATTCTGAACCCTCGGTCACGTTACGTTTTCGTTGATAAATGCCTATTGAACTAGCCATGGCTAGTCTGCTCGCGAAAATTTTCGTATCGAAGCTAGCAGTTGCAGTTTCACCAAATCGAGAGTTTCAAGCCATGAGCCAAATGCTCGCTATGCCTACGTCATTTAACGCATGTGCTTAACTGAAGATCGGTAATAACTTTGCACGCGCACGGGCTAAGGCATTAAGTTGGCATGGTTCTTGATTGCTCAGGTAAGCCAAGTCTAGTTTTTGCTCTTTGGAGGTCGTTATCTCGGGCGTCTGCTAAATATTTGCACTGTATAAGTCGACCCGCACCAAAAGAGAGCATTTATGTTAGCGAGGCAGCAGATATTCCGTGTAAGGCGGCGGTATAACCAGTGGGTGAATAACCAGACGCTGGAAGACTATGCATTACGCTTTACTGCCAAAGGCTCTCGCCGCTGGTCGATTGCCCGGGTTAGCAATACCGCGACAGGGGCTATTTCCTTCCTCGCACTGGAAGCCATTGGTGCTGCCATAACTATTAGCTATGGTTTTGACAACGCTTTCGTCGCGATTCTCGTAGTCAGCATGTTAATTTTTTTAGCCGGTTTACCTATCTGCTATTACGCTGCAAAGTACGGCGTGGATATTGACCTGCTGACGCGCGGTGCGGGATTTGGTTATCTCGGATCAACCGTGACCTCACTAATTTACGCCTCGTTCACTTTCATATTTTTTGCTTTGGAAGCCGTGATCATGGCCAAGGCCCTCAATTTACTGGTGGGCCTCCCTCTGGCGCTGGGCTATATCGTCAGCTCCATCGTGATACTTCCGATGGTGTTTTTCGGCATTACTTTTATAAGCCGTTTTCAGCTGTGGACCCAGCCGCTATGGGTTCTTCTGCAGCTGGTGCCACTTTTTTTTATTCTAATTAACGACACCAATTTACTGTCGGAATGGCAGCTCTATCAAGGCACCAAACAAGAAGGCACAGGCGTAAACCTGCTGCTGTTTGGCGCGGCAGCATCAGTGATGTTTGCGTTAGTTGCGCAAATAGGCGAGCAGGTCGATTTCTTGCGGTTTCTGCCTGAAAAAACAGCTGCTAACAAAGTATCGTGGTGGGTAGGACTCATTGTCGCCGGCCCCGGATGGATCGTAATCGGCGGCGCTAAAATTCTTATAGGATCCTTTTTGGCGGTTGTCGCAATGGGACAAGGTCTGTCAAGCACGGATGCTTCAGACCCGACCATGATGTACACCGTAGCCTTCGGTTTCGTTACGGAAAATACGCAACTAGCGTTGATCCTCGCAGGGGTTTTTGTGGTCGTATCTCAGCTAAAAATCAATGTCACTAATGCTTACGCTGGGTCCATCGCATGGTCCAACTTCTTTTCCCGCCTTACCCACAACCATCCCGGTCGCGTAGTTTGGTTGGTATTTAATGTTGCTATTGCGATTTTACTGATGGAAATGGGAATATATCAGGCCTTCGAAAGTATGCTTAGTATTTATGCGGTCGTTGCTGTTAGCTGGGTAGGCGCGCTAGTCGCCGATTTAGTCATTAATAAACCCCTTGGCCTCAGCCCAGCGCATATCGAGTTTAAACGTGCTCATCTTTACGATATTAACCCAGTGGGTGTAGGCGCAATGTTATCAGCGTCGTTACTAGGTTCGCTGTCTTATCTGGGAATTTTTGGTGAATACGCCCAAGCGCTTACGCACTTTATGGCACTGGGTAGCGCATTTGTCATCGCACCTTTAATCGCCTTTGCAACTAAGGGAAAATACTATCTCGCCCGTGAACCCTTCATTTTTAGTGATAAACAGCAGAGCCTCGACTGTTGCATCTGCCAAAACCACTATGAAAGTGAAGATATGGCATTCTGCCCCGCCTACGATGGCCCTATTTGCTCCTTGTGTTGTTCGCTGGACACTCGCTGCCAGGATTTGTGCAAGGAAGATGAGAAATTTAGCAAACGATTACTGGATCAACTGCAGCATTTTTTTCCAAATCTCTCGGTCGAATACTCTAGTTTACGCCTGTTCCGCTTTGTGCTTTTGTTCTCGCTAATAACCTTGATTACAAGCCTCTTACTGGCACTAGTCTACGCCAACGTGAAGACGGAAGATTTTGCTATGAATGCAATGTCGGAAAAAATCCTATGGCAGGTCTTTTCTATTCTAGTGATCATTGAGGGGGTAATTTCCTGGCTATTCGTGCTCACACACGAAAGCCAAATAGTGGCGCAGCAAGAATCGCAGAGCCAAACTCGCCGCCTGATCTCGGAAATTGATGCCCATCAAGAAACAGATTTGCAACTGCAGGCTGCTAAAGAGCATGCGGAGGCAGCGAATAATGCAAAAAGTCGTTACCTAACCGGTATTAGCCATGAACTACGCTCGCCCCTAAATACCCTGCTCGGTTATGCCCAACTGATGGAAATTGACAGAAGTACTCCAGAGCCGATTCGCGCGCAGGCCTCCATCATTAAACGCAGCGGTGAACATTTGGCTGATCTAATCGAGGGACTGTTGGATATTTCCAAGATAGAAGCCGGACGGATGCAAATCCAACGTAATCATATTCGCATCCATGTACTGATGGATCAGTTAGTCAATATGTTTCGCTTGCAGGCCAAGGAAAACGGCCTGGAATTTACCTACACCTCACACTCAAAAATGCCCGAAGTTGTACTAGGGGACGAAAAGCGTCTGCGCCAGATTCTGATCAACCTGCTTTCCAACGCGATTAAATTCACTGAGGTTGGCCGTGTAGACCTATCGGTCACTTACCGCAATCAGGTTGCGATATTCAAGGTGGCCGACACTGGTATCGGCATACCCGAAGAGGAGTTGGAGCGGATATTTAGACCCTTCGAACGAGTACGACGACCTGGTGCCCCCGCCGTTTCCGGGACAGGCCTTGGCCTCGCTATCACGCGCCTGCTTGCAGACATCATGGGCGGCAACATCCTTGTTGAAAATAATGTCAACGGTGGCGTCACATTTAAAGTGTGGCTAATGCTTTCCCATGTAGTGAAACCCATCGAGGAAACCCCACCAGCAAAACAAATCTACGGCTATATTGGTGATCGAAAATCAATCCTAGTAGTGGACGATGACCCCTCTCATCGCGGTCTGGCCGGTGACCTGCTATCGCCCCTAGGGTTTAACGTAGTCGAAGCGCGCGACGCTGATGATTGTTTGGCAATGGTGAAGAACTTTTCCCCGGATCTTTTTCTTATAGACCGCCTAATGCCCGGGATTGACGGTCCAGCGCTAGCGAGACGATTACGCGAAAGCGGTTTTAGCGTACCCATTTTGATGTTATCCGCCAACGCCAGCGACGATACACTCGGCCACGACGAGAATCCCGCCTACGATGACTACCTGACAAAGCCTATTCGTCTGGAAAGCTTGCTGGAACGCCTCGCGGTCCACATGAATATCACATGGAACCATATGCCCTGCGAAGGTGAAACTGATCACTTTTCAGTTATAGAAATAACAGAGGAAGAATTTCCTTCACAGGATATCTGTCAGAATATTATTAACTATGCCGAGATCGGCTATTTGACAAAATTGACCGAAATTTTGGCGGAGCTCAAAATCTCTAAAGGAGCCAGCGCGAATTTTGTTGCTCAATTTGAACGCGACATACAGGCGGTAAGGTTTGATCAAATTATTGCGTTATTAAAGGTGAAAGCCAAGGGAAGTAAACATGTCCTATAGTAATTTAGTGCTGGTAGTAGATGATTCGCCCGACACGCTGGGCATGCTTAACACAGCCCTTGAAAAGGCAAATATGACGACCCTCGTCGCCCTGGAAGGTAAACAGGCCATAGCTATCTCACAAAAAATGATCCCGGATGTCATTTTACTCGATGCGATCATGCCACAGATGGATGGGTTTGAGACCTGTCGCCGCTTAAAGGCTGATACCAACGTAAAACATATACCAGTAATTTTTATGACCGGTCTGAGCGATACCGAAAGCATAGTGAAAGGTTTTGAAGTGGGTGGGGTAGACTACCTAACCAAACCAATTAATCCGCTGGAGTTGATTGCGCGCATTAATGTACACCTTGTGAATGCCCGTAATACCCTCAGCGCGCAAACTGCGTTAGATACTGCCGGTCAGAATGTTTTTGCAGTCACTGCCGAAGGTAAAAAAATATGGGCGACGCCCCAGGTCAACGAACTACTATCATTGCCCGCACTACAGAATAGCCTCACACGCCTCGAAGAAGCCCTCGCTACATGGCTCGCACGCGCGCCTGTCGAAAGCGATAAAATGCATTTCGAGGGAGTCGATAGGGATTTTACTGCGGTATATTTTGGCGTATCAAGCAATAAGGAACACCTTGTCAGATTGATAGACGACGATGCTGTGGATGAAGTGTCATTGCTAAAAGTAGAGTTTTCTATTACGCCGCGCGAAGCTGATGTTTTTCTGTGGTTGGCTAGAGGGAAAACAAACAGGGAAATCGCATTGGTACTGGGAGTAAGTCCACGCACAGTCAACAAACACCTTGAACAATTGTATAAAAAGCTCGGTGTAGATAACCGCACATCTGCTGCGGCAATGGCGATACAGTGCCTCCACAAGAAGCGGGGAAACTAAACCGTTGGAATTTCCTCTTCCGCCACGGTGCGTCCAAAGCCTGCAACAGACGCCGGCAGAGGCTGCTACTTGGACCAGCTTGTTACGGCATGTGTTTAAAAACGCAGTCTCGATACCTATGCATAAAATCGTATCGGCGTTACGGGACTCGAGAAGAAGCTGACACTCAACGTGTGGTCGGCCGGGTTCTAACGCTTTACCTCAAATGCAATCTCGAGATTTGACTTGAGTTAGCTTTTACTTTTGAGATATAGCTCGGGACCTTGCAATGACTGTGACTAAAGCCCAGGCTAAAACCACAACAAGTACGACAAGTACAAAATGAGATAGATTATGACCTATCCCCTCCTCTAACCCATAGCCTTCATGAGCCAAGCTAGAGGAAACCAATAAGCCACACATTATAAAAATGATTAATCGCATGATAATTCCCTAGAATGAACAATAAATTAAAATTAAAATAAAACTAATGAGTTTCGTTTAACCAGCGGGAGCCAGTCTCCCTCCCAACTGGAACAGTTTGCAGCATACCCTCACACTCAATAAAAGCGATTATTTCAGCTAATCCGGCGCCGGTTTTTAGGTTGCTGAATACAAACGACTTTTCGCCACGCATTCGTAACGTATCTTTTTCCATCACTTCCAAAGAAGCACCGACCATTGGCGCCAGGTCGATTTTGTTGATGATCAGCAAGTCTGACTTAGTGATACCCGGTCCGCCTTTACGGGGAATTTTGTCACCCGCGGACACATCAATCACATAAAGAGTCAAATCAGACAATTCCGGGCTAAAAGTTGCACTTAAATTATCCCCTCCACTCTCTACCAATACAAAGTCCAGATTTGGATGACGAGATTCCAACTCGTCTATTGCTGCAAGATTCATCGAAGCGTCTTCTCTGATTGCAGTGTGAGGACAGCCCCCGGTTTCGACGCCAATAATGCGGTCAGCATCGAGAGCGTTATGACGGGTTAGGAACTGGGCATCTTCTTCGGTGTAAATATCATTTGTAACTACTGCTATCTCGTATTTTTGACGAAGTTCAATGCACAAACTACGCAGAAGAGCTGTTTTCCCGGATCCAACCGGACCGCCAACGCCTATTCTTAATATCTGTTTTTTTTTCATGCGTCTTCGACACCCTTTTATGAACGAAATAAACGACTATATTGAGTTTCATGCCAGGCACTGGCCATACCCAAACGAGGCAAACTGGCACCAATCTCATCATCTGCAAGGCCTATTGCCGTGTTAATAGCGCCCGAAATCCCATGACTTAGGTTATATAACAGGTTTTGCGCCTGAGTTTGTCCCAAAGGCACCAATTTTGTTGCCGCTGCAACCTGATTGTCTATATAGGTCCAGCAATAACCAGTAAGACTGCTAACAAGATCTATCTTCCAAACACATGCGGCCAGAGAAAAAGCACCCACAAAACTCATTTCAGCCACTGCGAATAAGCCGTGATAAATAGACAAATCAAGTTGCTTCAGATTAGCCAACAGTCGCATTAAGGCCTTACCCATCGCCAGTTCGCTGACGCGTAGCTCATGACTTTCGCGACAAGCAATCAGATAGTTATTCCAGTAAAAAAAACGTTCGAGGTCATTCTTTTTAAGGGAATAGCACAAACGTTGCAGAATCGGCAGATCAGTACGGCTGATTGATTCTGACAAATTTAACGTAATCCAACTTGATGTGGTTTCCTGATCCTTGATCCAACCCATTTCTACGGCGCGTTCCATTCCCTGTGAAAAAGAAAAACCTCCAACCGGCAAGTTAGCACTGCATAATTGGAGCAACCTAGCCAGCCTTTGCGGCTCAGGATCTACCGTGCTAGCCTCGGTACTAGTTGGCATGTTCATGCACGTGTTTACGATCGCCATCATGGCAGTGCGTATCGCCTTTACCATAAGCGCCACTTTCCGGCTCAAAGACCGCCGGTTTAGCGTCAACTAATAAGCCGTAATTTTCAGCTAATTCCTGCAACACATGATCCACTTTAAAGCGCAACCACCGCTCACCAATTTGTACTTTAGTGTGTCGATTTCCGAGGTGATAACAAACTTGACTAAATGCCAACCAGTCATCTGTACTGGCTGTTATCACGGGCTCATTTGCGCCTACTATTTCGATTAACGTGCCACATTCTGTGACTAATATTTCACCTATCTGGAGAGGATGTCCTCGCTGCAAAAAGATGCCCAGCTCCTTGCCCTTATCGGTAATCATTTTTATTCTGGCCTTCTGACGAGTGTCATAGTCCATAGTGACTCTGTCCCCCGCCGTCTCATGGATATGCTCTAGTCTTTTATACGCGTGCAACATAAGAGTCTTGTCCTAAAACAAACAATAACGCTGGGCTAATGGCAATACAGAGGCCGGTTCACAGGTAAGCAATTCACCATTGGCACGGACTTCGTATGTTTGTGCATCCACATCAATATCCGGCGTCCAGTTATTATGGATCATATCTTTCTTGCCGATGTTTCTTGTATTACGGCATATCCCAAGCATTCGCGTCATGCCGATCTTTTCAGGGACCTTCAAATCAACTGCCGCCTGTGACAGAAAAGTCATTGAAGTCGCAGCGGCGGCTTTACCCAATGCTCCGAACATGGGTCGATAATATACCGGCTGAGGCGTGGGAATAGATCCATTCGCGTCACCCATGGGAGCGGCGGCGATAAACCCAGATTTGATAATCATCGCCGGTTTAATCCCGAAAAAAGCCGGTTTCCACAACACTATATCAGCTAATTTATCCACCTCAATCGAACCCACTTCATGACTGATACCGTGGCTTATGGCTGGGTTTATCGTGTACTTGGCGATATAGCGCTTGATCCTGAAATTATCGTTACGCTCGGTGTCAGGCTCAAGTGGTCCGCGTTGCTGCTTCATCTTGTGTGCGGTTTGCCAGGTACGGGTAATCATCTCCCCAACCCGACCCATAGCCTGTGAATCCGACGCAATCATGCTGATGGCACCAAGATCGTGCAAGATATCCTCTGCGGCTATACTTTCTTTTCTTATTCGTGAGTCAGCAAACGCAATGTCTTCTGGGATACTGGCATCCAAGTGGTGGCATACCATCAACATATCCAAGTGTTCGTCTATGGTATTAATAGTGTAGGGACGAGTAGGATTAGTTGACGATGGCAATACGTTTGGCTCGCCACAGGCTTTGATGATGTCCGGCGAATGGCCGCCGCCAGCTCCTTCAGTATGGTAAGTGTGGATAGTGCGACCTTTAAAGGCTCCTATAGTGTCTTCGACAAATCCCGATTCATTGAGGGTGTCCGTATGAATCGCCACTTGTACATCGTAAAGATCCGCCACTGACAGACAGTTATCGATAGAAGCAGGAGTGGTACCCCAGTCTTCATGCAATTTCAAGCCACACGCGCCGGCCTCGATTTGCTCTTTGAGTGCGGTGGGCAAGCTGGTATTGCCCTTACCCAAAAAACCAAAGTTCATCGCCATATCATTGGTTGCCTGGAGCATTTTATGTATATTCCATGGGCCAGGCGTACAGGTAGTGGCATTGGTTCCAGTAGCGGGACCAGTGCCGCCACCAATCATCGTGGTAACGCCTGACATCATGGCTTCTTCTACCTGTTGAGGACAGATAAAATGGATATGGGCATCGACACCCCCGGCAGTTAGAAGTCGCCCTTCTCCTGCGATAACCTCAGTGCCGGGGCCTATTTCAATATCAACATTATCTTGGATATCAGGATTACCCGCCTTACCAACCATCGCTATTCTGCCATTTTTGACACCAACATCTGCTTTCACTATTCCCCAATGGTCAACAATCAAGGCATTGGTAATCACCAAATCGACGGTTTCAAAACAGGACGCTTGACTCTGTCCCATGCCATCACGGATCACCTTGCCACCGCCAAATTTTACTTCTTCACCAAACGTCGTAAAGTCTTTTTCTACTTCTAACCACAAGTCGGTATCACCCAACCGAACTCTGTCACCGGTCGTTGGACCAAACATATGGGCATAGGCACGTTTATCTATGTTAGCCATTACTATGGCGTCTCCAACTGGGCCATTACTTCTCCCCTAAATCCGTAAATTCGTCTTTTACCCATATAAGCCACGAGACTTACCTGCCTGTATTGACCAGGTTCAAAACGTACCGCTGTGCCAGAAGTCACATCCAGGCGATAGCCTTTGCACGCTTCTCGATCAAACGTCAGAGCGGGATTGGCCTCATAAAAATGGTAATGAGAGCCAATTTGGACAGGCCGGTCCCCGGAGTTTGCAACCGTTATGCTGATTTTCGTGCGGCCGACATTTAATTGGTGGTGCCCGACATCTGTTTTTATTTCACCTGGAATCATGAAAGTCTCCTTAAATAATCGGGTTATGTACTGTGACTAACTTAGTGCCGTCTGGAAAAGTTGCTTCAACCTGGACTTCCGGAATCAATTCAGAAATACCGTCCATTACTTGTTCACGCGTCAGCAGGGTTCGACCAAAATCCATCAGCTCAGCGACGGATCTACCGTCGCGTGCTCCTTCTATTATTTCCATCGAGATATAAGCCATCGATTCAGGGTAATTAAGCTTTACCCCGCGTTTCAATCGACGTTCAGCAAGCAAAGCTGCGCTAAAAATCAATAATTTATCTTTTTCTCTAGGCAATAAATCCATTAGAAATCCATTTTTTAAGTCAACCAAATTCTGGGATGCGTAACCGACTTACCACAACACGATGGGCGGGCAAGCTGCCAAATCTCAATAAAAAAATTCTTACACTGTTCGCTATGGTCTCCAAGATAACGAATCAATAAAAGACCGTTTATATCTGTAATGCTAATAAATAATGCGGCGTTGAGATCACTAACTCTAGCCCGAATTTTTTCAACCAATTCACGGCGCAGCAACATTGTTCGGTGCTGCTTTGGAGCATAAATAATAAAACTGCCAAAAACCGAATGACCCGCAAGCCCTGCGGGATGCGACAACAAGCCATTTTCCGGATTCAGAGATATACGATCGTGATAAATCAGTTTGTCATCACAAAACAGACGATTTAACTGGGTGAACCGACCATTAACAAAATTTTGCTTCGACGCGGGCAATCCGAGGCACACAATATCCCAGCCCAGATACACACCTTTTTCGGTGAGATGTACGTCAACCCGGTTCACTCCATCAGCCCCTTCATAGACCAGTGTTTCAAGAGGAAAATGCTCGAGTATGGCATTTTCACTCAGGTATAAATCCGCTATTTGAATTTGGGTAGGGTCCCCTATGCTCAAATTATCACGAGCACGATAAAAGCGATTCGCCCCAGGAGTGGTTATTAATACGTGAGCATTATTATCAACTCGCACAGTCACACATAACTCATCACCGGACACGATCCCCGCTGGCGGGTGCAGCAAATATATGTGAGCACACTTTTTCCCTTCCGGGTGAAACGCTTTTTGCACTGAAAGTGGACCAAAACGTTTCACGGATTTCAATCTAGTGCCGTTGTTGGCATAATCAAAATCAAGATCTAATTTTGCAAACCACTGACTTTTAACAGGTAGTGACAATTTAGCGTCTCGAGACCTGAGTGATTACATCTCTGGTATCAAGAAACTGCTCTATTGCATTCATTGAACGCACTCACTCAGAGACCCCAGTATCAATTCTTTACTAGTGGTAATGCTTCTTTCAGCGATGGGCTCCTCGATATCGATATCGATATCGCGATCGCTCAGGTTGAATCGATAATAGAACCCATCTATGTAGCTGATGCTATCGAGTGGCAACCGGTGGATATTGTAGGTGCTCATTGTGAAATTCCAGTAATATCAGACTTCAACGCTGGTACATGTTAATCCGCTATAAACTGAGCCTACATACGTCAAATAGCGTATAAAAATAGAGAGCAAGGACGGAATGTGAGCGATAAAATCTAGGGGTTTAAAATGCTTCACAGCAAAAACCCTCACCACAGGGGTGTCACCGCTGGACGCTGAGCACCCCTGTCTGGTTGTCATACCCAGTCATTCATTAGCCCAGAGGTCAGGTGGAGGTGCACCAGACACCTAGAAGTTTGTGGCCATTGTGGGGGCTGCCAAAGCCAGAGCCTGCATTGAAGATCAGAACACAACCCATCGAATCCGGCGTGCGGATTTCACGTACTGGCTCTGATGCCATCCACCAATTCAATGGCAAGTTCCACTGCGTCAGGATCCAGATCTGATTCCCTTTTCAGTAGCTCAGGGATGGAGTACACCCCGGCTGTCAGCATTTTCACAAAATATGAAGGCAGGCAAAGTGATGTTACCGATCAGCGTGCTGTGGTAAAAAGTAGGGCGATGATCCCGAGAAAAACACGCAACCTGCAATTAACAGGTTAGACTGGAGAAGTGCCTATTATAACTAGGGTCAAATGGCTCCATGAGATCTGACGACGGACACTGTTGGTTCGACATTTGAAAGATTGCTACCTTGACCAACGCCTGACAATGAACAATAATCAATTTTTGTTTATTTGCCTATGCTCGAAGCCTGTCTCTGCGTAAGCGCAGGTGCGGAGGCCCCAAACAATCGTTCAGACAGAAGGTTATGTACCATGGTCGAAAACCCTACCACCTATGACTACATCATCGTCGGCGCTGGCTCCGCCGGATGTGCCCTCGCTTATCGGCTATCTCGCGAGTCTAGCCGGCGGGTACTGCTGCTCGAGGCCGGAGGAAAGGACAGCTCCCCCCTAATCCATATACCGCTAGGCTTCGCCTTCCTAATGAAGAACCCGAAGGTCAACTGGTGTTACGAGACTGAGGCCGATCCCAATATGCACCACCGACGTATTGCATGGCCCCGGGGCAAGGTACTCGGCGGCACCAGCTGCATCAACGGCATGGTGTACATCCGCGGACAGCGCGAGGACTACGACTACTGGAGTGAGTTAGGCAACACCGGATGGTCTTACGATGAAGTACTGCCCTACTTCAAACGCTCCGAGCACAAGGCGGAAGGTGCCGATGACTGGCACGGTTTCGGCGGTCCACTCTGGGTTGAGACCTTTGCCAATGATCAAAAAATGGATCTCGCTGATATTTTCATAGAAGCCTCCATTCAATGTGACATCCCCTACAATGAGGATTTCAATGGCGCCAGTCAGGAGGGCGCGGGTTACTATCAAACAAATATACGTAAAGGGCGTCGCCAGAGTTCTGCCCGTACCTTTTTAAAGGCGTGCAAGAGTCGCCCCAATCTCACCATCATCACCGGCGCACTGTGCGAGCGCGTTCTTATCGAAGAAGGCGAAGCTATCGGCGTCGAGTACCGAGTCAACGCTAAGAAAGGCTCGCCTCTAGAGCGCGCCTATGCCCGCAATGAGACCATACTTTGCGGCGGCGTCATTAACTCACCGCAGCTGTTAGAGCTATCAGGAGTCGGTCATCGGCAACACTTAGAGTCAGTGGGCTTAGAGGTCAAACATCATCTTCCTGGAGTGGGCGAGAACCTGCAAGATCATCTGACGATCAATGTGCAGCAGGGACTGCACGGCGTGCCGACGTTCTATGAGGAAACGCGTCCGCTAGCGATGGCTAAAAACGTTATTAAGTACCTGCTCAAAGGAACCGGCCTATTGGCGCATCCTGCAGCACAGGTCGGCGTATTCTTTCGCAGTACAAATGATGTGGCCACGGCCGATGCCCAAATCCATTTCGCCCCTGCGGCCAGTGAACCCGACAGCAAGGGCAACCTCAAACCGGCACCTGGCACTACCGCCACGGTGTGCCACCTGCGGCCAGAGAGTCGAGGCAGCGTGCATGTTCGCAGCAAGGACCCCCTGATTCATCCGACCATTCGCGCCAATTATCTGGACACCGAAAACGATCGCAAAGCCATCATTGCCGCCTTTCGTAGAGTGAGGAATATCTTCCTAGCACCTGCCATGAAAAAATACCGTGGAGAAGAATTCAGGCCCGGTGCGCTGACACAGAGCGATGAGCAGATTTTGGACTATGTCCGTGCAGAGGCCGAATCGGTCTATCATCCGGTAGGAACGTGCAAGATGGGCTCTGACAAAATGGCGGTAGTGGACGATCGCTTGCGCGTGCACGGTGTCAAACGATTGCGCATTGCCGACGCCTCCATCATGCCCAATATCACGTCAGGAAATACGAATGCGCCGGCGGTTATGATCGCCGAAAAGTGCGCAGACATGCTGTTGCAAGACGCAGGCGTAAAAGTCACGCTGCCCCAAGGGTTAAACGAAAGCTCGAAACACAAAAAAGTGCAGAAGGCCGCGGCCGTTGCGACAGTGTAATCGTCTAAAGAGGAACCGAACATGAATGCATCATTAAAAGAAAGCTCTGTAGCCGCAGAACTGCAGGTCATACTCGACAACCAGCGCCGTGCATTTCGTGCTGAAGGTCCTGTCGCGCTTGCCACGCGCATAGACCGCATCGATCGTTGTATCGCATTACTGGTCGACAACAAAGAAGCGATCTGTGACGCGGTTAACGCCGACTTCGGCTGTCGCTCAAAGTACGTCACCCTGATGACTGACATCATGACGTCTGTAGGCAGCCTTAAATTCGTGAAGAAAAATCTGAAAAAATGGATGAAGCCGGAAAAACGGACCCCGTTTATGCCGATGAATTTCCTTGGCGCAAAAGCACAGGTGCACCATCAACCTAAAGGCGTGATTGGCATCATGACGCCGTGGAATGTACCCGTGAATATGATTTTCAGTCCACTGGCGGATGTGCTGGGCGCAGGAAATCGCGCCATGGTTAAGCCTTCGGAGTTCACCCCGCACACCGCTGAGATCATGCGCACGCTGTTCGCGCAGTATTTTGAGGAGTCTGAAATTACCGTTATCGCCGGTGGGCCGGAAGTCGGAGCCGCCTTTTCTGCCCTGCCGCTGGATCACCTGATCTTTACCGGGGCCACCAGCATTGGTCGACTGGTGATGCGCGCCGCCGCGGAAAACATGGTGCCGGTTACGCTGGAGCTAGGCGGCAAATCGCCAGTGGTTGTCGGTGAAGATTGTGACATTCACCTAGCGGCGGAGCGCATCATCACGGGCAAGGCTATGAACGGCGGTCAGCTCTGTGTCAGCCCGGATTACTGCTTTGTACCGCACAGCCGCATGGAGGCCTTTATTAATCGCTGCAAGGCGGTAATAGCAGAACAGTACCCAACCATTCAGGGTAACCCTGACTTTGTCGCGTGCATCAACGAGCGCCACTACGATCGAGTAAAGGCTTATATTGATGAGGCCTGCAGCAACGGTGCTAGAGTCATCCCGCTGTGTCCATCCGGAGAAGCCTTCTCCGAGCGCGACGAGCACAAGATCGCCCTGCACCTAATCGTCAACCCTGACGATGATCTAGCCTGCATGCAAGATGAAATTTTTGGTGCCCTGCTGAACATCAAAGCCTATGAAAAGCTGGAGGACGTCATTGACTTCATCAATGCTCGCGAACGACCACTGGCTTTGTATTACTTCGGCAAGGATAAAACAGAACAGGACAAAGTGATCAATGAAACACTTTCCGGGGGCGTTGCGGTAAACGCTATCGCCCTGCACGTCGGCTGCGATGACTTGCCTTTCGGCGGCGTTGGCCATAGCGGCATGGGCAACTACCGTGGCCGTGACGGCTTTCGCACCTTTAGCCACGCTCGCGGTGTCTATCGAGAAGGTTTTGTGGACATGGCGAAACTGGCAGGCACCCTACCCCCCTACGGGCAAAAAGTAGGCAATATGCTGGAGTCGCAGATCAAAAAATAGCCGTTGATGCCGTCGTCCTAGTGTAATGTCGGGTCTCTTTCTGACACCACAATAGACTGCAATTGCTTGCCAAGCATAATGACGAAGCCCTGGCGTCGCTCCACTCCCTCGTAAGTGTAGTCGAAACGATATTGTCGCCAAATATGCCAGCGGCCGCGGTCACCCCTACTGAGAGACATGCGCTGTATATGCACTGACTGATCCAACAATTGGAATTCGTCGCGCTTACTGGCGTGCACAACCGACTGTAAAGCCAGTTCCCGCACTCGCACCGCCGCTAAAAAATACATGCATAGCAGACCGAATACTAGCAAGCTTATGACTTCGCCCAACGTAAAATACACGCCAACTCTTCTCTTTTGATTTTATTTCGCAGGCGGTAGCATACGTGGCTTTAGGGGGACAAGAAAGCGCTCCACGATCCCGTTGAAAAGCTGCGGTTTTTCCGCGTGCAACCAATGGCTGCAACCGGACATGACTTTTATTGACGCCTCGGGGAAAAGCCGCTGAATCACAGGCCAATGTGCTTCTAAAATATAATCTGACGTGCCGCCTTTAATGAACAACACCGGCCCCAAATAGGACTGCTCAACCGACGGCGCTGCCAGTATTGATGAGTAGGACCTCCTAAGGCCCTGCAAATCAAAACGCCAGCGCAATATTCCCTCGGCATCATGACGCAGGCTCATTAACAAGAACTGTATCAACGCGTCCCCCTTTAAGTGCTGCACCATTAGGTCAGCAGCTTGCTGGCGACGGGTACAATGTGCGGCATCTACCTCTCCAAGTGCAGCAAAGACAGCATCGTGATGCGCCGAATACTTCACTGGTGCAATATCCGCCACTACCAGCGACTCGACGCGTTGTGGATACTGCAGAGCTAATTGCATGGCTACTTTGCCCCCCAAGGAATGACCCACCAGATGCGTCTGGGCTATTCCTGCTGTATCCATCCAGTGCTGTACGCTCTCTGCCATTGCCGATAAACTCGGATTTTTCAGCCATTCAGATCGTCCATGGCTGGGCAAATCAATACTGAACACGGTGAATTTAGCGCGCAAGGCGCGCGCTAATCCACCCAAGTTACCGCCCGCGCCAAACAGGCCGTGCAACAACATAACCGCCGGACCCTCGCCTATCTGCTTCACATACAAATCCAGCGCCATTTAATATCGTGTCCTGCAGTGGATTTTGTTAACATATGGAATAATACAACAATAGTGAGTTAAGCATGCGTCGATTACACACTTTTTGCCGATACGGTATTTTTTTTGTTGGTGCTGCTCTGCTAGGCGCCTGCAGCGGGACACCGACCTACAATCCAACCGTCTTTCCCGCCTCAATCGACCAGGCGCGCCTCGATGCCCACCCAATGAAAACCGTCGTTATCACACATGTGAATCTCGGCTCACAGTCACGCAACTATTTAGAAAAAGAGGCCCCACGTATCGATGCGCAGGTAACCGAGTATCTCAGGGACAATGGTTTTACTGTCCTGCCGCAGCGCGAGTTTGAGCAACACTGGAATACCGCAGTGCGCGCTTTTGGCAATCCGGTAGACCCAACCAGTGGCAAGGTTAACACAAAGACTTTCGCTCAGATCATGCATCGTGTGCGGGACGAATTGGCCGAGAGCTCAAACATCGATGGCTTTATATTTACTGACCTGGTCGAAGTCCAGGAATCGTTCAGTGGTGGCATGAAACATCTAGCGCGCTGGGATGGCGTGACTCGTGCGCCCACCATGCAGGGCCCCGGTGATGGCGTCAGTGCCAGTTTCGACTGGAGCATGATGGCAGCAATGGTCTCTTTGAAAGTGACCATCTATGACGCAGAATTGAAACCTGTGTTTCACGGTCGCGGTGGAATTGATGCCACCGATGCTATCGACAGCCGTTCAACTAAAGGGCGGTACATACGGCGCCGCAATATTCTGGAAAACGAAAGTAATATCATGGAAGGCATACAACTCGCCTTCTACCCGCTAATCGCGATGGAAGACTGGCCAGGAAACCCCTAATTACAGCGCCCTGAATATCGGAGCATCGTCATGAAAAAAACTGTTTTACTCATCTTAGTGGTTTTACTGGCAGTGCTCATCGGCTATTTTTGGCCCGCGTCATCCTCTGAAAAAATCGCTAAAACATCCAACCCAAGCGCCGAGCGCGACACTCAAAGTGGCTCAGTGATTGGCAGTGAGGATGCTAACAATACCTATGTTTGGCTAGGCATTCCGTTTGCCGCACCGCCTGTGGCAGATTTGCGCTGGCGTTCGCCACAACCGGTAAAACCCTGGACAGAAACACTCGGAACGACTGCGTTTCGCGATGCCTGTGTACAATTGTCCGGACCGCTAGACGGCCTTCCCGACGACAGCGGAGCCGTTGTCGGCAGCGAGGATTGTCTCTATCTCAACATCTGGTCACCCCGTGACCACAGCAGTTTTAACGCAGAGAAGCTTCCGGTGATGGTCTGGATTCACGGTGGCGGCAATACCATCGGTACGGCTAACACCTATGACGCCAGCTTGCTGGCAGGTAGCGAACAGGTCGTCGTGGTGACGATCAACTATCGGCTGGGATTTTTCGGCTGGATGAGTCACCCCGCGCTGCGCACGCCCGACCGCAACGCGCTGGATGCCAGCGGCAACTATGCCAACCTCGACATGATTGCGGCACTGCAATGGGTCTCCGATAACATCGCCAACTTTGGTGGCGATCAAAACAATGTCACGATTTTTGGTGAATCCGCTGGAGGCCGCAATGTGTTCTCGCTGATGGCATCTCCTCTGGCAAAGGGACTTTTTCATCGAGCCATTGCACAAAGTGGATCTGTAGGTACTACGCCCCTGTGGCGCGCGGAAAACTTTCATGGCGATCCCCGCCCCGGACAGGCACTCAGTTCTCGTGAATGGCTGGCGCTGCAGTTGAAAAATTCAGGTCGCGTCAAAGACAGTACTGCTGCCCGCGCCGCACAGATGTTAATGTCTGATGAAGAAACGCGTGATTTCATGTATTCGCGCAGCCCGCAAGAAATCTTAGAGGGTGTATCGGGCGGTGCAGGCATGTATAGCGCGCCACAGAGTTTTCGTGATGGCACCGTACTGCCGCAAGACACACTGTACACAGTGTTCAGTGACCCCTCGCGATACAACAGCGTCCCTCTAATCACAGGCACCAATCGGGACGAAGCGAAGTTATTCCTGGCGCAAGACCCCGAGTTCGTCGAATTGCGCTTCGGATTTTTGCCGCGCGTCAAAGACCTGCAGGCATATAACGAACTCTCTGCTTATCTCACTGACAGTTGGAAGGCGATGGCGGTAGACGGTATCGCCGACATCATCGCCGCCAATAGTTCAGAGCCGGTTTTTGCCTATCGCTGGGACTGGGATGAGGGCGGCAAAAGCTGGCTTATCGATTACAGCGAATTGCTCGGCGCAGCACACGGTCTTGAAGTCGCCTATATTTTTGGCGGATTCGACGGAGCCATCGGAGCACCGGGCCTCTATACTGATAACAACATTGCAGGCCGTGACTTATTGGGCCAGCAGATGCGCAGCTACTGGTCTGAGTTTGCCAGCACAGGCGCACCAGGGAATGGCCGCAGCGGAGTTTTGCCGCAGTGGCGCGCCTGGAGCAACGCTGGCGCCAATCTCATGCTGCTGGACACTGCCCGCGGTGGAGGCCTGCGCATGGTGAATGAACCTATGACGGTGGCAATGCTGAAAGAACGCGTAGCGCAGGACCCAAACATCACCGATCTCCGTTCGCGCTGTGCGCTCCACGTACAACTCTTCCTACTCGCTAACGCCGGTGACGACGTATGGAATGAAACGGACTACAACGCACTGGGCTGCGCACAATTCAACCCATGGGGACTGGAAGTAGAACGCTAGAAAAATGCTTGATCAATCCTGCGGCTTGATTAGATACTTCTCTCCAGTCGCTTGCTTGCCATAAACCGCCATTGCCTCTAACGACAGCGCCTCTGCAAGTGACACCTCTTTAGTGTAATGGCTGGCAAAGGTGGTTTTTATTTCGGCCGCCACTTTGGCGCGCATTTGAATACTTTTTTCGATGCCCACCTTCTGCAGAAACGGTGTCAGCAGGAAACCTGATAGGCTCCAAGAAAATCCGAAATTGCGTGTCAACGTCGTTGGATTTCGATCGAGACCACCGTAGATATACACCTGTTTAAATACGTCACTGCCATAACCGTTGTACTCAGTCATACTGCGTAACGCCGCCGCTTCCATACAGGAAAGAATCTGGCCGGCCAGTTTACCTCCACCGGTCGCATCAAACGCCAGGGTCGCGCCGGTTTCGGCGAGCGCGTCTGTCAGGTCATCGTAATAGCTGTCACTCGTTGTATTAATGATGTATTTGGCTCCCATAGCCTTGAGTATCGCTTCCTGCTCCACCTTGCGGACGATATTCACTAGCGCTACGTCTTCGTTCATGCAGATACGGTTTAACATCTGACCAAGGTTGGACGCCGCTGCCGTATGCACCAGCGCGGTGTGATTCTCCATTCGCATGGTCTCTACCATAGCCAGCGCCGTAAGCGGATTTACAAAGCAGGAAGCACCCTCTGCTGCGGTTGTACCGGCCTCCAACTCGAGGCACATGAAGGCATTGACGCAACGGTACTGACTGTACATCGCCCCACCGATGATGCCCACGCGCTTACCGACTAACGCCTGCGCAGCGTCCGATGCGCCGGCGCCAATGACCGTTCCAGCCGCCTCATTACCAACGGGCATCGACTGACCAATTCGCCCAGCGACCATCTTCATCAGCGCTGCGGGGATATCGGCGGTGACCACCGGCTGCTCTGCCGTCCCGGACACCCTTATCGTGGTCAAATCTGCAGGGCCGAATAGCAGCGCCAAATCAGACGGGTTTAAGGGTGTAGCTTCAACCTGCACCAGCACTTCATCAGGGCCAGGCTCAGGAACAGCCATATCAACCAGTGTGATTTCAAGTGTGTGGTCTTCCTTTACGGTGGAGCGAAGCTGTAATCCGGTTTTGGTCATTTCACTATCCTCTAATCTTTAATGTCATTATTGAAATTTTGCATCTAAAGCATCCCCAGTCCTCTCCATCAGACTACAAACTGCACTGCAGTTTTTTCAGCAGAGCGGCCAACAGCAGACCCAGTTTGAATTTTTATCTGGTGATACTGCTATTTTTGAGGTGCAAAGCACATCAGGTAACTGAACGTTTCAGGCAGCAATACAGTAGCAGCTCTCTATCGCAATAGATCGCCCGTATCAAAATTAACCCTCAGACTAAATAAAACTCGATAATCAGAGCCTGTATTGCCACCAACGTCTTCACGCTCACCCCAGAGGAACTCGGTTCCTAACAGAACATGATCCACTGGGTAATGGAGCAAATTAATCTGTGCGATCTGCCCTCGTTTAAATTCTGTATCCATCTGACCGCTGCTAGTGTCAAGGTCAGTCATAGACCACCCGAGCGTCGTCGACCAGCGGGTATTCCAGTAGTGCTCATAATAGGCACTAAGGCCCGCTAGAGGCACTGCCTGTGCGCTGCCAGATGCGTCAGGCGCGATATCAATGCCACCGTCATTGATATAATCGCCAATACCTTCACCATAAACCAATTGTACCTTTAGATTATCAGAACCCCCGGTATTGATGACGGCACTAGTGTTAACACCCCATCCAACCTCATAACCTT
>Ga0209711_10000783_pt1 | contig 32630 bp, 29 predicted proteins | sample ArcticOcean_MG_C_7_FD_187441 | JGI IMG/M metagenome (GOLD analysis project Ga0209711, IMG submission 187441) | Marine microbial communities from western Arctic Ocean - ArcticOcean_MG_CB11_88 (SPAdes) (version 2) | ecosystem: Environmental > Aquatic > Marine > Oceanic | place: Arctic Ocean...
AAAACTTTAACTATTTCAACCAATACAACAAAAAAAATCGATCTTTCATCTTTAGCAAGTGATGGAAAAAAAACTTTTTCTATAGAAAAAAAAACTCCTTTTAGATCTTCAAAAGATAGTAAAATAAATACCAAACCTGTAACTTTTAAAAAACCAGATCCTACAAAAAAAACTGTTGTAAGAAAATTTATAGAACAACAGGCAACAAAAAACTTTATTAAAAAAGATGACAAAGCACCCTCTAAATCAAAATTAAAACTTGATCCATTAACTTCTAAACGAGATTTTAAGCTCACAATTTCAAGGGCTATGAACGTAGAAGAAGTCGAAATTAAACAAAGAAGCTTGGCATCAGTAAAAAGAGCAAGATTAAAAGAAAAAAAATCAGAAAACATTGACGAGAGAAAAGAAACAACAAAAGTAATCAAAGATGTTAACGTTCCTGAGCAAATTACAATTCAAGAACTTTCAAATCGTATGGCAGAAAGATCTGCAGATGTTATTAAATTTTTATTTAACATGAAAGTTGTTGCAACAATAAATCACATCATAGACAAAGATACCGCTGAATATATTGTAAAAGAATTTGGGCACAATCCAATTGTTGAGACTACTCCCGGTTTAGAAGTAAAAAAAAATAAAAATCAACTCGAAGGAAAAATAGGAAAAAGACCCCCTGTAGTAACGATAATGGGCCACGTAGATCATGGGAAGACATCCTTACTCGATGCCCTAAGGAATGCCAATGTCGTTTCTGGAGAGCATGGAGGTATTACACAACATATTGGAGCGTATCAGGTCAAAAGTGAAAAAAATCAAACTATAACTTTTATTGATACTCCAGGTCACGCCGCGTTTACAGAAATGCGAGCTCGTGGTTCAAAAATTACAGATATTGTTGTTTTAGTTGTTGCGGCTAACGATGGAATTATGCCTCAAACAATTGAAGCAATACAACACTCTAAAGCAGCAAAAGTTCCGATTATCGTAGCTATAAATAAATGTGATTTACCAGATAAAAATATAACTAAGATAAAAAATGATTTAATGAAATACGAGTTAATAGCTGAAGATTTTAGTGGAGACACACTATTTGTTGAAGTTTCAGCTACACAAAAAATTAACCTAGACAAACTAAAAGAAAGCATTTCCCTTCAATCTGAAATACTAGACCTCTCTGCATCTTTTAGCGGCCCAGCAACAGGCGTTGTAATAGAATCTAAAATAGACAAAGGTAAAGGACCTGTTTCAACAATATTAATAACTAATGGAGTATTAAAAAAAACAGATTATTTTGTCTGCGGAAATACTTATGGAAAAATTAGAGCTATGATTAACCACGAAGGTAAATTAATAGATGAAGCCTCACCATCTATGCCAGTTGAAATTCTTGGCATGAATGAATCTGTATTTGCTGGTGCTGAGTTTTTAGTTACAGAAAATGAGGATAAAGCTAAAGAAATTGCGGAATTTAATAAAAGTAATTCTGTTTCGGTAAAACCAGTTATTAAAGACAAGGCATCAATTTTTGAAAATCTAAACAACAAAGAAGAACTGGATATAATTATAAAGTCGGATGTTCAGGGATCAAGTGAGGCATTAAAAAATGCAATAAACAAAATTGAACACCCGGAAGTAAAAGCAAATATTATTTTAGCTGATATAGGAATGATTAATGAGTCAGATGTTTCTTTAGCCAAAGCTTCAAACGCTCTTTTAATTGGTTTTAATGTAAAGCCAAACAATCAAGCTAAAAAACTGGCAGAACAACAACATGTGGTAGTTAAATATTTTAATATTATTTATGAAGTGTTAGAATTCATAGAAAAAGGACTTTCGGGTTTATTAGAACCGGAAGTAAAAGAAACAGTTATTGGATCAGCAGAAATTTTAAAAGTTTTTAAAGTTTCTGATGCAGGCAAAATAGCAGGCTCAAAAGTAACAGAAGGTGAAATAAAAAATAAAGCAAAAGCTAGACTAATAAGAGATGGTGCTGTTGTTTACACAGGTGAAATTTCAAGTATTTTTAGAGAGAAAAATCAAGTGAAGGAAGCTAAAAGTGGTTTGGAGTGTGGAATAAGTTTAAAAGATTTTATAGACTTCAAAGAAAAAGACATAATAGAGGCTTATCTTTCCGAAAAAATTGACAGACAAATATAATGAGTAAAAGCAAAGGGGCACCAGTATACTCCCAGAGGCAGCTGCGTGTTGGAGAATTAATCAAACAGGGCCTCGGAGAAATCTTTATAAGAAATGAAGCAAAAATTTTAGCATTGAACACTAATGTAATTACAGTAACAGAGGTAAAAATGACCCCAGACCTAAAATCTGCACGAGTATATGTGATACCGCTTGGAGGAATAGAGTCTAAAAAAACAGTAAGTATCTTGACTGAGTTCTCACATCTTGTTAGAAAAGCACTGTCAAAAAAACTTGATATAAAGTTTCTTCCTAGACTTGCATTTGTAGAAGATAATTCATTCGAATATGCTGAAAAGATAGAAAGATTAATTAATACAAATAGAAAAAATGAAACAGAAAAAAAAAGAAACAATTAAATCACTTGCTATTAATCCAAAGGATGTGGGTTCGTCTGAAGTTCAAGTTGGATTATTAACTGATAAGATAACAAGACTATCAGAGCATTTTAAAAAATTTAAAAAGGATAAGCATTCTACAATGGGTTTAACAAAATCAGTTAATAGAAGAAAAAAACTTTTAGCATATTTAAAGAAAACAAATCCAGATTCATACAATAAAGTAATTAAACAATTAAATTTAAGGAAATAATGTTCAAAATACACAAAGAAGAAATAGAAATTAGTGGAAAAAAAATAACGTTAGAAACCGGTAAAATTGCAAGACAAGCTGATGGAGCAATAATAGCTACGTGTGGTGAGACAGTAGTTATAGCAACGGTAGTTGGAGCAAAAAAACTTAGAGATGGACAAGATTTTTTTCCGTTATCTGTAAATTACCAGGAAAAATATTACGCAGCAGGAAAAATTCCAGGTGGATATTTTAAAAGAGAAGCAAGACCGACTGAGTCAGAACAATTAATTTCAAGGTTAATAGACAGACCAATACGGCCACTGTTTCCTTCGAGTTTTATGAACGAAGTCCAGTTGCTTCCAACAGTTTTATCTTATGATGGAGAAAATCAACCGGACGTACTCTCGATCATTGCATCTTCCGCTGCTTTAGCTATTTCGGGACTACCTTTTGGCGGCCCTATCGCTGCAAGTAGAGTTGGATTTAAGGACGGCAAGTATTTACTAAACCCATCGCCTAAAGAATTAGAAGAATCAGAATTGGACTTAGTTGTTGCAGGCACAAAAGATGCAGTTTTAATGGTTGAGTCAGAAACTTCGGGGTTAACAGAAAAAGTAATGCTAGATGCAGTTAAGTTTGGACATGAAAATTTTGTACCAATTATTAAAGCTATCGAAAATTTAGCTAAAAAAGCAGGTAAGCCTAAATGGAATATAGAAGTCCCAGATCATTCGGCAGTTAAAGCAAAAATCGCAAAAGCTTTAGAGGCTGATCTTAGAATTGCATTTAAAGAAATAGATAAAAAAAAACGATCTTCTGCAATTTCAGAAGCAGAAACAAAGTGCAAAGAAATGTTTGAAGAAGACGAAAATGTTAGCGAAAACCAAGCAATGGCTCAATTAAAATCACTCGAGAAAGACATTGTTAGAACTGCAATTTTAAAAGACAAGAAAAGAATTGACGGGAGAGGTTTAGCCGATGTCAGACAAATTAAGTGTGAAGTGGGAGTCCTACCAAGAACTCATGGTTCTGCATTATTTACCAGAGGTGAAACACAAGCTTTAGTAGTGACTACACTAGGGATGTCAGATGACGAACAAAGAGTCGAAAGCCTAAATGGCATGCAACGAAATAGATTTATGCTTCATTATAACTTCCCACCTTTTTCCGTAGGAGAATGTGGAAGAATAGGAACGGGCAGAAGAGAAGTAGGACATGGAAAATTAGCATGGAGAGCAATAAACTCATCTCTACCTAAACCAGAAAATTTTCCTTATACTTTAAGAGTTGTATCTGAAATTACAGAATCAAACGGTTCCTCTTCAATGGCTACAGTTTGTGGAACCTCGTTGGCTCTTATGGACGCTGGTGTGCCACTGAAAGAACCAGTAGCGGGAATAGCTATGGGTTTAATTAAAGAAGGAAAAGATTTTTCTGTATTATCTGATATTTTAGGTGACGAAGATCACCTTGGAGATATGGATTTCAAAGTAGCAGGAACAAAAAGCGGAATAACATCACTTCAAATGGATATTAAAATCGAAGGCATAACGTTTGAAATAATGGAGAAAGCATTAGATCAGGCGAAAGGCGGAAGAGAACACATCCTAGGAGAAATGGATAAAGCTTTAAAAGTATCAAGAAAAGAATTCTCTAAGCACACACCAAAAATGGAGATTGTTACAGTAGATAAAAAAGATATAGCAACTATTATAGGAAAAGGTGGAGCAACTATTAGAGAGATTGTAGAAAAGTCAGGAGCCAAAGTGGATGTGAAAGATACTGGAGAAGTAACAGTAGCGGCGCCAGATGAGGAATCTAGAAAAATAGCAATCGATATTATTAAAAGCTTAGTTGCAAAAGCTGAAGTAGGAAAAATTTATAAAGGAAAGGTTGTTAAAGTAATGGAATTTGGTGCTTTTGTTAATTTCTTGGGTAAGCAAGACGGACTAGTTCATATATCTGAGCTTGCAGCAAAAAGAGTTGAAAAAGTTGGCGATGTTGTAAAAGAAGGTGATGAAGTTTCAGTAAAAGTATTAGGTTTTGACAGAGGTAAAGTCAAACTATCTATTAAACAAGCTACACCTGAATAGATTTAATTAAACTTAAAGATATTTTAGGTAATATTTTTGGGATCTGGCATTCCAACTTTATTATATCCGGCATCCACATAATGTATTTCACCTGTAACACCTGCAGCAAGGTTACTCATTAAATACAAAGCAGAATTTCCAACATCGTGAATATCAACATTTCTTTTTAAAAAGGAATGATCCGCATTCCACTTATAAAGGAATTTTGCGTCCCCAATAGCCGAGGCCGCAAGTGTTTTAATTGGCCCGGCGCTAATTGCATTCACTCTAATGCCTCTTGCACCAAGATCTCTTGCGAGGTACTTTACACTTGCTTCGAGTGCTGATTTACAGACACCCATAACATTATAGTTTGGAATGGCTTTTGTAGATTCATAAGTTAATGTTAGCATGCTGCCACCTTCTTTCATTATCTTTGAAGCTTCTTTAGCTACTTCCGTAAAAGAAAAACATGAAATTAGCATACTCTTTAAAAAATTATCTCTAGTAGTATGTAAATATTCTCCCGATAATTCAGATTTATCAGAAAAAGCAACAGCATGAACAACAAAATCTATTTGTCCCCATTTAGCTTTAATATCCTCGAAGAGTTTGACTATTTCATCTTTATTCTCAACATTACAACTAAGTGTAAAGTCTGAGTGCAAAGACTTAGCAAGCGGTATAACCCTTTTTTTTAAAGCATCACCTAGATATGTAAAAGCTAATTCTGCTCCAGCTTCGGCTAATTTTTGAGAGATTCCCCAAGCAATAGACCTTTCATTTGCCACACCCATAATTAATCCTTTTTTACCTTTCATTAAATCCATAAATTAAATTTTTTCAAAAATTAGAGTTGCATTTGTTCCACCAAAGCCAAAGCTATTAGACATAACAGAATTTAGTGTTATATTTTTTTCCACTTTAGTAACAATAGGAAATTTTTTTGCCTCATCGTCCATTTCAGTAATATTTGCAGACGCTGCGATAAAATTATTTTTCATCATAATTAAACAATAAATTGCCTCGTGAACTGAAGCTGCGCCAAGGGGGTGTCCGGTCAAAGATTTTGTGGAACTTATTTTAGGAATCTTTTCCCCAAATGTTTCTTTTACCGCTCTTAGCTCAGTGATATCTCCGACTGGTGTCGAAGTTCCATGTGTATTTATATAGTCAATTTTATTTCTGGCAGTTTTAAGTGACATTTTCATGCATCTAACCGCACCTTCGCCTGAGGGAGCTACCATATCATAACCATCAGAAGTGGCTCCATAACCTGTTAATTCGGCGTAAATTTTAGCACCTCTTGCTTTTGCGTGTTCTAATTCTTCTAAAACTATAACGCCCGCTCCGCCTGCGATCACAAAACCATCTCTAGTTTTATCATAAGGTCTTGAAGCAGTTTTAGGATTTTCATTATATTTTGAAGACAAGGCTGTCATAGCATCAAACATAGCAGACATAGCCCAATGGATTTCCTCTCCACCACCGGCAAAAATAATTTTTTGTTTCCCAGATTGAATCAATTCCATTCCATTGCCGATGCAATGCCCACTCGTAGCACAAGCAGAACTTATTGAATAGTTAACCCCTTTAATTTTAAATGGTACAGCTAATGTAGCAGAAACTGTACTTGCCATTGTTCGAGGAACAACAAATGGGCCCATTTTTTTTGGACCTACCTCTCTAGTTGAATCAACCGCATGAACTACATTTTTAACAGAAGGACCTCCAGAGCCCATAATGATTCCAGTTGTTTCATTGCTAACATCTTTTTCCTCCAGACCTGAGTCTGTCACAGCTTCTTTCATTGCTATATAGTTGTAGGCAGAACCTTCACCCATGAATCTAATTATTTTTCTATCAATGTGGTCTTCTACTTTAATCTTAGGAATTCCACAGATTTGGCTTTTAAAATTATATTTTTTATATTCCTCAGAAAATCCAATACCAGACCTTGTATTCAACAATGAATCATATACTTCGTTTTGATTATTTCCAAGACAAGAAACGATTCCAATTCCTGTAACAACCACACGTTTCATTATTTAAATACTCCTACTTTTAAATTTGTAGCTTTATAAATTATTTTACTATCGGCACTTAAAACACCATCTGCTAGACCAACTGCAGTTCCTTCTTTTCTTAAAATTCGTTTTATATTAATTTCATAAGTAGCAAGTTTTACTGTTTGTAAAACTTCCCCTGTAAACTTGACTTCATTTACACCTAGAGCCCTACCTTTGCCAGGATCACCAAGCCATCCTAAATAAAACCCAACTAATTGCCACATAGCATCGAGCCCTAAACATCCAGGCATAACGGGATCATCTTGAAAATGACAATTAAAAAACCACATATCTTTCTTAACGTCTAGTTCTGCTTTTACGCAACCCTTTTTATAAATGCCACCATCACTTGAAATCTCCGAAATACGATCAAACATTAGCATTGGAGGAAGAGGTAATTTAGCGTTTCCCACTCCAAAAAGTTTTCCGTTTCCGCAGTCTATTAATTCATTATAATTATAACTATTTTTTTGCATATTTAGATAATATTTACTTGATATACATATTAATTATATATTAATAAAGCAATCGAGAGACAATAAATCACATTTATTTAGGGTGTAATTAGTGTAAAAAGTTTAGACATATGGGTAATATTAACTTTCAAGATTTTTATAAAGTGCCAGAGCTTAATTTTGATATATCAAGACTAAGAAAAGATCTTGAGAAGGTACTAAAAAAGAAAAAATTTGATACACCTGGAGTCTCAAACTTTGGCGCAATCTCTATAAACCAGATACCTAACGATGCAGAGTCCATCAAAGGAAATAATATCAGAGGTGTGTATTGGACTAAGCCAGATGAAAGTGGAAAAGAGGTAGCAAGAGACGTAGGTATCGATGAATCAAAATATACTCAATTAGTCTCAGAATTCGAAAATACTTATTTTGCAGAGGTTTATGAAAATTTAAGAAAAAAATTTAAAATTGGAAGAATTAGGCTTTTGGTAAAACAACCACGATCAAGTTTGAGTTGGCACAGAGATCCGGAACCAAGATTACATATTCCAATAATTACAAATCCAGGGTGCATGATGGTAATAGAAAATATTGCTAAGCATTTACCGGCAGATGGTTCTGTAACAATAACTAACAATACAAAGTATCATAATTTTTTTAATGGTGGAGAACAGGACCGCATTCATTTAGTTGCCTGTATGTTAGAAGATCGATTTAATTAAAATTTCCCCAAAGACTTTCTTTTTTTACCCAACCTAAATATTTATCGGTTTTAATTTTACACCATTTTTCTTTACATTTAGAAATTAGGCAAAGTCTTCCTTTTTCTAAAATAGCTAATGGAGTTGAAAAAATAGTAGGGTTTTTAAACATTATAATTTTATCACCATAAGTAAGTGCTGCTTTTTTTTTTGATAATTGTGAAACATGAATCCAACCAGAATTATTTTCATGATCTTTAATTTTTCTAAAATTATCTGAAGCATCTAGAATCAAAATAGGGAGATATTTTTTTTTATAAATAATTTTTATAGGATAATCAAACGAAGGGCCTTGTCTTAAATTAGTGGTATTATTTCGTAAAGTTAAAAAATACTCTTCAGCTGACAAAGAATTTATCGTAGTAACAATTAGTATAAAGGTAAAAATTATTATTTTAACCATCTTTTACGACAATCTAAAATACAGTCGGTATTTCTAGTAAGTTTAATTTTTCTAAAATTTAAGTTAAGTGTATTAAAAACTATCATTTTTCCAACTAGTTCATTTTTTTTATCTAGAATAGATTTAACCACTTCGTTGGCCTGAAGCGTGCCAGCAATGCCTGCAACTGTAGGCAAGATTCCCTCAACATCACACTTATTTTCCTGCTCAGGTATTTCTGGCATAAAACATCTATAACAAGGAATGTTTTTAGAAAAATTGAAATTAAATATGTGTGCTTCAAATTTACTTATTGCTGCAGAAATTAATATTTTTTTATTTTTTAAACAAAAATCGTTAAGCAAATATCTTGTGGTAAAATTATCTGAGCAGTCACAAATAATATCATATTTATTTAAAATATTAACAATATTTTTCTTTATAATTTTCTGATTATAAACATTAATTTTGATTTTTTTATTTACTCTAAGTAGAACTTTTTTTGCTTGAACAACTTTAGATTTTGCTATGTCTTTTATGTTAAATAAGACTTGTCTATTTAAGTTGGAGACATCCACTTTATCATGGTCAGCAAGGCCAATATTTTTTATCCCAAGATTGCTTAAATACAAAGCTACAGGACATCCCAAGCCCCCCATGCCGACTATTAGTACCTTGGCTGAAAAAATTTTTTTTTGCCCTAAGATACCAACTTGTTTAAGTATTATTTGTTTTGAATATCGCAAAAGTTCACTATTACTTATCTTCATAATATGTGCTATTTGATACCAGTAGAACCAAAACCACCTGAGCCACGTTCTGTATCAGATAACTCTTTAACTTCTTTTAAACTAGCCTGAACTACGGGACAAACAACCATCTGAGCTATTCTATCTCCATTCTCAATAATAAATTCTTCTTTACCTAGGTTAATTAGGATGATTTTAATCTCGCCTCTGTAGTCAGCGTCAATAGTTCCAGGTGTATTTAAAACTGTAATATTTTTTTTTATGGCTAATCCAGATCTGGGTCTTATCTGAACCTCATGCCCTCTCGGGACAGCTATTGAAAAGCCTGTTGGGATCAGAACTTTTTCCCCAGGATTAATTGTTACATTATTCTCAATATGGGCAGCTATATCCATACCGGAAGAGCCTGAAGTTTCGTATTTAGGAATTGATACAGAGTTTGATAATTTTTTAATTAGTATTTTTATCATTAATTAAAAATTTATCTATTATCTTTTTTACAATTTTTAAAGCAATGTAGCTTTTTTTGTTTTTAGGTAAATTTTCAATTTTCCCATTTTTTTCTATGATAGAAACTTTATTATAATCAACATTAAAGCCCGTTTCTTTTTTTGAAACATCGTTAGCGATAATTATGTCACAATATTTATAATTTAATTTTTTTATAGAGTTTTCAATTAATTTTTCTGTCTCTGCAGAAAAACCAACAAGCATTTTAGGTCTCAATTTGTTACTTTTGCCAAGGTATTCTAAGATATCTTTATTTTTTTCTAAATTTAAACTTTGAAAATTTATTTTATCTTTTTTAATCTTTTGATTGCTTCTATTTTTGGGCTTAAAATCAGATACAGCAGCCGCACAAATAGCTATATCTACCGGTAACAGTTTTTGTACAGCACTCATCATTTCTTGACCACTATTTATCTTTTTTACATTAATGTCTTTTGAATAATTTAAGGAGGTAGGACCAGCTACTAAAGTGGTTTTTACTCCTAACTTTGCTAAAGCTAAAGCTATTTCATATCCTTGCTTGCCACTCGACTCATTAGAAATATATCTAATAGGATCAATATATTCTCGAGTTGGTCCAGTAGTTACTAATGCACTAATTTTTTTGGCTTTTACTAGATTTTTATTATCAAAATATTCTTTTAAATATGAAAAAACTTGGCGGGGGCTTGACATTTTACCTTCTCCATATTCACCGCAAGCCATTTCACCATTTATTGGTCCAATAAAGCTATACCCATAGTCTAGTAAATTTTTTAAATTATTTTGTGTTGCTTTGTGTAGCCACATTCTAACGTTCATAGCTGGAACCAAGATAACATCTTTATTAGAAGCAAGAATAACAGTAGTTGCTAAATCTTCTGCTTTACCAGCACTTAGTTTTGTCATCATGTTTGCTGTAGTGGGTAGAACTAGAATTATGTCGGCCCAACGCGATAAAGAAATATGGTCTATTTCTTTTTCATTGTTTACATCAAATGTATCCTCAAAAACTTTATTATTTGATAAAGATGTTATGGATAGAGAGGTTACAAATTTTTTTCCACTTTTGGTAAGTATTGTTTTTACTTCTATATTATTTTTGACAAACAATCTGACAAGATCCAAGGCTTTATAGGCAGATATTCCACCACCTATTACTAATAGTACTTTTTTTTGTGCTCCCATTACTACAATTAAAATACTAATAAAACAGCAATTACAATACCTAAAAAACTAATGATGATATTATTTCTTAGGTTTTTTAACTTTATCTCCTCAATTTCCAACCCTCTATTATTTTTCAAGCCTAGATTTAATTTACCCTCAGCTAATAGCTGTAGAGCATAGTTAGCTTTGTCCATAAAATTAGGGAAATCAGGTATTCTTTTTAAAATTTCAGAAGAAGTGTTTATAGCCTTGTCTATAGTAGCTTTAGGACTTTTTACACTTTTGATCCAATTCTCTAATACAGGTCTAGAAATTTCCCAGATATTGGTTTCAGGGTAAAGCTGTCTAGCAACACCTTCTACAGTGACCATAGTTTTTTGAAGCAACAAAAGCGGGGTCTGTGTTGGCATATTAAATTTTTCTGTAATTTCGAAAAGTTGGGCCAATAAGTTTCCACCTGAAATATCTTTTATAGATTGTCCGAAAATAGGTTCTCCAACAGACCTTAAGGCTTGAGCAAATTCTTCTTTAGAAGCATTTTGTGGAATTAAACCTGCTTCAAAATGAACTTCGGCAACTTTTATATAATCTCTTTTAATAAATCCGTACAAAATTTCTGCTAAATATTTTCTATTATTTTTATCTAATCTACCCATAATTCCAAAATCAACAGGAATAATGTTACCAGCTTGATCTACAAACAAATTACCTTGATGCATGTCTCCGTGAAAAAATCCGTCTCGTACTGCTTGTTTAAGAAAATGTTGGATTAAATTTTCTGAGAGTTTTTTTAAATCTACACCAGATTTTTTTAATAGATTTTGTTCTCTGATTGAAATGCCATCAACTTTATCTAAGGTGAGAACTTTTCTAGAGGTATAGTTCCAGTAGATTTTTGGAACATTAAATCCTTCATCATATCTGGTATTTTCGTACAATTCATTAGCGGCCGCAGCCTCAAATCTTAAGTCCATTTCAATATTAGTTATCTCCCTCAATAAATGGACGATTTCTACTAGTTTAAGTCTTTTAGTTTTTGAAAATAAACTTTCTACTATGTAAGCAAATAACATTAGTGCATCAAGTTCTTCATTAAATTGTTTTTCAATATCAGGTCTTAAAATTTTTACAGCAACCTCTTTTAGATTATTATCAATTTTTATTTTTGCTATATGTACTTGAGCAATAGAAGCTGCCGCTATAGGCTCGCTTAACTCCACTATATTTTGATACAAATTTTCGCCTATTTCTTTTTTTAAAATTTTTTTGGACTCATATAATTCAAAAGGAGGTAGTTTGTCCTGTAGCTTAACTAAATCGTCAGCTAAGGTTTCTCCTATAATATCAGGTCTGGTAGCCAAAAATTGACCTAACTTAATAAAAGTAGTACCCATCCCTTCAAGTGCGTCGCAAAGTTTTTCTCCAGGTTTTTTAGATTTATTTATTAATTTTTTGGCTGACCCAATTGAAAGAAAATCAAAAAACAACTTTACAATAAAAGGTATGTTATAAATTTCATTAACCGTGTCAACAGCCCCTGAAGAAGCAAGTTTTCTTGCTATTTTAAATAATTGAAAAATACTTTTTAACATATTTAGATTTTCCAGCCGGAGTGTATAGCAGAAATACCATTAGATAAATTTCTAAATTCAACATTGGAAAATCTATTTTGTTCTAATAAATTCACAAGTTGATCTTGGTTATAAAATTTGTCTATACTGTTTATTAAATACTCGTAAGGTTCGTCACTGCCAACTACAATTTTACCAATTAATGGAATTAATTTAGAATACTTCTTGTATAACAAATTTAAGATTTCATTTTCAACTGTAGAAAACTCTAGACAAAAAAAACGTCCACCAGGTTTAAGTACGCGATATGCTTCCTTCAAGCATTGATTTATATCTGTAACATTCCTTATACCGTAACTTATTGTATAAAAATCAAATATATTTTCGTTAAACGGCAATTTCTCAGCAGAATTTAAATACCATTTAATGTTAGAAAAAGATTTAAGTTTTTCCTTTCCTGTTTCAAGCATTCCTTTATTAGGTTCTACACAAGAAAAATTATTTTTATTGTCATTTTTTTTAGAAATCATTTTAGCTAGGTCCCCAGTACCTGCGGCGACATCTATTATTTTGTGACCAAGTTGTGGATTCATCCAAGTGATAAGATTTTTCTTCCAAAATCTGTGAATTCCAAAAGACATTAAATCGTTCATTAAATCATAATTTTTATAAACTTTATCAAATACAGAGTTGACTAATTTAGTTTTTTCTTGATTATGAATATTCATAAATAAACTATATGCCAGAATTACCTGAAGTTGAAGTTGTTAAAAAGTCACTAGAGAGTAGGCTTAAAAATTTAATGATAAAAAGAGTTATTATTAATAATAATAAATTAAGATATAAAATAGAAAGTAAAGAGTTCTCTAAAATTAAGAATCTTCAAATTATTTCCATTAAAAGAAGATCAAAATACCTACTTATTAATTTAGACAAAAATATAACAATCCTAGCACATTTAGGGATGACAGGAAAATTTTTTATTCTTAATAATAATAAAAAATATAAAACGAGTTTTTATTATTCTTTAAAGAAAAATGATTCTAAACATGATCATTTAACTATTTTTCTAAGTAAAGGATATAAATTAATCTACAATGATGTCAGAAAATTTGGTTTTATAAAATTATTCCAAAGTAAAAATATTTACGAATGTAAGCATCTTAAATTTTTAGGACCAGAGCCTTTTTCTAAAGATTTTAATATAGATTATATTAGTAATTACTTTCTAAATAAAAAAGCAAAAATTAAAGATATGTTAATGAATCAGAAATTTATTGCGGGTCTAGGTAATATTTATTGCAACGAAATACTATTTTTATGTAAAATAAGTCCTAATAGAATTGTTGAAAAAATTAATAAAAAAGAATTAATCAAGATAATAAAATTTACCAAAAAAATTCTAAAAAAAGCAATAGCACAAGGCGGATCTTCTATAAAAGACTTTGCTAGCATAGAAGGACAAAATGGAAATTTTCAGCAAAAATTTAATGTTTACAATAAGGACAAAAGAAAATGTAAAACAAAAAGATGCTCAGGTATTATAAAGAAGACCTATACATCTGGTCGCTCATCATTTTTTTGCCCTAGATGCCAAAAATAATTGAAGTTGACCCCTATATTTTAAAGGGATATACATCAAATTATGCCAAACACAGCTTCAGCCATTAGAAGAGTAAGAAGAGTAGTTAAACAAACTGCTGTTAATCGACTTAGGAAGAGTAAATACCGAAGTGCCGTTAAAAAGATGGAAGATTTAATAAAAAAAGGTGAAAAAGAAAAAATTAAAAGCTTTTTCCCTGAATTTCAATCTATTTTAATGCAAGTAGCAAAAACGGGAACAATAAACAAAAATACAGCGTCAAGAAAAATTTCAAAAATTTCAAAAAAAATTTCTAAATAAACTAATTAACTAATTATATAAATTTGACACTCGTCGGTTGTTTATCACTTTAAATATTTACTATATTTAGATAGTTTAAGAAAAACTTTCTAGATGTAGAACTTTAATTTTCTAGTTGTAAATTTTTATATGAATATTTTAGCATTATTTATTTTTTTTAATAAAATACAACCTGAGTCGAATTATTTTTTATTTTTCTAAAAAATTTCTTGTAATTAGTTAATAGAGAAAATAAATACTAAATACAAAAAAAACTTACATGGAAAAAAAATCTATTAAATCCCAAGAAATTTTTACTTCTGAAGAAGAAAATTTTTTAATATGGGATAATGTTCAAGCCTCTTTTGAAAAAAACTTTGGCACAGAAGTATATGCAAGTTGGTTAAAAAATATTTTATTACTAAAAGAATATAATGACTATTTAGTTTTAGGTGTACCAACTAGATTTTTTAGAGATTGGATTGTATCTAGATATTTAGACAAGATATTAGCTCAATTAAAAACATTTAAGAATAGCATAAATAGAGTGGAGTTTAAAATATCAGACGAACATAAAATTAATTCTATTGACGTTTTTAAAGTTGAAGACTTTAATAAAGTTACCGAGATTAAGGACTCAATATTAAATTATAATAGGCTCAATCCTAATTTAAACTTTGATAACTTTGTTTCAGGATCAAGTAATGAAATTGCACTGTCCTCTTCAAAAAAAGTTTGCGAACAAACGTCTAGATATAATCCTTTGTATATATATGGAGGAGTTGGTCTAGGCAAAACGCATCTTTTAAATGCTATAGGTTTAGAGCTAGAGAAAGAAACAAATGTAATGTTTATTTCTGCAGAGAGATTTATGTATCATTTTATAAAGTCAATAAAAAAAAATGATATGGTTAACTTTAAAGATTTTTTTAGAAAATCATCGGTATTTATTATTGATGATATTCAATTTATTAGAGGTAAAGAAGGTTTACAGGAAGAGTTTTTTCACACATTTAATAGTTTGATAGACAAAAGTTCACAGGTAATTATTTCAGCGGATAGAGCACCTATGAAACTAGACAGAGTTCAAGAAAGAATTAAGTCACGTTTAGCAGGCGGGCTTGTTGTTGATATTGATACACCAGATTTAGATTTAAAAGTTAAAATTATAAAAAAACGCTTAGAGGACATCCAGAGTGAATTTAAAGAAAGTAGTAATATAAGCGAGGAAGTTATTAAATTCATAGCAGCCGAAAGTAAGACCAACGTAAGGGAATTAATAGGTGTTTTAAACAGAGTAGTTACATTCAGTAGAATACATAAAAAAACATTAACTATTGGGGATTGCAAAAACATTCTTAAAGATGTCTTTAATCAAGCTAAGATTATTACGGTAGACAAAATACAAAATACGGTTGCGAATTTCTTTAACATACCAATAGCTGAAATGTTGTCTCAAAGAAGATCTAGACCATTAGCTAGACCTAGACAAATTGCAATGTATTTAGCAAAAAAAATAACAACTAGATCTTTACCCGAAATTGGTAGACGATTTGCTAATCGAGACCACACAACTGTAATTCATGCAGTTAAAACAATAACAAGACTGTCAGAAAAAGATGATGAAATGAAAAAAAATATTGAGCAACTTCGAAGTATTTTATTAGAAGAGTAAAGTTGATGCAATTTGTAATTAAAAGAGATGCATTATTAAAATCATTAACACTTGTTCAGGGCATTATAGAAAAAAAAAATACACTTCCTATTTTATCCAACGTTTTATTAGATGCTAAAAATGGCAAGCTTTCAATAATTGCTACTGACTTAGATTTAGTATTTTATGATCAGATTGATGAAATTCAAATTAATAAAGAAGGAGCCACAACTACATCTGCAACTATTTTGTATGATATCCTCAGAAAAATATCAAGTAATTCAGATATAAAATTTGATTTAAAAAATGAAAATAAATTGAATTTAATAACTGATAACTCTGATTTTAATTTATTGTGTTTGCCAGTAGATAATTTTCCAAATTTTACAGATGATTTTGAAAGTGATGAAATTGCATTTAATAAATCAAAATTTCTTTCTCTCTTAAATAAAACAAAAATATCTATTTCAAACGATGATACTAGACATTACCTTAATGGAATATACTTACATCTTACAGAATCTCAAGACAGAACATACTTAACAGGCGTGGCAACAGATAGTCATAGACTGTCCTCAAGTAGTATAGAAATTGATGCTGGAAAAACTTTTCACTCGATAATTTTACCAAAAAAAACTGTTTTTCAGTTGTGTAATTTATTAGCAGACACAAATGAAAAAATTTTAGTTCAGACTAGTGAGAGTAAGATTCAATTCAAAATTGGCAAAGTAAAACTAATTTCTAAAGTAATAGACGGAAAATTTCCTGACTATAGAAAAGTTGTACCAAAAGATAATGATAAATCTTTAACTGTTATTTCTTCCGATTTTATTCAAGCGATTGAAAGAGTTATTACAGTTTCTTTAGACAGAAAAGAGGGTATAAAGTTAACACTAGGTAAAGATAATATTAAGTTTTCAGTTAATAGTACTAATTCAGGTGAGGGCAACGAAATTGTTAAATCAAATTTTACAGGAGAAGAGTTGACAGTTAGCTTTAATTCAAAATATCTAACAGACATTGCCTTCGAAGTTGAAGATAAAAATTTAAAAATTAATTTAAAAGACTCTACATCTCCGGTATTAGTTGAAGATATGTCTGACAAAAATAGTTATTATGTCGTAATGCCCATGAAAATCTAGTTATGTATTTTCACGATATGTTTTTTCAAATTTTGCCTAAAAATGTTGCTGTTATTGAAAAATTTAAGGTTAGGCTTAAGGTTTATTTCGTATAAAATCAAAAAAGTGTTATAAGGTCCATCACAAATCAATAAAAATGCCAAAAAATTTAGAAAAAATTCCTGAGCAGTCATATAGCGCTGACTCAATTAAAGTTTTAAAAGGTCTAGACGCTGTCAGAAAAAGACCAGGTATGTATATTGGCGATACAGACGATGGTTCCGGTCTCCATCACATGGTTTTTGAAGTTGTGGATAATGCTATCGATGAAGCCCTAGCTGGACATTGCCAAAATATATCAGTGAGCATGAATAAAGATAATTCTATTACAGTGGAAGATGATGGTAGAGGGATTCCTGTAGACATGCATAAAGGCGAAAAAATGTCTGCAGCAGAAGTAATCATGACACAATTACACGCTGGTGGTAAGTTTGATCACGATTCATATAAAGTTTCAGGTGGATTACATGGGGTAGGTGTATCAGTTGTTAATGCTCTCTCCGAAAGACTTGAGCTAAATATCTTTAGGGATGGTAAAGAATTTTTAATAGCTTTTAAAGATGGAAATTCGGTAAAACCTCTAAAAGAAATAGCTAAAACTAAAAAAAAAGGAACAAAAATAACTTTTTTGCCATCAAAAGAGATTTTTACTTCAACAAAATTTAGTTCAGCGATTCTACAAAAAAGAATGCGAGAACTCGCTTTTTTAAACAAAGGGATAAGTATTGTCTTAACAGACAGCACTACGGCCAAACCTAAAGAATATATAAATAAATATGAGGGTGGAATAGTAGAATTTGTTAAATACATTAATCAAAAAAAACCCCAACTAATTAACAAAAATGAAATCGCAATATTTAAAAAACCAATATTTATAACAGCAGAAAAAAACAAAGTGGTAGTTGAATGTTCTTTTGAATGGAATGCAGGATATTCGGAGGATGTGCTGGCATTTACTAATAACATTCATCAGAAAGATGGAGGAACCCATCTTCTTGGATTTAGAAGCGCTTTGACTAGAGTAATCAATAAATACGCAAATGATAAAAATTTAGGTAAAAAAAATAAAGTTAGTATTTCAGGTGATGACATTAAAGAAGGTTTAGTAGCAGTCTTATCTATTAAAATGCCTGACCCAAAATTTTCTTCTCAAACAAAAGATAAACTTGTATCCTCGGAAGTAAGATTAATAGTCGAGAGCGTAGTTAATGAAAGAGTTGCTACCTGGTTTGATCAAAATCCATCTGTTACTAAGAATATTTTAGAAAAAATTTTACAAGCCGCTATCGCAAGAGATGTAGCTAGAAAAGCTAGAGACAGCGTAAGAAGAAAAGGTACATTCGAGCTATCTGGTTTACCCGGTAAGCTTGCAGATTGCCAAATTTCAAAAAGAGAGGGAACTGAACTATATATAGTTGAGGGAGATTCTGCCGGCGGATCAGCGAAGCAAGGAAGATCACGTGAATATCAAGCAGTCTTACCATTAAGAGGAAAAATTTTGAACACTTACGTGCGCAATAATTTTAAATCTAACGGGCTAATTAACAACTACGCCACGAAAGCCTTGGCTAAAATGATGTCATCCAATGAAGTTGTAACCTTAATTAACGCATTAGGAACTGGCTCTAAAGACTTTAATATTGAAAATCTAAGATATGATAAAATCATAATTATGACAGATGCCGATGTAGATGGGTCACACATTAGAACACTGTTACTTACTTTTTTTAATAATCATCCGTTTAACGCGCTAATTGAAAATGGTCATTTATATTTAGCACAACCTCCATTGTTTAAAGTAACTAAAGGAACAAAGAGTGCTTATATAAAAGATGAAAATGGCTTAGAGGATTATATTTTAAAAATATCTGAAAAAATTGACAAAAAAATCAAAAAAAATTCAGCAGATTTTAAAAAATTTATGGAAGAACAAAGACAAAAATTAAGCATACAACGATTTAAAGGACTAGGAGAAATGAACCCAGAAGAACTCTGGCAAACAACTTTAAACCCAGAAAATAGAACTCTATTAAAAGTACAGTATTCAAAAGGCTCAAAAGAGAAATCTAAAGATGATCAAAAAATTATTGATATTTTAATGGGAGACGATGTTGCTCCAAGAAAAGAATTTATCACCAGTAATGCTCTAGAAGTAGCTAATTTAGATATTTAGTTGCTAAAATGAATTTTTCTACTCTATTTAGATTAGAAGAGAACCTACACTTAGATAAAAAAACTTTAGTAAACTTAAGATGGATTGCTATTATTGGTCAGATAATTGCAATTAACTTTGTTCATTTTTATTTAAAATTAAAACTCCCTTTTATTGAAACACATATTATTATTTTTATAGGACTAATAACAAATATAGTTCTTCAATTTAATATTAGAACAAATCAATTAAAAGATTTTTCGTCATCTCTTTTTCTTACTTATGACTTGTTGCAATTAAGTGCCTTACTATACCTAACAGGGGGAATTTTTAATCCATTTGCTTTATTAATGATTATTCCAACAATAGTTTCTTCAACATTCTTAAGTATGGGAACAACAATAATTCTCGGGACTTTAACCATTGGTTTATTATTTATTTTAAAAGAATATCACAAGATACTTCCCGGTTTAGACATATATAGTTTTAATTTTCCTGAATATTATTTAGGAGGAGCTCTAGTTTCAATAATTATTGGATTAGTTTTTTTAAGTTATTTTGGAATAAGGTTTTCAGGTGAAACTAAAAAAAGATCTGAAGCACTCGATAAACTTCAGCAGATAATGGCAAAAGAGTATGAGTTAGACTCACTCGGCGGACAAGCTGCTGCTGCCGCTCATTCTTTAGGCACACCACTTGCTACAATCTCGGTAGTTGCCAAAGAACTTAAAAAAGAAATTGGAGACAAATCGAAACACTCAAAAGATTTAGATTTATTAATAAGCCAAGCTAAAAGATGTAGTGATATTTTAAAACGAATTTCGAAAAAAGAAATTAGCGATGATCAATTCATTAATTTAATAAAGGTAGAAGATCTTCTAGAAGAAATTATTACTTCTTTTGAAGAAACATCAGATAAAAAAATTACTTTATTAGAAAATGAGGACAAAAATAAAATAAACATTAAAAGGTCTCCAGAAATTGTTTATGGACTAAGAAACTTTATTGGGAATGCTATTAAATTTGCTGACAAAAAAATTAGTATAAAATTGATAAGTGATGAAAAAACGCTCGTATTAGTAATAAACGATGATGGACCAGGTTTTGCAGAAGATATTACTAAACTTCTTGGTGAGCCATATTTAAAATCAAGATCAAAAAAAATAATTGGCAAAGCTGGACTTGGACTAGGTATTTTTTTAGGCAAAACACTTTTAGAAAGAAAAAAAGCCCAGTTAACTTTTTTTAACAATGAAGACTTAAAGGGTGCCGCAGTTAAAATATCTTGGAATATATTGGATATTAAAAATTAATTTAAAGCAGGTTGTTGTAGAGCTATGCGGTACATAGCATCAAAACTCTATTTTAAATCAGAAGAGCCAGGATCTAAAACTCTTACTACCGCTTAAATTCAAAAGTATAAGAAAGAATTTTATATGCTAATTTTGCTACCAAGAAATTATAAGAGTTAAAACCTTTAATTGGTGACAATTCATTAATATCAGCTCCAACAATATTTGAATTTTTTGCAGCAATTTTGATAATATTTAAAGTTTCATCCCATAGTAATCCACCTGGTTCAGGAGTTCCGGTTGCTGGCATAATACTTGAATCAAACCCATCGACATCAAATGTCAGGTAAACAGTTTTATTTTTTATCAATTTTTTAAATTTTTTTAAGTCCCATTTTAGTTTATCTTTAGCCCAAAAAATATTAATTCTTGCTTTATTTTTTTTTAAAAAAGGTATTTCACTTTCAGATATATTTCTAATACCAAAAGAAATAATAGACACATTTTTATAATCCAGACATCTTTTGATAGCTGATGCATGTGAAAATTTTTCACCATTATAACTTTCTCTTAAATCTGCATGCGCATCAAAGTGCAATAAGCAAATCTTTTTATGTTTTTTTACAAATGGGGCAATACATCCAGGAGTAATTGAGTGTTCCCCGCCTAAAGTAATAGGGAAAAGTTTTTTATTCAAAATTTCCTCGTTTATACTTGACATTTTTTTTAGAGCTTTTTTGATATCTTTATCAATCTTGAACGGTTTTAACGTTTTAATTCCAATCTTTTTGTACGGTTCATAATGCAACTCTTCATCATATAATTCTACTTGATGAGAGGCCTTAATAATTTCTTTAGGCCCATTTCTAGTACCACCACCGTAACTAACTGTTTTTTCAAGTCCGAAAGGAACAACAACAACTTTCTCTTTAAAATTGACCTCATTATCAATTCCTAAAAAGCCTTTTTTGTTTGAAAGATATTTCATTTTAAATATTTTTATTTAAATATTTTTGAAAATTTTTTTCTATCTCTATTTTTCCAATGTTCACGATGGTATGCATCACTTGCAATTAGAGGTAATACACTTGTTGCTTCAGCAAATACCATTTGTTCTTTTGTTATGTCAACTTTACCCCATGAACTTGCTTCTTTTAACGTGGAACTACTACAAGCTCCATCACGAGTATCAGCAACAGTAATTTGAATAGCATATTTATGCATGGCTACTTTTTTCCCTAATAACTCTGCACACACAACAGTGTCTTGAACAAAATTCTTTGGAACACCACCTCCAACCATTAATAAACCAGATTGTTTAGATTGTAGTTTAATTTCAGTTAACTCTCTAAACTCACGAATAGCGTCTATAGTCATATGTTTTTTAGGATTTTGTTCTTGATGCATTACCAACCCAAAACCTGCTGAACTGTCCGTAAAAGCTGGGCAAAAAATTGGAACATCGTTGTCATAAGCAGTTTCAATCAATGAATTTTTCTTTTTCCCATTAGTTTTCAAGTACTTGCCAAGTTCCTTAATAAATTCTCTAGATGTGTAAGATCGTGGCTCTAAGGCATTAGCTATTTCACATATGACTTTATCACATGCCTGAAGCTCCTCTTCATCAATGTAAGTATCGTAAATTCTATCAATATAGTTGTTTCTAAGAACAGTATCATCTTGGAACTGGGAGCCTTGATAGTGTTTGAAGCCTAAAGCTTCAAAAAAATCCATATCAATTACAGAAGCGCCTGTAGCAACAATAGCATCAATCATATTATGTTTTACTAGATCTGCATATAAATCCATACATCCGCCAGCAGACGTAGATCCAGCTAATGTTAGGAAAATTGAGCAATCTTTATCAGCTAGCATTTCATTATAAATACCAGCAGCTCTCGCTGTGTCCCTAGACGTGAATGACATTTTCCCCATTCCATCAATGATTTTTCTAGCATCGAATGATTTAATATCAATATGCTCTACAGGATTACCAAGAAGAGATTTTTTATTATGTTCTATATTATTAGGATTATTTTTTTTGTCCATTAAGCAACCAAGGATTTAACTTTACTCGAAGCATCATACAAACTCATGATTGGTTGATCTGCTGTTTCAAATATTTTATCAGAGTAGAAGCCGTTAAATTTAGTTCTAAAGGTTAATCCGTAAGCACCTAATTGCCCTAATTCAATATAATCACCTTCTTTAATATTGTTAGGCAGCATGAAAGGTCCTTTCATATAATCCATACTATCGCATGTAGGACCAAAAAAATTAAATGCAGTTAATTTTTTTGATTGAATTCTTCCATTTAAAATCATTCTAGATGGCAAAATAAAATTAGGAACACCCGCATCAAATAAAGTGCCATATGTACCATCATTAATGTAAAGTTTTTGTTTTTTTCTAAGATTGACTTTAACTATTGTTGAACCACTTTCAGCAACTATTGCTCTTCCGGGCTCACAAATTAATTTAGTTGTAACTGGTAAGTTTAGTTTTGAAATAGACCTCTTTATTTCATTTAAATAATTTTCAAGTGGTTCAGGATTCAAGTCTGGATAGATAGAAGGAAATCCGCCACCAACATTTATAATATCAGGTGTAATTTTAGTTTTTTTTATTATATTTCCAATTTCATTAATAGCTTTAGCAAAAGAAATCTTATGCATGCATTGAGAACCTACGTGGAAACTAATTCCAATTTTATTTGCATGTTCTTTACACAATCTAACTAATCCTAGAGCTTCAATAGCGGGTGCTCCAAATTTTCTAGATAAATCAATTTCAGCATGCTCATTAGAAATAGAAATTCTTACATAAAGAGTTAGATCCTTTGCATGATTTGTTGCTTCAAGAATTTTTATTAATTCATCTTTAGTGTCTAGTGCAAAGTCTTTAATACCTAAATTAAAGTAGGCTTCTGAAATATCATTTCTACTTTTTACCGTATGCATAAAGTAAATATGCGCATCAGGTTTTAAGTTCCTTACTAACTGAATTTCATTTATTGAAGCTGCATCAAAATTTTCTATGCCGTTGCTAATAATGTGCTTTAAAACTTCCTTGTTTGGATTGGTTTTAACCGCGTATAAAACTTTTCCAGGAAAGTTATTTTTGAAAAATTGTGTTGTCTTTTTTATGGAATCTGGACGTATACAGTACACCGGATAATCCGGTTTTAATGTGTTAACTAATTCGTTAACGTCTGTAAATTTTTGCATCTCATGTGTCCCTCTTTATATTTACACAACAGGTTTTTAAAAAATTTTATAAAAAAACCTAATAAATCGTTATTTAAGGTTTTTTTAATTAATGTAAAGAAAAAAATTCAAAATGTACTAGTTGATAATTTTTACTTCGTCACCATATAGGTTGTAAGATGAAAAATACAAACACAGAATTACTCAATCTAAACTTAGGCGATTTCAGCGACAAGAGTCTCTTGATACTTGACGACGATGATCCTTTTAGAAGTAGACTTGCAAGAGCAATGGATAAGAAAGGATTTGTCGTAACTGAGGCTAAAAGCGTTAAAGAAGGCCTTAAAATTGCACAGGACACACCTACAAGTTTTGCCGTTATAGATCTTAGGCTTGAAGATGGCAGTGGTTTAGAGGTGGTTAAGACTCTACATAAATCAAAAAAAGAAAGCAGAATAGTAATGCTAACCGGGTACGGAAATCTACCTACAGCTGTAGCAGCAGTTAAAGCTGGCGCAATAGATTATATTGCAAAGCCGGTGGATGCAGATGATGTAGAAGCAGCCTTACTGGCATCGTCCGAATCAAAGGCTAAACCGCCTGAAAATCCAATGTCTGCTGACAGGGTTAAATGGGAACATATTCATAGAGTCTTTGAGTTGTGTAATCGTAATGTTTCCGAGACAGCTAGAAGACTTAAAATGCACAGAAGAACACTACAACGTATCCTTTCGAAACGATCACCTAGATAATTAAAGAAAGTGTTTATTAAGTTTTTTAAGTTTAGAAAGACTAAACAAAACTATTAAAATTTTAAAGAACTCTGCTAATAAAAATGGTTGCACACCTAGTTGAAATAAAGGTTTTTCCCATCCAATTAAAGTTCCCAACCAAGCTATTCCAAAAATATAAATAAAGCTTACAGAAAAAATTAATTGTAAAAAGCTTGTAAATAAATTTTTATTAAATTTAAATGAACCTGCAAAATAAACAGTAAACAGAAAACCAATTAAATAACCCATTGTAGGGCCACTAAAATAAACTAGACCAACTCCATTTTCAGGTGTTCCAGAGAAAACAGGCAAACCAATAATTCCCTCAAATAAATAGAGTGTAACAGTTGCGATTCCCATTTTCCATCCAAGCATAATGCCTAAGAGAAGAACTACCAATGTTTGCATAGTCATAGGAACTGGATAAAAAGGAATTTTTATTTTTGCTGAAATTGCTAAAAGAATAGTACCTACTAATGCAATAAATACATTTTTCACTATTTTAGATTGTTTTATTTCATTTATTAATTCCATAATCGTATATTTACTTTTTTTTTAACTAAAATCTAGTTATTTGTTAATTGGACAAAAACATCTTCTAAATCACCATCTTCTGTAGATATATCTAAAATTTCAATATTACTTTTCTTCAGTAGGCTTGCGATATCATCAAATTTATAAGAATTTTTTTCATATGTAGCTATTATAGTTTTAGGTATTTCTAAATTAAACTGGACACCTTGTAGAGTTAGATTTTTTTCACTAGGCGCTTTAGAAACCTTAAAAGTAATTTTTTTAGTTTGTATTCTATCTAATAATTTTTGAGTTGTGTCTAAAGCAACTAAATTACCCTTATCAATAATTGCTATACGATCGCACATTTCCTGAGCTTCAAAAAGATAGTGTGTAGTTAAAATAATTGTTACTCCTTCTTTGTTTAGCGACTTAACATTTTCCCAAAGATTTTTTCTCAGTTCAACATCTACTCCAGCTGTAGGTTCATCTAAAACAAGTATCGGTGGTTGATGGACCATAGCTTTTGCAATTAGTAGTCTTCTTTTCATACCTCCCGAAAGACTTCGGGCATAGGAATCTGCTTGTTTTTCCAAGGAGACCATTTTTAAAATGATATCTGTAATTCTATCTTTCTTCGGAACCCCATATAATCCCGCCTGCAATTCTAGTAACTTTCTAGGACTAAAAAAGGCATCTAAATTAATTTCTTGAGGGACTATTCCTATTGATGCCCTCACTTGTCTTGGATTTAAATCTAAATCAAACCCCCAGACATTTACTTGCCCTGCCGTTTTAGTAACGGTACCCGCAAGTATGCTTAGAAAAGTAGTTTTGCCGGCCCCATTGGGGCCAAGTAAACCAAATATCTCACCTTGTTTAACTTCAAAGCTTAAACTGTTAAGTGCTTTATTTGAACTAGTTATTTTTTTATTCTTTGAATAAATCTTTGTTAAGTTTTCAACACTTAAAGCAATTTTGTTCATAGTTTATTTAATTATATCACGAAATAAATAGGGTATTATAAGTATTAAAATTATGACTACCTTAAAAAAAACGGATCATTTTTACTTGATAGATGGCTCAGGCTATATCTTTAGAGCTTATTATGCATTACCACCACTTTCAAGAAAAAGTGATGGCCTCCCAACCGGTGCAGTCAGTGGTTTTTGTTCTATGCTTTTTAAACTTTTAGAAGATTCTCGATCTGACGATTCGAAACATAAGCCAACACATTTTGCAGTTATTTTTGACTCAGCTAAAAAAAATTTTAGAAATGATATTTACAGTGAGTACAAAGCTAACAGAACTGAAACACCAGAAGATTTAATACCTCAATTTGAATACATTAGAAAAGCAGTAAAAGCATTTAGCTTACCTTCAATCGAATTAATTAATTATGAAGCAGATGATCTCTTAGCTACGTATGCAAAAAAAATTGTAGATGCTGGAGCTAAAGTAACTGTGATCTCTTCAGACAAAGATTTAATGCAATTAGTGTCAGAAAAAATAAGGCTCTACGATCCTATGAAAAATAAAGTTCTAGGAGAAAAAGAAGTCTTTGAGAAATTTGGCGTTAAACCCAACCAGGTAATTGACGTTCAATCTTTAGCTGGAGACGCTTCTGATAATATACCCGGTGTGCCTGGTATAGGAGTAAAAACGGCCGCGGAACTTATTAATAAATACAAAACTCTAGATGTTTTGTTAAAAAATATTGAGGAAATTCCGCAAACTAAGAGAAGAGAAACACTTTTAGAAAATAAAGATAAAGCAATACTTAGTAGAAAATTAGTTACATTAAAAGATGATGTTCCTATTAAAGAGGAGCCCAATAGTTTTATTATGAAAAAAGTAGATAAAGAAAAACTTTTTAATTTTTTTCGGGAAATGGAATTTAACAGATTGTTAAGCCAAGCCATTAGTTTTTATGGTGAAAGCCAAAATTCAACATTAAGTCAATCTGGTCAAGTAAACGGCATAAAAGGAAAAAATATATATATCAAAGATTATGAATGTATCTTAGATGAAAAAAAATTAGACAAATGGATAAAAATTTTAGGTGAGCAACTCGTTATAGCGGTAGATACCGAAACATCTTCTTTAAATCCTCGTGAAGCAAAATTAATTGGAGTTTCCTTTAGTTATGCACCGAATAAAGCATGTTACATACCCTTAGACCACAAAGAGAAAAGTTTAAAAAAAGAAATAGTTTTAAAAAAAATTAAGCCACTTTTAGAAGACCCCAGTATTAAAAAAGTTGGTCAAAATATAAAATTTGATTTTATTGTTTTAAAACAAAACGGAATAGAAATTAACCCAATAGAAGACACTATGTTAATTTCTTACACTTTAGATGCAGGCATTAATCGCCATAACATGGATACTTTGTCTGAAATTCATTTAGGGCACAAGACAATAACTTTTAAAGAACTAGTAGGATCAGGAAAAAAAAAATTAAATTTTGCTGATATAGAACTGGACAAAGCGACAGAGTACGCAGCAGAAGATGCAGATGTGACCTTAAGATTATATGAATATTTAAAAGAAAGAATGGACGAAGAAAAATTAAATAAAATTTACGAATATTTTGAAAAACCAATGGTAAAATTATTAGCAAAATTAGAGTTTAATGGAATCAAAGTAGACGCCACTTACCTTAAAAAACTATCAACGAAATTTGAAAAAAAATTAAAAAAGATAGAAAAAGGTATTTTTACTATAGCTGGAAAGAAGTTTAATATTGCATCACCTAAACAGCTTGGTGAAATTATTTATAATGAACTTAAGATTGCCAAGCTTAAAAAGACTAAAAAAGGGAGTCTGGCAACCAACGCTAATGTTTTGGAAGACTTAGCACTGACAGGTCATAAATTTCCTAATTTAATTTTAGAATGGAGACAAATTTCTAAACTAAAAAATACATATACTGATGCATTGCAGGACCATATTAGTTCTAAGACTAAAAGAGTGCATACTTCATTTTTATTAGCAGCCACTAACACAGGAAGATTAGCTTCAAGTGACCCTAATTTACAAAACATTCCAATTAAGTCAGAAGAAGGAAGGGAAATCAGAAAAGCTTTTATAGCAGATAAAGGTAATGTTTTAATTTCCGCAGATTACAACCAAATTGAAATGAGAATTCTCGCAGATATTGCAGATGTAAAAGAATTAAAAAAAGCTTTTAAAAATAATGAAGACATTCATAGCTTAACTGCAAGCCAAGTTTTTAATATTTCTATAAACAAAGTTAGCGAAGATTTAAGAAGAAAAGCAAAAGCAATTAATTTTGGAATCATTTACGGGATAACACAATACGGATTAGCAAAACAAATTGCAGTTTCAAATCAAGAAGCGTTAGATTTTATTAACGCATACTTTAAAAAATTTCCTGAAATTAAGGATTATATGAACTCAACAATTAAATTTTGTAGAACCAAAGGCTATGTTAATAATATTTTTGGTCGGCGAATACACCTTAAGGGAATTAATGATAAAAACTTTAGCGTTAGAAGTTTTCAAGAAAGAGCCGCTATAAACGCGCCGATACAAGGATCAGCAGCTGATATCATTAGGTTAGCTATGATTAAGTTAGATCAGTTAATCGAAACTGATAAAAAATTTAAAACAAAAATGCTCTTGCAGATCCATGATGAACTTATTTTTGAGTGTTCTCAAAATAATAAAGCCTATGTACAGAAAGCTATTAAGGAAGCCATGACATCTATATCAAGTTCAGACTACCACATGTTTTCTGTGCCTTTAAATGTTAGTATTAATTCTGGTCTTAACTGGGGTGAGGCTCATTAATTTGATTTAATAGCGCCTAAATTTTGACAATTTATTTATAAAAATTAAATATTATATGACACAAATAATTGCACTTGTGGATGACGACAGAAATCTTTTAACTGGAATTAGTATAGCCTTAGAAAGAGAGGGATTTAAAGTTCAAACTTATATTGATGGTGAGACAGCACTTAATGGCTTAACTAGGAATCCCCCTGATCTTGCGGTTATTGATATTAAAATGCCACGAATGGATGGAGAAGAACTTTTAACCCGTTTAAGAAAAAAATTATCTATCCCAATTATTTTTCTAACCTCAAAAGATGACGAGGTTGATGAATTGTTAGGACTAAAATTAGGTGCCGATGATTTTGTTAAAAAATCCGGCGGATTTTCTATAAAAGTTTTAATAGAGAGAATAAAAATTCAACTTAGAAAAAAGACAGAAGTCGTTGACGATTCTAAAAATCTAATTACTCACGGCAAACTAAAGTTAGATCCAGCTCAATTGGAATGTGAGTGGAACGGAAAAGCTTTACCCGATAAATTGACTACAACCGAATTTTTAATAGTTAAAGAGCTTGCAAAAAGGCCAGGGGTAATAAAAGAAAGAGCACATTTGATGGATATAGCCTACAAGGAAAACACAGAAATAGAAGATAGAACTATTGATAGTCATATAAAGCGTATTAGAAAAAAATTTAAAAAAGTAGATGAAAAATTTTCCGCGATTGAAACAAGGTATGGAAGTGGGTATAGATGGAATGTTAGTTAATGAACCAGAAAAAATCAACATCTATATTAAAAAAGTTTTTATTATTTAATTTACTGGTCTTTTCGATATTGGGATTGTTTACATTCATTTACCTACAGGCAATTCAACCTAACTTAGTTAAAAAAAAATCCTCAAGTCATTTAGTTGTAATTAAAAATACTACCGATCATTTACAAAGGTTAAGAATAGATTTTGATGAAAAAGGTTTAAATACCTTTTTATTATCAGCTAGATTTTTATTTCAAAGTTTGGATAGAGTTCAGTTTTTTAATTTAAAAGGAAACCTTGTTGGAGACACTAACATGTTAGATTTAGATCAAAATGTCTTTTCTAGGTTTGATTTAATTATTGAACAAGAAATAAATAATCCAAGTGTTAACCAAGCTGAAAGTAACAATATTAATACTATTAATAACGAACCTGATTATTACAAGGAAATTAAAAATACTATTTTAAATAAAATAAAAAAAGAGCCTTTTGTTATTGAAAGTAAAATAAAAAAAGATTTTTTAGTGCAAACTTTAGATAAAGTTTTAATAGAAAAAAAAAAAGTTGGCTATATTCTTGTTAGCGAGGAATCTAATGAAATTTTAGTAGCTGTGGACGAGAGAAAAAATTTTATAATTAGAACTGTTTTAGCAGTAGCCTTAGTTATTCTAATTTTTTCTATCTTTTTAAATAAATATATTTTAAAACCAATAAGTTTTTTGGTTAAATACACAGAGTCAATAAAAGTAAAATCAAGCAAATCTATTAATATAGATGATTTTTTTGTGAGAAGAGATGAGGTGGGTAAATTGACTCAATCTATTCATGAAATGACTCTAGATCTTCAGAAAAGAACTAATCGAGCTGAGACTTTTTCTACAGATTTAGCACACGAGATTAGAAATCCACTAGCATCTTTAAAAGGAGCATCTGAGCTATTGGATAAATCTATAGAACAAAAAGATAGAGAAAAATTATTAAACATTATTAATCATGACGCTGAGAGAATTGAGCGCCTGATTACTGATTATACACAAATGCTAAAAGACGAAGCCTCTTTATCAAGAGAAAAAATGCTTATAATTGATTTGAATTTGATTATTAGAAATGTTGTGGAAGACTTCAAACAAGATATTGAAAGTTTAAATAAGAAAATTGATATTGAAATAATAATCAAGAAAAATAAGCAAAAATCTTTCCATGTTTTAGGAATTGAAGGCAGAATAGAACAAGTTATTGCAAATCTTTTAGATAATGCAATTTCTTTTAGTCAAAATAACAGTAAAATTACAGTTGAAATAGTTGAGGAAAAAAATTATTTTACAACAACCTTTAAAGATGAAGGACCAGGTTTTAATGAAAAAAATATAGAAAATATATTTAAACGATTTTATAGTAATAGACCCAAAAATTTTGGTGAACACTCAGGCTTAGGTCTCAATATAGTAAAAAATATTATTGAACTTCACAACGGAAGAATAAAAGCATCAAATAGAACAGATATCAAAGGAGCACAAATAGAAGTTGTATTACCTAAACATACCTAGGATTGTTGCTTGCTAAGAAGAAATTATATTGTTAAAACACCCGCAGATTATGGACGATTACAAAGTTAAGGATATTAGCCTAGCAGACTTCGGTAGAAAAGAAATTTCTCTTGCAGAAACAGAAATGCCAGGTTTAATGGCACTAAGAAGAGAGTACAAAAATAAGTTTCCTCTCAAAGAAGCAAAAATCTTAGGATGTTTGCATATGACGATTCAAACAGCTGTTTTAATTGAAACACTTGTAGATTTGGGCGCAGAAGTAAGATGGTCATCATGTAATATATTTTCAACTCAAGATCATGCAGCAGCGGCAATAGCTAAAGCGGGAACACCTGTTTTTGCCTGGAAAGGTGAAACGGAAGAAGAAGCTATATGGTGCATAAGGCAAACAATCGAAGGAAAAAAAGATTGGAAAGCAAACATGCTATTAGATGACGGCGGCGATTTAACTGCAATGATGCACAGTGATTATAAAGATCTATTAAAAGAAATAAAAGGTGTTTCAGAGGAAACAACAACAGGAATTAAAGCATTAAACAAAATGGAAAAAGATGGATCTTTAATGATACCAGCGATTAACGTTAATGATTCAGTTACAAAATCTAAATTTGATAATTTGTATGGATGTCGCGAAAGTTTAGTAGATGGAATAAAAAGAGCTACCGATGTAATGATGTCAGGTAAAGTAGCGATTGTAGCTGGGTTTGGTGACGTTGGAAAAGGAAGTGCAGCATCCTTAAGGCAAGCTGGTGCAAGAGTAATGGTTACAGAAGTAGACCCTATCTGCGCACTACAGGCCTCAATGGAAGGTTACGAAGTTGTTTTAATGGATGAAGCAATCAAGAGAGCCGACATAGTAGTTACAGCTACTGGGAACAAAGATATTGTTACAGCAGATCACATGAGAGACATGAAAGACAGAGCAATTCTTTGTAACATTGGTCACTTTGACAATGAAATTCAAGTAGAAGCATTAAAAAATTATAAATGGGATGAAATAAAACCTCAAGTACACGAAATAGAACTGCCCAGTAAAAAAAGAATTATATTATTGGCAGAAGGCAGACTGGTTAATCTTGGTTGCGCAACAGGACATCCAAGTTTTGTTATGAGTGCATCTTTTACAAATCAAGTAATAGCACAAATTGAATTATGGAATAATTCTGATAAATATGAAAACAAAGTTTATGTATTACCGAAACATTTAGATGAGAAAGTAGCTACTTTACACCTAGAAAAAGTTGGAGCAAAACTAACTAAAATGTCAAAAGAACAAGCCGATTACATTAGCGTTAAACCATCCGGACCATTTAAACCAGATACTTACCGCTACTAACTTAGTAGCTAATGATCATAAAATCTTTAGATCAATTAAATCAAGT
>Ga0209711_10000784_pt1 | contig 32628 bp, 33 predicted proteins | sample ArcticOcean_MG_C_7_FD_187441 | JGI IMG/M metagenome (GOLD analysis project Ga0209711, IMG submission 187441) | Marine microbial communities from western Arctic Ocean - ArcticOcean_MG_CB11_88 (SPAdes) (version 2) | ecosystem: Environmental > Aquatic > Marine > Oceanic | place: Arctic Ocean...
TTTCTTGATAAATTCCTAATGTATTATGAGTTTAAAGAAAAGAAGTTAGGCCAATAATCTGGGTAACAACTTTACAGTGCAAAAATGAATACGATCGTATCCGGCAGTAAATTAAACCTTCTAGGGTTGAGTAAAAAAGAATTGGAAGAATTTTTTATTTCTATTGATGAAAAACCTTTTAGAGCAACTCAAATCATTAAGTGGGTGCACCAAAGAGGGGTGGCAGAATTTTCTTTAATGACCGACTTATCAAAAGACCTAAGATCAAAATTAGAATCAATATGCTATGTAAAGGCACCAGAAGTAGTGCACGAACAGCTTTCTACTGATGGAACAAGAAAGTGGGTTGTGAACGTTGGAAATAATGACTTAATTGAAATGGTTCTTATTCCGGATGGAGACAGGGCGACTTTGTGTGTCTCTTCTCAGGTGGGTTGCGCTGTTGATTGCAGCTTTTGCGCAACCGGAAAAGAAGGTTTTTCAAGAAACCTTACTTTGGATGAAATTATTGGACAGGTTTGGGTTGCAGCGAATTCTTTTGGAACCCCAAGACATGGTTCTGATAGAAACGTAACAAATGTAGTCATGATGGGGATGGGAGAACCTCTTCATAACTTTGAACCCGTTGTAAAAGCTATGGATTTAATGATGGATGATAACGCTTACGGCCTTTCAAAGAGAAAGGTGACGCTAAGCACGTCCGGACTAGTCCCTCAGATTGATAAGTTGTCAGAAGTTTCTAACGTCGCTTTAACCATTTCGCTCCACGCCCCTAATGATGCATTGAGGGATCAATTGGTACCTATAAATAAGAAATACCCAATTCAAGATTTATTGGATTCAGTAAAAAGGTACGTAGACAATTGTGAAGACAAGAGAATAACAACAATCGAATACATTTTAATTGATCAAATAAATGATTCGCTTGAGATTGCAAAAGAATTAGCAGATCTGTTAACTCAACTTCCTTGCAAAATTAATCTCATACCTTTCAACCCTTTCCCAAAGTCAGGCTATCAGAGGCCTTCTGGAAATCGAGTTAAGAAGTTTCAGGAGCTTCTTCAGGAAGAGGGCTACATAACGACCATCAGATCAACAAGGGGTGACGACATCATGGCGGCTTGTGGTCAGCTGGTTGGGCAGGTTAATGACAAAACAAGAAAAAAAGAAAGAGAAGAAAATAAAGCAAGAATAGAAGCAAAGATTTTATAAATTTAAGGGCCAAAGAATTAATTCTCTTTCTGTTTTAAATACTCAAGGACCTTGATTCGTTGACAGTTATTATTTAATCTCAAACAATATTATTGGGGAAAGTATGAGTTACGCGCAACACAGAAAGATCATTGATGCTGATAGCCACGTTATTGAACTGGATGACTTTTTAAGTTCAGCTGCCACCGAAGAAGACAAGGTCTTTATTCCAGAGATGTCTTCGCAAAAAGAATTGCCAGTTGTCCAAGCTGGATTAGACAGAGGCAGAGAGCTGCTTAAAAAAAGACAAGAAGATCCTTCGGTGATGAAAAAATTTGAAGAATCTATATTGGATAATACAAAGAGCGGATGGAATAGAATCGGAGCTTTTGATTCAAAAGAAAGGTCACGTGCTTTAGATGTTTTTGGTTATTCAATGCAATTGGTTCTTTCTACTTTCTCTTTTCATCAGATAGCTCATAGCAATGATTCTGAGGTTTTAGAAAAAGGTTCCAGGACTCTAAATAGGGCTATGGGAAGCTTCTGTTCGTCGGACGATCGACTTAAAGCAATTGGTTACATTCCTCTGCAGCTTGGACCAGACAAGGCATTGGACATTATGAAACAAGGTTTTGAAGACGGGTGTTATTCTTTCATGATAGATACAAATGAGCCATCGGACGAGAGCCTTTCTTTTACCCATCCTGATTTCGACCCCATATGGAAAGCTTTTTCTGATGCCAAAGCTCCCTTTGTGGTTCATGTTGCTGTGAACGGTCACTACAAAGCAGTCCCACAAAGTTTTAAAAACAATGGTAAAACTGAACTGGAACTCGGAGGAGACGCGCCTGCAGGTGAACTGGGCTTGATGACGATTAACAACAGTGCAGAAATATTTCTTTCAGCTATGATTTTTGACGGAGTATTTGAGCGGCACCCTAATCTAAAGGGCATTTCTATGGAACACGGGGCGTTCTGGCTTCCGTCATGGTTAAAAGCCTTGGATTACACGGCTTCTTTGTTTAAAAGGAAAAGAGAGTTCAATGAGCTTCCGTCGGAAGTTGCAAAAAGGCACTTAAAAGTGTCTCCATTTGCCGGCGAGCCTATAGGGTGGATTATAGAAAACATAGGACCAAATATGTTGGTCTACGCTTCTGATTACCCGCATCCCGAAGGGACTTCTGACCCTATCAGGAAGTTTGAAGCTACTATGACAAACTGTGATGAGGCCACAATGAATGCCTTTTACCATGGAAATATGGAAGAGCTTATGGATATCAAACTTTAATTCAATATGAAAAAATTAATTTTATTAACGTTTGTACTGGGAAGTTGTTTTATTTATTCAGAAGAAGATGGACAGGTCACCAGTCTTAATGGCGTAGACATTTGGTGGGAAGCTCATGGCGATCCTAAAAACCCTGCAGCATTACTTATCATGGGGCTTAATTCCAACAGCAAGGTTTGGTCGGAGCATCTTATTAAAAAACTGGCTGATGAAGATATCTATGTGATTGTTTATGACAATCGCGACATGGGCAAGAGTTCTTGGGTTACTGAAGAGCCCTTTCTTCTTACCTTTATTAAAATACTTCCAACTTTTGTCATAGAAGCGTTTGTTGATGGCATCTTCAATTTTATTTTTGATGAAAAAGGTCGCTTTAATATGGCGGAGGCAGCTGCAGCTCCAGCAGAATATAACCTAAATGATATGGCTTTAGATGGTCTCTCATTGTTAGACCACCTTGAAATAGAAAAAGCACATATAGTAGGAGCCTCTATGGGAGGTATGATAGCGCAGGTTATGACTTTAAATTATCCAGAAAGAGTCATCACCTTGACTGCTATTATGTCAACACCAGGCTTTGATACCGAAGGCTTAACAGGTCCTAATCAAAAATTTATAGATGCCATGAAAGAATCTATGGTTCTAAATCTATTAGAAAAAGAAGAAGAAGCTCTTATTGTCACAGAAAGAGCTTTAACAGGATCCAGATTTCCATTTGATGAAAATAGCTTTAAAGAAGAGGCTAAAAAAAGGATAGAACAAGGCATCAATACTTCAAATGGTCAGATAGTAGCTGTAGGTGCAAGTCCTAATAGGTTTGATAGACTGAAGGAAATCAATAAGCCCACTTTAATCATCCATGGTACAGAAGATTCTCTTATACCGTTTGATCACGGCATGGCTTTAGCAGATAATATCTCGAACGCTAAGATGTTTGCCATGGATGGTGTGGGGCATGAAATACCAGACAATCTGCTCTACGAAATAATTCCGATTTTATCCGCCCACTTGAATTTAAACTAAAGACTAAAATCTAAGAGAACTAAAAATGGCAGAAATTTATCCAAGTCACCCAAATTTAAATGAAAATTATGCTCCTTTAAGAATGGAGTGTGAAGTTAATGATTTAATTATTGAGGGAGAAATACCTCAAGATCTTTACGGAAGTTTTTATCGTAATGGTCCTGATCCTCAGTTCTCTCCTCTTGGAAAGTATCATTGGTTTGGTGGAGATGGAATGGTTCATGCTTTTCATTTTGAAAACGGAAGAGTTTCTTACTTGAATCGTTGGTCTAAGACTTCTAAATGGAAACAAGAGCGCAAAGCGGGGAGATCCTTGAAAGATGGCATGAATCCTATGAATGCGGATCCGCTTTGGAATCCTGAAGGCGAAGACGGAGTTGCCAATACTAATATTATATTTCATGCAGGAAAGTTATTGGCTTTAGAAGAAGGGCACCTTCCCTTTGAGCTAGACCCCATTTCATTAGAATCCAAAGGGGCTTACGACTACGAAGGTAAACTGAAATCTCCTATGACTGCACATCCTAAAGTTGATCCTGTTACTGGTGATATGTACGGTTTTAGCTATACGGCCGATAATCTTTTTAGTTCTAAAATGAGTTATTTCGTTATAGATTCTAAAGGAGAGCTTAAAACTTACGAAGAATTCGAAGCGCCGTTTGCAAGCATGGTTCATGACTTTATGGTTACCGATCAGCATATTATCTTTCCAATTTTTCCACTGACAATAGACTTTGAAAGAGTTACAACAGGAAAGCCACCAATTGCTTGGGATCCTGACAAGGGTACGCATGTCGGTGTTATGCCAAGAAACGGTTCTGTAAAGGATATTCGGTGGTTTGATAATGACGCGAGGTATGTTTTTCATCCTATGAATGCATATACCAAAGACGGAAAAATAATCGCAGACGTTATGCAGTTCGAAGAAGCTCCTCTTTTTCCTCATGCAGACGGAACCAGAGGCGATCCTAAGAATGCTGAAGCAAGATTAAACAGATGGGAAATAGATCTAGAATCAAATTCAAAATCATTCAAGTCGGATTACTTGGATGAAGACATGGGAGAGTTTCCTCGTATGGATGAAAGATACAGCATGTTCGAATACCAGCACGGGTATTACGCATCAGGCATAGGAGAGCATCCAAATGGGTACAGTTTTAATTCAGTTGTTCATCATGACCACGTTAAAAACTCCAAGGAAGTTTATACATTGGGTAAGCATGATTGTTTGGGAGAGCCGGTCTTTGTTCCTAAGAAAGAAAATTCAGAAGAAGGCGATGGCTATCTTTTAACCATTGTTCATAGAGGATTAGAAAACAGATCTGATTTGTTAATACTTGATGCAAATAATGTTTCCGATGGACCCATTGCTACCGCAAAACTTCCTCATAGAGTACCCCATGGTTTTCATGGAAATTGGAGAGAAGGTAAGTAAAAAATCAACAATATACAGGGGTTTGAATGAACAGAAGGGAGTTTTTAAAAATCTCAGGTATAAGTCTTGGTGGCTTAGCGGTAACAGGAATAGGAGTCGATATGTTAGGAATTACAACTAAAAAGAATTATTACTTACAGGGAAACTACGCTCCTGTTAACAATATAATTTCCGAAACGGGACTTAAGGTAACAGGAGAAATTCCCAAAGACCTATCTGGTCTTTTGCTTAGAAATGGCCCCAATCCTATGTCCTCGGTAAATGAGAAAAAACATCATTGGTTCTTGGGTGAGGGCATGTTGCATGGGATCAGATTAGATTCTGGAAATGCGCTCTGGTACAAAAATAAGCTGGTAGATGGCAATGATTCTAATGCCAATACTAGTGTCATTTCCCATTCAGGAAAAATTTATGCCATTGTTGAAGCCGGCGGTTACCCAGTAGAAATTGATCAAGAACTTAACTCACTAAATACAAAGCCATTTTACGGAGATAGAAATGCGGGCTTCACTGCCCACCCTAAGATTGACCCCGACACCAATGAGATGCATGCAATGTGTTATGACTATGCCAATAATTTTGACACCATTGATTACGTGGTAGTTGATCAAACTGGATCACACAAAAAGACCCAAACCATCCCTTTTGAGTCAAGATCCATGCTTCATGAATGCGCCATTACTAAAAACTACATGTTGGTATTTGATCTGTCGGTTTCTTTTGATCTCTATAAGGTTGGAAGGGGTTATTTCCCTTTTTCTTGGGACGACAATCATAATGCAAGAATAGGTTTATTGGACAGAAATGGAGATTCAAATGAAGTGCGATGGTTTGAGATAGATAGCACATATTTTTTTCATACATTTAATGCCCATGAAGACTCAAGCGGTAACGTAATAGTAACTGCAGCAGCCTATGACAGATTATTTGATGCTGACTGGAATGGGCCCTTTACAGAATCTCCCCCTCAGCTCACCAGATGGGAGTTGAATGTAAATTCTGGTTCAGTTAAGTCAACTAAGATGGATGATAGATCAGTAGAGTTCCCTAGAATAAATCCAGATTTTTTAGGTAAGTCTAACCAATATGCCTACGCACTAGCTTCTTCAAATGCCAACCGACCAGACTTTAAAGAAATTGTTAAGTATGACTTTAAGAATGATACATCCGAAGTCTACGAATATGGGTCTGGAAAATTTGGTGCGGAACCAGTATTTGTAGCGGCCGAAGGGGCGCAGTCTGAGGACGAAGGATACTTATTGTCTCTGGTATATAATGAGGTATCTGATAAAAGTGATTTGATAATTTTAAATGCCAAAGAGCCCAAATCAGGTCCATTGGCAACAGTTCACTTACCCCAAAGAATCCCTTATGGATTTCATGGGGAGTGGGTAAAAATTTAGACAATAAAAGGGGAGAATAAAAAATGCCAGAGATGACTTTATTGGGGTGGTTTCACACCATCTTGGGGATAGTAGCTGTATTGAGTGGTTTTTATACTATATTTAAATATCGTGTAATCTCAGCCGAGGAAAGCTCAGGAAAATTATATATTTTAGTTACTTTGATTGTAGCAGGGTCTGCTCTGGGTATTTATAACCAAGGCGGTTTTGGAGTGGCTCATGTTTTGGCCGTTCTTACCTTAATTGCTCTGGCCGGTGGTTATATTATGGAGAGATATAAGTGGTTCGGATCTTTTTCAAAGTATTTTCAAGCATTGGGTTACACCTCCACATTACTTTTCCATATGATTCCTGCTATTACAGACTTTCTAAGAAGACTGCCAGTAGGAGATACTTTCATAGACTCTTTTGAGGATCCTTTGTTACTGAATTTCCATCTAGCTTTCCTCATTATTTATGTAGTAGGCATTATTGCTCAAATGATTTGGCTTAAGAGACAGGCTGTTTAGCAAACTTTTAATTATTTCTTAAATCTATTGTATGAACGAAATCGTTTTGAGCCTTTATGCCGCTAATCCTGGTGCTTGGGTTTCTATGGGCATTGTTCTTTTATCTGTCTTAACTTCATGGGCTTTAAATTATAGTTCGCCACACGTCAGGGTATTTGGAACGGTTCTCGCCGGTCTAGGTTGTTTGATAGTCGCTGCCTGGTTTTTTTTATTTATTATCAACTCCGGTGTGCTGGAAGATCCTAAACCAAATCAAACCCCACTTGATTTAGCAAAACCTTCTTTATTATGGATTCAATCAGTAACTGCCTTACTGACAGGCTTGTTTCTTTTGTATGTTGCTAACCGTCAAAGGCTCAATTCTTCTCTATTAGTTTTAACAGCAAAGAATGAAAATAATCGTTACGGCAGAGTGTCCCGTATGCTTCACTGGACAATCGCCATTCTCTTTATAGCCTTAATCCCAATGGGAATTTTTGCTTCTATGATCCCTGAAGATACGGGCTATAGGAATGCTTACTACGTTGTTCATAAGAGCATAGGGGTAACGGTCTTTTTATTGGTCTTAGTTCGATTGGTCTGGAATAAATTATCTCGACGTCCCTCCTTAGACAATTCACTTACATCCAGGGAAGAAAAGCTTGCTCATAGAGCCCATAACGCGCTTTACTTTATGATGCTGGCCATACCAGTGACCGGCTTTATGATGACCAGTTATCACGGTTACGAAACTTACTTCTTTTTCTGGGAGATGCAGCCTTTGTGGGAGCAAAGTGATGTTTATAAAGTATGGGGCGGTTTTCATAAGTACCTTTTGCCCTATATTCTTTATATCGTTTTAGGGGCGCATATCTTAGGTGCTCTAAAACATCAATTTATAGATAAACATCCAAATGCTTTTAAGCGCATGGTTTCGTAAGCAATATAAAGTATTAAATCTTTTTATAATTTAAACGAGGAGAAAGCCTTATGAATCTACTTACTATTTCGCAGGTTTCTAGGCGTGTTGATCTGTCTGCTTACACACTTAGGTATTATGAAAAGATGGGTTTAATTGTTGATGTGATTAGAGACGCTTCAGGAAAAAGAGCTTACAAAGAAAGTCATGTATGTTTTATTAATTGCGTAAAATCATTAAAAGCAACAGGGATGCCATTAAAAATAATTAAACAATACGGGGAAGCTTATTTAAGTAATGACAAAGATTCTATGCAAGAAATTCTAAAAGTTCATAGAAAAAAAATTCTTGAAGATATGGCGGCGTTTAAAGAACACTTGGTTGTTGTAGAGCAAAGAATTATGGGAGAATTTTGAGTATGGAAAAAAGAGAATTTAAGCCTTTTGGCGAAGTGAGCTCCTTGACACTAGGCGGAGGAGGATTGGCACAAGTATGGGGAGAAACAACAAGAGAAGAGGCTGTTGAAACTGTAAAGTTTGCTTTGAATTCTGGGATAACGCATTTTGATGTTGCTCCAATGTATGGAAAAGGAGAGGCGGAAAGAGTGTTGGGTGAGTCATTAGAGGGAAGATCAATAGACGGTCTGTTTTTTACCACAAAATGCAGGTTAGGAAGGCTTCCAGATGAAAACGTCTATGATCATTTAAACAATTCATTAACGCGCAGCTTGGAAACCATGAACATTCAAAAAGTAGATTTATTCCTGCTTCATTCTCAGCTTGTAGAAGATGATTTTACGCTTTTTTCTAACAATGAATTCAAAGATAGAAATTCAACAACACTCAGTTCTTATTTCAATGCAGCGATACCTGCTTTTGAGCAATTAAAGAAAGAAGGGAAGATAGGGAGTTGGGGAATTGGAGGCATTGGTCAGAATAAAGCATTAATTTCTGCCATGAATCATGAAACGCCGCCGGAAGCGATGCAGTGTGTAATTAACCCCTTAAATTCAGCAGGAGCAATAGGCTACGTTGATCAGGCATACGACCCCAGGCTAATTTTTAAAAACGCGTGCGATAACCAAATACCTGTGTTGGCAATAAGAGCAGTTCAAGCAGGTGCGCTTACTTCTGAAATGGATCGTAAGCCACATGATTCAGGCTTTGATGGGTTGGATTTCGACGATTACATTAAAGCAAGGCCATTTAGAGAAATTGCCGATGAATGGAACGTGTCCCCGGCAAAGTTAGCACATAAGTATGCCCTCAGCGTCCCAGGACTGTCATCAGTCATATTGGGTGTGAAAAATAGGAAAGAATTGGCTGAATGCGTTGAAGCAGAAGAAGAAGACAGGCTGACCCCTATAGAAATAAAAACTTTAGAAGACTTATTTTAATTAATGAGAAAGATACTAATCGGTGCATTTCTTGTATCCAATTTTTTAATGGCTAACGATACTTTTACGAACACAAATAACATCCAAAACAACAAGTCGCTGAAGGATTTGATTAAGTGGACTTTGTCGGGACAAAATCCTAAAAGAGTAAAAATAGAAATTTCAGATGAGTGGAAAGCCATTGCACCAGACTCTAAAGGATATGCTGTTTGGATTGGTCATGCTACTTATCTATTGAACTCTGGAGGAATAACAATACTTACTGATCCAGTATTTTCTAAGCGCGCCTCCCCAGTAAGATTTGCTGGGCCTAAAAGACTAATACCACCAGCAATACCTTTAAAAGAGCTGCCTAAAATTGATGTGATAACGGTTAGTCACAACCATTACGACCATTTAGATATTGCTAGTTTAAAGAAGCTTCAGGATGCAAATCCAGACGCACTTTTTTTAGTTCCAAAAGGAGACAAAAAATTACTACTCAAAAAAGGAATAAAGAATGTTGAAGAGTTTCTCTGGTGGGAGGAAGTTGTGTTTAAAGGAACAAAATTTACTTTTACTCCAGTCCAGCACTGGTCTGCAAGGGGACTAAGAGACAGAAATAAGAGCTTATGGGGTGGTTGGTTTATGAAATCATCTGAGCGAAGCCTTTATCATGCTGGAGATACTGGTTATTCTGAAGATTTTAAAGAAACTAGAAAATTATTAGGCTCCCCAGATATAGCGATGATTCCTATTGGAGCTTACGCCCCTCAATGGTTTATGAGCTTTAGTCATGTGAACCCCTCAGAGGCAATTCAGATAGCCAGTGATTTAGAAGCTAAGCAATCTTTTGGAATGCATTGGGGAACTTTCCCTTTAACGGATGAAGAAATTTTGGAGCCACCCGAACTTTTAAAGAAAGCTTTAGAGCAAAAAAACCTTTCAAAAGAATTTTTTAAAACAGTCAAGCCAGGGGAATTGATTAAGTTTTAAAATTTAGGTTGGAAAACAACCAAGAAGATAATAATAAATAGAAGGACTGTGGGGATTTCATTTATTATTCTAAAAAATTTTTCAGATCTAACGTTTTTATCAAATTGGAATGCTTTCTGTAAACTTCTAAGATAGACGTGAAATATCGTCATTCCTAACACTAAAAACATTTTTAAAACCAGCCACACCTCTAATCCCTTATAACTTAATAAAGCAAGACCTGTAATCCAAACAACCACCAAAGACGGATTGGCAATGACTGACAGCAGTTTGTGTTCCATCGTCTTAAAGGTTTCCGATGAATCAGTATTGGGTTCCTTGGTGGAGTGGTAAACAAAAAGTCTTGGCAGGTAAAATAGAGCTGCCATCCAGGTTATAACAGAAATGATATGAACCGCTTTAAGTAAAAGAAAAGCATTCATAATTCTATTCCCATTTAGCCGTGGGAGGCATGGACATAAGAATTGCATCTATATTGCCACCCGTCTTTAATCCAAAAGTAGTTCCTCTGTCCCATATAAGATTAAATTCAACATAACGACCGCGCTTAATAAGTTGTTGGTTTTTCTCTTCTTCGGTCCATGAGTCATCTTTAAGGTTTTTAATGATTGTGGTGATTGCTTGAAGGGTAGACTTCCCTACTTCTTGAATGAATGAAAAATCATTTTTCCATGATTCTGTTTTTAAATGATCTATAAAGATTCCTCCTTCCCCCCTGGCCTCTGATCTGTGGGGCAAATAGAAATATTCATCACAGGCCTCTTTATAAATTTTGTAATAATCTTCATCTGCGCTATCACACGCTTCCTTCATGCACTCATGGAAGAAATCTACCTCACTTTTTGGAACTATTGTTGGAGTTATATCTCCTCCTCCACCAAACCAAGAATCGCCCGTTACTATAAATCTTGTATTGAAATGGAACGCAGGAACTTTAGGGGAATGCATGTGTGCAACCAAACTAATTCCGCTAGCCCAATATTCAGAAGATTGTTCAGTACCTTTTACTTGAGATTTAAAGTCATCACCAAACTGACCAGAAACAGTTGAAATATTGACACCCACTTTCTCGAAGACATCACCTTTCATGATGCTCATTTCGCCACCACCAGAAAACTTATGGTCCCAATTTTTTCTTTCAAATTTTTTACCATCGATTTCTTCAAACTCTTTGCAAAACAAGTCCCTTAGCTCTCTGAACCAAGATGAAGTTAGCCTTTTTTTCTCTTCAATATCCATTTTAAGCAAATATTTTTCTGGCTCTAATTACAAATTCTTTCACATTGTCTTGGGGGGTTGTTTTCAAAACTCCGTGTCCTAGGCCGCATACCCAACCTGCTTTTTCTTCATCGCTCAATTCTGCCATTTTTTCAAGGTAGGGCTCAAATTGTCTTATAAATTCTTGCTTAGGAAGGGTTAAGAAGTGTTCGCTGAAGTTGCCTTGAACAAACCCCTTGGTTGTGGAATTGAAGAATGGAGTAATGTTTTCGTGAGAGTCAATTCCAAGACCGGCTATGCTGATATTCTCTTTCTCAATCGTTTGAAGAATTAAAGAATAATCTATTCCGTCTTTAGCGTAGTAACCAACCTTACCTGGAAATTTATTAATAAGATGATTGAAAGTAGCACTCAAATAGATGCTTAAATCCTTTTCCAATAATTGATGAGCAAGCGAATCAAATATCATTATAGTTTCCGCACCTGCCTTTAATTGCAACTCAATATTCTTTTCCAACAAAGGTAGAATAAAGTCGTTTAAAAGATTCGTTTCTAGGGTTCCCAATGAAAGCTTTTCAGTTTTTTTACTGTTTCCACAAGCGTATGAGATGAGCGTCCAAGGGCCGCCTACAAAACCTATTAAAGATTTGTCTTCCGGTAACCTTTCAAGTGTCCTTTCAATAGCCTCTCCCTGAAAAGTTAGTGAATTTATCGGGTTTCTTTCAATTAACAGGTCGTTTAAATTTTTGTCCGATACGTGTGAACCAAAGACTGGCCCAGGATTATAAGTTAGATCCATGCCAAGAGATTCAAGCGGGAAAAGGATATCACTGAATAAAATTGCCACATCAAAATCGAATTCTTCAATAGGACCCATAGCGGTTTCTGCTGCAAGTAATGGAGTTTTGCAGAGCTCTTCAAAGGTGTGAGATTTTTTTAAATTCTGGTAATGATCGTGGTAGCGACCTGCCTGCCTCATGAACCAAATTGGTGGAGTTCTTTGGGGTTTTCTCTCAAGAGCATTCTTAAATTTTATATTAGACAAGCAACGACCTTTTATTTGTTTAGTTTCAAGGCAATTTCTTTAGCAGCGTAAGTAAGGATGCTGTCTGCTCCAGCGCGTTTAAAACAAAGAAGTGATTCCATGAAAGCTTCTTCCGCTAACCAGTTATTTTCAATAGCTCCTTTTAGCATGGCGTATTCCCCACTGACCTGATAGGCGAAAGTAGGAACAGCGAATTCATCTTTTACCGCTTTAATGATATCCAGATAGGGCATACCGGGCTTCACCATAACCATATCAGCTCCTTCTTGAAGGTCCATGCGGACTTCATGCAATGCTTCTTCTGCATTTGCAACATCCATCTGATAAGTGTCCTTGCTTCCTTTGCCAAGATTTGCAGAAGACCCTACTGCGTCTCTGAAGGGCCCATAAAATTTTGAGCTGTACTTTGCAGCGTAAGAGAGTATCAAAGTATTTACAAAGCCATTAGTTTCTAAGGCCTCTCTGATAGACAATATTCTTCCATCCATCATATCGGAAGGAGCAATAATATCGGCTCCGGCTTTAGCCAAAACCAAAGCTTGTTCTGAAAGGATGGAGAGGCTTGAATCGTTTTCTACATAACCCTCGCGATTCAACACACCATCGTGTCCATGAGATGTATAGGGATCTAGAGCAACGTCAGAAATAATGACCATATCCGATACATTTTTTATTTGTCGAATGGCTTTCGAAATTAAGTTGTCTTCGTTTAAAGATTCTTTTCCTTGGTCATCCTTTTTACTTGGATCTATAACTGGAAACAAAGCAACCGCCTGAATGCCTGCCATTTCTAGTTCTTTAATTTCTTCATTAAGTACATCAAGGCCAAGTCGCATTACTCCTGGCAGAGACTCAATAGGCTCTTTGCCTTCAAGGCCCTCTTTAATAAACAGTGGTTGTATAAGGTCATTTACACTTAGGGAGTTCTCGGCTACCAAATTGCGTAAAGCATTGCTTTGACGTGTTCTTCTTAATCTGGTTAGTGGAAATTTTCTGGATGGCATCATAAAAGTGGGTTTATGTAAGCTAACGCTTACTCAATTCGAGTATTAATCCCTACATTATATACTGACTGAGGCTCTATTTAACTCATGAATTGAGTTCCACGGCAGAAATCCAATCTTGATAGTCCAGGAAAGCCATTACTTTATTGGATGCCATTGAGCTTATAAGGTCATGAGTTTTCCCCAGTCCGGTTGCATGACGCGCTTTTAGTATCTCCGGATAAACGCTGATCGCTCTCAGAAAGGCGGTACTGCTCATCCAATAGAAATGGGTGTATTTAGTAATATCAAGGCTAAGTTCAACGGGGATCAGTCGGTAGGTGGGCAGTATTTCTTTGCCCTCATCTTTATTATCATAGTGGGATAGCTTTAACCATTTCATCTCTTCAAAAGGATTTTCTTCAGGACTGTTGTTTTCTCCTAAACTGTCCGAGCAACCATTTACCCAAACCCCCTGTCGAGCAAGAGATTCCCACGTACTAACCCCACTTGCCCAAACACAATTTGAATCATTGATTGTTACTGAAGGATCTAACGCATTGGATCTGCTGATGTAAATTCCCTTACCTCTTAATGCATTTAAGGTTTCATTGGCTTCATTTATTTGCTCTCTTTTAAAAAATACTTGATTCTTGATATTTTGAGGAAAGAAAGAACTTCTACTTAAGCCTTGAAAGAAATCCCCTAAATCTTCTTTCGCTAAAAATACACGTTCGTCTATTTCTTTTCCTTCTTCAGATTCCCCTTTAACGGTTTTGATTTTACCTATTTCAATAGACTCAACACTGGCTCCTATTTTTTGGTGACACCCACCCCCATAAGATTTGAGTATAGTTCTTTCTTCTTCTATAAGGTCAAGGGATGCGTCATCTGAGATGCTTTTGATTATTGATTGAAGCTCCTTATCATCAGATCTAACTTCAAGAGCCAAGGCACCTTGAGCAGCTGCACAAGGATTTGCCGATAATGGCAGTACCATCCACTTCAAGCTTTCTAGAGAGATTTTTAGTTCTTTTTTCCCTTCTTCAAATTCCGGTGCATGACTTTCTAGAATTCTATCTATAGCCGCTTTAGCAACTATTAGGCCGTCCTCTTTTCCCTCGATTAATTTATTTATGCGGGTTTGGATGTTCCCCCTAACGTCACAAAACTTAATATCTGTTGGGTTTCCTGGCAAGGCCTTAGGAAGAAAAGAAGTTAAATTCTTTTCTCTCCTGGGAGAAGAAGACAATATTTTTAGGCTGTTATTACTTCCACTATCTTTTTTTAAGAACAGCATGTCGCGCATATCTGCTCTTTTTAATGTTCCTGAAATAACTGTTCCAGCTTCTATCTCTATAGGAAGGTCTTTCCAGGAATGGACAGCCAGGTCAGCTCGTCCAGAAATTAGGTCTTCTTTAATATCATTAGTAAAAACCCCTATGTCTGGCATTTTGTTTAAGGGAGTTGTTAGATCATTGTCTCCAAGGGTGGATTTAAAAATATGCTGAATATTTATTTCTGGATATTTCTCTTTTAATCTATCAGAGACAATACAGGCTTGAATTCTAGCCAAATTACTTTTTCTTGAAACTATCTTTATTGTCTTCAAAATTCTTTTATTCCTTCCTAAATGAGAACGGTTCTCGGTTAAATAATTACTACGTCAAGTATGCTATATTTCGCATCTGTTGACGCCTGATTTTTTTACTATTTACATTTTAATTACATAAAACTGAATGAACTATAAAAAATTTTTCTCCGATGAACTTCTTTCTCTCAAATCACAGGGTCTCTACAGGAAGTTTAGAGCAATAAATAGAAACAAAACAAGTTTTCCAAAAGCAACCGAAAGATTCGAAGGACAAGAGCGTGAAGTTGAAGTTTGGTGCAGCAACGATTACTTAAACTTAAGCCAACACCCAGAGGTCACTAGAGTTTCAATTGATGTAATCAACGAACTTGGAACTGGGTCTGGCGGAACTAGAAATATATCTGGAACCTCAACCCATCACGTAGATCTAGAAACTTTGATTGCAGAATTGCATAAGAAAGAAGCGGGTTTGCTTTTTCCATCAGCCTATACGGCCAATCAATCCGCATTGGTTACTTTATGTAAAAACTTAGAGGGCGTAGAAGTTTATTCTGATGAGCTTAACCATGCTTCATTAATACAGGGCATAAAAAACGCAAATGCAATTTGTCATGTTTTCAGGCATAACGATACGGATCACTTGGAAGAATTATTGAAGACGTCCAATGCGGACACTCCAAAGCTGATTGTTTTTGAATCCCTCTACTCGATGGAAGGCATGAGATCTCCTATAGCAAAAATCGTTGCTTTGGCTGAAGAGTACAATGCTTTGACCTACCTTGATGAAGTACACTCAGTTGGTCTTTATGGACCAGAAGGAAGAGGCATTACTGCTGAGTTGGGACTAGAAGACAGGATAGATATAATCAATGGAACTCTCTCAAAAGCTTTTGGGCAAATGGGCGGTTACGTTGCAGCAAATTCAGACATTATTGATTACATAAGAAGTTTCGCATCAGGATTTATTTTTACATCTTCTATGAATCCCTCTATCGCAGCAGCATCAATCAAAGCAATAGAGATTGCCAAATCTTCAGATGAGCTCAGATCAAACATAAGATTAAATTCTGATAGGATTAGAAAAGGCTTAAGAGAGGCAAGAATTCCTTTCTTAGAAAACGATAGTCACATCATACCAATTCATCTCTACGACCCAACGCTTTGTAAGGAGGCTGCTAACTTATTGATTGAAAAGCATGGGATCTATATTCAGCCTGTATTCTTTCCAACAGTTCCAAAAGGAGACGAAAGATTCCGAGTTACAATTACTCCTAGACACGTGGCTGAAGACATAGACCGTTTTGTTGCTGCGTTGGATGATATTTGGAATGAATTGGATCTTAAAAGAGCTGATGAAGAGGCAGGGGATGCAAAAGAGGCGGTTAGCAGAATCTACTAGACTTTAGAGGTCTCCATCTGCCCTTACTTCGCTCTGATCTACGCTAAATTGCTTGCCGTAGCGAGCTTCAAGTTTATTTTGATTCTCAGTTATAACATCAACCGGATCTAACCCAAGAGCCATGCAGGCTGTTACCCAGTACCACATGATGTCGCCGAGCTCCCTTTTCATATGAAAAATATTTGCTTCATCTGCGGGTTTTCCTTGTAGAACCATTTTTTTGACTATTTCAACAAATTCACCGGTCTCGCTTCCAAGTCCAAGAGCTCCAGTAAGCAATCGAGGCACATCGATATCAGGGTTTTCATGTATTGATTCAAGAGAATTTTGTAATGCTTTTAAATCTAAACTGGGTTCACTTGTAACTTTGGTTACGAAATCACTGTAAGTAGAAAAGAAATTTTTAGCGTCTGTCATATTAATAAATATGATAACTCATGAGCCTGTATTGTTCATTCTCTTTAGGCACTAAAAATTTGCTAATTAAATTAACAGTTCTTCTATAGAATGTGCGAGTGGATGTATCTGAGATTTTTGAAACCCTTAACGAACCTCAACGACAGGCTGTAACATCAGAGTCTAAGAATCAGCTCGTCTTAGCTGGAGCAGGATCAGGAAAAACCAGAGTTATTGCTCATAGGATAGCTTGGTTGATAAAGGCTTTGGGTGCCAACCCTTATTCCATACTTACAGTAACTTTTACGAATAAAGCTGCCAGCGAAATGCGAGGCAGAATTGAATCAATCGTTGAGGGTGACATGGGATCCTTCTGGTGTGGAACTTTTCATGGAATTTCGCACAGACTCTTAAGAATGCACTGGGAGGAAGCTGGATTGAGAAAAGAATTTGCAATTTTAGACAGCGAAGATCAATTCAGAGTGGTCAAAAGAGTAAGCAAGTCGTTGGGTCTGGACGACGGTAAGTGGCCCCCAAGACAAATTCAGTGGTTTATTAATAAACAAAAAGATGAATGCAGAAGGTCTAAGGACGTAGAAGTAGGCGATGATTATTTTGCTGAAAAGATGAATGAAGTTTATAGGGCTTATGAAGAACTTTGTGAAAGAGAAAGCTTGGTAGACTTTGGTGAGCTTCTTTTAAGATCGTACATGCTCTTGAGGCATAATGAAAAAATTCTTCAACATTACCAAAAAAGATTTAAGCACATTCTTGTTGATGAGTTTCAAGACACAAACGAAGTTCAATACCAATTTTTAAGGTTATTAACTGGAGGGGGCTGCAACATCATGTCGGTAGGAGATGACGACCAATCTATTTACGGATGGAGGGGTGCGAAGAGTGAAAACATCAACAGATTCGTACAAGATTATCCTGCCACAGAATTGATCAAGCTTGAGCAAAATTACAGGTCTACTGAGACTATTCTCGGGGCGGCAAATGCTGTCATTAAAAATAATCAAGGTCGAATGGGCAAAGAGCTCTGGACTGATCAAAAAGAAGGAGAACCCATTTCTGTTTATTCTGCTTACAACGAAGACGACGAAGCTCGTTACGTTGTGGGAAGTATTCAAAACTGGATAGGCCAAGGCAGGAGTTTAGATGAAGTGGCAATACTTTATAGATCCAATGCCCAATCCAGAGCTTTGGAAGAAGCAATATTAAGAGAAAGCTTGGCTTATAAGATATACGGAGGTTTGAGGTTTTATGAAAGAGCGGAAATTAAAAATGCCATGGCTTATCTTAGGTTGGTTTTTGGTAGAGAAGATGATGCTGCCTTTGAAAGAGTAATTAATATTCCACCAAGAGGCATAGGTGCAAAAACACTAGACCTAATTAGAGCTAGAGCCCTTCAAAATCAATGTTCCCTATGGAAGGCTGCAGAAGACCTAATAGAAACCGAAGCCTTAACACCAAGAGCCTCTCAATCTGTAAAAGGGTTTATGTCTGATTTTGAGAAGCTCAACACAGAGACAGAAGATTTAGTATTAAAAGATTTAGTTGACCACACCATACAAAGGAGTGGATTGATCGAATACCATAAAAAAGAAGCGGGAGAAAAAGGCAGGACCCGAGTTGAGAATTTAGGAGAGTTAGTAACTGCTGCGTCTGAATTTGAATCAGATCCTCAGGACGAAACAGAAGCAACCGAGTTAAAATTTTTTATAGATCATGCTGCCCTGGATGCAGGAGATAATCAGGCTGGTGAACACGAGTCAGCCATACAATTAATGACGCTTCATTCAGCTAAGGGTCTTGAATTCCCCTTGGTTTTTATAACAGGATTTGAAGAGGGACTTTTCCCCCATAAACTTTCAATAGAGGAACCAGGTCAGCTCCAAGAAGAAAGAAGACTTTGTTATGTTGGAATGACTCGATCAATGGAAAAGCTTTTTATTGTTCATGCTGAAATGCGAAACCTCTATGGCTCTGAGACCTTCAACCCTCCGTCTAGGTTTTTAAGAGAAATTCCACCTGAATTGACAGTAGAAGTTAGGACAGGAGGCAACATTCCAAGAAGACCCACCAGGGTAAAATCTTCGCAGCCAGGGGAGGTTCCGGATACGGACTTGAAGTTGGGCCAAAGAGTTTCACATGAAGTTTTTGGTGAAGGGGTAATTTTAAATTACGAAGGACAGGGACCAAACGCAAGAGTAGAAGTAAGTTTCAGTTCAAGCAATACTAAGTGGTTGATGGTTTCTTACGCTAAGTTAAAATCGTTGTAATAATCAGGAAAATAGAATGAAAAAAAGTTTTTTATCAATCATGGCTCTTATATTCTTAGCTTCTTGTTCAGAAGTTGAACAGCAAGTTTCTGATAATTCCTGCTTTACTGGAGATGGTAAAACTTACAAATGGAACATGGTAACGACTTGGCCTAAAAACTTTCCTGGTTTGGGTATGGCTGCTGAAAATTTCTCTCAGTCCCTAGATGAAATGACCTGCGGAAGGGTTAAGGTAAAAGTTTATGGAGCAGGTGAGCTTGTTCCTCCTCTTGGAGTTTTTGATGCAGTTTCTCAAGGAAATGTTCAGTTGGGACATGGGGCCTCTTATTATTGGACAGGAAAGCTTAAATCAGCACAATTCTTTACCGCAGTTCCTTTTGGTTTAACGGCTCAAGAGATGAATGGATGGCTTCATTATGGAGGAGGCCTTGAATTGTGGCAGGAAGCTTACGCCCCTTTTAATTTAATTCCTCTTGCTGGTGGAAATACAGGGGTTCAAATGGCGGGGTGGTTTAATAAAGAAATAAATTCAGTGGAAGACTTGAAGGGGATTAAAATGAGAATACCCGGTCTTGCTGGAGAAGTTTTTACTAGAGCAGGTGGAGAGACGGTAACGCTGCCTGGAAACGAAATATTCTTAGCCCTTCAGCAGGGTGTTGTGGATGCTGCAGAGTGGGTCGGACCTTACAATGATTTAACTTTTGGTTTTCATCAAGTTGCTGAGTATTATTATTATCCTGGCTGGCACGAACCTGGATCTACTCTAGAAATTATTATCAATAAAGATGCTTTTGATTCGCTCCCAGCGGACCTGCAAGCCATTATGAAATACGCTGCTAAATCAGCTAACCAAGAAATGTTAGACGAGTACACTGCGAGAAACAATCAAGCTCTTAATGAACTTATTAACAAGCATGATGTAAAACTAAGAAAATTACCTGATGACGTTTTAAGAAAATTAAGAGAAATTTCAGATGAAGTCATACAAGATTTTATAGCAGATGATGAGATGGCACAAAAAGTACATGCTTCTTATTCAGACTTCAAAGATCAAGTTATTAATTATCATCGTATTTCAGAAAAAGCCTACATAGATACTAGGGAGTTGGATTGAATCAACAGCTCAATATAAGGAACCTTGGCAAACAAGATTACAGGGCAACTTGGGAGTCTATGCAAGCAACTGTCTTGCAAAAAGATGAAAACTCAGTTGATGAAATTTGGTTTTTAGAGCATAAACCTGTTTTCACGCTTGGGCAGGCTGGAAAAGAAGAAAATATTTTAAACTCCGACAGCATACCGGTTGTTAGAACGGATCGAGGAGGAGAAGTTACCTATCATGGACCCGGACAGCTTATTGTTTACTTTATGTTGAACTTGAAAAAGCGGGGCTGGGGACCTAAAAAGTTAATAGAAGAATTAGAGAATCTTATTCTCTCTTTACTGGACGGTTACAGCATAAATGCTGAAAGAAAGACTGGCGCCCCAGGAATTTATATCTCAGATAAGAAAGTAGCTTCCATAGGGTTAAAGATTAAAAAGGGCTTCAGCTATCACGGTATCAGCATCAATGTGGATATGGATCTTATGCCTTTTAAGAACATAAATCCTTGTGGTTATGATTCTTTAGAAATGACTCAACTTATTGATCATGCGGATCTTTCAATGCAATCGGTGGAAAACGACTTGAAGGTATTAATTTCTAATCATTTCTCTAAAGGCAGCAGTTGAACAATATAATTCCAACTAAAATTATTAAAGAAGATGGCATCATAGCCATAAGAAATGGCATCAAGCCTAATTCTAATAATGAAACTCCCATTGAAAGAAAGCCGAGCTGGTTAAGAGCCAAGCCAGAAGGGTCGGTCAAATTTCAAGAAGTTAAGAAAATAGTTCATGAAAGAAATCTTCATACCGTTTGTGAAGAAGCCATGTGTCCGAACATAAGCGAGTGCTGGAGTCATGGGACGGCAACTTTCATGTTGCTTGGATCTGTTTGCACAAGGGCTTGTAAGTTTTGTGCTGTGGATACTGGGAACCCAAAAGGTAGAGTTGATGCCGATGAGCCTGAGAAAGTAGCTTCTTCAATAAACCTAATGGGTCTCAAGTACGCAGTTCTTACATCGGTTAACAGAGATGATCTTGATGATGGAGGCGCCGGGCATTATGCAGAAACAATTGAGGCAACTAAAAATAAGTCACCTAATGTAATAATAGAGGCATTGGTACCAGACTTCTTAGGCGTAGAGTCATCCATAGAAAGGCTTTTAGATTCCGGTGTGGAAGTTTTTGCTCAAAATATTGAGACAGTGAAGCGCTTAACCTCAAGAGTAAGAGATCCTCGTGCTGGGTATGAACAAACGTTAAAGGTTTTGAGCTATGCCAAAGAATACCGAAAAAATATAGTTACCAAAACCAGCTTGATGCTTGGATTGGGAGAGACTCATGAAGAGATTATTACAACTTTCCAAGATATAAAAGAGAATAAAGTTGATGTCTTAACTTTAGGTCAATATCTAAGACCGACTGTGAATCACCTTCCAATCAAGAAATGGTACACACCAAAAGAATTCAGCAGTTACAAAGAAATAGCCATGGACATGGGTTTCTTAGAAGTTGCTTCAGGCCCTATGGTCAGGTCTTCTTACAGAGCCGATAAGCTTTCTTATTTATTTGATAAAGAAGAGCCTCTCTCCAAAAAATAAGTCTAAGAGCCAACTTTTCATTTAAGCTATTTTTTGCTGAATGACACCAAACCCATTCTTATCAGTACTTGTAATTTTTTCTATTAAATATGTAATTAATTGCCATGCCATAAAGAATTACCCATAAATTGCATTGGGCAGTGCCGTTACCAATCCAGGAAATATTGCTAAACATACTAATACCGTAAGCTGGATTAGTATGAAAGGTATCACTCCTCGATAGATCGCCTCAGTTGGTAAACTATCGGGAGCAACGCCTCTCAGATAAAACAGAGCAAAACCAAAGGGAGGTGTGAGAAATGAGGTTTGAAGATTAATGGCTATCATGATCCCTAGCCAAATAGGATCTACTCCTAGAGTCAGCAATGCAGGACCGACAATAGGCACAACAACTAAAGTTATTTGGATAAAATCCAGTATAAAGCCCAGAAGGAAAATGATGATCATTACTACCAGCACGGCACTGAAAACCCCTCCGGGTAAATCAGCAAAAACGCCAGTTATTAAATCGTCGCCTCCGAACCCTCTAAAGACCAAAGAAAAGATTGATGAACCCAGCAGGATCATGAAGACCATAGCTGTAATTTCAGTTGTTTGTTCAACAGCTTCTGTCAGGTTCTTCTTGGTAAGACTGCTTTTGCTTACAGCCAATATGATTCCACCTAAGGCACCAACACCTGCAGCCTCTGTAGGAGTTGCTACGCCAGCTAAGATAGAACCAAGAACAGAGGTGATTAAAACAAATGGAGGTAAAAGTGATGTCAAAACTACTTTCCATCTGTTTTCTATAATTTTGACTTCTTGTGCGGGAGCAAGGGAAGGGTTGACGTGGGCTCTTATAATAACGTAAGCAGCGTAAGCAATGACCAGCATTAATCCTGGCACTATTGCACCCATGAAAAGGTCTCCAACCGAAACGGTCCTTGCTGAAAAATTTCCTATGCTTAGTTGTGACTGTTGATAAGAGGCTGACAAGACGTCGCCAAGTATTACCAGTGCTATAGAAGGAGGAATAATTTGACCTAGCGTTCCCGTAGCACAAATTGTTCCTGCAGCCAGACTTTGATCGTAGTTTCTTTGCAACATAATAGGCAGAGAAATTAAACCCATCGCGATAACGGTAGCTCCAACTATTCCTGTGCTTGCTGCTATTAATGCTCCAACAAATATTACAGAGATTGCCAGACTGCCTTTAAAGCCACCCATCACATCGGCCATATTGCTTAAAAGATCTTGAGCAAGGTTTGATTTTTCTAATAAAACACCCATAAAGACAAACAAAGGAACTGCTACCAAAGTCATGTTGGTCATGTCTCCGTATAGTCTATTTGGAATGGTTCCCAGTAAGGCGCTGTCAAATGTATTTGTTAGAACTCCAAGACCCGAAAATATGAGAGCAGTTCCGGCAAGGCTAAAAGCGACTGGAAAACCTGCCAAAAGGACCAGGCAGATCACACCGAACATTAATAGAGGTATAAACTCAATCATTTCTAAGCGTTATTGCTGATTTAATTATTTCAGACAAGCTTTGCAACGATAAAAAAACAGCCAACACAACCAAAAGACTTTTTTGCAAGTAAACAAAGGGTAGGCCGTCTGGCTCCGGAGAGACTTCCATAATTCTCCATGAAAATTCTACGTAACCCCAAGAGAATAAAAGTATGGTCCAGCACACCGGTTGCAGAAAGACGATGTTGCCAATGAGATCAACCAAGGCTTTTCTTTTCTCAGAAAAATCTCTGTAAAATATGTCCACTCTGACATGAGAGCCTCTCTTTAAAGCAAAAGCTGAACCTAAAAGAAAGAGGCCACCGTGAAGATAGAGCACCACATCTTGAAGCATTACTGAGCCCATGTTCAGTCCGTACCTCATTACTACTACTGTAAAAGTTATTAAAACCATAAGAACCACAAACCAAGAACAAACCTTCCCAACTCTTTCTGAAAACGCATCTAGTAGTAGGCTTAGTTTTTTCACGGTTAAATATTATTCGTTATCTGTAATTTGGATTATAATTATGAGGAGGTATATATATATGGATTTACAATTTACACAAGAAGAGCTCAACTTTCAAAAGGAAGTTAAAAATTGGATTAAAGAAAACTATTCTGCAGACATGCGTGAAAGGTATGTGAACAGCCCTAATGGACATCTAACCAAGGACGAGCACATGCAGTGGCAGCAAGCACTTTTTGCCCAAGGTTGGGCAGGCATTAACTGGCCTAAAGAATACGGAGGAGCTTCTTTGTCTGCATCTCAAAAATTTATGTTTAACAAAGAAATGGCCTCTGCAAATGCACCCTCTGTGGTTGCCTTTGGAGAGAAAATGGTCGCTCCTGTAATAATGGCATTTGGCTCGGATGAACAAAAACAAAAATATCTTCCAGACATATTGGCCTCGAAGGTTTGGTGGTGTCAAGGTTACTCAGAACCAGGATCAGGATCAGATTTAGCTTCTTTAAAAACGAAGGCAGAGGACAAGGGAGACCATTATTTAATTAACGGTGCCAAGACTTGGACCACACTCGCTCAGCATGCGGACATGATTTTCTGTTTGGTTAGAACCAGTCAAGAAGACATACCTCAAAAAGGGATATCTTTTATTCTTATAGACATGAAAACTCCAGGAATAGTTGTTCAGCCTATAAACACCTTGGACAATACGCCGATACCAAATCATGAAGTCAACACAGTATTTTTTGAAGATGTAAAAGTTCCTAAGGAGAATTTAATAGGAGAAGAAGGGAAGGGTTGGACTTACGCTAAATACCTTCTAGAGTTTGAAAGAGGCAATGCAGCGTCTCCCGGACTTTATTCACAACTTGAAAAATTAAAGAAAAGGGCTTCAGTTGAATCATTAGATGGCGCAACTTTAATGTCAGATACTAATTTCGTACAAGCGCTTGCGATGTTAGAAATACAGATCAATGCCATGGAGGCAACGGAACTTAAAATATTAGGAAACCTTACCGCAGGTCAAAACGTAGGGCCTGAATCTTCCTTATTGAAGGCAAGAGGCTCAGAAATTGGTCAAGCAATAACAGAGTTGGCAGTTGAGATTGCTGGATATTATGCTCTTCCTTTCAATAATCCTGGACCAGCGCTAGGCCACAATGAGCCACCTATAGGGAGTTGGTTCGCCAATGTTTCTGCTCCTAGGTATTTCAATAATAGAAAAACAAGTATCTATGCCGGCTCTAATGAGGTTCAGAGAAACATAATGGCTAAATTAGTTTTAGGCTTGTAACTTTGATATCTCTTATTGCTCCTGCTAAAACATTAGATTATGAAAGTGATTTAAAAATTACTGATTTTAGTGTTGCTAGTCACCTAAAAGATTCAAAAATCCTTATCAAGGAGCTTCAGAATAAGTCGCCTGATGAGCTTTCTAGTCTTATGGGATTGAGCGAGAAACTCTCAACTCTCAACTTCGAAAGAAACATGAATTGGAAAGTTCCTAAGAAGCCTTCATCGGTTTCAAGGCAGGCTATTTATGCTTTTAAAGGAGACGTCTACATGGGCTTAGAGGCAGAAACTTTGAGTAAGAGACAAATAAACTATGCCCAGAAGCATTTAGCAATACTATCGGGATTGTACGGACTTTTAAAACCACTAGATCTTATCTACCCTTACCGCTTGGAGATGGGAACAAAGATGAAAAATTCTAAAGGCAAAAATTTATACGAGTTTTGGGGAAGTAAGATAACCGATAATTTAAACGAGCAGATGTCTGGCCACAAAAGAAAAGGTGTTATTAATTTAGCTTCTGTAGAGTATTTTTCTTCGGTGAAACCAAATGAATTGAGCGGACCTTGCATCAGTCCGGTCTTTAAAGATTACAAAAATGGAGACTATAAAATCATCAGTTTTTTTGCAAAGAAAGCAAGAGGAATGATGGCCAGGTTTATCATAGAGAATAAAGCAGACTCTCTAGATGAGATTAAAGAGTTCAATTCTTCCGGATACAAATACAGCAAGAAAGACTCCAGTGAGTTTTCGCCTGTATTTTTAAGAAAAACCGTTTAAGCGCTAAATTCCCCGTCCAAGTATTTTCTTCTAGGCATAAGGTCTTCAAACTCCGGATCCTTCTTTTCAGCTTTTGCCTTGAAGGCCTCTCCCATTTCATCGCTTATACCTACAGCGGTATTCCAGAGTGCTATATGATTAAGCGACTCCTCAACGGTGTGGTCTCTGCCGTAGTTTAGGCTTTCTTTAGTTCCAGCGATCGCAAGTGGTCCTTTGGAGGCAATGTTCTTTGCAACTTCCATAACGCCTTCCATCATTTCCTCGCGTGTTTCGAAAACCTGATTTACAAGCCCATGCTTCATGGCTTCATCTGCTAGAAACCTTCTTCCCGTATAAGCTAATTCTCTTACAACTCCCTCGGGGATGAGCTTAGGGATTCTTTGTAGAGTTCCAACATCAGCTGCCATGCCTATATTAATTTCTTGAATGCAGAAGAAAGCTTCTTTAGTACAGAATCTAAAATCAGAAGCAGTGGCTAAGTCTAGCCCCCCGCCAATGCAACCACCTTGTATTGCAGCAATTACTGGAATCCTGGCTTTTTCTAGACATGAAATGGTGTATTGAAGGTCAAGGGTTACTCTGTAACCGGATTCTTTTCTCATGCCCATGTGTGTTTTAGGGGCTTTTGCATTTGGAGCAAAGTTTGCTAAATCCATGCCAGCACAGAAATGTTTTCCTTCGCCAGAAAGAACTATAACTCTGGCACTTGCATCATTGGAAATGGTGTCAATTAAATGAGGCAGTTCCGACCAAAAAGCTTTGTTCATGGTATTAAATTCATCCGGTCTGCACATGCTTACGTGTGCAATTTTGTCTTTTATCTCTACGTTAAAACAGCTGTAATTCATTATTCTCTCCTTTAAAATTATTGCTCTTCTGCAATTTTTATAATTTCATCTACCTTAGATTTCAAATCCTCAACCAAATCAAACGTTTTATTGTGAGGCATGACAACTTTCCTGTCCCTGCTCAACAGTTTCAATCCCTTTAATACTTCCTGGGCATTATTCTTTAGTATTTCGTTCTTTTCCATAATAATCTTTAATCCAATTAGTTAGTACGTTATTGTAAAAGAAAAATTACCACCTAGAAATGAAAGAATCTGAACTTATAGAATTATCTAAAAAATTAATTACCATTTGCAATGATGCGGGTACTCAGATTATGTCCATATATTCTTCGGGCCAAGAAGTTGAGGAGATTAAAGAAGATGGGTCTCCAGTTACTTTAGCAGATATGGCTTCTCACAAAGTTATTGTTGATGGCCTTTCAGAGTTAAAACAAAAATTTCCTATTCTTTCAGAAGAAGACACAAATTCTCAAAAAAAAGAATGTTCATTATTTTGGTTGGTAGATCCCTTAGACGGAACAAAAGAATTTATAAATAAGAACGGAGAGTTTACTGTAAACATTGCTCTGATAGAAAATGGAAAACCCATTATGGGTATTGTTTCAGCACCGGCGTTGGAAGAAACATTCATAGGAATCGCAGGGTTAGGGGCTTCAAAAATAACTAAATCGGGTAAGAAAGAAATCCAACCTTCACTACAAGATCTAGAAAAGTGTCGAATCACTTTAAGTAAAAGTCACCAAAGTGAATCTGATGAAAAATTTATTAAAGCCACTCAAAAAATTTTTAGTAAAACAGAAATAATTCCAGCAGGCAGTTCTTTAAAATTGTGCAGAGTGGCAGAAGGTTCTGCAGACATATATTGCAGATTAGGACCTACATATCAATGGGACATAGCAGCAGGGCAGGCTATTGTTGAGAGTGCAGGAGCTGTTATTAATAGCTTGGAAGGTTTGAGTTTGAATTATAAATTTGATTCTCAATTAAGGAACCCTTACTTTTATTGTTCAGGAGATCCGTCATTTGATTGGCATTCAATTTTTAAAGACTTTGAATAAAGAACTAATCTATCTTCAATACAACTTTTCCTATGTTTTCATTTCTTTCCATTACCGAATGTGCCTTCTCGACATCTTGAAGCTCAAAAACTTCATGAATTATTGGCTTAATAGATCCGTCACTAAATAAAGGCCAGACTTTAGTTTCTAAATCTTTCATTACTTCGCCTTTTAACTCTACGCTTCTAGCTCTTATTGTAGAGCCTATAATTCTTTGCCGTTTCATCATCAAGTGACCCAGGTTAATATCGGTTTGCATCCCACTCATTAACCCTATGATTATTAACTTTCCTTCCAAGCCAAGCACTTTGAGATTGCCCTCTAGATAATTTGCCCCAACAGGATCTAAAATAATGTCTACCCCTTCTGGGGACCATTCTTGAATCTCTTCAAAAACTGTTTCTCTTATAGATCCGCCAGAAGCTCCAAGATTCATACAAAATTCTATTTTCTCTTTGGTACCAGCTGAAATAAAGCTTTCACAACCAAAATTATTGCAAAGTTGTATCCCGGCTGTGCCTATTCCACTGGCACCAGCATGAAATAAAACTTTATTTCCAGCAGTAAGGTTCCCTTCTATAAATAAATTTAACCAACAAGTTGCATAAACCTCAGGAATGGAAGCTGACTCAATCCAATCCAGTCCTTTAGGAACTGAGGTAACTTGTTGCTCTGGGCAAGTAACGTATTCAGCGTAACCACCACCTGCTAAAAGAGCACAAACCTCCTCTCCTACCAATCTAGTTTTTACTCCTTCACCTACCGCTTCTATGATTCCACTGCATTCAAGACCCATGATCAAGCTTGCACCCGGAGGAGGGGGATACAATCCATTTTTTTGTGCTAAATCTGCTCTGTTAATAGCTGAAGCCTTAATCTTTATAAGAACTTCTCCTTGCTTTGGTTCTGGAATTGGCAGTTCAACTAAAGCAATTTCTCCTTCTTTGATGTCTATGGCTTTCATAATTTTTTTAATAATATCTCTAAATATTGCATTCTATATTTTGAACACCATATTGAAAGGTAAGTTTGATTTTTTAAATTTTCTCTAAATTTACACAAATAAATACTAAAAATGTAAAATTCACATGTTTTATGAGTAAAAAAGAACTAAAAGAACCAAAAGAACAAGAAAAAAAAGGTACAGCTCTTCAGGAAATGGACATAGCTTCTCCTGGAGGAGACCTTCAAGGGTATATAAATTCTGTTCACAGCATAGGACTCCTCACACCTGAAGAGGAAAAGCAGTTGGCCGAAGATTTGTATTACCGAAATGACTTAGATGCTGCAAGGAAGCTGGTTTTAGCCCATTTAAGGTTCGTCATATACATAGCCAAGACTTACTCTGGGTATGGCCTTTCTGAAGCAGATCTAATTCAAGAGGGCAATGTTGGTCTTATGAAGGCAGTAAGAAAGTTTAACCCTGAGGTGGGAGTTAGGGTTGTCTCTTTTGCTGTGCATTGGATCAAGGCTGAAATACACGAATACGTTTTAAAGAATTGGAAAATAGTTAAGATCGCAACAACAAAGGCACAAAGAAAGCTTTTCTTTAATCTTAGAAAAAAGAAAAAAGGACTGGCGTGGCTCACGGAAGATGAAATAGCAGTCATTTCTAAAGATCTTGGAGTGAAGCCTTCAGAGGTTCGTGAAATGGAGAAGCGCCTTAGCAGCTCAGATATGTCTTTTGATCCACTTAGTGATTCAGAGGATGATGAGGCTGCTTATTCACCTTCCAATTATTTACAAGAAGAGGGATCCAATCCTTTAGATATTTTTGAAAGTGACTCCACTACAGAGGAAAATACCTCAATGCTCTACAGCGCTATTCATCAACTTGACGACAGGAGTAGAGATATTTTACAAGACAGATGGTTGGCAGATCAAAAGTTGACACTTCATGAATTGGCAGAAAAATATAACATCTCTGCAGAAAGGGTAAGACAGATAGAAAAAAATGCCATGAAGAAGATAAAGCAATCGCTGGATGCAGCTTAGAAAATTCTCTCTCTAATTAATAATGTTTAAAAGCAAGCCTAGGAGTTTTGTTTTGCGAAAAGGCAGAGTAACTTCAGCTCAGCGAAGCGCCATAATAAATCTGTGGCAAGACTACGTCATAGAGCCAGAAAGTGAACAAGTAAAGTTTGCTGAGGTTTTTAATAATCAGAACCCAGTCATAGCGGACATAGGATTTGGTTCGGGGGACACTTTGTTATTTTTAGCCAAGACAAACCCAGAGATAAATTTTCTCGGAATAGAAGTGTATTTATCTGGAATTGGTTCTTCTCTTGCTGGGGCAGGATTGAATGACCTTAAAAATATAAGAATCATCAACAGAGATGCTGATCTGGTAATGAGTGAGAATATCCTCAAAGGATCTTTAGATGGAATTGTTTTATTTTATCCAGACCCCTGGCCTAAAAGGAAGCACCATAAGCGGAGGCTGGTTCAAAGCGAATTTTTAGACCTGTCTAAAACCGCACTAAAAAAAGAAGGTTTCTTTTTTTGTAAAACAGATTGGGAAGATTATTCAAATCACATTATTAAAACTTTCGGAGCATCTGAGGAATGGGCAAAAAAAAATATTGATTCATTGCCGCCTTCGTATTCAGAAATTCCTTCAACTACTTATGAGAAAAAAGCTATCAGAGAGGGCAGGGAGCTAAAAAAATTGATCTATAGAGTTTTGTAGAAAAAATTACAGCAACCCTAAAAGTTTATTGAAAGCCAGTGCTCTATGGCTGATTGCGTTTTTATCTTTTTCATTTAACTCGGCTAGATGCCTCCCTTTCTTGGGAACTATAAAAATAGGATCGTATCCAAATCCCATAGAACCTTTTTTTTCTTTGGCTATGAGTCCTTCAAAAGAGCCTTCGGCAAAGTAATCATTATCATTGGTTAACAACATCAAGGAGCATTTAAATCTGGCCGATCTTTGAGAATCTTCTGCCTCTTTAAGTTCATGTAGAAGTTTTTCCATATTACTCTCATCGGTACCTTCTTCTGAATAACGTGAAGAAAAAATTCCAGGTTCACCATTAAGAAAATCAACTTCAAGACCAGAATCGTCTGCCAAGCAAGCAACTCCTCCGCAATTTTTAAAAGCATACTCTGCTTTAATCAAAGCATTTTCTTTAAAAGTTGAGCCAGTTTCTTCAGGAAGTTCAGTGATGTGATCAGGGAGTGTCTCAAATTCAAGGTCTGTATTTCTAGCTAAAACCTCAAATTCTTTTAGTTTCCCTTGGTTTTTGGTGGCCAAGATAATTTTCATTTAGAGATTTTGTATATTGCAGAACTGCTCAATAGATTGGGCCATAAATTTAAATACCATTTCTCTTCATTTTTGGAGTTAACCGATATTCTCTCTTCTATGATTATTTCAATATCTTTACAAAGGTCCTCAAAATCTTTTAGTGTGCACAAATGAATATTAGGGGTTTCGTTCCATCGATCTGGCAATTCATTAGTAATAGGCATTTTGCCTGTAAAAAGTAGAGCTAATCTGGACCTCCAGTTACCAAAATTAGGAATAGTAACAATGCACTTGTTGCCTATTCTTGTTATTTCTCTTAAAGCATACTCAGGCTTCTTCAGAACTTGGATGGTTTGGCTCATTATTACAATTTCGAAGCTGTCATCGGTAAAATTTGAAAGACCGTTGTCTATATTTTGTTCTATGACGTTTATGCCTTTAATGAGGCATGTCTCTATATTTTTGTCTTCTATCTCTACTCCCAGTGCTGTAATGTTCTTCTTTAATTTTAATTCAGCCAGAATCTTTCCATCTCCGCAACCAAGATCCAGAACTTTGTCTTCATCTTCTATCCAACTTTCAATCAACGAAAGAATGCTCATGAATCACTCCCTAAGAACGCCTTTATTGACCGCACGTATCTGTCTTCTGCAAAAAGAAAAGAATCGTGGCCATGGCTAGAATCTATTTCTAAATAGCTTACATCTTTGCCTGCTTGCAAAAGGGCATCAGAAATTTCTTTTGATCTTGCAGGAGAAAACCTCCAATCGCTAGTGAATGAAACAACCAGCACCTGAGCTTTTATTGATTTAAAAGCTTTAACCAAATCACCATTAAACTTATCAGCAGGATCAAAGTAGTCCAATAGTTTTGTCATTAAGAGGTAGGTGTTTGCATCAAAACTTTCTGCAAAGATGTCACCTTGGTATCTTAGGTAGCTCTCAACTTCAAATTCAACTCCGTATCCAAAATTTAATTTCCCCTCTTTCAACTCTCTACCAAATTTTTCCTTCATGGCTTCATCGGAAAGGTAGGTAATGTGACCAACCATCCTGGCAAGTCTTAAACCTCTCTTGGGTAATTTATTGTGTTTTTGATAATGCCCTTCTTGAAAGTCAGGATCCGTAATAATTGCCTGCCGTGCAACTTCATTAAAGGCTATATTTTGAGCGCTTAATTTTGGAGCCGCAGCAATAACGCCTGCCTTTTTTATTCTATCTGGATAAGCCAAGCTCCATTTTAGAGCTTGCATCCCACCGAGGCTTCCTCCTATCACTGAGTGCCAGGTAGCAATATTTAAATAATCTGCAAGAAGCACTTGGCAATTTACCCAATCTGATACGGTAATAACTGGAAAGTCTGGACCGTAAACTTCCCCAGTTTCAGAATTAATACTGGATGGCCCAGTAGATCCATGGCACCCTCCAAGGTTATTAGGAGACACAACAAAATATTTATTCGTGTCTATGGCTTTACCCGGACCTATTAATGCGTTCCACCAGCCTAGACGCTCATCTTCATCTTCGTAGTAACCGGCGGAGTGGTGATTTCCACTTAGAGCATGACAAACTAAGATTGCATTAGAGCAATCTTCGTTGAGTTCGCCATAAGTCTCGTAGACCAGTTTAATATTTTTAAGAACCTGTCCACATTCTAGTAAGAGCTCATCTTTAAATTCAACAGATGTTGCTTTAACTTTT
>Ga0209711_10000788_pt1 | contig 32548 bp, 34 predicted proteins | sample ArcticOcean_MG_C_7_FD_187441 | JGI IMG/M metagenome (GOLD analysis project Ga0209711, IMG submission 187441) | Marine microbial communities from western Arctic Ocean - ArcticOcean_MG_CB11_88 (SPAdes) (version 2) | ecosystem: Environmental > Aquatic > Marine > Oceanic | place: Arctic Ocean...
AAGTTTTTTTATTATTTTACATTCAACGCCCCAAATCCTTAGCATCGCAACTATTCACAGATTCTAACAAATTATCTAAATGAAAAGAAAAAGAGGATTATTAGAGAGAAAAGGCCTTGGGATTATTTTGAAAAAGAATGATTTATTTAACAGAAGAGAATAAAACTACTTCTTGTCTTTCCAAATAAAATAGAGATCATCTAAATTGTAATCTAAAGAACTTGCTTGTTCTTCTAAATATTGATCGGCAAAAGCACGTTGAAGAATGTCTTCGATTAAGTAATCTTCAAAAGAATATTCGGGATCGAAGGTGTCTTTTAATGACAATTTAAATAAAGAAGCAGTAGTTTGATACCAAAAGGCTTTCCATCCGGTTCGCAACTCTTTTACTAGATCATAGGTCGTAATACCTGTTTGCCTATGTACTAAGCGGATTAATATTTTCCCTTCCGAACGCGAAAACTTCTTTAATTCATCTTCGAATTCTTCGTAAATGAATTTTTCCATTCGTTTGAGGTACTTTTTTCTACTCCTCTTATTGTCTAAATTATCCAATCGCTCATTCAATATCGTCAAACGATCTGCAGCCAACTTAGCGTAAGGATATACTTTTAGTGTTTTTCTTCTTAAGATTAAGTAACGCTTGAGCTCTAAACGTGTTTTAAAACGCAGCGGTTGAAAAAGAACAACTTCCTTTAATGGGATTCCGTAGGTAGGGATACTATCACCGTCCAAAAGCATCAATTCTCTTTGTGGAAAGGAGGTGTCTTGTGCATTAACAAGTACATGAGATGTTAAAATTAAAAAAAGAATGCAAAGTTGTTTTTTCATCGGCATTAAAATTACAAAATATTAACGGTCTAGGATCTAGAGAAATCTATCGAATAATGTTAAATTGCTTTGCATAAATAAAATAGAATGAAAATAATAAATGATGCTTCTTTAAAATTTTTAGAAGAATACTTAAACAATGCAGCTCCTACTGGATATGAAGCTGAAGGTCAAAAAATATGGATGGATTACCTCCGTCCTTATGTAGATGAATTCATTACCGATAGCTACGGTACAGCTGTAGGAGTGATTAATCCTGACGCTCCTTTTAAGGTCGTGATCGAAGGACATTCGGACGAGATCTCTTGGTACATAAACTACATCACAGACGAAGGTTTGATTTACGTTATTCGTAATGGTGGGAGTGACCATCAAATTGCTCCCTCTAAATGGGTGAATATTCATACCAAAAAAGGATTGGTTAAAGGTGTTTTTGGATGGCCAGCCATTCATACCCGTAAAAACGGAAAAGAAGAGGCTCCAAAACTAAATAATATATGCATTGATGTTGGAGCAAAAGATAAGGCAGAAGTTGCCGAAATGGGCGTTCATGTTGGTTGTGTAATTACGTACCCTGACCAATTTCAAGTTCTAAACGGAAATAAATTTGTGTGCCGTGCTATTGACAATCGTGCCGGTGGGTTTATGATTGCTGAAGTAGCTCGACTTTTACATGAAAACAAAAAGGAACTTCCTTTTTGTCTATACATCACCAACTCCGTTCAAGAAGAAGTTGGATTGCGAGGTGCAGAAATGATCACGCAACGTTTGAAACCGGATATCGCTATTGTAACAGACGTATGTCATGATACAACAACACCGATGATCGATAAGAAAGAAGAAGGACATACCAAAATCGGTGACGGTCCCGTTATTTCTTATGCACCTGCGGTACATAACATCATTAGAGAACGCATTGTAGCTACAGCAGAGAAAAACAATATTCCTTTTCAACGTTTGGCTTCTTCGAGGGTTACAGGAACAGATACCGATGCTTTTGCTTATAGTAATGGTGGAATTCCTTCCGCGCTAATTTCTCTTCCGTTGCGCTATATGCACACTACGGTTGAAATGGTACAAAAAGAAGATGTGGAAAATGTAATTCATCTGATCTATAAAACCTTATTGGATCTTGATCCGAATGAATCATTAAGTTATTTTGATTAAATATTTTTAATCATTCATAATACTTTTTAAAAGTCAGTAAAGCTAAACAAGTTTTACTGGCTTTTTGCTTTCTAAGTATCACGTTGTTTATTACAACCATAACAAAATTAAAGTATCTTTTTGAGAATAGCTCGATTGATGTTTCGAACTGCAGCTGGTCCTTCATATATAAAACCAGTATAAAGCTGAACCAAAGCTGCACCAGCTTCAAGTTTTTCGATAGCATCTTCGGGTTTATGAACCCCACCAACGCCAATGATCGGAAATGCTTTATTACTTTTTTCACTTAAAAAACGAATAACTTCTGTACTTCGATTTTGTAATGGCTTACCACTAAGTCCACCCGCTTCTTGGGTTAGTTGTTCTGGAGACTTCAGATTGGCTCTGCTTAGCGTTGTATTACTTGCTATAACACCATCAATCTTAACCTCAGCCATGATACTGATGATGTCTAAAAGTTGATCATCTGTTAGGTCTGGAGCAATTTTAAGTAAAATAGGTTTAGGCTTTTCGTTCTCATCGTTGCGCTTCTTCAACACAGAAAGCAACTGAGTTAGTGGTTCTTTGTCTTGAAGTGCACGAAGGTTGGGTGTATTGGGAGAGCTAACGTTAACTACAAAGTAGTCGACGTAATCAAAAAGTGCATCAAAACAATAGATATAGTCGTCGACAGCATTTTCGTTAGGCGTCAATTTATTCTTTCCAATGTTCCCCCCAATAAGGATGTTCTTGTTTTTCTTTAACCGTTCAACTGCTTCATCTACTCCTAGGTTATTGAATCCCATTCTATTGATAATGGCTTGATCATCTTTTAAACGAAAGAGGCGCTTCTTAGGATTCCCAGCTTGACCTTTGGGTGTTAATGTTCCAATTTCAATAAACCCAAAACCGAAATTTGATAATTCTTTGTACAATTTGGCATCTTTATCAAAACCTGCTGCAAGACCAACTGGGTTTTTGAAGGTTAATCCGAATACCTTTCGCTCCAAGGCAGGATGCTCAATACAATAGATTTTACGAATTAAAAAAGCTGCTCCAGGAATTTTAGAGCCCCAACGAATCATCGCAAAAGAAAAGTGATGAACACTTTCGGGGTCAAAAAGAAAAAGAAATGGTTTTATGAGTAGTTGATACATGAAATCTAAATTTTAACAAAAATAAAAAAACCAACCCGATATGGGTTGGTTTTAGTTGTATTTAAATAAATGGGAGTTGTTCTTTTCTAAGCATTGAGTTTAGCACTCATCTCTAAAGAAATTGAAGAACGTTCCATTTTAATTTTTCCAGCCAAAGTCTCTACAACACAAGTATTGTCTTTATCGTTAAGCTCAGCAATTTTTCCATGAATCCCACTTTTGGTGATCACACGATCTCCTTTTTTGAGACTACTCATGAATACTTTTTCTTTTTTAACTTTTCTTTGTTGTGGTAATATAATAAAGAAAACAAAGATGACGAGCATCAATAATAAAAAGGGTACTTGACTTGAAAATCCTTCCATTGAAGTGGGGTTTAGTTGGTTTGTTGAAGACGAGCAGCTTGTGCAGCTTCACGTTGTTGTTGTTTTACTGGATCAGCAGTAACCATCGCTTTGATGCGAATTGTTTCTCTACCAGTATCCGTATTTGTTGTAATTGTAACAGTTTTTTGCTGTAAGTTAGGCTTGTTACTTGAATCGAAGAGTACACGGATTTCGCCAGTTGCACCAGGTGCGATTGGTAAATTTTTAGGATATTCAGGTACAGTACATCCACAGCTACCACGTGCGTCTTGGATAATAAGATCTGATTTCCCAGTGTTTGTAAAGGTAAATACAGTTTCTACACGAGATCCTTCTTGAATTACTCCAAAATCGTGAATCCCTTTGTCAAATGACATTACTGGAGCATTTGAAATAGCTTTTGAAGCTGATGCCTGAGCAGCTGATGCTGTAGGAGCTGCTTCTCCTGTTGCAGCTTTTTTTGTTTCGGTTCCGCCGCAAGACACTAATGTTAGTGTAACGATTGCTAAAATTGATAAAAATAGATTTTTCATAGTTATAATTAGTTCATTAAGATTTCAAAATTAAGGAAAAATTTACAATAAACCACGTCCTTGTTTATTCATCCGATTTGTTTTTTCATACTCTTTGACAAGGCTATCCAAAACACCATTGATAAACAAATTACTTTTAGGGGTAGAATACTCCTTTGCAATCTCTAAGTATTCGTTTAATGTAACTTTCGGTGGAATGTTAGAGAAGTAAAACAGTTCGGCTATTGCTAGTTTAATGAGGATTGCATCGAGATTGGCTATTCGCTCTGAATCCCAGTTCGGTGTTTTTCCATCCAACTCTTTCTGAAGTGCTTCTTCATTTGCAATTGCCTTTTCAAACAATTCAATTCCGAAATCAATATCTTCTTTATTCTCATTAAAATCAGGAAACTCCAACGAGCTTTGTGAATCTAGATCAACACGTTTCAGCTGCTTAAGTAAAAAGGTGTTTACCAAAGGTAAATCGTCAATCCAAGTCATGTTCAAATCTTCTAAATAATGATAAAGCGAATCGTCGGGTGCAATGATGTCTTTAAACAAAGACACAACAAAACGAATCTGTTGCTCATCAGTAGGCTCAGTTAACTTACTATACACCTCGAACAACTCACTTTTCAGAAGGGTTGCATATATTTTTTTAATGTAATCGAACTCCAATTCCCAATGATTCATTTTCTTAGTAGAAATGAAGAGATCAAGTTTTTTATGCTCCGCTAAAAATATCAAGCACTTATTGTTGGCTATAATTTGATGTAAAGGAGCAAATGAGTCTTGTGTTCTTATTTGAGTCTCATTAATCTTATGCTGGTTTGTGGCATGCTGCTGAAGTGCTTTGAAAAAAGCAAGCTTAATTAAATAAAGGTCAAAAACCCCAGTAAGACTGTTTTTGATGAATTTAACTTCATCCGAAAGGGAATTTTGATTTCCATTCGAAAGGGCATAAACAGATTGCATTATTTTTATTCGAACGTGTCTTCTTGTGAGCATGTATGAGAACTTTTATTTCTGATACAAAAATAGTGTTTTGAAAAGGACTGCCCTCCTACTTCGACTGATTTTTTGTAAATATATTTCCTTTTTTTCTACCCGCGCATTTGTGTACCTTTGAACATCTTTAATTATCTATGAAAGAACTAAAATACCTCAATAAATATTTATTCAAATATCGTGTAAGCCTCTTTTTGGGGATTTTAATCACCATTGTAGCACGGATTTTTTCCCTTTTTGCGCCTCGTCTCATAGGGAATTCACTTACTGCCGTTGAACGATATATCTTAGATGACTCTCTTGGGCTTGATGTTATTAAGGAAGAACTCTTCTGGAATATTGTAATCATTATATCTGCCGCATTGATCTCTGGGTTCTTGACTTTTTTGATGCGCCAAACAATTATCAATGTCTCTCGTTATATTGAGTTTGATTTGAAAAATGAAATCTTTGAACATTATCAAAAACTGTGCTTAAGCTTTTATAAGAATAACCGAACGGGAGATTTAATGAACCGAATAAGTGAAGATGTTGGAAAGGTTCGGATGTATTTTGGTCCTGCAATTATGTATAGCATCAACACCATCGCGCTCTTTGTAATTGTCATTTCTTATATGGTCAGTATTGCGCCACTTTTAACAGTATACACCCTTCTGCCCTTGCCGATCCTATCGCTTGCGATATATAAATTAAGTAAAGCAATTAATACAAGGAGTACTGCCGTTCAAGAAACACTATCGGATCTTTCTACTTTTACACAAGAATCTTTTAGTGGTATAGCTGTTATAAAATCTTACGGGATTCAGTCTAAAATTAATGAAGACTTCACGAAACTTACCGCACTGAGTAAAGATAAAAATGTTGATTTAGCGAAAATTCAGGCTTGGTTTTTTCCACTTATGATTTTGCTTATTGGCTTCAGTAACATTTTGGTTATTTTCATTGGAGGAAATCAATACATCGAAGGCACCCTAGAAATAGGTGTTTTGGCAGAGTTCATCATCTATGTAAACATGCTTACTTGGCCTGTGGCAACAGTTGGTTGGGTAACTTCAATTGTTCAACAAGCCGAAGCTTCACAAAAAAGAATCAATGACTTTCTAAAAGAAGAACCCAAAATCACAAGTGGTAGTTTAGATCAAACCATTGAAAAAGGGACTATCGAATTTAAAAATGTAAACTTCACTTACAAAGAAACTCAGATTCAAGCAGCTAAGAACATTAGTTTCAAGCTTAATCCGGGAGAAACACTTGGAGTTATTGGGAAAACTGGATCAGGAAAATCCACATTATTAGATTTAATCAGCCGTTTGTATGATGTTGACGAAGGCGAAATTTTAATCGACGGTATTCCAATTCAGGATTACAACCTCTCTGGCATTCGATCCGAAATTGGATATGTACCTCAAAATCCTTTTTTATTCTCAGAAACCATTGAACGTAACATCCGTTTTGGGAAACAGGATGCAAACTTTGAAGAAATTAAAGCTGCAGCTCAAAGCGCAGCAGTTGCTGAGAATATTGAACGGTTTAAAGAAGGATACGAAACCCTTTTGGGTGAGCGAGGCGTTACCCTTTCTGGAGGGCAAATTCAACGTATTTCAATTGCTCGAGCTCTTATAAAGGACCCTAAAGTATTGTTGTTTGATGACTGCTTATCTGCCGTTGATGCTGATACTGAAGAAGAAATCTTAAAAAACTTAAAAGAGCGTTCGAAAGAAAAGACAACCTTAATCGTTAGTCATCGGATCTCCTCTGTTATAGACGCCAATTGCATTCTTGTTATAGATCAAGGGACTGTTATTGAGCAAGGTACTCACGCCGAGTTAATCAATAAAGGCGGATTTTACAAAGAGTTGTTCCAAAAACAAAATACAGAAAGGCACCAATAATTTTTTTTTGTTTAATATTTTACCCATTTTTGTGTTTAATTGTAGTTTTAAGTTAAACAAAAACAGAAAGTGGTGATGGAAATCAAGCAAGAAGAAATATACTCAAAGGTACTACGTGCTGGAAGAAGAACATATTTTTTTGATATTAGAGAAACAAAAGCAAGTGACTATTACCTTACGATAACTGAAAGTAAAAAGTTCACCAATGACGACGGTACTTTTTTTTACAAAAAACACAAAATATACCTCTACAAAGAAGACTTTCTAGAGTTCCAGAATATTCTGGGTGAAATGATTGGTTATGTCATTAAAGAAAGAGGAGAAGAAGTTATTAGTGAACGTCATCAAAAAGACTTTAAACCCGAAGGCTTGAAAACTGATGATAAAAGTATTCCAGAAGATTTTACAGATTTAAAGTTCGAGGACATTTAAGTAATCTTTTAGAACCTTTCCCACTATCGTTGTACCATATTTTTTTTTATCTTTAAATGGATATTGATTCCACTTAATGTATTAATTAGAAAATATAACTGTGAAAAAAACTACAACATTACTCATTCTACTATGGATGAGCTTCGTCGGATATGCACAAACAGATGCATCATACTACCTCCCATCTGGTCATGAATACGACACCACTATTCCAACACCTCAAAGTGTATTAGGCTTTAATGTTGGTGATTGGCACGTAAGTCACGATAAATTATCGGAATACATGAAGGCGTTAGCACAGGCTTCTGATCGTATTTCTATCGAAAACAGAGGAACTACCTATGAAGGTCGTCCACTTCTTCTTTTGACAATTACAAGTCCGAAGAATCATAAAAACATTGATCAAATTCAAAAGCAACACATGCTGTTGTCTGAACCCGAAGGTCAAAGTTTAGACCTCAACGCTATGCCTGCAATAGTCTACCAGGGTTTTTCTATTCACGGAAACGAACCGAGTGGTGCCAATGCGGGTCTCATGGTTGCTTATCACCTTGCAGCTTCGCTGAATGCTAGCTTAGCAGAACTCCTCCAAGATGTTGTGGTATTGTTTGACCCAAGTTACAATCCAGACGGATTACAACGTTTTTCTCAATGGGCAAACACCCATAAAAGCAATATTCTTAATCCAGACTCAAACGACAGAGAGTATACTGAGGCATGGCCAAGAGGAAGAACGAATCATTATTGGTTTGACATGAACCGTGATTGGCTTCCTGTACAATTACCAGAATCTAAGGTTCGCATTCAAAGTTTTACAGAATGGCTTCCAAACATACTAACGGATCATCATGAAATGGGAACCAACGCTACCTTCTTTTTTCAACCTGGAATTCAGTCACGAGTAAATCCCCTTACTCCAAAAATGAACCAAACCCTTACACGGGAGATTGGTAATTTCCATGCAGAAGCACTAAACAAAATCGGATCTCTATATTACACCGAAGAAAGTTATGATGACTTTTACTACGGAAAAGGATCAACCTACCCTGATGTAAATGGAAGCATTGGTATTCTATTTGAACAAGCAAGCTCAAGAGGGCATATTCAAGAAAGCGATAATGGCATACTAACTTTTCCTTTCACAATAAGAAATCAATTCAACACAGCCTTATCTACTCTCAAGGCTGCAAAGAACATGCGCATAAAACTCTTAGATTATCAAAGAACATTTTATAGCGATGCACTTAAAGAAGCAAGTCAAAGCAAACAAAAATCTATTGTCTTTGGAAACAGTAAAGATCCTGCAACTGCCTACCGCTTAGCAGAAATTCTAAAACGTCATAAGATACAGGTGCACTCTTTAGCTAAAAACTCAACGGTAAAAGGAAAGAGATATGCCAAAGAAGCCAGTTATGTTGTTCCGCTGAATCAAAAGAAAAGCAAGCTAATTCATGCAATGTTTGATACACAGACCAAATTCAAAGACAGTTTGTTCTATGATATTTCAGCTTGGACTTTTCCATTATCATTTAACGTAAATTATTCCTTTGAAAAATCAATAGCCCTTGCGGGTTCTGAAATCAAAACGCTAGCAATAGCCGATGACAAAGCAATTGAACAATCGACTTATGCTTACCTTTTGGAAGGACACGGATACTACACTCCAAAATTTCTATATGATCTTTTAGATGCTGGAATCCGAGTTAAGGTCGGACTTAAGCCTTTCTCTATTGAGGGCAATTCGTATGACTATGGTAGTTTAATGATTCCTGTAGCCAATCAAAATATGAATTCTGAAATGCTTCATAAAAAAATCACCGAAGCTGCTTCAGGTCTTATGCTTACTATTCGATCGGTTAGTACAGGTCTGACAGAAGGAATTGATTTAGGGTCTCGAAATTTTGAAACTATTAAAAAACCAAGCGTTGTTGTTTTAGTTGGAGATGGAGTTCGAAGCTATGATGCCGGAGAGATATGGCACTTAATGGATACGCAATACGAAATTCCAGTAACCAAGATTGATGTACGTCAACTAAGCCGTACTGACTTGAGCCGTTACACGCACCTAATCATTCCTAGTTACTCTGGAAGCTTATTGAATTCTAGCACCAAGAAAATTGAAAGTTGGATTAAAACTGGTGGATCTTTAGTTGCCTATCGTGATGCAATCAAATGGGTCAATAAGTCAGAGCTTTCAAAAGTTGAATTAAAATCATTTGAACGAGAAGCTAAAGGAATTGCTTTTGATCAAAAAGATAATTACCGTGGTGCACAAAACATTGGTGGAGCAATTTTCAATACAGACATCGACAGAAGCCATCCAATCAACTTCGGAATAGAACAAAGCACCTTGCCTATTTTCAGGAATTCTAGAATCTTTATGGAAGCTGACGAGCAGAGTTATAATAACCCTATTCGTTACACAAAAAATCCACTTCTTAGTGGATACATTTCAAAAGAGCAAATGAATCTTTTAAAAGGAAGCGTACCGTTTAAACATGTACGTAAAGGGAGAGGGAATATTATTCTTTTGACCGACAATACTAATTTCAGAGCTTACTGGTATGGTACCAATAAAGTTTTTGCAAACACTTTATTCTACGCAAACTTTATGCGTTAATATTATAATCTTAAAAAAGAAAAACCCCCAAAGAGAATTATCTCTTTGGGGGTTTTTTATTGGAATACTTTGTGGGTTTAGCTTTTGCTTTTGAATACATGATCCAAAATCCAAGCAGGGCCAACTAATAAAAATTTAATATCGTCAAGGAAAGATGGTTTTTTCCCTTCAATTTTATGTCCGTAAAATTGGACAATCCAAGCAATAACAAAAATCACAGCCGAAACTTTCCACAAACTCATTTGAAGAGCTAATTGGTAGTTCCCTAGAATACATAGAATTGCAAAGCCTAAGATCAAGAACGTCATTTTTAATGATAACCGAATGTAAAAAATCATCAAGGGGATTAAGAAAACGACACCCCAATTCGCGTACAAAGGATTTTCAATTCCAGTTAAGCTGGTAATAAGACCCGATGGAATACTCATTAACAATCCCACTATAGAAAAGAAAATTGCTGGGACGCAAAAGTAGTGGATGATTTTATTAGTTTTATTTTGATGGCTGACTGCATACGCATCAAGCAATTGTTGTAATGTTTGCATAGTCTTGATTTTTTATTGAAATTACAATTAATTATTTAAAACGTCAAAATGGCTCTTACACCCTCCACCATGCTTCCGTTGCAGCACATGGCACCAGACTTTAACTTACTGGATGTTAGGCTTAAAGAAAACGTTTCACTCACCAAATTGAAGGGGGCGAAAGGAACTTTAGTGGTTTTCATGTGTAATCACTGTCCGTTCGTGATTCACTTATTAGAGCACTTTAATCTGCTTGCTGATGAACTGAAATCTCAAGGAATCGCAACCATTGCAATTTCCAGTAACGATATAGAGAATTATCCACAAGATGGACCACAACAAATGGTAGCTCTTTGTAAGGAGTACGGAATATCTTTTCCATATCTATATGACCCTACGCAAGAAGTCGCAAAGGCTTATGATGCGGCTTGTACACCTGACTTTTATCTCTTTGATGACCAAAATAAATTAGTGTATCGTGGGCGATATGATGCATCAAGACCTCAATCGGGAACGCCGATCACAGGAGAAGATTTGAAAAGTGCAGCATTGAATTTGATCAATAAAAAACCCATATCCGAAAATCAATTTCCGAGTATGGGTTGTAATATAAAGTGGAAGTAAACTTATTTTACTATTTAAAATCTACAAGTTCAACTTCAAACTGAAGTGTAGCATCTGGTGGAATTACGCCTCCTGCACCAGCAGAGCCATATCCTAAATCAGCAGGAATAATAAAGGTTGCTTTTGCCCCTTTAGACAATAATGCAATTCCTTCGTCCCAACCTTTGATTACTTGACCAACACCCAAAGGAAAATCAATGGGCTCATTGCGTTTGTAAGAAGAATCAAAAACAGTACCGTCTAATAAGCTTCCTTTATAGTGTACAGAAACATTTTGTCCTTGACTTGGAGAAGCTCCAACTCCTGGAGTCTCTATTTTATAAAACAAACCAGTGGCAGTTTTTTCATAGCCTTCGGTTACGCTCGCTAAAGCAGCTTCCTGAGCTTTCTTCTGGTCTTCAATAGCCTTCAAGCGATTGGATTCAAAATTTGCAAAAGCATCTGCAGCGTCAAAAGCCTCAGCAGCTTGACCAACTCGAATAATCTCTAAGGTATCAATAGTATCATTTTGAGCAATTGCGTCAACGACGTCTTGCCCTTCAATTACGCTTCCAAAAACAGTATGTTTTCCGTCTAACCATGGCGTTGCAATGTGGGTAATGAAAAACTGGCTACCGTTGGTACCAGGTCCAGCATTAGCCATCGATAAAATACCTGGCTTATCGTGTTTTAAATCTGGGTGAAATTCATCATTAAATTGATATCCTGGTCCTCCAACTCCCGATCCTTGAGGGCAACCTCCTTGAACCATAAAGTCTTCGATAACTCTGTGGAATTTCAAACCATCGTAGTAGGGAGTCCCCTCGGCTTGAACATCATTTTTAATAGTTCCTTCTGCAAGACCTAGAAAATTCCCCACAGTACCTGGAGTTTCAGCGTAGGTAAGTGCGAGTAAAATAGCTCCTTTAGGGGTAGAAAACTTAGCGTATAGACCGTCTTTCATCTGTTATATGTTGTTGTTTTTAAAGCAGCAAAGATAAAGAAGTGTAAACGAGTAAATCGATAAAAAAGAAAGAAATTAATTTGCTATGTCACTCATAAACTTAATACGGTAAAGACGAATATCTTCTTCTTCATATTCCCCATCAAACTCTTCTATTGCCGAAGCAATATCGTCAGATTCAGCTTCCATAAAGTATTCGTGTAGTTCTTCTTGCTGATCTTCATCGAGTAATTCATCAATCCAATAACTGATATTTAATTTAGTACCTGAAAAAACGATGGTTTCCATTTCTTCTACGAACTTAATCATGTTCATACCTTTTGCAGCTGCAATATCATCTAGCGGTAATTTCCTGTCTACATTTTGAATCATGTATAATTTGAGTGCTGAATTTGCTCCAGTACTTTTAACAATTAAATCATCAGCGCGTAAAATCTCATTTTCATCTACGTATGACTTTATAGTAATTAAAAAATCTTGACCATATTTAACTGCCTTTCCTTCCCCTACACCATTAATGTTTTTGAGTTCTTCTAATGATATTGGATATTTAAAAGACATTTCAATTAAAGAGTTCTCTTGGAAAACTGTGTAAGGAGGAACTTCTGCTTTGTCTGCTACTTTTTTACGAAGACCAATTAGTATTTTAAGTAAATTTTCATCTGCAATAACTTGTCTTTTTATTGGAGTTGAAGAATTTCTATGGGCAGCAAAATCGTGATCCTCGGTCATCATAAAAGAATAAGGGTTTGTACTAAACTCCTTGCCTTTGGATGTGATCTTGACTACTCCATAAGTTTCTATTTCTTTTGAGAGGAACTTGGCTACAATTGCTTGCCTTGTTAGAGCCATCCAAAAAGAAGCTTGCTTATCACTTCCTTTACCAAAAACAGCTAGTTCACTTGTCTTATGGCTATTAATGATAGCATTGGGTTGTCCCAATAATGTTTTAACGAGCTCTTTTGATTTGAATAATTCTCGTGTTTGTTTTACCGTCTGGATAAGTAACTGAAGTTCTGGTTGAGCTTCAACTTTTTTCTTAGGAAAACGCATATTGTCATCCATTTCTCCACCTAAACCTGTTTCATTGTCAAAGTCTTCTCCGAAATAATGTAAGATGAATTTTCTTCTAGAAATCGAAGTTTCTGCAAAGGCTACCATCTCATTCAAAAGAGCAAAACCAATTTCTTGTTCGGCAACCGGTTTTCCAGACATAAACTTTTCGAGTTTCTCAATGTCTTTGTAAGAATAAAAAGCCAAACAATGTCCTTCTCCCCCATCACGACCAGCACGGCCAGTTTCTTGATAATAACTTTCAATACTCTTGGGGATATCATGGTGGATTACAAAACGCACATCGGGCTTATCAATTCCCATTCCAAATGCAATTGTTGCAACAACTAAATCGCAATCTTCTTTGAGGAAACGATCTTGATTTCGAGCTCGTGTTTTATTATCTAGACCAGCATGATAAGGAATGGCATTGATGTTGTTAACCTGAAGCATTTGAGCTAATTGCTCTACTTTCTTTCGTGATAAACAGTATATAATTCCAGATTTTCCTTCATTTTGTTTTACGAAGCGGATGATGTTGGCCTCAACCTGATCATCTTTGGGTTGTACTTCGTAATATAAATTTGGTCTATTAAAAGAAGCCTTGTATAATGTAGCTTCTGGTATTTTTAAATTCTTTAATATGTCTTCTTGTACCTTAGGGGTTGCTGTAGCTGTAAGCGCAATAATGGGAAGGTTCTTCTCGATCTTCTCGAGCATCACGCGTAGGTTTCTGTATTCGGGTCTAAAATCGTGTCCCCATTCCGATATACAATGTGCTTCATCTATAGCTAAAAAGGACAATTCAACAGTTTTCAAGAATTCGATTGTATCCTCTTTTACCAAAGATTCTGGTGCAACAAACAACAGTTTGGTCACTCCATTCACAATATCTTCTTTGACTTGAAGGATCGCAGTTTTTGTAAGCGATGAATTCAGTACATGAGCAATACCTTCTTCTGAAGAAATTCCTCGTATTGCATCGACCTGATTTTTCATTAATGCAATTAAAGGAGAAACAACAATTGCAGTCCCAGGTGAAATCAAAGCTGGAAGTTGGTAACACAGAGACTTACCTCCACCCGTGGGCATAATAACGAAAGAATTTTTTCCTTCCAGAAGATTTTCAATCACGGGTTCTTGTAAACCTTTGAATTCAGAAAAACCAAAATATTTCTTAAGTTCTCTTTGAAGCGGAGTATGCGACATTTAATTACGTCTTTGAATCAAAATTATTTACATTTGTACCACTAAATATAACACTTAGTTTACTAATCCCATTAAATAACACGAACAATTGTTAGATAAAGAACAGATTTTAGAAAACGCAAGAAAAACCTTGGAACTTGAATCTAAGGCGATTCATGACGTAATAGCAACTTTAGATGATGAATTTGCTTCTACTGTAGAATATTTATCTGATTTTAAAGGAAGGGTTATTATTACCGGGATTGGCAAGAGTGCTGTAATCGCAATGAAAATTGTTGCAACCCTAAATTCAACAGGTACTGCAGCCGTTTTTATGCATGCTGCAGATGCAATTCATGGGGATTTAGGGATTATCCAAAAAGATGATGCCGTAATCTGTATATCGAAAAGTGGAAATTCACCAGAAATTCAAGCTTTAATTCCATTCATAAAAAAACGCGGAAATTTGGTGGTTGCATTTACTGCAAATCCGGACTCTTATCTTGCAAAAACTGCTGACAAAGTAATCAGTACCTACGTAGAGAAAGAAGCTTGTCCCAACAACCTTGCGCCAACTACAAGCACAACAGTGCAGCTAGCAATAGGAGATGCATTAGCGATTTGTCTTTTAAAAGTCAAGAATTTTGATGCACAAGATTTTGCTCAACATCATCCTGGCGGAGCCTTAGGTAAAAAGCTATACCTCACTGTGGGTGATTTAGCAAAAAAGCACGAACGCCCTTCTGTGATGCTTAATTCATCAGTGAAAGATGTTATTTCAGAGATTTCAAGAAAAAGGTTAGGTGCTACTATTGTTGTTGACGACAAAGAAATAGTAGGAATCATAACCGATGGAGACATCAGACGTATGCTCGAAAAGCACAACGACATTAGTTCCTTGACCGCAACAGATATCATGTCTAAAAACCCAATAACAGTTGACCCTGAGCTCTTGGCTTTTGATGTTTTGACTACATTAAAAACCAAAGGGATTGGACAACTGATAGTACAAGATTCCACTGGTGTTTATCGCGGAATGATTCATATCTTAGACCTAATTAAAGAAGGAATACAATAATGGATGAAAGTTCAAATGAAATGTCGTTTTTAGATCATCTAGAAGAGCTTCGATGGCACTTAATTCGTTCAACTTTGGCAATTGTTATAATCGCGTCGGTTGCATTTATTGCTAAGGATTTTATATTTGACACCATTTTATTTGGACCAAAGAAAATTGACTTTTTTACTTACGAGCTTTTTTGTCAACTTTCCCAATCTCTAGGACAGGGTAATAGTCTTTGTATTGACGAGATGCCCTTCAGAATTCAAAGTAGAACCATGTCAGGTCAGTTTTCTGCACACCTTTGGACTTCGCTTACAGCTGGATTTATACTTGCTTTTCCTTATATAATATTTGAATTTTGGAGATTCATTAGTCCAGGACTCCATATATCTGAACGTAAAAACGCTCGTGGGTTTATTTTCATAGCCTCTCTTCTCTTTTTCATTGGTGTGCTTTTTGGATACTATATCGTAACACCACTATCGATTAATTTTTTAGGAAATTACACAGTAAGTAGCGAAGTTTTCAATGACTTTGATTTGAGCAGTTATATAAGCTTACTCCGAGCTTCAGTACTTTCTTCTGGCCTGATCTTTGAACTTCCCATACTGATGTATTTTTTAACCAAAGTAGGCTTAGTAACACCCACATTTTTAAAAACCAATCGGAAGTTTGCCATAGTAATTGTTTTGATTTTGTCAGCCGTAATTACACCGCCGGATATTGCGAGTCAAGTTATTGTTACAATACCAATTTTGATCTTATATGAGGTGAGTATATTCATCTCGAAGGTTGTATATAATCGCCAACAAAAAGAATTGAAAAATGTCTGATATTGTAGATGAATTCAACGCATATCGTTCAAAAATGAACGATAAGATTTTAGGGGAAAACTCGAAGCTAATCAAGCGGATTTTCAACCTTGACTCCAATGCCTATCAGGCAGGAACCCTAGATCACAAAACAAAAGAATTGTTAGGTCTAGTAGCTTCAACTGTACTTCGATGTGATGATTGCATTCAGTATCATTTAGAAGAATGTCATAAAGAAAACATACCCAAAGCTGCCGTTATTGAAAGTTTAGAGATCGCTACTTTAGTCGGAGGAACTATCGTTATTCCCCACCTCAGAAGAGCATTTGAATATTGGGAAGCCTTGGAACAAAAAAAATAATATGCAATTAAGAGCAGAAAATATAATCAAGTCGTACAAAGGGCGTGAAGTTGTAAAAGGCATTTCCATTGAAGTAAATCAAGGAGAAATTGTTGGATTATTAGGCCCAAATGGAGCTGGTAAAACTACCTCTTTTTATATGATTGTTGGTTTAGTTAAGCCCAATGGTGGATCAATTTATCTAGACGATATAGAAATAACCAACTACCCGATGTATCAAAGAGCGCAAAACGGGATTGGTTATTTAGCTCAAGAAGCTTCCGTATTTAGAAAACTGAGTGTTGAAGATAATATTCTCAGTGTACTGCAATTGACATCTTTGTCTAAAAAGCAACAGAAAGAAAAAATGGAGTCTCTTCTTGAAGAATTTGGTTTAAATCACATCAGAAAAAATAGAGGCGATTTATTATCAGGTGGAGAACGTAGAAGAACCGAAATTGCTCGAGCTCTTGCGACTGATCCTAAATTTGTTCTTCTAGACGAACCTTTTGCAGGAGTAGATCCGGTTGCAGTTGAAGACATTCAACGCATAATTGCGCACCTCAAAAATAAAAATATTGGCATTCTTATCACTGATCATAATGTCCAAGAAACTCTTGCCATTACAGACAAAACCTATTTGATGTTTGAAGGTGGGATTTTGAAGGCTGGGGTTCCTGAGGAATTGGCTGCTGACCCTATAGTACGAAAGGTATACCTAGGACAGAATTTTGAGTTGAGAAAAACAAAACTAGAATTTTAAACGCCAAACATATTTTTCAAAAGACTAAGCACGATATAGGTAATTACAATGATTATTAACGCTGCAAGCCCAAAAATATAAATCATTGATATTGAAACCAATATCAAAACAATTGGAAGAAATATTTCCCACGGATTGGATCGATTAAATCCCTTTAAAGCAATCATTTTCCAATGAATATTCATGAAGAAAACAGATAAAACAACAATAATACTCAAAGCAATTGGAGTAAGTACATATCCTTTTATACTCACCAACAATGGATGATGGATAAACAAAGGTAAAGCAACTATAAAAAGAGCGATTGCAGGTGTTGGTACGCCTCTAAAAAAAGACACTTTCTCAGTTATAAGATTGAACTTAGCCAATCTAAAAGTTGCACCTAGCGGTATTAGAAACCCAATTAAGGCAAGTGGGACAATTGTAAAAATCAAAGAAAAACTTTCATATTGGTAAGAAAAGTCAACACTTTTAGCTCCAGAAATAACAAACAATTGATACATCACAACTCCGGGAACAAAACCACTGGTTACCATATCGGCCAAGGAATCTAATTGAACTCCCAAGGCGCTCTCTACTTTTAGAAGTCGAGCGAAAAACCCATCAAAAAAATCAAAAAAAACACCCAACATTACAGCAACTAAAGCCGCATGAAAGAAATGAGAAAAGGCTAAAAAAACCGCAACACAACCACAAAACAAGTTGAGTAATGTGAAGATGTGTGGGATACTTTTTCTAATCATGGTGAAATTTTAATAACACGAAAATAATAGATTAAACTAAGATTAAGACTCCCTCAAATCATAATTTTATGATAAAATGTTATCAAGCTTTAATTTTTGAATTAAAAAAATTGAATAAAGAGATTCTCAATTAAAAACTAAAAATTAACTTTCGACAAATTTATATTGTGAAGCAAAACTTCATCCTGATCATTCTTACTGGGATTCTTTTAAGTTTAGGGTGGCCAACTTATGGTTCACCATTGCTCTTATTTATTGCTTTGGTTCCCTTACTTGACTTTGTTCAACAAGTTCGAAATTCATCTTTAAAAAACAAAAACAGAACTGTTTTTGTGTATTCTTATGCTGCTTTTCTTATTTGGAATATTTGGACAACTTGGTGGATTTATAACTCTTCAGTTTTTGGAGCTGCATTTGCAATTCTATGCAACAGTAGTTTTTATGCAATTTTGATTACACTATATCACTGGTCGCTAAAAAGATTCAAAACACAATTTTTAGCATCTGTGTTTTTGATAACTGCATGGATATCGTTTGAAAAATTTCATCTGTTTTGGGACTTTTCTTGGCCGTGGCTTAACCTTGGAAACGCTTTTTCGGAATATATTTACTGGATTCAATGGTATGAGTATACTGGTGTCTTTGGCGGATCGCTATGGGTATTGTTAATCAACTTCTTTTTTCTACATCAATATCAAGCATTTAAAAACCATAGATCCTACGGCAAATTGATTAAAAAAAGTATTCCCGGTTTACTCGGAATTGCCTTACCAATAGTAAGTTCATTGATCATATTCATGAATTATGAAGAGCCAAAATCGTTTACAGAAGTGGTTGTTATACAACCCAACATAGACCCATATGAGCAGAAATATGCGCAAACCAACGAGGATTTTAAAGCCTTACTAATTGATCTTTCTACTGAACACCTTACCACAAATACGGCCTATCTTATAACACCAGAAACCTACTTTACAGAACAAAGTGGATTTGATATTGACACATTCGAAAATTCTGAATTCAACAGATCCCTTAAAGAATTCTTATCACCCTATAAACAGCTTAATTTAATTGCTGGAACTCAATTCTACAAAATTCATAGAACTAAAAACGAACCTACCCCAACCGCAAATAAAATTAACGATAATTTTTGGGCTGACTTTTATAATTCAGCAATTCAAATTGCACCTGGACAAAAAGGGAATATTTATCACAAATCCAAGCTTGTTGTTGGAGTAGAAAATATGCCCTACAAGAGTTTTTTCAAACCCTTACTAGGAGAATTCATGTTGGATTTAGGCGGAACAGTTTCTAGTCGAGCTACACAAAAAAATCGAACAGTTTTTACTCACTCAACTGAAGGCTCGAAAATAGCACCCATTATATGTTACGAATCGATATACGGTGAATTCGTAACAGAGTATGCTCGGAATGGAGCTCAATTTTTTAGTATTCTAACTAACGATGCTTGGTGGGGTAATACCCAAGGGTATAAACAATTGCTTAGTTACGCCCGTCTCCGTGCGATTGAAAACAGGCGTGCTATCGCTAGGAGTGCCAACACAGGTGTAAGCGCGTTTATCGATGCACAAGGACGTATGAGTACTTCTTTAGGCTATGAAGAGCAAGGCGCATTAAAAGGCTCAGTAGGACTTAATAGCAAATTGACATTCTATTCTAAACACGGAGATTATATCGCTGGTTTCTCAAAGTATAGCTTCGTTATATTACTTATACTTTCTTTAGGCAGAGTATTTCGAAAAAAGTCATGATTGAGCACTATTTTAAATTTTTATTTTTCAAACTAAAAGCGACTAATCAGCATGGTGTTCATTCACCTTTTCTATATGCTTTGGTGTGTTTTTGTTTTTATAATAAGGAGTGGAAAAGTAAAAAATTCAAACCTTGGAAGTCCAAAAAACATGATTTAACTGCTATATCAATTGTAGAGCAGCTTCGTCTTTTTACAAAACAAGCAAGTATCGATTTTCAAATCGAAGCACTCAAAGTCATGCACACACAAAACAAAGCACTGGCTCAATGGACTAAAGAGTTGAATGTTGAAGATGAACCCCACATAACTTTAATTGACAACCTCCACCTACAACGAGATGCATGGGACGCTTTTAGAAACTCATCTGGCTATGTAGTTTTAGACTTATATTTTTATGGAATCATAATCCACAAGCCACAACAATCGACAGAAACATTTTTTCTAAAGGTTTTTTAAATTAACTCTTTTAAATCGAGTAATTTTACAGAGATGAATGATAGTATCTTAAAACTTATTGGTCTGATAATCGGTTATCTTATTATTAAAAATTTCCTTTTCAAGAAAAAGAAGGGTAAAAAGTTAAGCTTTCGCAGACGTTATGATTTAAGAAAAAAGGAAATGACCAATGAAGAAAATTAAGGTATATACTAAAACAGGAGATAATGGTACAACAGGATTATTTTCTGGACAACGAGTACCCAAGCACCATGTGCGCATCAAAGCCTATGGTACTATTGACGAACTAAACAGTTGGCTTGGACTTATCCGAAGTGAAAAAATTAATCAGGAGCAAGCGGAGGAACTGATCAAGATTCAACATGACCTCATGTATATTGGATCTGAATTGGCCAATGAAGGTGAACAATCGTCGGCATTTGGAATCGAAACAATCGATGAAGATGCAGTTTCATTATTAGAAAACTGGATTGATCGCATGACAGAAGAATTGCCTCCGCTAAAGAATTTTGTGATTCCAGGAGGCCATATAAGTGTTTCTAATGCACATTTAGCCCGCTGTGTTTGCAGAAGAGCTGAGCGTTTTATCACGGAACTGAATACAAAAGCAGAAACCAATCCCGTTATTGTTTTTTACATCAACCGACTTTCGGACTATTTGTTCACATTGGCCCGAAAATTCGCTTTTGATTATGAAATTGAAGAAATAAAGTGGACTCCACGACAAAAAAAATAGATTTTGCTTGTCGGTATGGTATAAAAATTTATTTTTGCAAAAAATAAATTTCATGTATTGGACATTAGAACTAGCTTCCTACCTCAGTGATGCCCCCTGGCCTGCATCAAAAGACGAATTAATTGACTTTTCAATTCGAACTGGAGCACCATTAGAAGTTGTAGAAAATTTACAATCTATGGAAGACGAAGGAGATGTGTATGAATCAATTGAAGAGATTTGGCCTGATTTCCCTTCAGATGAAGATTATCTCTGGAATGAAGACGAATACTAAATAACTATCCACATAAAGTCTCCTCGGAGGCTTTTTTTTTACTTAAATTTGATTGCTTAATTTAGAGTCCCTATGAGTATTTTAAATACAATATTAAAAACCTTCGTCGGCGATAAGTCGAAAAAAGATATCCGTGCGATCCAACACTTAGTGGATCAAATCAATAAACATCAACTTGAATTCGAAGGTATTTCGAATGATGAATTGCGTGAGAAAACAGCTGTTTTCAAAGCGAAAATTATTGAAACACGTAAATCTATAGATCAACAAATCAGTGAATTAAACGCTCAACTCCAAGGTTTAGCAGATATCGATCAACGGGAAGATATTTACAATCAAATTGACGCCTTAGAAGCTGAAGCATTGGTGGTAACTGAAGCTTGTCTGGATGAAATTCTTCCAGAAGCATTTGCGGTTGTCAAAGAAACAGCAAGACGTTTTGTTCACAACACCCAATTACGCGTAAAAGCTTCTCCTCGTGACCGTGAATTTGCACAGGATAAAGGTTATGTAGTTCTTGAAGGTGACGACGCAATCTGGGCAAATAGCTGGGATGCTGCTGGAAAACCCATCACTTGGGATATGATTCACTATGATGTTCAGTTGATTGGAGGTATTACATTACACCAAGGGAAAATTGCAGAAATGCAAACTGGAGAAGGGAAAACACTAGTTGCAACCCTTCCAGTTTACCTGAATGCTCTAGCTGGAAAAGGAGTGCATCTTGTTACAGTTAACGACTATCTAGCCAAACGAGATAGCGCATGGATGGCACCTTTATTTGAGTTTCATGGAATGACAATTGACTGTATCGATCATCATCCGTCAAACAGTGCAGAACGAAGAGCAGCTTACCTTGCCGATATTACTTACGGAACCAATAATGAATTTGGATTTGATTATCTGCGTGATAATATGTCGCACACACCCGAAGATTTGGTTCAACGAAAGCATCATTATGCCATCGTAGATGAAGTAGATTCAGTTTTAGTTGATGACGCTAGAACTCCGCTGATCATTTCTGGTCCAGTACCACAGGGCGATCGACACGAGTTTGATCAATTACGTCCTAAGGTTGCAGATTTATTTACAAAACAAAAAACCTTGCTTGCTTCTGTATTAGTTGAAGCTAAAAAGAAAATAACAGCAGGAGATACAACTGAAGGTGCCATACTATTACTAAGAGCCTACAGGGGTTTACCAAAAAACAAAGCATTAATTAAGTTTCTAAGCGAAGAAGGAATTAAACAATTACTTCAAAAAACAGAAAACACCTATATGCAAGATAACAATAGAGAAATGCACATCATCGATGCTGACCTCTATTTTGTTATTGACGAAAAAAACAACCAAGTAGACCTTACTGAAAAAGGAGTAGAATACCTTTCTGAAAGTGTGCAAGAGGATAATTTCTTTGTTCTACCGGACATCGGAATGGAGATTGCTAAAATTGAAAAATCGGGATTAGGTTCTGAAGAAGAAGCTGCTCAAAAAGAAGTTCTTTTTAAAGATTTTGGAATTAAAAGTGAACGTATCCACACCATGACACAGCTTTTCAAAGCATTTACTCTTTTTGAAAAAGACACAGAGTATGTTGTAATGGAAAATAAAGTTATGATCGTCGATGAACAGACTGGTCGTATTATGGACGGAAGACGATATTCGGACGGTTTACACCAAGCAATTGAAGCAAAAGAAGATGTTAAGATTGAAGCAGCTACTCAAACTTTTGCGACAGTAACGCTTCAAAACTATTTCAGAATGTACCACAAACTGTCTGGAATGACTGGAACAGCGGTAACTGAAGCAGGTGAATTCTGGGAAATATACAAACTCGACGTAGTTGAAATTCCAACCAATCGACCCATCGATCGAAAGGATGAAGATGACCTTATTTACAAAACTAAAAGAGAAAAATATAATGCTGTAATTGAAGAGGTAACCAAGCTTTCTGAAGCAGGGAGACCTGTTTTAATCGGAACTACATCGGTTGAAATCTCTGAATTACTGAGTAAAATGTTACACCTAAGAAAGGTGAAGCACAACGTTCTTAATGCCAAACTACACAAAAAAGAAGCTGATATTGTTGCTGAAGCTGGAAACCCAGGAATCGTTACTATTGCAACCAATATGGCGGGTCGTGGAACAGACATCAAACTATCGGATGAAGTAAAAGCATCGGGGGGACTTGCAATTGTAGGTACAGAGCGACACGATTCAAGACGAGTAGACAGACAGTTACGTGGACGTTCTGGAAGACAAGGAGATCCTGGAAGCTCTCAATTCTTTGTTTCGCTTGAAGACAACCTTATGCGTCTATTTGGATCCGATCGTGTAGCCAAAGTAATGGATAGAATGGGTCTCGAAGAAGGTGAAGTTATTCAGCATTCTATGATGACAAAATCTATTGAGCGCGCCCAAAAGAAAGTTGAAGAGAACAACTTCGGGATTCGTAAACGTCTCTTGGAGTATGATGATGTAATGAATGCGCAGCGTGAAGTTATTTACAAACGCAGAAAACATGCCCTCCGTGGAGATCGTTTAAAAGTTGATATCGCCAACATGCTCTTCGAAGTATGCGAAGAAATTGCTATCAACAACAAGCAGTCCGATGATTTTAAAAACTTTGAGTTTGAAATTATCAGCAACTTTTCTATCACTGCTCCAGTCTTAGAGGATGAATTTTCTTCAATGAGCGAGAGAGAGTTAACAGATAAATTATACGAAACTGTTCATCAATACTACCAACAAAAAACAGAGATTAACGCTACACTTACCTTTCCAGTAATCAAGCAAGTGTTCGAAAATCCAAATAATAAGTACGAGAAAATTGTAGTTCCTTTTACCGATGGCACCAAAACACTGAACGTTGTAACGCACTTAGAAACTGCCTACAACACCAAAGGTAAAAATCTGATTGAGGATTTTGAACGCAACATTACCTTGGCTTTAATAGATGAAACCTGGAAAAACCATTTGCGTAAAATGGATGAGCTTAAGCAATCCGTTCAACTTGCAGTACACGAACAAAAAGATCCTTTACTGATTTATAAATTTGAGGCCTTTGAATTGTTCCGTGGAATGATGGGGCGTTTGAATAAAGAAGTTCTTTCTTTTTTACTGAAAGGTTCTATTCCGACAAATAGTAATTCTGGAATTCAGGAAGCCAAAAGACCCAACCGAAAAGAGAAGCTAAAAACCAGCAAGGATGATGTTTTAAACACCGAAGAATTAGCTGCAAAAAGCCGTTCTATAGGAGCGAGTGCCGGTCAACGATCCAAACCAACCATTGAAACAGTTGTTCGTGATTTACCCAAAATTGGGCGTAATGATCGTGTAACGATTAAGAATGTTCAAAACGGAGAAAGTAAGGAATTAAAATACAAACAAGCTGAGCCGCTTATTTCTAGCGGTCAATGGGTGTTGGTAGGAAAAAATTAATTTGTACTTTTAAAGTATAACTTATTTTATGGAACAGTATGCAGCAGTACTTTTATGGGTAATCCCGGGGTTTCTTGTTTTTATAATTATAGAGATAGTATACGGTCATTTTAAAAACAAACAGACCTATACCTTCATGGATACACTCGCAAGCCTTAGTTCGGGAATGACCAATACTCTTAAAGAGGCTTTAGGTATCGTGTTAGTCGTCATATCGTACCCCTTTATTTTAGACTATTTAGCTGTAATTGAATTAGAAAATTCTCTAAGCCTATATTTCATTGCTTTCATTTGTATTGATTTTGCCAGTTATTGGAATCACCGACTGAATCATAAGATTAATGTTTTTTGGAACATACACGTCATTCATCATAGTAGTGAAGAGTATAATTTAGCTTGTGCCTTACGCCAAAGCATTTCAGGTTTGCTTGGTTATGGTGCGTTATTTTTAATTCCTGCGGCTATTCTGGGCGTGCCTGTATCTGTCATTAGTGTTTTAGTTCCGTTACATCTGTTTGGGCAATTCTGGTATCATACCCGCCACATTGGTAAATTAGGATGGCTCGAATATATTTTAGTAACTCCATCGCAACATCGTGTACATCACGCAATAAACCCGGTTTATATTGACAAAAACCTATCTGCAATTTTTTGTGTTTGGGATCGAATATTTGGAACCTTCCAAGAAGAGCTGGACGATGAAATTCCTGTTTATGGGGTATTAAAACCTGTTCAAACATGGAATCCTATTTGGATAAATTTTCAACACTTCTGGGCTATTTTTTGTGATGCTTGGTATGCCAAACGATGGGTAGACAAACTAAGAATATGGTTTATGCCTACAGGATGGAGACCCAACGATGTAGCAGAGCGCTTTCCAAGATCGATAACAGAAGATGTGTATAGCATCGAAAAATATAATCCACAATATACATTTATCCAAAAAGCTATAGGAGTATTTCATTTTGTTGCAATCAACATCATGATACTTTACTTTCTTTCTAATTTTGGGGAACTCAGTATACAATTTCGATTAATTTTTGGCTTAATAATTTTCGTGAGTATTTTTGGTTTTACCTCGCTAATGGATCTACATTCTTGGGCTATAAAATTTCAAATATTTACAGGGTGTATTGGGTTATTACTTCTTTGGATTCCAAACGCACAACCCCTCTTTGCTGAATTTTTTACCTTACAAATAGGGTTAACTATTTACTTTGCGTTTAGCTTAGTATTTACGTATTGGAATATGGCAGCAGTTCCATCTCAACCACAAAGCACATAACCACATGCCGGTTGATTGTTTGATCCTTGGTCCTGCTTATCCATACCGTGGAGGAATTGCAGACACGAATCATGCATTTGCAACAGAATTAGTTAATCAAAATGTCACGTTAGAAGTTTGGACATTTACCGCATTATATCCTGATTTTTTATTCCCCGGTACATCTCAATTCGATGCTAATAAGCAATCGTTTCCTTTTGCTATTCATCGAAAAATACATGCTTACAATCCCTTTGGGTGGGCAGCAATTGCAAAAGAAATCAATACATTAAAACCAAAAAGAGTAGTTTTTCGGTACTGGACTCCCCTCTTGGCTTTGGCATGGGGAACTATTGCAAAGAAACTGAAACCAGAAATTAATACAATAGCGCTTATTGATAATTGGAAAGCACACGAACCCAAACCATGGGACAGGAGCTTGAATCATTATTTTTCGAGTAAAATAAATCAAATAACTACCTTATCTGAAGCTGTATACTCTGAAATAATTGCAGATGTAAATCTTCCTGTTAACAAAGGTTTTCATCCCATAAATCAAGATTTACCCAATTTAATCTCTAAGGTTGAAGCACGGAAAAAGCTTGGGCTTTCAAATGAAGTACCCGTGGTGTTGTTTTTCGGATTGGTTCGACAATACAAAGGCTTGGATCTTTTAATTGATGCATTTGCTCAAGATTCTTTGGCAAACTCTAAAACAGAATTAATAATCGTAGGGGAGTTTTATGATAAAATTGAGCCCTATAGAAAACAAATCAAAGCACTTGACCTTGACTCACGTATTCGTATTGTAAATGAATTTGTTTCTTTTGACGTTGCTCGTGATTATTTCTGTGCTACCGACATTGTCGCTCAACCCTACAAAACAGCAACTCAGAGTGGTGTTACTCCCCTAGCCTATCATTACGAAGCTCCATTAGTTGTAACTGACATTGCTGGGCTTAGAACGCCTATACAGGCGGATGAAACTGGACGAGTCTGTGAAAAGAACGCTGTAAGTTTAGCAATAGCAATCAAGGAACTTTTATCGATTGAAGCACAAGCATTGGCTAAAGCTAATTTAAAGAAAACTAAAAAGAATTACAGTTGGAAGGCATTTGTGCGGCAATGGCTTTCTTTTACAACTGAATAAGTTACACTTCATTATTCTTAAAAAAGTAACTTGAGCCAATATGTAGTGATTTTTTTGTAGTTTCATAATATTAAAATGCACCCCAATAACCTAATCAGTAACTTTAACCTAGGTCTATGGAACTTCTCTTTCAAATAATACTCATCATTCATATTATTGCTGGATCATTGGGTCTCTTAACTGGGACAATCAATATTCTACAAAAAAAAGGAGGTAAACGACATCGGCAAATTGGCCGGCTGTTTGTTTTCTTTATGGTAACTGCTGGAATTTCTTCAATAATACTAGCGATTCTTCATCCGAACAACTTTTTACTCATTGTTGGAATTTTCACAATCTACTTGGTTGGTACTGGCGATCGGTATATGCGACTACGCTTGTTAGGCAAAGGGCAAAAACCTGCTTTTACCGATTGGTTTCTCAGCTTGGGAATGCTCCTCAGTGGTATTTGTTTTGTTGGATGGGGGTCCTATATGATTTACAATTCCGCTAACTTCGGAATAGTCTTAGTTTCCTTTGGATTGATTGGGTTGAGCAATGTGAGAAATGATTTTAAAAATTATGCTGGCCGTTCAAAAAAGAAAAAGTACTGGATGCTGGTTCATATTGGAAGAATGATGGGCGGATACACAGCCTCATTGACAGCTTTCATTGTTGTCAACGCCCAATACTACCCTTTTGAAGTTCCTTCGCTTGTTATTTGGTTAGGCCCAGCTGTATTACTAACTCCTTTTTCTATCTATTGGAGTAAACCTTATAAATAATTGATCATGCTGTTAATGAAAGAAAATTGCGAAAACTGCCAAAAAGTTTTAAAACAAGACAGTACAGAAGCTATGATTTGCTCGTATGAATGCACCTATTGCAAAGAATGTGTGGAAACCGTATTAAACAAAATATGTCCTAATTGTGCTGGTGGTTTTGAACCGAGACCTACAAGAATTTCTAAATAACGTTAAGGGCACTGTAACTGGTAAAGAATGGCTTACGACACATACTTAGCAGAGCTAATACGCCAGATTTTTAGCGATCAAAGATGCACTGTCATTGAAAAAAAAATGATGGGAGGTCTATGCTTTATGCTAAATAATAAAATGTGTTGTGGTATTCATTTCAGTAAAAAAAAAGCTATTGATTTACTAATGGTTCGCATTGGTGAAGAAATGGCACAAGAAGTTTCATCTCGAGAAGGATGCTTACCAATGGATTTTACTGGCCGTCCGATGAAAGGATATATCTTTGTTGATCCTAGCGGTTACGATCTGGATGAAGATTTAAACTTTTGGATCGATCTTTGTATTAACTTTAATACAATGGCTAAAGCCAGTAAAAAACGTAAAAAATAATTTATAAAAAGAGTTTATGAAAAGTGTATTTACCCTCATTAGTTTCCTGATTTTCCAAACTTGTATATCCAGCAGTTCTAAGCCAATTGATCACGATGAATCCCTTTGGTCACCGCCACAAACAACACAAAAAGGATTAAAAAAAGCTTATTTTGCTAGTGGATGTTTTTGGTGTGTTGAAGCAATCTATGAAAGCGTAGAAGGTGTTCACGAAGCGTACTCTGGTTATTCTGGAGGAGAAACAAAAAATCCTAATTACAATCAGATTGGAACAGGAAGAACCGGTCATGCAGAAGCTGTAGAAGTTTTATATGATCCTAGTGTTGTTTCTTTTGGAACATTGGTACAAGTTTTTTTCGGTTCACATGATCCAACTACTCCAAACAGACAAGGTCCCGATCGCGGATCTCAATACCGCTCAGTAGCCTTTTATAACGATGCAAGTGAACGTGAAATTATTCAGGATTACATTGCCTTATTAGTAGAGAAAGAAGTGTTTTCGAATGAAATTGTAACAGAAGTAAAGCCTTTAGAAAAATTCTATTATGCGGAAGACTACCATCAAAATTACGAACGATTAAACCCAAATAACCCATATGTACAACAAGTTTCAATTCCGCGATTGAGAAGGTTCCAAAAATCGTATCCAGAGTTATTAAAAAAAGAAAAACACTAGCCCTTGAAAGAAATTGTCCTAACAAATCGAGACCTTAAAGTAATAATCCTACCCTATGGTGGGATAATTAAGGAGCTATGGTATCAAGGGACTAATGTTGTAGTTGGAAAAAAAATGCAGAAGAATACCTAGAGAACCCATGGTATATGGGTGCTTGTATCGGACGCTATGCTGGAAGACTTGTTTCTGGATATTCAATTGACCAAGATCAATATATCCATAAAAAAGAGAATGCTATTCAACTTCATGGAGGAAAACATGGATGGGACATAGCGGTTTGGAAAATATATGATTTGTACCATGGAACTGTTCCGCATGTTGTCTTAGAATACGAATGTTTAGAAAAAGACAGTGGCCATATCCTGGAGACGTAAATGTATCTCTCAAATACAGTTTGCGTGGAAATACACTCATGATAGAATATAAAGCAAAAACCACAAGACCAACTCCCATCAACATCACTAACCACAGTTATTTTAATTTAAGGTGCTCCAAATTTAGGAGATCATGAATTGATGATTCTGTCAGATGAGGTTCTTGAATTAGATAATAACCTGCTTCCAACTGGTGTAATTAATACGGTTAAAAAAACAGACTTTGATCGGAATATGCCATGCCCAGTTGGATCATCTCGCTACGATGACTATTTTGTTCTTCGAGAGAAAGAAGCAATCAATGTGCGATTAAAAGCGAATAGCACAAAAATTCAAATGGATATAATCACGGATCAGCCCGGCTTGGTTGTTTTTAATCCGAAAGAACTTAATGGAATATGCTTCGAAGCTCAGAAGTTTCCTAATGCACCTAACATCCCTCACTTTCCAAACACAATAGTTAGACCAGAAGAAAAATACACTCAAAAAACGCAGTTTATTTTATCAAAGTTTTAGGGTGGCATTTAAAAATATTCTTTGAAATACACGAGTGCTAATCCAATAAAAGCAAAGCGCCCAAAGAGTTCCAAAAACAGCTCCAGACACAATGTCTAAAGGGAAATGGACTCCAACATAAACTCGACTATAAGCGATACAGGCTGCAATAAGAAAAAGTACAAATTTCAGTTTTGGAAAACGAACGGAAAAAAGAATAGAAAAATATGTGGCCAAAGCAAATGAATTGGAAGCATGACCAGAAAAGTAACTGTATAGGCCTCCGCAGCCGCTTTTAACAAGTCGCATTACATCTTGCACTTCTAGATTGTGGCAAGGACGTAAGCGTTCAAAACCGTTTTTAAATACATTGGTAATCTGATCTGTAACTAGGATTAAAGCTCCAACACTTAAAAGCAAAAAAAGAGTTTGTTTCATCCCTTTAAAGCGGTAAAACCAAAACAACAAAACCAGATATACAGCAAAGTTAGTAGCCTTATGGGTCATAAGCATCCAGAAAGGATCAAAGAAAGATGTTCCTAATCCGTTGAGGAAAAGAAATAAAGCAATATCCCATTCTAAAAGCTGGTCCAACATTACTCTAAAGATTCAATTTCAGTATCGAAGAATGCCAATGCCTCTTCAATCAATTCTTCCGTTATTTTCTCAAGCTCATCTTGGTCTTCTTTTCCAAATTCTTCTAACCATAAAATCTCATCATTTGAAACGTTTAAGAGAAAACGTGGGTACTCGGTGTGCAATACAAAAATTTCGTCTTGTAAAGTTGAACTGTCAGCAATTAAAAATTTTGGTACTTCCATAGTGCGTTATTTAGTTAAAATGAGCTTATTCGTTTGGTATTGAAAACGTAAAAATAGTAAAACTGCTGAACAAGAAAGACCTGTTAACAAACCAATCCAAATCCCAGTTGCTTCTAAGGGAGTGTAAAAGGCTAGATAATACGAAACTGGAAAGCCGATAATCCAATATGAAATAAAGATTAAGGTCGTTGGAATATTGACATCTTGTAAGCCTCGTAAAGCACCCAAAACTACTACTTGAAGGCCATCTGTGATTTGAAAAAAACCAGATACAACTAATAAAGATGCTGCAATAGCGATTACTTCTAACGTGTCTGGAGAAGTGAGGACACCTTTATTTTCTAGATAAATCCAAGGCAAGTCATTACTGAAAATCAAGTAAAAAGCACAAAAGAATACGTCGATAATAATAATTAAAAAGAAAATTGAAAAAGCAATGCGTTTCAATTCTTTAAAATCTTTCTTACCATACTGATTTCCTACACGTATCATTGCCGTAGCACTAAGTCCCATGGCTACCATAAAGGTCATAGAAGTAAGATTCAATGCTATTTGATTTGCAGCCTGTGAATTGGTTCCTAAAATACCAGACATCCATACGGCAACAACAAAAAAGGCTACTTCAAAAAACATTTGCAGTGCAGAAGGGAATCCAAGTTTTAATATTTTTTGAATGAGAAAAAGTTTAATCTGAGCAAAGTTGAGCGATAATTTATACTTCTGATATTGCTTATGATTTTTGACATAAAGTACGATAAAGAACAGCATCAACAAACGTGAAATAAAGGTTCCGATTGCAGCCCCTTCGACACCTAGTTTCGGGAAACCAAAATGACCAAAGATTAAAAGATAATTCAAAATCACATTAATTCCATTTCCAAATAAGGTAGCATACATTGCGGGGCGGGTTAAGGAAAGCCCGTCAGAAAACTGTCTAAAGGCTTGAAATATAACCAAAGGAATAAGAGATCCAGAAACCCAATTTAAGTAAGGAAATGCTAAAAAGACAACCTCCTGAGGTTGCCCCATGTGAAACATTTGATTTCGTAGGCTGTATACTCCTAAAAACAAAATAACACCAAGAAATATACACAGGAACAAACCGTGTATAAACAGTTCTCCTACTCGTTTTGTATCGGAACGTCCATCTGCTTGAGCTACCAAAGGAGTTAGTGCAGTTGAAAACCCAATCCCAAGGGACATGGCTATAAAAACAAAACTGCTCCCTAGAGAAACTGAGGCTAATTCTGCTGTACCGAGCTGACCAACCATTATGTTATCGATCAATTGCACTACGGTGTGGCCTAGTAGACCTAATATTACTGGAAAAGCTAAACTGAGGTTTTTTCTAAATTCTTGTGTATATAATTTCAATAGGGTATACGTTAAAGACTAAAATAGTCTATCAGATAAACTAGAGAGGCCATCGTAGCTGCACCCAATTCTAATTCTCTTTTATTAATAGCATCGAAGGTATCATTTGCTGCGTGGTGATAATCAAAATAACGTTGAGAATCTGGACGCAGACCAGCAAGTACGTTGGCATCTGTTTTTAGGTGACCTACATCAGCGCCACTCCCTCCTTTTACAAACATATGAATTAAATAAGGCTCGAAATAAGGTTCCCAACTCTGGATAACCGCAAGCTTTTCGGGCGTACTATCAATAGAAAAGCCTCTGGGTGTAAAACCACCTGCATCAGATTCTAAAGCAAAAACATGATTC
>Ga0209711_10000790_pt1 | contig 32540 bp, 33 predicted proteins | sample ArcticOcean_MG_C_7_FD_187441 | JGI IMG/M metagenome (GOLD analysis project Ga0209711, IMG submission 187441) | Marine microbial communities from western Arctic Ocean - ArcticOcean_MG_CB11_88 (SPAdes) (version 2) | ecosystem: Environmental > Aquatic > Marine > Oceanic | place: Arctic Ocean...
AAAAGTCTAAAAAAACTCAGACATTAGTTCAATATAATAAATATGCAACGCCGCAATTAGTCATACAGTTTTTCGGCCCCAACGCTAAAGAAATCATTAATCTTATAAAAAAAGACTCTGATTCAATGATAAGTTTAATAAATAAATTAGAGGTTAACGAAAAACAACGAAGAATAAAAAAGTCACTATTAAAGAGTTTAGACCTTAAAACAAATTTTAAGGTAGATTTAAAAGTCCCCTCTGTTTACAGGGTAGCCAAATCGACTAATGATTTTGTGTGGTTAAGAAAAGACACCAATTCTGGAAGTCTTAATTTGATGGTATACGATGACTCCAGCAAGGACCGCCAAAAGAATAACTACATTAAGGTCAGAGACTCTATATCAAGATTGCATATTCCAGGCCCAGTTGATAATACAAACATGAACGTAGATAAGGGTTATATAGTAAAATCAAAAGAGGGTGTTATAAACAACACCCGTTATAAAGAATACCGAGGGATGTGGGAGGTTAAAGGTCAGTTTATGGCAGGCCCTTTTATAGGATATGAGTTTGAGGACACAAAAAATCAAAGAAAAATTTATGTAGATGGTTTTGTATACGCACCTTCATTAAAAAAAAGAAGTTATATTTTTGAATTAGAGTCAATTATAAAAAGTATTATAATTAATTAAGAAAAATTATTTTTCTTTCTCTTCATCTTTTACATCCTCTTTGGTGGCTTTCTTAAATTCTTTTATACCTCCACCAATTCCTTTCATTAATTCTGGAATTTTTTTTCCTCCAAAAAGAAGTATTAACGCTCCGGCAATTAAAGCTATCGAACCAATCCCAGGCATTGCAAGTGGTAAAACGTAATTAATCATCTGTAAGTTTTTTACAAAGTTAATAATTATAGTTTATTAATGTACATTTTACTCATCTAAGATTATTTAATTAGTTTTGTAACTATGAAAAGCAAAAAAGAGGTCAAACAGAGTTTTTTAACAAAACTCTTAACAAAGTATAGGCTTGTTCTTTTAAATGACCATACTTACGAAGAAAAAACTTCATTTAAAATAAGTAGACTAAATGTGTTTGCCCTTCTATTTGCATTAATGTTTTTTATTATTTTAATCACATCATCTATCCTTTTTTTCACTCCTATTAGAGAATACATCCCAGGGTACTCATCGATTAGCTTACAAAAACAAGCAAACTCCCTTGGATTTAAAACAGACTCTTTACAGCAAATAGTTTACCTAAACGATCAATACATTAATTCTTTAAAACAGGTTTTAACAGGAGACTTAGAAACAATAGAATATAATATTGATTCGATTATGAGTAATGAACTTTTAGACATTCAAATTATTGAAACATCAAAAGAGGATTCTATTTTACGTCAACTTGTAGAAAACGAAGACAAATATAACCTTAATAATATCACTAAAGATAAAGAGTACTACCTGTTAACAACTCCGATAACGGGAATTATTTCTCAAAATTATTCGGTCGCTGACGACCATCTTGCAATTGACATTAGCGTTGATGAAGGGACACCCGTGAAGGCTATTTCAAACGGTACAGTTTTGCTTTCCGAGTGGACGACTCAAACAGGATACGTTTTAATAATTGATCACGGTAATGACCTAACCTCTATCTATAAGCATAACTCGCTGCTTTTAAAGGTTCAAGGTGATTTCGTAAAGCAAGGAGAAATTATTGCAATGTCTGGCAATACGGGACTTCTTACAAGCGGCCCACACCTTCACTTTGAGCTTTGGAGCGAAGGGTTTTCAATAGACCCAAATACATTAATTAATTTTGAATAAACGGCGACAGATACTCAAACAATTTGTGATAAAAGCAATTGCAAGTAGAAAAAAAAAGACCATAGATAAGTGGTCTTCACAGCCCGGTTTAACCCAACAAAAGGTTTTCAATAAGCTTATAAAGACAGCCTCTATCACTAAGTTTGGCCTTGACCACAACTTCAACAAAATTAAAAGCTATTCAGACTATGCAAAGAACACACCTATTCGTGACTATGAGGATTTTAAAAGCTATATAGAGTTAATTAAAAAAGGAGAAAAAAACATATTATGGAAAGGGTCTCCAATTTATTTTGCGATAACCTCAGGAACCACTTCAGGAACCAAATACATTCCTATAACCAAAGATAGTTTGCAAGAACACATTAACGCCTCTAAAAATGCAATACTGCTTTATATAAATGAAACAGGGAATACAAATTTTATTTCTGGAAAATTTATTTTTCTTCAAGGTAGTCCAGTTCTTGGACTAGAGGGGGTTATTAAAACAGGAAGGCTTTCAGGAATAACAGCACATCATGTGCCAAAGTACCTACAAGCAGGCAGGCTTCCTTCATGGGAGACTAATTGTATCGATGACTGGGAGAAGAAAGTAGATAAAATAATTGAAGAAACGATTGATCAAGACATGACTATAATTGGCGGTATTCCATCATGGGTTCAAATGTATTTCGAAAAAATCAAAAAATCAAAAAATCAAAAAATCGGCGATGTTTTTAAAAACTTTAGTTTATTTATATATGGTGGGGTTAATTTTGAACCTTACAAGAAAAAATTTACCGACTTAATTGGAAGAAAAGTAGACAGTATTGAGCTTTACCCAGCAAGTGAAGGTTTTTTTGCCTACCAAAGCACTCAAAAAAACAAAGACCTTCTTTTGCTACTTGACTCTGGAGTTTTTTATGAATTTATCTCGGTCACGGATTTTAACTCTAACTGTCATACCAGAATTACAGTAAAAGACGTCGAAATAAACGTAAACTATGTTTTAATTATCTCAACTAATGCAGGTTTGTGGGCATATAACACCGGGGACACAGTCATTTTTACATCGCTAATTCCACATAAAATTCTTGTTACAGGTCGTATCAAGCATTTTATTTCAGCATTTGGAGAGCATGTTATTGTTAAAGATGTCGAAAACTCTATCCAAGAAGCTTGTAATGAGCTAAACACTTTAATTACCGAATTTACTGTTGCGCCCCAAGTAAATGCTACAAACGAACTTCCATATCATGAGTGGTTTATAGAGTTTTCTTCAGAAACACTTGATACAACAGTTTTTGCTTCTTTGCTAGATGTAGCTATGCAAAAACAAAATAAATATTATTTAGATTTAATACAAGGAAAAATTCTACAGCCATTAAAAATCAGAGTTATAAAAAAAGGGGGCTTTAATGATTATATGCGCTCTCAAAACAAACTAGGAGGTCAGTTTAAAATCCCTAAACTATCCAACGACAGAAAGGTTGCAGATATACTTTTGGATTTCATCTAGCTTAAAGACTATACTATTTAAAATAAACTATTTTTTTATTCGTTACTTCTTTAGACAAGATACTTAACATAGAATTATTAGATTTACAAAAACAGCAAATTATGAACAATAACGAGAATACAGGAGAAATAGATTTAATTATTTTAATTAACAAAATTAAATCATCTTTTTTAAAATTAATATTATTCTTTTTTAAAGCTGTAAAAAACCTAGTAAAACAATGGAAGGCTTTTTTATTTTTAATAATAGTTGGGGCTGTTTTAGGCTTCTTTAACGGAGCTAAAACTGACTCAAACAAAGACGCTACAGTACTGCTGAAGGTTAATTTTGACGCTGTTAATTATGTGTATGATGCGATATCACTAATAAACCAAAAAATTGAAGCAAATGACGTTGGGTTTTTCAATGAAATTGGGCTTTCAACTGAGGAAATAAGCCTTTTAGAGCTTACAATAACCCCAATAGTTAGTTTACAGGAAATTATAATGAATGATAATTTTGAAGCCAATGAAATAAGAACCTTGTTTGAGAATTTAAATTTTGACGATAATTTGTCCATGACAAATAGCTTCATCTCTAACTACAACTACCACTCTTTAACTTGTTCTTTTAGCTCCTTAGCAGACAATCAATCTGTGAATAATGTAATTGAGTTTTTAAACACTAATCCACTATTCACGGAGTTAAAACTTAGAAAAATTAACAGTATTTCAGACAGAATTAGAGCAAACGAAAACACAATTCAGCAAATAGATGATATAATTTTAAAATATACAAACGAGCTGTCAGCAACCCTGTCTAAATCACAACTCTACATCGATAATAAAGACATAAGCCCTAGCGAACTGATTACTACTAAAATAGAATTATTAAAAGAAATTGAGGTTTTAAAAGAAGAAAAGATTTATTCAAATGACACGGTTGTAATGATTAACAACTCAAATCTATTGGTGGAAAACAAGTCAATCAAAGACAATAAGTTAATATATTACCCTTTAACACTGTGCTTTATTTTTATTTTGGTCCAATTAGCGAAAAACACGTACACCTATTTAGACAGATTAGAGGTAAAGTAAGATGAACCAATAGATGCTGCTTATGCTCAATTCTAAACTTATAAAGAATAGTTTAAATGTATTATTGCTAAGGGTGTCAGGAGTTGCCTTGATGTTTTTTCTATCGTTATTTTTAACTAACTTTTACTCAGCAAACCTTGTTGGTCAATATGATTTTGTTCGTTCAACTATTATGATTCTAAGCGGTTTTTCACTACTTGGGACCAACCAAGCTATAATTTACTATTCAGGAGTTTTAACATCCAACAACTCCTTTGGCTCAATTAAGAGTATCTATTTTAAAATGGTTTCGCTAGTCTTTATAACTTGCAGTTTTTTATACATCCTTTTTCTTTTAGTTTCTGAAGATTTTATTAATCAAATTTTCAATAAACCTGAATCCTATCGTTTAATTGAAATATCGATTCAGGGACTACTTTTTTATACTATTACAATGCTTAATATAGACACAATTAGAGCCTTAAAAAAAACCGTTGTGTCTGAACTTTTCAGAAACCTGTTTCGATATACTCCATTTTTTCTATTTTCTATTATTCTTTATTTAATAGATACACCTGAAGATTTAGTCATTTGGTTTATTTATGGTTTTCTTTTATTATGTATTGTTAGTACAGCTGTGGTGTTTTTTACTTTATTTAATAAAGATTTCCCAGATACTTCTACTAAAGAGTATTCAACAAAAGAGATTGTTAATACATCGTACCCAATGGCGCTAAGCGCCATTTCTTATTTTTTAATGCAAAGCGTAGATGTTCTTTTTTTAGGAGCTTTTGACTCTTTTGAGTCCATAGCATATTACTCTGTTGCTGTTAAGTTAGCTACCGTCACATCTTTAGCTCTTATTTCTGTAAATATTGTAATAGCTCCTAAAATCGCAAAAATTTATAATGATAAAAACTTTCCAGAATTAAAGTCAATGATCAGAAAGGCAACAAGGATTAATGTTCTTATTAGCTTACCAATTTTAATTATCCTTTTTTCTTTTTCAGAATTTTTGTTATCAATGTTTGGAAATAGTTACACATTGGCGAAAAATGCTTTTTTAATTTTATTAATGTCTCAGTTTTTTAATTCTATTTCTGGCCCTTCGGCTCTTTACTTAAACATGACCGGTAGACAGAAAATATTGAATTTAATTTTATTGGGATCTTTAATCATTAATGTAGTATTAAACTTATTGCTAATACCAGAATTTGGAATGGTGGGCGCAGCCTTGGCTACTGCAATAAGCTTTGTGGTATCCAAACTGATAGCCTCAGTAGTTGTTTTATATTTAGACAATGTAAAAACTTTTATTTATTAAACTATGAAAAAGCCAAATTTTGTTATTATGGGGTTTCCGAAATGTGGTTCTACGGCATTGCATTATTACCTTGATGCTCATCCGGAAATATATATGCCGCACCAAAAAGAGTTACATTATTTTACTCAATCAAACATTTCAAAACTCAATCAGGGACAGGGAGATTTTGTAGCTAAAGAAGGGCAAATAAAAAACATAAACTCATATTTTAGTTTATTTAAAGAAGCTAAAAAAGAGAAAGCCATTGGGGAAACATCCCCCTCTTATATTAACTACCCAGATTCTTTTAAGAAACTCAATAGCCAATTAGAAAACCCCAAAGTCATTATACTACTAAGGGACCCGATAAAAAGAGCATATTCTAATTATCTACACCTTTTAAGGGAGCAAAGAGAAACAGAAAGCTTTAATATAGCTCTTGATTTAGAAGAGGAACGAATGCGGAACAAGTACTCTGATTTTTGGTATTATAAATTCAACTCTTTTTACTACGATAAAATAACTAAAGCAAAGGAGTCCTTTAGTGAAGTGTTAGTTCTAACTCAAGAAGAGCTAAATAAAGAGACCCAACAAACCCTAATAAAGGTTTATAGCTTTTTAGATGTTAATACTAAGTTTACCCCTTCCAACATAAACAAGAAATATAACATAGGGGGGCTTTACAAAAAAAACATTTTAACGAACTTTATATTTAGACAAGGAAAAATAAAAAACATATTTAAAAAAGTAATTAAGATTACTCCTTGGATGAAAAACATTAAAAATAAAATTATTAGTAACTACCAATACAAACCTAAACCAATAACAATAGAGACTGAAAACAAACTTATAAGTATCTTTAGAGACGATGTTCTTAAAATAACCAAAATGGGAGTTGACACAAGTATGTGGAATGAAAAGTTTTTTGAAAAATAAATGAAAATAAACCTCAATATATTAAACGTCTCCTTATTTTTAATTTTGTTAGGAGTGTTCTTTTTACCTTTTAATTCATGGGAAGGGATTCCTTTTTTCGGGGAATATTACAGAGATTCTTGTGTTTTATTTTTTCTTACAGCCTTTGTCGTATTGATATTTAAGAAAAAAATTAATCTACCGCTTCATAGTCCGATATTCTACACTCTAGTAGTTTTTTTAATTTGGACAGTTATTTCAACTCTTTTAAATATTGACTCAGTTTCACAGTACTTTTTTAAGCAAACAAGTGGATCTGTTAGATTTTTTAGACAGTTTTTATCGCTCATTATAGCGGCATTTGTCCTCCCTATTACTTTTTACAATTGTTTTTTACACTTTGAAACGAAGAAGTTAATTTTTAAGATTAGAAGAGCAATATACTATTCTTTTGTCGTGGTAATTATTTACTCAATAATTGAAGTGTTAATAGTTAAATTTAACTTAACTTTTCTAAAGACATCAATATTAAACTTGTTTGATTATTTCCCGTTTGTGGACGCCAAGATAGACCCACGACTTGCAAGAATCTCTTCGGTTACATTTGAACCACCGGCCCTAGGAACGTATTTAATAACTATTTTTTCTTGGATGTGTAGTTATATTATTACATCAAAAAATTCATACAGTAAGTTTATTCCACCCATATTAGTTATAGTATTAGCTTTTATTTCTGGATCAAGAGCTGCTTTTTTCATTATTCTTATACAAGCATTAGTATTTATTATGGCAGTCTCTCAGTCAAGAGAATATAGCAAATTGTTTTCTAAGATTGTTACTGCTTTAGTGATCATAATTTCTATCAGCTTTATTGTTTCTGCCCCAAAACTTTTAAGCTATGTTAGTAACGAAATACAGTCATTTAAATTAGATGATGAAGACCACTCACTCTCTAATAAGTCAAGGTTTGGAATTCAATACGCTATGTATAAGGTTTTTTTAGAGAACCCAATTACCGGAACCGGTTACGGGCAACAGGCTTTTGAATCTAGGTCCAAATACCCAAACTGGGCTAAGAGAAATAATTGGGAGTTTAGATTGAAATATTTAAACCAGAACAATAAAAGGTTTCCTCCTGGGTATAATCTGTATTTAAGATTAGCTTCAGAAACAGGCATCATTGGGGTTGGAATTTTCCTGTTGTTCTTGCTATATATTTTGACATGGTGTTACAATAACATTAAGTACAATAATAATTTGTTAGGAATGATTGTTTTAATTTCTATTGTTGGATTTCTTTTGAATTGGCTTAAAATGGATACTTTTAGAATATATGGATTTTGGATTTGTCTTGCGCTGATATTTTCTGTTACTCAAAAAAAATTAAATCATGAATAGCCTAATTATAGTTATACCCCATTATAATGATTTAGACGGTCTTAAAAAAACTCTTCTTTCAGTTATTGAGGATATCAAAATAGATGTTATTGTTGTTGATGACGGGAGTGAAGACAAAATTGATGAGAGCAAATTAAAGTTTAACGGAAATCTTTTCTTCAAATACTTATCTCACAACTCAGGGATTGGGGACGCCTTAAACATTGGATTAGAATATGCATTACAACACAGTTATGAATACATAGGGAGATTAGATTGTGGGGATAAATGCCATAAAAACAAGTTTACAAAACAGATAAAATATCTTTCTAAAAATAAAGACGTTAAGCTACTTGGGAGTTGGGCTAGAGTTGTAGATGAAAACGGAAAATTCATCTATAATTTAAAACACCCTATTAAGTATAACAGTATAAGAAAGCAAATGTATTTAAATAGCATGTTTGTTCACCCCACAGTGGTGTTTAGATCAGAGATATTATCAGAAACAGGAAAATACCCGGTTAAATATAAAAGAGCTGCTCAAGACTATGCTTTTTTCTTTACTATAATTAATCGCTATAACGCTGAAAACTATCCAGAAATATTATTAGATTACGAGATGTCGAAACAGTCAATATCTAATACTAAAAGAAAGCTCCAAGTTTATAACAGGATTAGAATTATTATTGACAACTTTTATTTTGGACTTATTCCGACTTATGCAATAGCAAGAAACTTAGTACTGTTAATTATCCCTGTAAACATTCTTACATTTATGAAATCAAAAATATATAGATGAGAGATTTTTTAGAAAAAACATTTACAATCTTATTTTCTGTTCTTTGTTTTTCTCTAGCTTTTATTGGAGACCAGTTTTATGCTGTTCCCAACGGAATAAACATTTTGTTGGTAGCCATTTTTCCTTTTGTTGCAAACAAAAAAGATATTATAGATTTGGTCACTAAAAAACCAATAGTTTGGTTTGTTGTTTTTTTATCATTTGTTTTGATTAAATCAATATTAGTAGGGCAATTTTTAGAGGATCTTTTTGTAATCAAAAAAATGTTTCAAATCTTACTAATTCTTATTTTATCTTCAGGGCTTAAAGTTGGCGGGTTAGAATGGTTAAAGTCCGGAATTATATTAGGAAGTTTTGCAGCCATTTTTTATTCTTTAGTTAAAATCGCTCTCTTAATTATAAACACAGCTTCGTTTAACTTTGCAAAAGGACCAGTGATAAACGAAACACTTCCTGTACAAAGACTATACCTAGGCTTGTTATGTACAATTAGCTTAATCCTTGTTTTAGAAAGGTTTTTTAAAAAACACAAAAAAATCAATTTACTTCTAGCTTTAACTTTTACTGGATTTGTTTTTTTAATAGCGGCTAGAATAGCAATGCTTTCTGTTATAGTTATAATTATATACTATTCTTTTATAAAGCTAAGATCTATTCAAAGGTATTTTGCTTTATTTTTAATTTTAGCAGTAACATCAATAGTGATATTTTCAAACGACAATTTATCCAAAAGAGTACTACATTTAGATGATACCCTAAGAGAGAGTTATGTTGATAAAATTGCAATGCATGAGCCAAGATTTTTGATTTGGAAATACTCTTATGAAGTTTCAAAAAACACTAACATTATTTTAGGAAACGGATTTCGTTTAACACAAGAAAAATTACTAACTAGCTATAAACAAATACCTCAATTAAAAAAGAGGGAGTGGTTTATTAGTAAAAGGTTTAATAGCCATAATCAATATATAGACATCTTTTTGAGCCAGGGATTGTTAGGCTTTTTAATCTTTTTAATCTTTCTTTTTCAACTTTTTATTTCAGCAAAAAACTCACCCACAAAGACATTGTTACTCATAAGTTCTCTTTTATTTATGTTAATTTATAATAATTTTTATAGACTAATAGGAGTGTTCATTTTTTCTATATTAATTGTCTTTATCTTAGATAACAAGAATCTCCAAAAATTAAAAAAATGAAGAAGGTAATTGCGGTTGATTGGCTAGATAAATACGGAGGAGCCGAAAGAGTTATCTCTTCATTAACAAAAACATTTCAATTTGACACTTGCTATACTTTAATTAACATAATGAGTCAAAAAGAACAAAACAAGGTTTTTTCCGACAATAAAATAATAATAACCAAATCTCCAATTCTTCAGTTATTTAAAAGTAATTTCAGATACTTATTTTTTTTGTTTCCCTATTTTATTAAAAGAATGAAAGTAGATAAAGAGGCGGTATTAATTTTTTCATCCTCATTTTCTGTTGCTAAAGGAATAAAGAAATCTTCGCCAAAACAAATTCACATTTCTTATATACAGGCAAGAAATCAAAGGTATTTATGGGACAAAGAAGGAATTTATTTTCAAAAATCTACAAGGTTTTTATTATCTCCAATTTTAAGTATCTTAAAAAATATCGACATAAGACAGGCGTCAAATCCTGATTATCTAATTGCCAACTCTAAATTTGTTCAGAAATGGATAAAGGAAAACTATAAACGAGATGCAGAATTGATATATCCGCCAGTGGATGTCGAAAAATTTAAACTACAAAAAAATAAATCAAATTATTTTGTAACGGCGTGTAGACTTGAACCCTACAAAAGAGTTGATTTAATTGTTAAGGCATTTAATAAAACAGCAGAAACATTAATAATTATCGGTTCAGGTTCACAGGAAAAGTATCTTAAAAAAATCGCCAACTCAAACATAGAGTTTGTTGAATACTCAGACTCATCCGTTGTTTACGGCTATGTTAGCAAGGCTAAAGCTTTTATACACGCAGGACTTGAAGACTTTGGCATAGCGCCGGTAGAAGCGCTTGCCTGCGGCACGCCCGTCATAGCTATTAAAAAGGGAGGACTAAAAGAGTCCGTGATTGAGAATAAAACTGGGGTTTTTTTCGAAACACAAAATGAAGATGCAATTTTAAAAGCAATAAACCGTTTTAATAAAATTGACTTCGATTATGAGTTTATAAGGAAGTCTTCGCTGAAATATAGCGTGTTAAATTTTGAATCAAAAATAAAAGAGTTTGTTAACTCAAAAACAAAAAATGATAAACACTAAAAGAAGAAGGTTTTCTGGTCTTGTGACTCCAATCTCTTACTTAGTTGATATAGCGCTAATTAATATAGTGTTATTTCAGTTTTTTGTTTTTTTCATGTTTAAAGAACTTCAACTAAAACATGTTTTTGTATTGTCGACTCTTTGGGTTTTAATTTCTGTATTTAATAGGTTTTATTATATATACAGATATACAAATATTGTTAGATTAATTAGCTTACTTTTTAATCAAATATTATTATTTACTTTGGCGCTTTTTTGCTTTTCTGGCATTTTTCCCAATTTAAGCCTGGAGCCAATTATGTTAATTAAAATATTAATTCCAGTTTCTTTTTTAATAATATTAGTTAAGCTTCTAACCTATTATTCGATTAAAGCATTTAGGTCCTATTTTGGAGGTAATTACCGCAAAACCATTATTATAGGAGATAGTATAGAATCTCAAAATTTAGAATTGTTTTTTAATACAAACAAAGAGGCGGGCTACTTACACAAGAAAACCTTTTTATCTATAGATTATAAATCTGTTGAAGAATGTATTCAGTTTGTTATAGATAACGAAATTGATGAAATATATTGTTCACTAGAAGAGATTAAGGATCAGGACCTTAAATTGCTTATAAAGTTTACGGACAATAACTTAAAAACGATTAAGTTTATCCCAAACACTACTAGGATAAGCTCTAAAAAACTCATCTATGAAACGTATGAATCTCTACCCATTTTATCTTTAAGAAAGGTTCCCTTGCAGGACTCTATTAACCAGTTCTTCAAACGACTTTTAGATATTATAATTTCAACAATTGTGCTTCTTTTCATTTTGAGCTGGTTAATACCAATTATTTCTTTATTAATTAAAAAAGAATCGAAAGGCCCTGTTTTTTTCAAGCAAATAAGAAATGGTATTAATTATGAAGAGTTTTACTGCTTCAAATTCAGATCTATGTTCGTTAACGATGATGCTCATGAAAAACAGGCAACAAAGGGAGACTCTAGAGTGACAAATTTTGGTAAGTTTTTAAGAACCTCAAGTTTAGACGAAATGCCACAGTTTATCAATGTACTTCTAGGTGACATGTCTGTAGTAGGACCTAGACCTCATATGATAAAAGAGAATGACAAATATTATAAAACTGTAGACAAATATATGTTAAGGCATGTAATTAAGCCTGGAATTACTGGATTAGCCCAGGTAAGCGGTTTTCGTGGAGAGGTTCAAAAAGACTCCGACATAATTAATAGAATAAAGTTTGACATATTTTATTTAGAAAATTGGTCAGTTTTATTGGACATGAAAATTATATTTAGAACTATAACAAATCTGATTAAAGGAGAAGAGAAAGCTTATTAGTTTTCTTTTTCTTAATTATTATATAAGCAGTATTTTTACAAAAAAAATCAATGAACATACTAATACTTGGATCTGGTGGAAGAGAACATGCTTTTGCTTTAAAAATTGTGGACAGTAAGCTCATGGATCAACTTTATGTTGCCCCAGGAAATTCTGGCACTCAGCAAATAGCTACAAATATTAGCATAAATATTAATGATTTTCAAGAAGTAAAAAAAACAGCTCTTGAATTAGATATTAAAATGATAATTGTTGGCCCTGAAGATCCTCTTGTCAATGGCATACATGATTATTTTGCAAGTGATATTGAAACAAAATCAATTGCAATTATTGGGCCAAAAAAAATGGCTGCAAGTCTAGAAGGAAGTAAAGACTTTGCCAAGGAGTTTTTGGTTAGACATAACATACCAACTGCAGCGTATGCTACATTTACAAAGGAGAATTTGAGCAAAGGTTTTGATTTTTTAAAAACATTAAATCCTCCATATGTGTTAAAGGCCGACGGACTCGCAGCCGGAAAAGGAGTTTTAATAATAGACAACCTAGCGGAAGCAAAGAAAGAATTAAGCGAAATGTTAATTGGAGAAAAATTTGGAAAAGCAAGCTCTAAGGTGGTTATAGAAGAGTTTTTAGACGGTATTGAGCTTAGTTGCTTTGTAATAACCGATGGAAAAAACTATAAAATACTTCCAACAGCTAAAGACTATAAAAGAATAGGCGAAGGGGACACAGGATTAAATACGGGCGGCATGGGAGCCATATCTCCTGTTCCATTTGCTGATAATAACCTATTGTCTAAAATAGAAACTAACATAATAATTCCAACAATAGAAGGTCTTAAAAAAGACAAGATTGAATACCAAGGGTTTATATTCATAGGCTTGATAAATGTCAATAATGAACCAAAAGTTATTGAATATAACGTTCGAATGGGAGACCCCGAAACAGAAGCAGTATTTCCTAGAATTAAAAATGATTTTGTTGAAATATTTCAATCATTTAAAAACAAAACATTAGATCAAATTAATATCAAAATTGATGAGAGGTCTTCAGCCACAGTAGTTTTAGTTTCTGGAGGCTACCCAAATAAGTATAAAAAAGGTCTTAAAATATCAGGCATAGAAGACGTTGTAAACTCAACAGTTTACCACGCTGGTTCAGTCCAAAAAAGCAACGAAATTCACACAAATGGAGGAAGGGTATTAGCGATTACATCTTTTGGAAGCGATTTTAAAAAGGCACTAGAGAAATCATATGAAAGCGCCTCAAAGGTTCACTTTGAAGGAATGTATTACAGAAAAGACCTAGGTTTTGATTTATAAAAACGAATGTGCTGAAACTGATTTATTTTCTTCATTGTTATCTTCAAACTTTTTTAATTGAAGCATCCAATATGTAAATGCACAAATAAAAACAGCAATAGAAATCCACGTCATGAAATTTGCAATCCACCAATTATCAAGTTCTTTAAATCTTAATAGTTCAAATGGTACTAAAAGGTAATTTAAAAAAATGTCTTGTATTCCATAAACTAAATCACGCATAATCTTGATATATTATTTTTACCTTGCAAATATACAAACTCTTTAGATGATAGCAACTTTTTTCACAAAATCTAACCCAATTCATTACATATTTGCATTTGTATACTTGTCTACATTATTTTTTATTAAAAACAGTCAAATTATCACGGGGGACTTAAATACAATTATAGCTTACTTTGTATTGCTAATCACACTGTCTAGCTCTATACTTTTAATTAAATTTATTATTAGTAAAAACATACTCAACAAAAAAAACAGCTATGGGATTGTAGCTGTTTGCTTTCTAATAGGGCTTATAATAGAAGAGTCAATTTCTTATAGAGTTTTGTTTTCAAATATTTTTTTGCTGTTTGCTCTAAGAAAAATTTTCAGCCTTAGAACTCCAACAAATATAAATAAAAAAGTTTTTGATGCGGTTTTTTGGATTCTGATTGCTTCAACATTTTACTCTCCCACTATTTTATTTCTAACGTTATTAATTGTCACATTACTTTTGTATTCACACTTTAATCTAAACAATATTCTTGTAATTATTTTTGCAATAATCTCCACAATTTCTTTTTTGTACATTTTAGAAATATCCACTGATTCATACTCTTCTTTTTGGAATTTTATTAATCTGCTGTTTTTTGAGATTACGTCAAACGGATATTCTGCACTTTTTTTTAAACAAGAAGTTGTTATTGATTTTAAATGGAGCTTTAATTTGGTTATGATTTTTATTTTTATGTGTCTCTATGTTTGGAAAGGTTTTGTAAAAACAAATGAGCGTAGGAGATCAACAACGCTAATTTTACTAACAACAGCTTTGTCACTAATTATTTTAAACCTGGCAATGCCCGAAACATTTATTTTCTTATTATTTTCTATAATAGTGCTTTTTACAAGTTACTTAGAACGTTGCTTAAGCCAAGTTACTAAAAACCTAATTTTAATTTTATGGCTTGCAGCACCTTATTTTTTTGTTCTTTTTTAATTACTTTCGTAGACATAATATAACCCATAATGAAAATAGAAACATCAAATGGAGAGCTATTAGATAAACTCTCAATATTGGAATTAAAACAAAAGAATATTTCGGATGACAAGAAACTCGCTAACATAAAGGTTGAGTTTGAAGAGCTAAACCCATTGGCCTTAATAATATTTAAAGAAAACCCACCCATCATAAGTGAGCTTTATTTAAAGTTATCGCAAATCAATGCTAAGCTTTGGAAAATCGAGGATGATATAAGACAATGCGAAAGAGAGAAAAGTTTTGACTCAAAATTTGTTCAATTAGCAAGAGACGTATATTATACTAACGATATTAGATCTGAATTAAAAAAAGAAATTAATATTTTGACTAAATCTGGATTAATTGAAGAAAAATCCTACGAAGATTACTCTTAAATAACTATGAAAAAGTCTAAACATCTTCTTATCATTAGACTTTCCTCAATGGGAGATGTAGCAATGACAGTCCCTGTTTTAAGAGAGCTAAAAAAAGCCAACTCAAGCTATAAAATCTCTATTTTAACTAACGCCCACTATTTTTGTTTTTTTAGAGAATTTAAGGACCTTAATTTAATCAAGTTTGATAAAAAGCAAAGACACAAGGGTCTAATTGGACTTATAAAGCTCTATAAAGAGCTTAGTAAGCTAGAAATTGACTATGTTATTGACCTTCACAACGTTTTAAGAACAAAGTTTTTAAAACTATTATTTAAGATCCCTTTTTATCAAATTGATAAAGGAAGGCTTGAAAAACAGAAACTCACATCTGGAAAAGTGTTTAAAGCTTTAAAAAACACACATCAAAGGTATAGAGATGTTTTTAACAAGTTAGGAGTTATAGTTACCCCTTTAATAAACTCACAAGTTGATAAAGTCGATATTTCAAATCTAAAAATCAGATTAGAAAACAATCCAATTAAAATAATAGGGATAGCCCCTTTTGCAGCCCATAAAGGAAAAGTATACTCAACAAAACAAATGGAAGCAGTTATAAAAGATCTCAACAACGACTTTTCAATATTTTTATTTGGAGGTGGTCAAAAAGAGGAGAACTCCCTAGACAAGCTAGCGAGTAAGTATACTAATGTCGTAAATCTTGCGAATAAATATTCCCTTGAACAACAGATGGATATAATGTCTAACTTAAATATCATGGTCTCTATGGACTCTGCTAATGGTCATATCGCAGCCTTATTAGGTGTTAATGTATTGACAATATGGGGACTTACTCACCCATACGCAGGCTTTAGCCCATACGGACAAAAAGACACCAACAACATTATGGTCAAAAGATCTAAATTCCCCAAAATACCAACATCTATTTATGGAAATAAAACTCCTGTTGGATATGAAAATGCTATTAATTCAATTACCTCAAAAGAAGTGATTTCAAGAATTAGGGAATCAATTTAAACATCATCAAAATCAATTTCTATTATATCCGACACAGGCATAGCTTGACAAGCTAAAACCAACCCGTCTGAAAGCTCAGACTCAGTCAACACTGTGTTTTTCATCATTTTAACTTCACCTTTTATTATTTTACCAATACAGCTCCCGCAAACTCCTCCATTACAAGAATAAGGAGCATCAATATCATTGTCTAAAGCAGAGTCAAGAACTGTTTTTTGTTTAGTAGATTTTATTTTTGTGGAATAATCATCGACTGTAAAAGTGATTTCAACCCCTCCAATTTCAGAAACATTTACCGTGTTTTCTTCTGAGCTTTTAAATAATTCGTAATAGATATTTTTTTCTAAAACATTCTTTTTTTCTAGACCTGATTTAACTTCAAAGAGCATTTTTTCAGGGCCGCATATATAGACCTTGTTTTTACTTAAATCTGAAATATTAATTAAGCTAAAAACATTAGCTTCAGTTATTCTTCCAAAAAAATGATTATCAACTTTTTGTTGTGTGTAAGTTAGCGTAACAAAAAATCGGTCAGGGTATTTTTCTTTTAATTCATTTAACTCAGAAAGAAACATAGTTTCTTTTGGGCTTTTATTAGAATAAATTAAATGAAAATTATTTGAGCTTTCAAATAGAGTGGTTTTCAGCATTGACATTATTGGCGTTATCCCACTTCCTGCCGCTATCCCGATTGAAGCTTGGCTAGAATTAGTATCTAACACAAATTTACCCCTTGGTGCAGTGACCAAAATCGCATCACCAATATTAATAGAGTTGTTCAAAAATGAAGACACATACCCGTTTGGAATTTCTTTAACAGCGATTGTTAGCTCTTCATTTTTAGAAGAACAAATTGAATAATCTCTTAAGATCTCTTTATTGTTTATTGTTAATTTAAGGCTAACATATTGCCCAGAAGAGTATTGAAAAACCGAGACTAAATCTCCTATAACCTCAAAAGATATAGCAACAGAACTTTGCGTTTCTTTTTTTAGATTTTTAACTTTTAAATTGTAAAATGCGGACATTTTTTTTATTTCCAAAGATAGCTTTGAATTATATTAATTCAAACATATAAAATAAAAATTATGATTATTTTATTGTTCTTATATACAATTTATATAAATTAATCGTTGTTAATTTACACTAGAAACATTCAATTGAGAAAACTTACACAAAATATAAGCTTAGCCCTTCTTGTAATTATTCTATTAGCAGGTTGCTCAAGAAAAAAAGATAAGTTTTTAAATAAAGGATTTCATTCAACAACTACTAAATACAATTACTTATTTAATGGTAATAATTTACTTAATCAAGGTAAAAATGAAATCAATGTATCTGTATTAGATAATTTTTGGGATGTCCTACCAACTGAAAAATCATACTTAAAAGAAGAAACTAAGTTTAAAAAAAAAGAAAATGAGAGCTCTAGTTTATTTGCTCAATCTGAAGAAAAAGCAGTATTAGTAATACAAAAACACGCAATGAATATTGGTGGGAAAGAGAAAAACCCACAGATGGATCAGGCTTATTTTCTTTTAGGAGAATCCCGATATTTTGATCAAAGGTTTATTCCTGCTCTGGAAGCGTTTAATTATATCTTATTTAAGTACCCTACAAGTGAGCTTGTAAATAAGGCAAAAATTTGGAGAGAAAAAATTAATATTAAATTAAATTACAATGAGCTAGCTATTGATAATTTAAATAACATAGAAAACAAAGGAAGGTTATCAAAAGACGATAAAATAAATTTACATGTTGTGCTTTCTCAAGCTTATTTAAACTTAAAAAAAACAGACTCAGCATTACATTATTTAAAAATCGCATCTGAAAACACTACTGATTTAAAGCACAAGTCTAGATATTTTTTTATTATAGGTCAGTTATATAGTAATCTTGATAAAAAAGACAGTTCATCAATCTTTTTTGACAGGATAATCAAATTACACAGAAAGATCCCCCGTGATTACTACGTTTATTCTTTTATTGAAAAGTCAAAAAATTATGAAAATCAAAGCGCAGCAATCTTAGAACTAAATGAGCTTGAAAAAGATATTGAAAACAAAGAATATTTGAGTGTTATTTTTCATCAAATAGCAAATCTAAAACTTGAGATAAATGCTGATAGCCTCGCTATTAATTATTATAATAAATCATTAAGAAGTCCGGCAAAAGATTATCTGGTAAATGTTAAAAACTACAATATACTTGCAGATTATTATTTTGATAATAAAGAGTATTTGAGCTCAGCAGCTTATTACGACAGTACACTTCTTAACATTAGGGATGACAAAAGGCTGTATAGGAAGATTGCCAAAAAACGATCAAGTTTGGACGATGTAATTTATTATGAACTTTCAGTTAAAAAAAACGACAGCATTTTACGTCTTGTGAATATGTCTGAAGACGAAAGAGTTCTTTTTTTTAATAGTTACCTGCAAAAGATGAAAGATAAATTAATGGTTGAAGAGGATATTATAGACTCCAAAAACAACGACATTTCTTCAGCTTCAAAATCTAATAACATAAGCCCAAAAGATGCTTTATTTTATTTTTATAATCCTACAGCTGTTGCATATGGAAAAAATGAGTTTAAAAAATTATGGGGCCAAATAAAACGTACTGACAACTGGAGAAGTGGACAAAAAAAAGCTGCTTCTATGGTATTACCCACTAAAAAAAGTAATTTCCTGCCGGAAAAAAAAATATATGATTTAGAAAGCTATTTAAAGACAGTCCCAAGCTCATTAACAGTTATTGACAGTATTTCTAAACAGTTAGATTATTCTTATTTTCAATTAGGGTCTATTTATAGTAGTAAGTTTTTAGATTATGAGTTGTCAAATAATAAAATTGCTAAGATTAATTTTGAAATAAAAAATGACAAAATCATATTACCTGCAAAATATTTAAATTATAAAAACTGTCTAGTTTTAGGATTGATTAAAAAAGCTGATAGCATAAAGCTAGATATAATTAAAAACTACCCAGACTCTAAATATGCAGAAATATTAAATAATCCAGATTCCCTTGCCTCTTTGGAACTGGATAATCTGACTGAGATTTATTCAGGCTTATTCAAAGATTTTCAAAATCAAAAATACACACAGTTGATTGTCGAACTAGACGAGCTGATAGCTACTTATGAAACTGATCCACTAGTGCCAAAAATGCAATTATTAAAAGCATCTGCTGTTGCGAGAATTCAAGGTTTTGAAAGCTATAAAACTCTATTGGAATTTATTAGTGCAAATTACTCAAATTCTATTGAGGGGAAAGAAGCTAAGATATTATTAGACCAAGTGATTCCATTAATTAAAAACTCTAAATTTGAACAGATAGATGATGGAGAGAACTTTAAATTAATTTATTCTTTTTTGAAAGAAAACAAAAAAGAAACCGAAACCTTTAAAGTCCAGTTAAATTTAGCAGTTAAAGATTTAAAGAATATTGAACTAAGCTCATCTACAGATATTTACGATAATAGTATTATCTTTGTTGTATTACACGGACTTAAAAGTTTTGACGGTGCAAGGGGATTGAATCTTATATTAGAAAAAAACAAAAACATCATTAACGATTCGTCGTTTGTTATTTCATCTAAAAATTACCAAATCCTTCAAATCCATAAAAATTTGAGTCTGTACTTAAAAAATAATTTATAAATTTATGTTTACAGAATCTAAAAAAGAAAAAAATATGTCTACATCGTCCAATCAACAAAACATGATCACCCAAGGGACTTCCTTTGTGGGAGACCTAATTAGTGAAGCTGGTTTTAGAATTGAGGGAAATGTTAGCGGTACAATTAAAACTTCAGGTAAAGTTGTTGTTGGAAAAACAGGTGTAATTAATGGTACTTTAGAAGGTGTTAATGCAGATTTTGAAGGAGGGTTTTCTGGAAAGTTAAAGCTTAGCGGAACACTAACTCTTAAAGCTTCAGCCTATGTAGAAGGAGAGGTTGAGGTAGTTAAATTAGCTGTTGAGCCAGGAGCAACTTTTAACGCTAGTTGTAGTATGAAAGGCGGAGTTAAAGAATTAAACAAAGGTGAGCAACAAAAAATCACATCCAAAGCAGAAAAAACAGCTTAATAAACTAGCTTATCTGTCCGGTTTGGCATTTCAAATGGTTACAATTATACTGCTAGGAATCCTCTTGGGCTACAGAATTGATATATACCTAGAAATAACCCAAAGTATTTTCACAATAATTTTTTCATTACTATCCATTGCAGCCTCTTTGCTATATGTAATTCAAAAAACCAAAGAAACATAGAGTTTAATGACTAACAGCAACAATTTTTATCTTAGGTTAGTTTTATTTTCGTCTTGCCTATATTTTATTAATCTTGGTTTTAATAAGTTTATTTATAAAATCCTTTTTATAATACCTCTTTGGAAAATATATCTTTTTAATGTTGTTTTAGTTTTGATTACTTTTTGGACCATAAAACTAATTATTAAAACAAAATTAAGCACGTTATCTGCTTTTGTAATTGCTTCAATTAATAAAATGCTTTTAACTGTTGTATTTATTTCTCCAGTTATTGATTCTGAAGGAGATAAAGAAGGTTTAGTCTTAACTTTTTTTGTAATATATTTTGTTTTTTTATTCTTTGAAATTAAATCTCTTCAAAAAGTCTTTCTTAGATGAAATCATTCTTGTTTTTTTATTTGAAATATAAATTTATGTATGTACATTTGCAACCAAATTTATAGGATCAATATCGTAACATTAAAAACCGTATTATTAATTTGAAAAATTTACTTTTTTACGCATTTCTTTTTTCATTCTCCATTAGTTTTTCCAATTCGCTAGAAAGCTCTAACGATGAAGAGAAGTTTAATGTGACAGATATGATCATGCACCATATAAAAGATTCCCATGAATTTCATATTTTAGACTGGAAAGGCGAAGGAGTTTCTATACCCTTGCCTATTATTTTATGGACAGATAATGGATTAGTATCTTTTCTTTCTTCTGAATTTCATCATGACGACGAGGCCAATGAAGTAGTCGTTAAAAACGGACAATCTTTTGTTAAGTATCATGAAGAAATCTACTATGCCAGCTTAGAGCCAAACAAATCAGGTCAGTATATTAGTATTAATAAAGACTTATACCCAACCAATTCTAAACCACTAGATTTTTCTATAACTAAACTAGTTTTTTCAATGTTCTTGTCTATAGTACTATTGTTATTAATTTTTGGGGTTTCTGCCAGAAATTACAATAAATCAGACAAGGGTATCCCTAAGGGCATAGCAAAATTCACCGAGCCACTTATTATATACATAAGAGACGAGGTTGCTATTCCTAATATTGGTGTAAAACACCATCAAAAATATATGCCTTATTTACTAACTTTGTTTTTCTTTATTTGGATTAATAATGTAATAGGGCTTATTCCGGTTTTCCCTTTTAGCTCCAATTTGAGTGGAAATATCGCTTTTACGGGTGTTCTTGCTGGTATAACTTTTATAATTACAACATTTGGCGGAACTAAAGATTACTGGAAACATATTTTTTGGATGCCAGGAGTTCCTGTTCCCATGAAATTGTTTTTGGCGCCAATTGAATTTATGGGAATTTTTGTTAAGCCCATTTCATTAATGATTAGACTTTTTGCTAATATTTCCGCAGGTCATATTATAGTGTTAAGTTTAATTTCTTTAATATTTATTGCTGAATCTGTATGGATCGCTCCTGCATCTTTATTCTTTTCAGTTTTCATAAGTGTAATAGAGATTTTAGTAGTAGCCATACAGGCATATATATTTACCTTGCTGTCCGCATTATATATAGGTGCAGCAATCGAAGAACATGAACATTAATTAATTTTTAAATTTTAAACTATGAGTTTAGTATTATTACAAGAAGTAGCAGTTGCAAGTTATGGACCTTTAGCAGCAATCGGAGCTGGATTAGCAGCGGTAGGTGCTGGAATTGGAATTGGTAAAATTGGAGGAGCTGCTATGGAAGCAATGGCTCGTCAACCAGAAATACAAGCAAAACTACAGAGTTCGGCAATTGTATTAATAGCCTTTATTGAGGCTGTTGCATTGTTTGCAGTAGTTGTATCTCTTATTAAGTAATTAAACTACAGGGTACTTTTGGGAATTCCAGAGTGCTCTGTAATTTTTTATTAAAAAACATTAAAACCTAACAATATGGATTTAGTTACACCCGATGTGGGGTTGTTATTTTGGACCTTTATATCATTTACTATTTTGTATTTCTTGTTAAAAAGATTTGCATGGAAGCCTATATTAGGTTCAGTTAATGATAGAGAAATGTCTATAAGAGAAGCTCTTTTAGCCGCAGAAAATGCTAAAAAAGAAATGCAGAACCTTAAATCTGACAATGAAAAAATCTTAAAAGAAGCTAAAGCTGAGCGCGAAAACATGCTAAAAGACGCAAGAGAGATTAAAAATAAATTAATTTCGGATGCTGAAACTCAAGCTAAATTACAGGCATCAAAACTAATCGAATCTGCACAAAAAGCAATACAAAACGAAAAAAACTCAGCAATGAATGAGCTTAAAAAAACTGTTGTTGAACTTTCTGTAGAAATTGCTGAAAAAGTCATATCTAGTGAGTTAGAAGATAAAAGTAAGCAGTTAAAAGTTGTTGAAAACATGTTAAATAATGCGTCTTTAAACAAGTAAAATGAAACAATCTAGAGCCGCAATAAGGTATGCAAAAGCAGTTTTTTCATTAGCAAAAGATAAAGAAATATCTATTGATGTTTATAACGATATGTTTTTTTATGTTGAGTTATCTAAAAATGATAAAACTTTTTCTCAGATGTTAATAAATTCCGTTATTGACTTAAATTCAAAGCGAAACATCATCCTATCATTAAATTCTCAAACTTGTGATTTATCAAAAGATTTAATAGGATTATTAATATTAAACAAAAGATTACCAATTTTAATAGATGTTGCAAATTCATACAAGACGTTATATGAAAAAAGCAATAACATGACTAAAGCCATTGTTATTACTGCATTACCTATTACTGAAGATATAAGAGTTAAAGCATTACAAAAAATCAACTCTATCTCTAATAAAAAGATAGAAATCATAAATACTATAGATAGGGAGATTTTAGGGGGATTTATACTCCGCTACGAAGGCAAAGAATATAATGCTAGTTTATCTAGTAAATTACAGAAAATTAAAAAAGAACTTATATAAAGGTTATTAACCAAAAATATTAAAATGGCAGAAGTAAATCCAGCTGAAATATCAGCAATCTTAAAACAACAACTTTCTAATCACGACGCTAATATATCATTTGATGAAATAGGGACAGTATTAACAATAGGAGATGGAATTGCACGTGTTTACGGCCTATCTAATGTTCAGTACGGTGAGCTAGTTGAGTTTTCAAATGGTATTGAGGGGATTGTGTTAAATCTTGAGGAAGATAATGTTGGAGTAGTTCTGTTAGGAGCATCAAATGACATTAAAGAAGGAGATACCGTTAAAAGAACAACCAGAATTGCTTCAATTAAAACAGGAGAAGGTATAGTAGGAAGAGTAGTTAATACACTTGGTCTACCAATAGACGGTAAAGGACCTATTCAAGGGGAGCTATATGAAATGCCTTTGGAAAGAAAAGCTCCTGGAGTAATATATCGTCAGCCTGTTAACGAACCTTTACAAACAGGTATAAAGTCTATTGATGCAATGATTCCTGTTGGAAGAGGCCAAAGAGAATTAGTTATTGGAGATAGACAGACAGGAAAAACAACTGTATGTATAGACACTATTTTAAATCAAAAAGAATTTTATGATGCTGGAGAGCCTGTTTATTGTATTTATGTAGCGATTGGTCAAAAAGCCTCAACAGTTGCAGCCATAGCAAAGGTTTTAGAAGATAAAGGAGCTTTAGCTTACACAACAATTGTAGCTGCAAACGCTTCAGATCCTGCTGCAATGCAAGTATACGCACCGTTTACAGGGGCATCTATTGGAGAATATTTTAGAGACACAGGAAGACCAGCGCTAATTGTATATGATGATTTATCTAAGCAAGCAGTTGCTTATCGTGAAGTTTCATTATTGCTTAGAAGACCACCGGGACGTGAAGCTTATCCTGGAGATGTATTTTATTTACATTCAAGACTATTAGAGAGATCAGCAAAAGTAATAGCAGATGATAATATAGCAAAGGAGATGAATGATTTACCAGACTCTTTAATCCCAATAGTAAAAGGAGGAGGGTCGCTTACAGCTCTACCGATAATTGAAACTCAGGCTGGTGATGTTTCCGCATATATACCTACAAATGTTATTTCAATAACAGATGGACAGATTTTTTTAGAATCAGATTTATTTAACTCTGGAGTTAGACCCGCAATTAATGTAGGTATTTCTGTTTCAAGAGTTGGTGGATCAGCTCAAATTAAATCTATGAAAAAAGTTGCAGGAACATTAAAATTAGATCAAGCACAGTTTAGAGAATTAGAAGCCTTTGCAAAGTTTGGTTCTGATCTTGATGCGGCCACTCTTAATGTAATCGAAAAAGGTAAAAGAAACGTAGAGATATTAAAACAAGCGCAAAACGATCCATTTACAGTTGAAGATCAAGTTGCTATAATTTACGCAGGAGCTAAAAACTTACTTAGAAATGTTCCAGTAGAAAAAATTAAGGAATTTGAAAATGATTATCTAACAATACTTAGATCTAAACATCAAGATATTTTAAATAACCTAAAACAAGGAAAATTAACTGATACTGTAGTTCAAACTTTAGAATCAGTTTGTAAAGACTTGTCAGACAAATACTAATTTTATATAATGGCTAATTTAAAGGAAATAAGAAATAGAATTTCTTCTGTATCGTCTACTATGCAGATAACTAGCGCTATGAAAATGGTTTCAGCAGCAAAGCTGAAAAAAGCTCAAGATGCAATAACAGCAATGAGACCGTATTCTAATAAGCTAACAGAGATTTTACAAAGCTTAAGTTCTTCAATGGACTCTGATAATAAGTTTTCTCAAAATCGTGAAGTTAAAAAAGTTCTTATTGTGTCCATCACATCAAACAGAGGTTTATGCGGAGGGTTTAATTCAAATATTCTTAAAAAGTCAGCGGAATTAGCAAATTCAACTTATAAAGACAATGACGTTTCATTTGTTGCTATTGGAAAAAAAGGTAACGACTTTTTACAAAAAAGTTTTAACGTAGATTCAAACTATATTGATATTTTTGACAATCTTAATATGGCTAATGTTTCTCTGATAGCAGAGTCATTAATGTCAAAGTTTGTAAATGAAGAGTTTGATAAAATTGATATTATTTACAATAAATTTAAAAATGCAGCAACTCAAATTGTTGTAAACGAGCAGTTTTTACCCATCTCTCAAAATGAAGACACTTCTAACAATAACTTAGATTATGTCTTTGAACCTTCTAAAACAGAAATAATTGAAGAACTTATTCCTAAATCTTTAAAAAACCAGTTATTTAAAGCTATTAGAGATTCATGGGCAAGTGAGCATGGGGCAAGAATGACAGCAATGCACAAAGCCACAGATAACGCTACTGAATTAAGGGATGACTTAAAATTAGTATACAACCAAGCCAGGCAGGCAGCAATTACAAATGAAATATTAGAAATTGTTGGAGGAGCAGAAGCGCTAAACAACTAGAGTCTCTAAAATTGAACTTACTTTGATAGCTTTAATTAAAAGCTTATTTTTAGGATAAATATTTGAAATTGAATAAATTAAAGTTAGCTTTCAAACAAGCTATTGTTTATGGATTAGCTACCGTCTTTCCTAGGGTAGTAAGTGTATTACTCGTCAGATTACATACTGACAAATCTGTACTTGAAAACATTTCAGATTATGGAGATTTATCTATTATTTTCTCTTACATAATTTTATTCAATGTTCTTCTTTCTTACGGTTTGGAAACAGCTTTTTTTAGATTTTTCAATTCTTATAAAGATAAAGCCAGTGTTGTAAACACCTCTTCTATCTCAATATTATTAACTTCTACTATATTTTTAGTTTTAGGACTTTCTTATACAGATCAAATTTCTAGTTTTATAGGAATTAGACCAGACTACTTGACTTTAGTTATTTGGATCTTAGTTTTAGATTCTTTAGTTGTTATTCCTTTTGCATATTTAAGATTAAAAGATAAAGCGATAAAGTACGCTATGATTAAAATATTTAATGTAGTTATTAATGTCTTACTTAATATTTTCTTTCTAATTTATCTTAAAAACAATCACACAGAAAATCTAACTCTAGGAATAATATATGATGACAATTTTGAAATAAACTACATCTTTATTTCTTTATTAATATCTAGCGCCCTCACTTTTCTAGTAATGATTAATTTCTATTTTAAAATCCAATATAAAATAGATTTTATTTTATTAAAGAAAATGCTTAAATACTCTATGCCTATTTTACTTGCTGGACTTGCTTATTCAGTAAATGAAAGTTTTGATAAAATATTATTAGACTACCTCAACGTAGAAAAAGCACAAATAGGAATGTATGCAGCTTGTTATAAATTAGCGTTATTTATTACCTTATTTTCAACAGCATTTAAATTAGGAATAGAGCCATTTATTTTTAGTTCAGCACAAAACAGTTCAGCAGAAAAAATTTATGCACTAATTTTAGAAATTTTTGTGATTTTTGGCTCGTTTATTTTACTTGTTGTAGTTGTATTTATTGATGTACTGAAATTCCTTTTTATAGGAGATTCGGCATATTGGGACGCTTTGTATATTGTCCCAGTTATTCTTTTAGCAAACCTGTTTTTGGGAATTTATCAAAACCTATCAGTTTGGTATAAAGTAACGGATAAAACAAAATTTGGAGCTTATATTTCAATGTTTGGCGCCTTTATTACGCTTTCAGTAAATATTATTTTAATTCCTATATATGGATATTTAGGATCTGCTTTAGCAACATTTTTCGCTTATTTTATCATGGCTATTATTTCTTATTATTTAGGTCAGCGTCATTATCCAATTCCTTACAATATTACTAAAATTACCAACTATATTTTATTTAGTTCTGTATTTGCGTTCATGTCCTTTTATGTTTTTCCAGGTAATTATTATTTTGGGGGAGGTATATTAATTCTTTTTGTTTTATTAATAGTTAAATTTGAAAAGAAAACTATCAAATTCATGAATAATGAAAATTGAGATTACAAATAAATCAAACAATCCGTTACCTCATTATGAGACTAAAGGTAGTGCTGGGATGGATTTAAAAGCCTTTGTTTTAAAAGAAATAATACTCGGCCCATTACAGAGAATAATTGTCAAAACAGGCTTATTTATTAGTCTCCCTATTGGATATGAGGCGCAAGTTAGATCAAGAAGTGGACTTTCCATTAAATATGGAGTTTGTGTTCTGAATTCTCCAGGCACAATCGATTCAGATTATAGAGGTGAAATCGGAGTTATATTAATAAATCTGTCTAACGATCCCTTTATCATTCAAAATGGAGATAGAATTGCCCAATTAGTTATAGCACAGCATGAACAAGGACAATGGATAGAGGTAGAGCAACTTGAAGCTACATCAAGAGGTAATAAAGGCTTTGGCAGCACTGGAGTAAAATAGCTTATATGAAAACACTAAAATATTTTGTTTTAATACTTTTGTTTGCTTCATGCAAATCTGTAAAAACTACAATACCAACTAGTGAATATAAAAACCTAAGCTCTAAACAATTAGTTAGAAAAGTAACCAAATCACAATCAAAATTTAAAACTTATCAAGCAAAAGCAAAATTAAAAATTAACAGTGATGGTAATAGAAAAAGTTACGGAGTAAGCTTAAGAATAATAAAAAATGAAGCCATATGGTTAAGCTCTGCGGCGGGAATAGTGAGAGCATTATTAACTCAAGACTCGATATATTATTATAATAAATTAGACAAAAAATATTTAATTTCAGACTATAAAACTCTTGAAGATATTATCGGCTTAGGTTTAAATTACAATATGGTTGAAAACATACTTTTATCACAACCAATTAATGGAATTAGGAATTCTACTTTTAATGCTAAAATGAGCAAAACTGGTTTATCCTATATTTTTAACTGGGACTTAACAACAGATCAATATAAAAAACTAAAAATTGATAATTTTGAAGGTATACATAAAATAAATAGGTATAACTTTAAGCTAGATTTATGTTCTTTTAAGGTCTTTAGTTCTGGTAATACAGCTACTCTTTATGAGATTCAATATTTAGATTTTACTAAAATAAAAAATCAAAGTTTCACTTCAAAAATCAGCATAAATGAAACTTTTTTTTCACAAAACAGTACAAACCTAGAAAAAGAAGGGAGCCTTATAAATCAGATTAATATTGAGTTTAAATCGATTAACCTAAATAATAAATTTAAACTTCCTTTTAAAATTCCTAATAATTATACCAAAATATTGATTAATGTCAAGTAGACTATGTTTCGTTTTATTTACACTACTCTTATTTGCATATAGTTTAAATAGCTATTCTCAATCTTCAAGTCAAAGCGATTTAGAGCTTAAAAGAATAGAGCTCACCAAAGAGATTAATAATATTCAAAAACTTATTTCTAGCTCTAAGAACAAAAAGAAATTAGTAGTTGAAAACATCCAAAACTTAAATTATAAACTAGATCTCCAAAATGAAGTCATTAAAATTATTAACAATGAATTAAATATAATTTCAGCCTCTATCATCTATAATCAGTCTGTTATAAATCAGCTTTTTAAATCTCAAGAATTGTTAAAATCTCAATATGCAGATATGATTTTACGATCCTACAAAACTAGATCAAAAACAGGTAAATTAATGTTTATTTTTTCATCTTCTAATTTTCAACAGGCATTAAAAAGAATTCAATATTTTAAACAATATTCAGATTACCAAAACAAACAATTACAACAAATAGCAAACAATACGGTTGAGTTAAAAGTCCTAAGAACCCAACTTATTAAAGAAAAAACCATACAAGAATCTTTAATTATTGAGAACCAAACAACAAAAAATAATGTTAGCATTCAGCTTTTAAGTAAAAACAAGCTTTTACAATCTATCTCATCTAATGAAATACAATTTGTTAAGGAAATTAAGTCTAAGCAGAAAATATCTGCTAAAATTGACAAAGAAATTAAAAACATTATTGCTAGAGCTATAGCAGAGTCTAATCGAAAGAAAAAGACCAATTCAAAAGTTTTTGCACTTACTCCAGAAGCAAAAATTCTTTCAAATAATTTCACTTCCAATAAAGGCAAGCTTCCGTGGCCAGTTGAAAAAGGCTATGTAACTTTAAAATATGGTAAACAACCACATCCAGTTGTTAAAACCGCTACAATTCAAAGTAATGGGATTAGAATAATTACTGCTTCTTCTCAAAATGTGAGGTCTATATTTGATGGAGTTATTTACAGGATAATAAGCTCAAAAAACGGCTCTAAAACAATTTTAGTTCAACATGGAAACTTTTTCACTGTTTATAAAAATTTAGCATCTATATATGTTGAGAAAGGGGATAGAGTTTCTACAAAACAAGATTTAGGTAAAATTATCACCAACAAAATTTCGGGACAGACCATACTTAGTTTTAGTTTATTTAAGGATAATAAAACAGAAAACCCACTATTATGGCTTGGACAGAAATAAGGCCTTTAGTTCAGTAGCATCTTGAGCTTTTAATTTACCCGCTAAAACAAGGCTAAGTTGACGCCTTCTTAAAGCCCCTTTATATCTTTCAATTTCTTCTTTTGACTCAGGTGTTATTTCAGCTACAGATGTTGGCTTTCCGTTAGCGTCTACCGCTACAAAAGTGTAAATAGCTTCGTTAGCTTTAATTTTGCCACCCTCTTTAGTGTTATTTATCCATACGTCCAAATATACCTCCATAGAGGTTTTGAAAGCTCTTGAAACTTTAGCTTCTATAGTAACTATACTCCCCAAAGGTATTGCTTTATTAAACGCAACATGATTTACTGAAGTTGTGACAACTATTTGTCCAGAATGTCTTCTAGCGGCTATGCATCCAGCTCTATCCATTCTTGCAAGTAATTCACCACCAAACAGGTTGTTAATAGGGTTAGTTTCACTGGGGAGGACTAGATCTGTCATCACCGTTAAAGATGAACTAGAGGTCTTAAATTGCATTTATTAATTAATTTTTTTATTTAAAATCCAGGCAGCTTTGTTGTCAGACAAACGTATTTCAGCTAATGCTATATCAGCCTCGGATCGAGAAGAAAAGCTTGAATATGCAACTTGAAATAAACCAAACTTATTTTGTCCTATTTTCCTAGCATTATAGCCCTCATTTTTTAATTGATTTAACCTCGTAAAACTATTTTGTTCTACACTAAAAGATCCAGCAACCACATGAAATACGCCAATGTCTTCACTTATAATCATTTTTACTAACGGAAGAGGGTTTTCAATTACGAAGGTTGCTTTTTGAATTTCTTCTTCAATCAATAAGTTTGCTTTTTCATAAGCAATTATATTTTTTTTAGCAGTTTTAGTTACTTCATTATTGTAAACAAAGCCTGAAATCAAAAACCCTATAATTAATGCAGCCGCATATTTTGTAAAGTTTGGAAAACTTCTTTTTTTACTTCTTTTAATTATAGAAATTGAAACATTAGAAAGACCGAAAGCTTGCTTTAGGTAATTTACAGATTTAGAAGATTTAAATTCTAAAATATTTTTATTATGAGATATAACGCCAACTTTGTCAAAAGTTACATCTTCTTTATTAAGGATCATATTTCTAAAATTAGAAACATTTAACTTAATTATTTTCATCGCTTCATCAAATGATATGTCATTTACTTCTGCTATATAATTAGCTAATACTCCATCATTTTTTTGTAGTTTACTGTTAAAAGAAATTGATTTTGAGGGTGGTACAAATATACCATCCTCATTGGGCTTAGCAGGGTTCACAGAAGTGATAAAAGCTCCAAAATTAGGAATTACAACACATTCATTCCTATAAAGTAGGCCTTCTATATATTTGTCTAATTTCATTTTTATGATTTTTTGTAAAAACTAAAGTTAGTAATCTTTTTAATTAAAGCCAACTTTTAACCTAACTCTATTTAGAACTGAATCTGCAGTTTTAGAAGCCTGTTTAGATCCTTCTTTTAATATTTCATCTATCTTTTCAAGATTAGTTATATAGTAGTTGTAATTCTCTCTTTCAATTTTATATTTATCCAGAATTAAATTTAATAGATCATCCTTTGCATGTCCATATCCATATCCTCCCTGCTCATAATTGTTCTTCATTATTTCGGACTGACTTTTATCAGCTAATAATTTATATATGTTATAGAGGTTACAATTGCTCCAATCTTTAGGTGCCTCTAAAGGCAAGCTATCTGTTTTTATATTAGAGATCTGTTTTTTTAAAGCTTTTTCATCTAAAAAGATATTAATAATATTATTTTTGCTTTTACTCATCTTGTTACCATCAGTACCAATAACTAGCATGTTTTCTTTGCTAATTTTCGATTCAGGGACAACGAACGTATCCCCATTATGATTGTTAAATCTGCTCGCAACATTTCTTGTGATCTCAATATGCTGAAGCTGATCTTTGCCTACGGGAACTATGTCTGCATCGTATAATAAAATATCTGCAGCCATCAACATTGGATAAGTAAATAATCCAGCGTTGACATCCTCTAAACTATTTGACTTGTCTTTAAAGCTATGCGCTAGAGTTAGTCTTTGGTAAGGGAAATAACAATTAAGATACCATGCAAGCTCTGTAACTTGTGGCACATCACTTTGTCTGTAAAAAACTGTTTTACTAATATCTAATCCAAAAGCTAGCCAGCAAGCAGCTGTAGAATAAGTATTAAACTTTAACTCTTTAGATTTTTTGATTTGAGTTACAGAATGCATGTCTGCTATAAATAAATAGGATTCATTCTCAGAATCATTTGCCATTTTTATAGCAGGAATTATCGCACCTAAAATATTTCCTAAATGTGGAGTTCCCGTACTTTGTATCCCTGTTAAAATTCTACTCACTTATTAATATTTTGATTGACAAAGTTAAATTTTTTATTAAAATACCTCAATTAATTTAATTAGTTTTGAAATAATGAAAATATTCAACTATTTTTTTTTGATTTTATATAGAACTTGGTTTTATTTAGTGTCTTGTC